>JAABUN010000968.1_pt1 | contig 68871 bp, 50 predicted proteins | sample 5559311 | NCBI WGS metagenome assembly JAABUN01 (sample SAMN10711877, study PRJNA513370) | rock metagenome | isolation source: Antarctica rocks | place: Antarctica: Victoria Land, Siegfried Peak sud | reverse complement strand
TTAAATCCTTAATCGCTTTCTTTTTAACCTCCTCAGAAAAAATCCTGCGTTCCCTAATCTGTAATTTTTGCTTAGCTTCATGCTTCATAAGTGACAGTTTTTTGTCAACCTATTTTAGGCACACACAAATATTCAATCCTCAACACTCAATTTTCAATCTGCAATAAAAGCAAGACTAAGTGACATTGCCACAAGGGGTTTAAGGTTTACGTAAAATAGTTGACCGGATTTGTCTTTACTTCACTTTTTAAGATTGCAAAGTTACTTAATTTTAAATGTAAAACATCATGCAGCAGCTCTATAGTAAATTGCTCACTTTCCCAGTGCCCAATATCAGCTATTACCATCCTGTTTTCCGCATCAAAAAACTCGTGGTATTTTACGTCTGAAGTAATGAAAAAATCAGCGCCAAGAGACAATGCATTCTTAATTAAGAAACTTCCTGCTCCGCCACATAAAGCAACTTTTTTAACTTTTTTTTCCAATAAAGGAGTATGTCGTATAACCTGTAAATGGAAATGGTTTTTTATAAGCTGCAAAAATTCAACTCCATCCATTTCTTCAGGCAGTTCTCCAATTATGCCGCTTCCAACTTCCTGGAAGTAATTACTTAACCCAATTAAATCATAAGCAACTTCTTCATATGGATGTGCTTCGGTCATTGCATTTACAAGGTTTTCTTTAAGATACACCGGGAATATAACTTCAATTTTTTCCTCGTCTGTTGTTTCTCTTTTTCCCACCTGCCCTGTATGTGGACTAGTCCCTTCGCCCGGCTTAAATGTGCCCCTTCCTTTTATATTGAAACTGCATTCACTATATTTTCCAATATTACCTCCGCCTGCTCTAAAAATTGCTTCTCTCACTTTTTCAGCATCTTCAACGGGAACGAAGACAATAAGCTTCATAAGGCTATTTTGCCTGTGCAGCAAAACTTTCCTGTTTTGAAGATTAATCTTGTCTGCCATTTTCCCGTTTACACCTGTGAGTAAATTATCAAGGTTAGTATGAATGGCGTAAATGGCTATATCATTTTTGATAGCTGCAATTATCGCTCTTTCTACATATGTTTTCCCGGTGATTCTTTTCAACCCTCCAAAAATTATCGGATGATGGGCAACAACCAAATTGCAACCTTTTTGCTTTGCTTCCAATATCACATCTTCGGTAGCATCCAGAGTGCATATTACTCCGGTGCATCCCCATGATGGATTACCTGTTATCAGCCCTGCATTGTCATAGCTCTCCTGGTAAAATGGCGGAGCGAGATCATCAAGCAGTTCAATGATGTTTTTAATTTTCAATCGATGTGCTTAAATCTTTGAAAGTCCTGGAGTTGTTTAAAATTTATTTCTGATAAATTGTATAGCTTTTTTACCAGACGTTCCTACAGGAACGAATGCAAAAGTTCATTGGTTTTCTACTACTATCTTCTGTCCTCAAAACAGGTACACATTAGTTTGTTTTTATTTCTATGGATACTTAAGCTAAAAATTAGCCAAGTAATTGCTTCCTGGTTATAGTGAAAATACAATTTAAATTTTCTGGCTAATAAAAAACAGAGCTCCATCAGGGCCTCCTTAATTGCTAATAGGGCGGAACCTACAAAGGTTAAGGGTTACTCTATTTTTACATGTGTTTTATACAGCAAATTTATGGAGCAATATTCAAATTATTTTTCTTTGAATGCTTTAGGGGTGGTACCAACCTTAGATTTAAATACATTAGAAAAATATGCCTGTGAAGCGAACCCAACTTTGGAGGCAACTTCTGAAATTGACAAATCCTCGTTTATCAACAAAAACTTTGCTTTTTGTAATCTTACACTTAAAATATAATCGTTGATATTACATCCTAACAAGGCCTTTATTTTTCTGTATAATTGTACCCGGGACACACCAATTTCTTTACAAATATCATCCACTCCAAAATTTTCATTAGCTATATTACTTTCAACAATCGCTGAAAATTCATTTACAAATTTTCTATCAATTTTTTTTACCATAGGACTATGGAGACATTCATTTGGTAATTCACATGTATAATGATCTTTCAAAGTTTCTCTGTTTCTGAGGAGACTATTTATCGTTTCTTCAAGATATTGAAAATTAAATGGTTTTACTATGAAAGCGTCTGCCTTTAATTTCAAACTTTCAATTTGTTTTTCAATACTTCCTTTTGCAGTCAATATTATAATTGGTATATGAGAAGTACGGAAATCATTTTTCAAAATATTAGTTATATCTAAACCATCCTTTCCAGGCAAAATAATATCGGTTATTATCAGATCAGGGATTATATTATAAGCTAAATTTAAACCTTCAGTTCCATTTTCTGACTCATGAATTTCATATGCTTTTGCAAGATTATTTTTTAAATAAATTCTCATGTCAGTGTTATCTTCTATAAGTACTATAGAATATTCCTTTTCAACTTTAGAAGATTCTTCAGGAGAAAAGTTAGTAGTTTCAGAATAAGTAGTATATATCTTTACATCATCGTAATTGATGTAAAAGGATTGAGTTTCGCGCAATATTTCATCTTTTTTAAGGTGAGCATTTCCAAGGGGTAGGGTTACTTCAAAATGTGTTCCCTTCCACTTTTCGCTTTTTAATATTATTTTTCCCTGATGAATCGCTATCAATTCTTTGGATAATGCCAGTCCCAAACCTGTGCCTTTAAAAGTTCCTTCGTGTCCCTGATAGAAAACGTCAAAGGCATGTTCAACAGCTTCCTGTGACATTCCAACTCCAGAGTCTTCAATTTTAATAATTGCACTTCTATTATCTAAACTTTTATCAATGGTAACATTGATGAAACCGTGATCATTTGTAAATTTAAATGCGTTGGAAAGAATATTAAAAAGTACTTTGTCAAGCATATTTACATCGAACCAAACTTTCATTTCCTTGTATTTCGTAGTTACATGAAATGAAATTCTTTTTTTAATGGCTAATTCATTAAAGGCAGCAGTGATTTCTGTAACAAATTCAATAAGATTATTTTCTGATGCTTTTATTTTCAGCTTATTATGCTCAATTTTTCTAAAATCCATTAATTGATTTACTAATCTTAAAAGGCGATATGCATTTTTCTTTACCAGTTCAAGGTTATTTTTTACAGTAAAATGAAGTTTCGGCGAGTTCAATGCATCTTCCAAAGGACCTAAAATAAGCGTTAAAGGGGTTTTAAATTCGTGCGAGATATTTGTGAAGAAATTAAATTTTGCATCAGTAGCTTCCTTTGCTTTGGCAGTCATTTCTATCAACTGATTCTTTTGATCAAGGATTTCCTGGTTTTGCGTTGCCAAACGTTTGTTTTTTCTGCGATTGCTCCATAAGGAATACCCTGCAATACAACCAAGAAAAAAAACCAGTGATAAAGCCAGAACTAAAATGTAAAGAAATGTTCGTTGATTTTTGTATATTTTTTGTTGTTCAATTAATATTGCCTGCTGATTTTCAATGTCGTTTTGCTGGCTGTTAATCTTATCCATTTGCAGCTTCATTGTCCTGACATTAGTAGAATCTATTATTACGGTAGGGAGCGTGTTCTCTTTATTATATAACTCTTTACTTAGAATTTTAAAAGCAATTTGAATTGCTTCTTCTCCGCCTGTCGGGTTTAATAATGTAGCTGTAAGAATTTTATCAGAAACAAATTGAATTCCCCCTCCCAAACCTGGAAGCCCATCCACTCCTATAAAACGAACATTTTTTTCAATCCCTATTTTTTTATACAATTCATAGGCACCAAGTGCCATTGGATCATTATGGGCGAAAACAAGGTCAGCAGAAGATAATTTGTCTTTTATTTTTAATAATTCTTCGGAAGATTTTTCTTTAAGCCAATTGCCATATACCTGTGCTATAATACGAATTTTGGGATTTCTCCTGATACCCTCAGCAAATCCTCGTTTACGTTCACTCGATGGTGTAGAACCTGCTAATCCTATCACCTCTATTATATTCGCAGTGTCATGAAACATGTTGGCTATGTAATTTCCAGCCATTTTTCCAATTTCAAAATTGTCTGCGCCTACAAAACTAGTGTATAAATTGGAAGATGTTTTCCTATCGATCATTACTACAGGAATGCCTTTATTAAAAGCTTCTTCAACTACAGAAGTTAAAGGTTGAGCCTCATTAGGTGATACCAATAAGATATCTATATCATCCCGAATAAGTTCTTCTATCTGCCTTACTTGTAAATCACTATTATCCTGCGCATTTCTATAGATTAATTCGCTTCCGGGATGAAAGGAGATTTCTCTTTTCACGGCTTGCACTGTCGCTTTTCTCCAGTTATCAGCTCCCGTACATTGTGAAAATCCAATCCGGATTCTTTTAGGCGTATTTACAGGTGAACATGAAATATATAAAAAAAGAAATATAAATGAAAAAGTAAATAAAACGAAATCATTTACATATGCCGGTAGCAGTTTGATTATTTTATACATGACAATACAATCATTTAAGCAATCTCACGAATTCTTATAAATCTTTAAGAATACGTCAACTTGACTAAATTAAGATATTTCAACCGTTAGCAAGTAAGAATTTTACAAAAATCAGTTGCAAAATTAAATATCTATTTTCACTACAATCTTTCAACCTTCTGATACTCAATTCATTTAGTTATATGTGAAGTTTACAAAATTTTGATACAATTTTTATAGCTCTATGCTTTGTGCCTAACCTAAATTACAAAACAATTATTCAAGATTCAAAACTCAGTTATGCAAAAATTTCCATTTTTAATTGCAATATTGATGCTGGCGATAAATACTCTTGCTCAGCAAAAAACAATAACAGGTACGGTTATCAGACAATCCACTAAAGAACCTTTACCGGATGTAACTGTACAAGCAAAACATAAGACAGTAGCTACAGACTCAACAGGTCACTTTACCATTTATGCTGATGTTGGTGAAACGCTCAGCTTCTCTTACGTAGGTATGCAAACCACTGCGCTCAAGGTAACTGCTGCTTTATCCAATAACGTTTCTGTTGTTCTTGACGAGAATGTCAATAATCTTAACCAGGTAGTTGTAGTAGGTTATGGCACACAGAGAAAAGCAAGTCTTACAGGATCTGTTTACGTAGTAAAGATGCCTGAAATAAAAGAACAAGCGGTTGCCACCGGAAATATTTTGAAAGCCTTAGATCATCGTGTCCCAGGGGTTACCACATATTTCAATGGAAATCCAAATGGTGCTGCAGGTGTATTAATACGTGGGCGAGGTTCTTTAAATAGCAGCAATGATCCACTCGTTATTATTGACGGTGTCCCAACAAACCGTGGACTAAATGAAATACCTGCAAATGATATAGAATCGGTGCAGGTATTGAAAGATGCCTCCGCTGCAACCATATATGGTTCTCGCGCTGCAAACGGAGTATATATTATTACTACAAAGTCCGCAGCGAGAGGAACCAAAGTAGAAATTAATTCCGCTGTCACAGCCGGATTTCTTCCCCAAAACCCTATTCCATTATTGAATACAGAAGAACATGGCAGGGCTCAATGGATGGCAGCAAGAAACGATAAAGTTGATCCGAACTATGGAGTATATAGTTTTCAGGATCACCAGGATGCCAATGGCAATTGGATGCTTGATAAAATAATTCTGCCGGAATATTTGGATGAGGCAAAGACCATGAAATCTGCTAATACGGACTGGCAAAAAGAAATATCCCGTACTGCACTTTCTCAAAATCATAATATAACTTTTTCAAATGGAGGAGAGAATGGGAGCGCATTGCTATCCTTTGATTACTTAAAAAGTCTGGGTACAACAAAATATAATGAGTGGGACAGACTAAGCTTACGGTTAAACTCAGTCTATAACCTCTTTAATGGCCGTATTAAAATCGGAGAAAATTTTTCTGCTATCAAAATGAGATATACTGGAGGGAGCTGGTTGCCCAATACAGTTAATCTGCAATCTATTGTGCCTGTTCACACTATTGACGGCAAAAGTTGGGGCGGACCTGTTAAAGGGATGAGTGACCGTAATAATCCATTGCTTGATATTATGCGGAACCGTCAAAATCATGGAGATGACCTTAGGTTGCTTGGATCGGCTTTTGCAGATTTTGAAATTATTAAAAACCTCCATTTCAAATCTACTTTTGGGGTTGATTATGATGGTTACTGGAGTAATTTTTCTGTTTTAACGTATCAGGCCGGGTTCATGTCCGAGACAGTACCCAAGTTGTCAACTACGGCTATTTATGGTGGCAGCTGGACATGGAACAACGTCTTAAATTATAATTTTGATTTGGGAAATAATAATTTCCAGGTGATGGTTGGCCAGGAAGCCACAAAAGCACACGGTGCAAACCTGTTTGGAGCACGTGATGGCTTTGCCAGCCAGGATCCAAACTATATGTATCTTGACGTAGGTGAGGGCAATGTACGAAATGGCGGACTGGCCTGGGACAACTCACAGAATTCATACTTCGGGCGTTTAAATTATGATTACAACCACCGGTACCTGCTGACTGCCATCATGCGTCAGGATGGTTCTTCACGTTTTGGTGCAAGCAAGAGGTATGCTATTTTTCCGTCAGTATCAGCAGGGTGGGTTTTAAGTGAAGAATCATTCATGAAGCCTGTGTTATGGCTTTCCAATCTAAAAGTCAGATATGGCTGGGGAAAAACTGGTAACCAGGCAATAGATAACTACGCATCTTATGAGCAATATCAGGCACATTATGGAGACAATGACTGGCCCTTTAATAATGGTACTGCATATGATATTTATGGACAAGACCAGGGCAATCTGCCCTCGGGTTACATACGTCTGCAATTAGGCAATCCTGATTTAAAATGGGAAGCCACTACTCAACAGAACTTTGGACTCGATTTTTCTTTACTTAAATCAAAACTTGCAGGCTCGTTTGACTATTATATTAAAACTACTTCTGACATTCTTGTTAAGCCGCCAACTCTTTCAGTTACAGGAACCGGCGCCGGCAGATGGATAAATGGAGCAACAATGAAAAACTGGGGTTGGGAGGCCGTGCTTTCCTACAACGATAAGATTGGTAGTTTAGGCTACGTGGTTTCAGCAAATGCATACCATAATACAAATGAATTTGTAAATATTGTTCCTGAAGCTGTCGGGGCATATCCAGGCAATGGAAGAGATCAGACGATATTAGGCCGCCCTTTGAATTCCTTTTATGGTTATGTGGTTGAGGGTATTTTTCAAAATCAGGCAGAGGTGGATGCTGCACCAACTCAACCCGGCAAGGGTGTTGGTCGTCTGAAATATAAAGATGTTAGCGGGGTAAATGGCAAACCCGATGGTAAAATTGATGCCGATGACCGCACATGGATTGGTGTTAATGAACCAAAGCTTGCGTGGGGACTTAATATTCAGTTGACATGGAAAGATTTTGATTTTGCTGTGTTTTTGAAGTCTGAAGTTGGCAGACAGGTAGCCAGTGTTACTAAATCGTATACAGACTTCTTTGGTTTTTTTGGAGGACAGAACTATGGAAAAAGGGTATTGAATAGTTGGTCTCCGGCAAATACTTCATCAACCATACCTGCTATTACAGCAGCGGATATCAATCAGGAAAATCGTTTCTCCACCTATTTCGTCGAGAATACATCCTACATGAAACTGCAATCCATGGTTATAGGATACAATTTGCCTAAATCAATATCTAATAAAATTTTGAAGAGAGCCAGGATTTTTTTGCAAGGCGAAAATCTGTTGACCTTTAAGCTGAAGGGAAACACTTTCACAGGCTTCGACCCCAAGAGCCCCGACGTTAACTTTCCACTCCCAACTTCAATTACAGCAGGTGTTAATTTAATATTTTAAAAAATTAAACGATGAAACCAATTAAAAACCTTTTAATATTTTCAACTTTATGTACATTAATATTTTTATGTGCATTAATATCATGCAAGAAAGACTTTCTTGATTTAGCACCTAAAGGTGTCCTAACGGAAGCGCTATTAGCTACCCCTGAAAATGCTGAAAAAATGGTTATTGCTGCTTATGCGGCTCAAGGCAATGAAAGATATTATTTACACCCGCTTAGTCCTTGGCCTTATGGAGACCTGAGAGGAGGAGATGCTTATAAGGGCGGTGCAGGTGTTGGTGATCTGCCGGAATGGAATACAGCAGAAACATTTGTTAATATGACTACCAATGAAGGTGGAGTAGCAGGTAAATGGGAAATTGAATACCAATGTATTTCCCGCTCAAATCAGGCTTTAGCTGTATTAAACCTTATTGATTTCCCTAAAAAAAATGACCGTATTGCAGAAATGAGGCTTTTACGTGCCAATAACTATTTTTGGTTAAAAGTTAATTTCAGGTATGTCCCTTATATAGACGAAACTATTCCTGTTGGCGAATATAATAAGGTAGGAAACGATTTAACCGATGAGCAATTGTGGGGCAAGATCATTGAAGACCTCCAGTTTGCAGTTGACAATCTACCGGAAACAAATACAGATGGAGCAGTTGGCCGCCCTACAAAATATGCGGCCAAAGCTTACTTGGCCAAAGTATTGCTTTTTGCAGCGTACGAACAGAACGAAACGAACCAGGTGATCAGCATTAATAAGGAAAAATTGAACCAGGTAGTTACGCTTTGTGACGATGTTCTTCAGAATTCAGGAAAGTCTCTGTTTAACGATTTTGGGGATAATTTTCAATGTGAAACTCAAAACGGAGTGGAATCAATATGGGCAATTCAGTTTTCACATAATGATGGTACTCCTATAGGACGCATAAACGGCACTAATGAGGTTTGTTACCCTATGGTTAAAGAATATGGATGTTGTGGTTACCATAGTCCGTCTCAAAATTTGGTTAATGCTTTTAGAACTGTAAACGGCTTGCCTGACTTTGACAATTATGACAAGATAGATATCGGCGGAGCCGCCAGAGTCAAAATGTACACCATTGATCCTCGCCTGCTTCACACAGTGGCAATGGATAGCTTACCATACAAGTACAAGGCAGATTTCATTTTTGATGGCACCACCTGGACTCGTCAGCCTGAGTCCTATGGAAGGTTTATGTCTATGAAAGAAACTGTTATTTATACTTCTGCTTGTTACCAACCGGTTAATCCATGGAAGAGCGACTCAAAAAATCGGGATGTAATTCGTGTTGACGATGTAATTCTTTGGAAAGCTGAGGCTTTGATACAGTTGGACAGACAAAATGAAGCACTGCCGCTTATTAACCAGATCCGGAACCGTGCAGCACAAAGCACAGCGAAGTTAGTTGATATAAATGGGCAGCCTACCGGCAATTTCGATATCAAACCATATATAGACGGTGTAAATTGTACCTGGACAAAAGATTTTGCTTTTAAAGCTTTGCAATGGGAACGCAGGCTGGAACTGTCATGCGAAGGTTTTCGTGCTTATGACCTGATGCGTTGGGGTATTATGTCAGAAACTATGAATGCATATTTTGATGCAGAGAGAACCCGCCGGGCACATTTGGCAAATGCAAGGTTTACAAAAGGAAGAGATGAATACTTACCTATCCCTAAAGGACAGATAGACTTGAGTCAGAGTCTTTATAAGCAAAATCCTGGGTATTAAAAGGGAAGAAGATTAAACAATAATCGGGCAACTAATCCAACTAAACTCTGTTTGAACAATGATCTATAACGTGATTTCTTTTTATCATTCAAAAGGTTGGTTAAGAAAATCCTGTCATGTTTCTATACTCCAAAAAAGGAGAAATTGCTTTTCTATAAGAATAGTGAAGAATATGCCTGGATTTTTTGAGGAAACAATTTAAATGGTTAACGATGAATAATGAGAAATGTTTAGGTGTGCTTTTACTATTTATAAGCGTCTTTCCGCCAGGATTAGTAAAATCTCAGAGCGCTGCTATAAAAAATTCAAAGGATTCCAGCATTATTTGGAGCATGAACCAGGCTGTTCCCCAATCAATTATCAGGGCTACCCGCGCTTTCAGGGAACGGCTGCTTGCTGATCCATACAGGCCTGCTTATCATTTTTGTGTACCTGAAGATGTTGCGATTCCCGGAGATCCTAACGGCGCTTTTTATTATAAAAACGAATATCACCTCATGTACCTCTACAATCGCCGAGGTAGCGGATTTTCGTGGGGGCATGTTTCCAGTAAGGATCTGCTTCACTGGCGTCATCATCCCGATGCTCTCTCACCGGGAAATGGAGATGACGGAGTTTTCAGTGGAGGAGCTTTTGTTGATAGTCAGGGAAAGGCGACACTTACTTATTGGGAGTACGTGAATAGCCGGGATACCAGCAAAAAAGTATTTGTTGAAAGAAAGACTGGAATCAGTATAGCAGAAAGTGCAGATGAGAATTTTGACAAATGGACGAAGAGTTCGAACAATCCTGCAATTTTATCAACCGATTGGGGAATTACTGAGACAAAAGATAAAGATGGAAAAGAAGTGATCTATGGCTCCGCTGATCCTTCAAACATTTGGAAAAAAGACGGAAGATATTATATGCTAACAGGTAATCTCCTTGTACTGAATAAGTATGGAAGGAAGCCCGGCTCACCTGCAGGATTTCAGGGTGATCACGCTTATTTATTTGTTTCGGATGATATGAAAAAATGGGAATATCTGCATGAGTTTTACCAGTCAGATCGAAAATGGACGGATAGAAGTGAAGACAACATGTGTGCAAGCTTTATGCCTTTACCATCAAACGCCGACGGTGGAAAATTCAGTGGTAAGCATCTGTTACTTTTTATCAGTCATAACAAAGGATGTCAGTACTATGTAGGTAGTTATAAAAACGACAGGTTTTATCCTGATCATCATGGAAGAATGACCTGGAAGGATAATGCGTATTTCGCTCCCGAAGCTCTTATTGATGGAAATGGAAGGCAAATTATGTGGGCATGGATATTTGACGACAGGCCGGATAGTATAAAAAATTTTTCAGGTTGGACCGGAACCTATGGCTTGCCACGCTCCCTTTGGCTAGACGAGGATGGAACATTGCGAATGCGCCCAATAAAGGAATTGCAAAACCTTAGGTTAAATGAACAAGTTAAAAGAAATTTTACCATTAAAACTGATTCGGAACTGGAACTTAAAGGATATGGAAAAGAGTTACTTGAACTTGAAATTACCCTTCAGCGCGGGAATGCCAAAGAGATTGGAGTTAAAGTCGCGTGTTCCGAAGACGGAAGGGAGCAAACAATTCTCTACTATGACAATTCTGAAAAAATGCTGAAAGTTGATGCTACGCAGTCGAGTATTGGTTTCGGACGGAAAAATATTGAAAGCGCACCTTTTGAATTAAAGAAAAGCGAACCGCTTGTATTGCGTGTATTTGTGGACAAAGGGATTGTGGAAGTTTATGCGAACGACAGGCAGGCTATAGCCCGCAGTATTTATCCAAAATTGGGAGGCACCGGCGTCAAACTCTTTGCCAAAGGCGGAAATGTAAAAATAGAATCAGTAAAAGCATGGGAGTTAACACCGTCGAACCCTTATTAACACGCCCCAAAAAGAGTTAAAAACAAACGCATAAAAGCGACAGGAAAATTTTGCTATACTAAACAAGCTTAAATAATGAAGTATTTTTTTGTTTGTTTATTACTGATGCTATGGTCATCAATTTTACATGCTCAACCTGATGTAATTGCTCATTGGGGATTTGATGAGTCCTCTGGTTCCAAAACAATGGAGTCCGTTAGTGGGAGAACTTTCATCATTGCATCAAGAAATACAAGAAATAGTTATTCGGAAAGAGTGGAGGGGATTGCAGGCAAAGGGTTAAGAACAGACGGGTACACCACATGGGCAGAAGGAGATTTGAATGTATCACTACCTCGACAAAAAATATCGGTATCAGGGTGGATTGCTCTTGACTCATACCCTGGCTCTGTTGCAGACATCTGGTCAAATATGGATCCGTTAAGTTTTTTAGGACTCAGGGTTGGAATAACACAGTTTGGAAAAGTGGAGTGTCAGCTTTCAGTAAATCATTTTCCTGTTTTGATGACGAGTGAACAGTCCCTTTCTCATAATAAATGGTTATTCATTGCCACCACTATAAATACTGCATCAGGTGACGCATGTTTGTATGTAAATGGCAGATTGGTAAAAAAGCAAATAATCCCAAAAGGAACAATCAATTGGCCCGTCGGAAAGCAATATATTGGACGGAATGCAAAAGATGAAAAGTTCCTAGATTTATTTCCGGTTAACACGTTAAATGGCATTATTGACGAGGTAGTCATATGGCGAAAGGAACTTGACAGCGTGTTTCTTAGTACAATATATGACCGGCAAAAGCCGTTGAGCGAACCTGATATGAAGATACCATCCACTCGCTTTTCTCAAGATTTTCACAGACCGAAATATCATGCGATACCCAATTCAGGATGGACAAATGAACCGCATGGGTTGGTTTATTTCAATAAAAGGTATCATTTTTTTTATCAGAAGAATGCTAACGGACCCTTTCTTCGAAATATAAATTGGGGACATCAGATCAGTGAAGACCTATTGCATTGGAAGGATACAGCAGCAGTTTTATGGTCTCAACCAGGCTACGATCAACTTAATATATGGTCGGGTCATCTTGTGGTGAACAATGGTGTGCCCACTATTTTTTACACCGGAGTTGATATAGGTTACAAGCAAACAATCTGTATGGCATATTCAATGGATAGTATGAAAACTTTCATTAAGCATACTGAAAATCCCCTTATTTCCATAACTCCCTCCGAACATGTTTTTAGCGAAATGCGTGATCCTTATGTGTTCGAACAGGGCAGTACCTGGTATATGATTGTCGGAACATCAATTAATACAATGCCTAAAAAAGGTGCTGTTATCCTGTATAAATCGCCTGATCTTGTCAAGTGGGAATACGCTAGTCCGTTATTTACAGGCGATCCTGATAAAGATGAAACCGGAGTATTCTGGGAACTTCCTATATTTCATAAGATAGGTGAAAAATATGTATTGATGGTCAACAGAGTGCCTTTACCTGGAATTCCGGCCAAAACATTCTACTGGATTGGCAGGTTTGTAAATGATAGATTTATCCCGGACCATCAACTTCCTAAAAAATTAGAATTAGTTAACTGGCTTCTTGTGCCTTGTATTAATTATGATGAAGAAGGAAGACTTATTGCTATAGGATTTATTGACGATAAAATTCCTTTGTCTATGCAGTACAGGCAGGGATGGACGCATACTTTCAGCCTGCCCCGTGTGTGGAACCTACGGGGCGGCAGTATACTGACTCAGTCACCTCATCCTTTCCTCAAAAAGTTAAGAAGTAATAAAACCAGTTTCAATAATATCAAACTATCTCCTGAAGGTTCGGGTTTTCTAAAGAAAACTAATGGCTGGCAATTGGAACTGGAAGCGAAGATATCACGTCATGGTGCAAAACAAGCAGGTTTTATCATCGGCAAATCCTTGGATAATAAAGAGTTCACAAAAGTATATTATGATTATGATTCAGCACAGATAGTCATAGATCGCAGAATGTCTTCGACAGATATCTTATTAAGAAGTCCCATTGTTTCAGAGAAATTTTTGCCGAGGGATACAAATGAAATAGACTGGAGATTGTATATTGATGGATCCGTAATTGAAGTATTCATTAATAACGAATCTGCTTTTGTTAGCAGAATCTATCCGGTTAACAAAGAAAGCAATAATGTCGACCTGTTTGTAAAAGGCGGAACGGCACGGGCAACGGTAAATGCCTGGAAGCTTAGCCTTAAGAATAGCGAAGTGACAAATACAATAAAAACACTAAACATATCACAATGAAAAGAAGAAAATTTATTCAGACAGGTTCACTGCTTCCATTTATTTCTGCTTCGGCCTTAGCTGCAACTCCTATTCCAAAAACACGTAAATCAATATTCGAAATTCCATTTGAAAGCAGCAACGATTTTTTTTATAAACCGGAAAATGCATGGGCCGCGGATTTTATTCCTTTATATGCTAATGGTGAATTTCAGCTTTTTTATTTGCTTGACTGGAGAGATAAAGAAAAGCATGGAGAAGGTACTCCCTGGTACCGTATCAGCACCAAAGATTTTGTGAATTTCAAAGATCATGGTGAGATGCTAAAAAGGGGAACAGAAGCTGAACAGGACTTGTACGTATTTACCGGCTCAGCAATCCAGGCGAAAGGCCAATATCATATTTTTTATACCGGACATAATCCTCATTTGAGACAACAGGGAAAACCTGAGCAGGCAGTTATGCATGCAGTCAGTGATGATATGTTGAAGTGGAAAAAGATACCTGAACACACTTTTTTTGCACCTGGGGATATTTATGAACCCCACGACTGGCGGGATCCGTTCGTTTTCTGGAATGAGGAAACAAAGGAATATAACATGCTGCTGGCTGCAAGGCATAAAAAAGGCATACCAAGAAGAAGAGGCCTTACGGCTCTTTGTTCTTCAAAAGACCTGGTTAAGTGGCAGGTGAGAGAGCCTTTTTATGCCCCTGATTTATACTTCACACACGAGTGCCCCGATCTGTTTAAAATAGGCGATTGGTGGTATTTATTGTTCTCCGAATTTACTGATTTAGTTCGAACTCGTTATAGAATGAGCCGTTCTTTAAAAGGCCCCTGGATAACTCCGGAAAGAGATGATTTTGATGGTCATGCATTTTATGCTGCAAAGACTGCTTCTGACGGTAAAAGACGTTTCATTTTTGGCTGGAACCCAACACGTACCGATGCTAAAGATACCGGCACATGGAACTGGGGTGGCAACCTGGTGGTACATGAGATCAACCAGGAGAAAAATGGGGAGTTAACAGTTAATGTGCCAGATACAGTTGCTGCTGCTTTCAATAAAACGGTAAAACATGATTTTAATAATGGGATAGGTAATTATAACTACAGTAATGGAATTTTGAAAATAACAGCTCCGGAAACATTTGGCGCTGCATCGGCAGGAAAAATGCCAGATACCTGCAAAATGAATGCAACAGTATCATTTGAAAAAAGTACAAAAGATTTTGGGTTGATGTTTAGAACAAGTGATGATTTGGATATATCTTATTACATCCGTTTAGTGCCACAAAAAAATAAACTGGTGTTTGACATCTGGCCTCGTAACCGGGCAGAAGTATTTGAAATGATCGAGCTCGAACGTGACATTGAATTAACTCCCGGAACTCCGGTTACTTTGCAAGTATTTGTTGAAGGCAACAAAGGCGTTGCTTATGTAAATAACATAGTAGCAATGAATTTTCGTGCCTATGACATACTTGAAGGAAACTGGGGCTTTTTTGTAACAGATGGCAGTGCCAGCTTTAGAGATACAAGTATTATGACTTTATAATAGATTAGAAAAGGTTGCCCAATGAATAACCAAACTATATTTTCGTGATAAAAAGATATTGAGGGCAGTATAAGTTGCAAAATATAGAGTCGATTCATTGATTAAAACTGATTTTTATAATTCTGAAATAAACTATTTATGAACAAAAAAATATTACGAGTTTTTGGATGGTCCATAATTCTTGCCTTAGGAGGATTTCTTTTTGGTTTTGATACTGCTGTTATTTCAGGAGTTGAAAAATCTATTCAGCAACTATTTAAGCTCTCACCTTTCTGGCATGGCTTTACTATTTCTTCAGCTTTAATAGGTACAGTTGCGGGGGCTTTAACAGCTGGAATTCCTACCGACAGATATGGCAGAAAACCAATCTTGTTTATCATTGCATTTCTCTTTGCCATTTCTGCCCTCGGAAGTGCTTTAGCCAATAATTTACCATTATTTATAGCCTTTCGTTTTATCGGAGGACTGGCAGTTGGGGCATCATCTGTGGTAGCACCAATGTATATATCAGAAATATCTCCCGCATATATAAGGGGAAGGATGACAGCGCTTTTCCAGTTCAATGTTATATTCGGAATATTGATGGCCTATATATCAAATTACCTGATGAGCAATATGGGGGAAAGTTCATGGAGGTGGATGTTAGGAGTTGGAGGTATACCGGCAGTTGCCTATTTTTTCCTGTTGTTTTTAGTACCTGAAAGTCCTCGTTTCCTGATTAAAAAAGGGAATATAATGGGAGCAAAAAGTGTTCTTGAAAAAATAGAAACAAGAGATATTGAAGCAGAGATTAAAGATATTAAATCAAGTATGGTTCAAAAGAAAGAGAATTTGTTTTCGGGACGTTATTCCAAATCTATATCCATTGCGTTTCTTGTAGCTATGTTCAACCAGTTTTCAGGCATTAATGCTATTCTCTATTATGCTCCCCGTATCTTTGAACTTACCGGGCTTTCCTCTTCTGCTTCTATGTTTCAGCCCGTAATCATTGGTATTACAAATGGCCTGTTTACAATTCTTGGTCTTATTATAATAGATAAAGCAGGACGAAAAAAATTACTGATAACAGGTTCTATTGGCATGGCAGTATGTTTAGGACTTGTCGCACGTGCTTTTTACATGCAAAGTTTTGCAGGTTACGAACTGCTGTTTTTCCTGATGGGTTATATTATGTTTTTTGCTTTCTCTACCGGTGCTGTTATTTGGGTATTAATATCAGAAGTTTTTCCCAATAGCGTCAGGGGACAAGGACAATCGCTCGGCAGCTTCACTCACTGGTTTTTTGCAGCAGTAATTACATTTTTATTCCCGGTAGTTGCCGGAGATTCTGAAGCAGGAAGTGGTCATGCTTTTTTATTTTTCTCAATAATGATGCTTCTGCAGGCTATTGTTGTATGGAAATATTTTCCGGAAACCAAGGGCAAAACGCTTGAGGAGTTAGGAGAGGAGCTCTCAACCGATGCTAACCCTGCAGTTGCTGTTTAAAATATATTAACCGAGACCAGGAAACAGCACACAATGGGGGGCCAAACGTAAAACTGCTACTTATATTCAAGCTTTTATAATAAATAAAATAACACATTTATTCTTATTGTTCTACCATCTCATAATTATTATTATGGGATACCTATTTATTTATGGTTGAGGAAGAAAAGATATCAGATGAAGCGCAGAGAGCGATATCCTTTGAGGGTGAAGGAATAGTCACGGCTTGCTGAAGCATTGACTGATTGAACTCTTCCATTACATCCTTTCGTAAATGGTAGCGTATAGTTACCATCAGTGATGGATTAAAAGCTTCTTTGGTGGTAAAAGTGCTTAACCCACAAAATATTGCATGTAAATATTTTCCTGTATCTGTGCTCCTACTTCACAATTATGTTAAGCATATGTTTGATAATGACAGCACCAATAACCATACGGGCACTAAGAGAGGGTGCGCCAAAATCACTGTCCATCTTTCTATAGTAAATATTGGCCAGCTTATCCCAGGGAATGCGCTTAGATAACTTTACCCAACGGTTATCTTTATTTAGATGCTCGAAAAAATGGTGTTTGAAAACCTTCCAGAGTAAGTTGTGCCTGGGGGAGTATAGCGTATCAAAGTGCAGGGATTTTATCTACTTATGACAATTATCCTTGCACTTTTGATTTATTCACTATCACTAGAGTTATCGACAGTTGCCCATTACAGCTTTATTCAGCAAAACCTAATTTAATGCCAAAGCACTTGCTGAAAGAATACATCAAGGCCTTTTAAGCTCAATACATTAAAGGCATTAAAAAACCTTCTCTGAGACAAACCAAATGATTTTTAAGTGGGTGCAACAAGTGAGAAAGGAATTGAATGCTATACAATTTTTTGCAGTAATCTTTATCTATTACGTCACTCTAAAATAAGGACATTAAAAGAAAATAAAACTTTAAAAAATACTTCCAGGATATTGTCTCAAAGCTCTTTCCAAACAATCCATAGCTGCATCAATTGCAGAACAATTCAGAACATACGCTAATCTCACTTCCTGCTTTCCCAGGCCAGGTGTACCATAAAAACCAGTTGCAGGGGCAAGCATAAGTGTGGCGCCACCGTACTCAAAGCTTTCGAGCAGCCATTGGCAAAAGTTATCTGAGTCATCAATTGGCAATTTTGCCATTGCATAAAATGCTCCTCCCGGATTGGGACAAAAAACGCCTTCCATAGCATTTAGTCTTTTTACTATAAGGTCACGCCTGCTTCTGTATTCTTCTTTGGTAGTATTAAAATAATCTGCAGGAAGGTCTACCGCAGCCTCGCCTGCAATCTGTGCGAAACTTGGCGGGCTTAACCTGGCCTGGGCAAATTTCATAGTTGCATCGAGCACTTCTTTATTCTTTGTAACAAATGCTCCAATACGTCCGCCACATGCGCTGTATCTTTTGCTTATGGTATCCATAATGATCACGTGGTCATCTACTCCGTGCAAATGCATTGCACTTACCTGTTTTCCGGCGTAAGTAAATTCACGGTAAGCTTCATCAGAAAAAAGATAAAGATTGTATTTTTTTATCAGTTCTTTTAATTGCTCCATTTCTGCAGCCGTGTACAAATAGCCTGTCGGGTTATTGGGATTGCAAATGACAATTGCTTTGGTTCTGGAAGTGATTGCTTTTTCAAAGTCTTTAATAGGAGGGAGCGCAAATCCGTTTTCTATAAATGAGGTTAGCGGAACAACGTTTACACCTGCTTCTACTGCAAATCCATTATAATTGGCATAAAAAGGTTCAGGTATAATTACTTCATCACCGGCATCGAGGCAAGTCATAAAGCCAAACAAAATAGCCTCACTACCCCCTGTGGTAATAATGATCTGGTTATAATTTACATGTATACCTACAGATGCGTAATACTCTACAAGTTTTCTTCGGTAACTTTCATTGCCGGCGCTATGGCTGTATTCTAAAACAGTAAAATTGCTGTTTCTGACAGCATCCAATACCATTTTTGGGGTTTCAATATCAGGCTGTCCTATATTAAGATGATATACTTGTATGCCTTTTTTCTTCGCTGCTTCTGCATACGGAACGAGCTTCCTGATAGGAGAAGCAGGCATTACCTGACCACGATGACTAATTGTTAACATATAACTAAGGTAACAGCCACTTGAACTGGTACTTACACCTGTAAAATTAAAAAAAGCTGCCTGATCAGGACAGCTTTTTTTAATGCATTATAATAATTTTTATTTTCCTGATTTAGCTTTAGCTGCAGCATCTGCACCTACAACTTCTCCATCTATCGTTAAAATAATCGGGTCTGCTACTTTAGCAACTTTTACTGTTACCTGTTTGGTAAAAGAACCCATTGCTGCCGCATTATACGTAACTTTTATTGTTTTTGATGCACCTTTTGGAATTACTCCCTTGGAATAATCCGGTGTAGTGCATCCGCATTGTGCACTCGCACTTTCAATGACGACAGGAGCCGACGAGGTATTTTTAAATGTGAAAACATAGGTGGCAGGAACGTTTTGTTGTATTTTCCCGAAGCTATGTTTAACTTCTTTAAATTCAATCGGCGCTTTACTTTGAGCAAAAACGGTAGTGATTGCTAAAACAGAAACCATTAAAAAAAAGACCTTTTTCATGTGTTTATATTATTATATTTGAAAATTAAACTAAAATTAATAACGTATTTTTATTTAAATCACGATTCTCTATTTATTTCCTCATAATCCTACTTAAATCAAAAAAATCGTGGTTCTAATATATTTCCTCATAATCTCCCATAAATCCAGGAAATCGTGGTTCTATTCGTTTTTCAATTTTTGAACAGCACCATTGGAAGGAGCAGGTGTTTCAGGAACTTTATAACCTGTTCCGTGAAATTTGATTTGTTTGCTCAAACCATTGCTAAAGAAAATATCAACAGGTTTTTCAAAAGATCCGTCTGTATAACCATTGAAACCTAAGGTAACTTTAAAGGTTTCTCCGGGTGCATAATTTTTACCCTGTTCATATTTAGGAGTAGTACATCCGCAGCCAACTTTTACATTGTCAATTTTAACTGATTCCTGTCCAATGTTTTTTATCAAAATATCAAATTCAACAGGCTTGCCATAGGGTATTTTACCAAAATCATGATTATCTTCTTTAAATTCTAAAACTTTTGAAATATCAGCTTTTGGTGGAATTGCAGCGTTTGCAGCAACAGGGTTGTTTGCAGTGACATTTGCGGTTGCCGGAGTTTGGGCATTAACAATTGCTGCAACGAATAAACACATTAGAAAACCAGTAATTCTCTTCATTTGAAAAATCATTTATGAGATTGTAAAGTTATTGTTTTCACAACGAAATATTTGTACTTATTTTCGTATTATTAAAGTTTTAAGGTTTTATTAATTTGCTGCAGAACATTAGGGAAAGCGGAAATTTGACTTTAATATTTTATACGAGTTTAAATAAGGGGTGTTTTTTAAACGAATTTTAATTAGCTGGCCATTTATATATTTTTAGACTATGGAAAATTTCAATTCCAACATTGATCTTAGTGACGGGGTAATGTCGTACGACAGCTTCAGGCAGGAGGTATTGCAGGATTATAAAATTGTAATGGAAAGCAGGGAAACCAGTTTACTTGGCAGGCGTGAAGTACTTACCGGTAAAGCAAAGTTTGGAATTTTTGGCGATGGAAAAGAAGTGGCCCAAATAGCGATGGCTAAATTTTTTAAAAATGGTGATTTTCGCGCAGGATATTATAGGGATCAGACTTTTATGTTCTCAACAGGCCTTGCTGATATAGAACAGTTTTTTGCTCAATTATATGCAGATCCTGATATTACCCATGATCCTTTTAGTGCAGGACGGCAAATGAACGCTCACTTTGCGACACCGTTTGTTAATGAAGATGGTAACTGGCTTGACCTGGCAAACAGAAAAAATATTTCAAGTGATATTGCGCCTACTGCAGGGCAAATGCCCAGAGCATTAGGATTAGCCATGGCTTCTAAAGCTATGCGAAGCATGCCCGATATAAAGGAATTGAAAAGTCTTAGTAATAACGGCAATGAAATCTGTTTTTGTACGATTGGAGATGCCAGTACCAGTGAAGGCCATTTTTGGGAAACTTTAAATGCTGCAGGTGTAATGCAGGTTCCCCTTGCAGTATTTGTATGGGATGATGGATTTGGAATTTCAGTGCCTAAAAAATATCAGACCACAAAAGGCTCTATATCTGAAGCCATGTCAGGATTGCAAAAAACAAAATTCAGTAATGGAATTAATATATATAAAGTAAAGGGATGGGATTATGCAGGCATGTGTGAAGTGTTTGAAGCCGGATTAGCCGAAATGCGGGAAACACATGTTCCTGCACTTTTTCATGTAGAGGAAATCACACAACCCCAGGGTCACTCTACCAGCGGAAGCCATGAGCGCTATAAAACCCATGAGAGGCTGATGTGGGAAAAAGAGTGGGATTGCATTAAAAAGTTTCGGGAATGGATTACGGCAAACGGTCTGGCTTCAGAAGATGAACTGTCTGAGATTCAAGCTGCTGCAAAAGCACATGCACGTGAGTCAAAGGCAAAAGCGTGGACTAATTATATTGCACCGATAAAAAAACAGGTAGAAAAAACAGTGCAATTATTAAGTGCTTTAGATAGCCAAAATAATGAGATAGCCGGGCAACTGAAAGAAATGGTGACCGAACTTAAAACTAATCGTGACCCTTTGCGGCGCGATGTTATGATGACCTTAAGCACAGTTTTACAAATAGCCCCTTCTGCTATAGAGATCAAAGAATATTATAAAGAATTAAAGAAAGAGAATAAGCTGTTATACAACTCGTACCTGTTTAATGAAGGGCCAAAATCTGCTTTAAAAGTTGCTGAGGTAAAACCTTCGTATAATGATGATGCACGTATTGTAAACGGGTACGAGGTACTCAATAAATATTTCGACCTCTTATTTACCATCAATCCAAAAGTATTTGCTTTCGGGGAAGATGTTGGTAAAATCGGTGATGTAAACCAGGGGTTTTCAGGATTGCAGGAGAAGCATGGCGCTAATCGTATATTTGATACCGGTATCCGCGAATTGAGCATAGTAGGGCAGGGGATAGGTATGGCCCTGCGGGGTCTGAGACCCATTGCAGAAATACAGTATCTCGATTATATTTTATACGGGCTCCAGCCATTAAGCGATGATCTTTCCACCATTCATTATAGAACAAAAGGCCGCCAGAGTTGTCCGCTCATTGTGCGCACTCGTGGTCACAGGTTAGAGGGCATCTGGCACAGCGGTTCGCCGATGGGAATGATAATAAATGCTTTAAGAGGACTATATGTATGTGTGCCAAGAAATATGGTGCAGGCGGCCGGTATGTACAATACTTTATTAAAAGCAAACGACCCGGCTATAATGATCGAGGCTTTAAACGGCTACAGGTTAAAAGAAAAACTCCCAAACAACCTGGCTGAATTTACTGTGCCTCTTGGCGTACCTGAAGTATTGCAGAAAGGAGAAGATATAACCATCGTTTCTTATGGTTCAACCCTGCGTATAGTGCAGGATGCTGCTGCAACTTTGCAAAAATTTAATATCAGTTGTGAGATTATAGATGTACAAACCTTACTGCCTTTCGACATACATTATTCTATTGTAGGTTCTTTAAAAAAGACAAACAGAATTGTTTTTATTGATGAAGACGGGCCAGGCGGCAGCACTGCATTCATGTTTAATGAGGTTATCGAAAAACAGGGAGGCTATCGTTTTTTAGATGTAGCTGCGCGTACCATTACTGCACATCCTCACCGCCCTTCTTATGGCAGCGATGGCGATTATTTTAGTAAGCCAAATGAACAGGATATTGTTGAAACCATCCTGGAAATGATGGCAGAGTAATCTTTTTTGTTTTTGCAACATATAGAAACAATTGCGCTACATAGATTTTCCTTATAAAAGGGTTTTTTACGTTTTTATTTGCCTGCGCGGTCAATATTCTTCAATAACCACCTATAAAAGTTCTTTCGCTTTAATCTAAGAATTTCAATTTTAATATAGGAGAAGGAATCCAGCATGCTTCTTTTTTGCCAAACCATTTGTACCTGTTACGCGCAATAATGTCGTAGATACCATTTCTTATAAAGGAAGGCACAATTATAAAAATAGAAAGCAATGGCCATGCTCCGGACAGTTCCTTTGCAACCAGTAAGGCACCTGTAGATTTTGTATAAATTTTTCCATTCCGGTACAAAATAAAAGAATTAAAAGCGACAGCAGGAAGATTAAACTTTTGCAACACCGAATTACCAAAATCAGATTGTAAAGAGGCAAACTGAAAAGTATTTTTCGGGTCTCTTTTTATAATGAACTGAACAACACCGCTGCATAGGTTGCAAACTCCATCAAATAAGATAACCGGATGTTGAATTTGGGTAATATCAGGCATTATAAAATAAAAAACAATTATTCAGGTGGTAAAAGTAGATGATAGTTTGAAGATGGCAAAGATGAAAATACAAGCAAACAATTAATCCTTCCCTAAATGAAATACAGTAAGTGAATTGCATTTATTATTGGTGTTATTATTTGCGAGGTTTGGAAGTTGAGGGGAAAAAATTAAAAATGCAGGACAGGATTTACCAAATCCAAAATGAACTTTTTATATGAGAAACACAAATGAAAATAAAGAAAATGCTCAAGCTTTTTATGACCTGATGTTTAATCAATGTAATCCTATCGAAGCGATAGAAAAATATGTCGGAGAAACGTATACACAGCACAATCCACATGTTGGTGACGGAAAAGATGCATTTATTGAATATTTTATCCGCATGGCAAAAGACTATCCAGGCAAAAAAGTAGAATTTAAAAAGATTATTGCAGAAGATAATTATGTAGTACTGCATTGTTACCAGCATTGGCCAAACGATAAGGATTATGCAGGTATAGACATTTTTCGGTTTGATGAGGATGGAAAAATAGTAGAACATTGGGATGTACTTCAAGTTATACCAGACATTTCAGCGAATAATAATTCAATATTTTAAATGATTTGTAATTTTCCACCCTTTTTTCCGACTGCTATTGAGCATTAATTCAGGAACTGGTTAATGCAGTTTTTGCGGGCTTAAACAAACAAATACTTTGCTCCTTCTGTCTAGTCTGCCCTTAGTTATTATCAGAAAAATTCTCTTAATAATGGAATGGCTTGTTAGGATATAAATATTTTAAAAGAAATTTTTTTACAAGCAAATTGAAATCAAAATTCTTAGTAGTTATAATTACAATAAAACAAATTAAGTATTCGTGAGTTACTGTTATGTATTTTGCCAGTTCTGCAAGATGTCCCCCCTTGCCAAATAAAGCGATGGGTTGTTCGAGTGTATCCGCAGGATGACGTCGAACGTGGAAAAATGAAGATCTCAAACCTCCTGCCTTTGTAAAGAAAAAGTAAGATATATTATGATACCTTTTGTAGAAAATGCATTCAAACATGGAGTCGGTATGATAGAAAAACCACAAATTGATATTTATCTGCAAACAAAAGAAAACAAGTTGTACTTTACTGGACGTAATAAATACAATGAAAATAATCCGGAAACAAAAGATAAGACCTCAGGTACAGGATTATCGAATGTAAAATGTCGGTTAAACTTACTGTATTGAAAAAGCATGAATTATGGATTACCCGCAAGTATGGCTGGTTTTCTGTTTCATTACAATAAAATCTACACTAATGCTAAATTGTATCGCCGTTGATGATGAGCCTTTGACGCTGGGTCTGCTTGAAGATAATATAAGCAAAGTACCCTACCTGCATCTTGTAGCAAAATGCAACGATGCATTTGAAGCCATCAAAGCATTGCAGGAGCATAGCGTAGATCTTGTTTTTATAGATATACAAATGCCTGGTTTAACAGGGCTGCAATTTATAGAAACCCTGGCTCATAAGCCAATGGTTATTCTTATTACAGCTTATAAACAATATGCGCTCGAAGGTTATACACTCGATGTGGTAGATTACCTCGTTAAGCCGGTACCAATGGACAGATTTATGAAAGCATGCAACAAAGCAAAGGCATTGCATGAATTGAAAATGGCAAACAAACAAATGGCTCCATCTGCAGATTATTTTTTTGTAAATGTTGATTATAGTCTTGTAAAAATTATGTTTAATGATATTGTCTGGATAGAAGGTTTACGGGACTATGTAAAAATACACCTTAAGACTACGAACAAGCCGCCCCTGGTACGGACGAGCATGAAAGCATTAGAAGAACAATTGCCAGCATCAAAGTTTTTAAGAATACATAAATCTTATGTTGCAGGTATTGAAAGCATTACTGCCATTCGAAAGAACAGTGTTTTTATAAATGATCTTGAATTACCTATAGGTGAAACCTACCGTGATGTTATTTATAAGATAACAGGTAAAAATGCAGGTGAATGATTTTAGCTGGCTAATTAGTAATTGATACAAAATACAATGACGTAATGGTATCCGCAATCTTGACTTATTTTAATTATTATAGTAAATCGCCTATTGTAAAAGCCTTTAAAATTAATAGCTCAATTTTTGAGTTAAGGAAAACACTAAATCTAATAATTTTAAAAGTTATGTAAAGGGTGCTGTAAATTATTAAAAATGATTTTGTCTTCAGCATTTTGATTTTACCATCCTATAAACACCATCCCGCCTCCACAAATTACCACGGTACCTGCAGCTAATACATGGACATATTTCTCAAGCTTTGCTGTTTTAAATGAACTAATACCATAATAGCCTAAAAGAACAAGAGCTACCATTGTAAGCAGTGTAAAAAATCCAAAAACAGATACCAGTATTGTTATTCCTGCTATTGATTGTTTTGCTGCAGGAAAGGATAGCAGTGGTATCAGGGGTTCGCACGGGCCAAGGACGAATACAATGAACATAATCCAGGGTGTTACTCTACGTCGGTCTTGTGACAATACTATCTGGCCTTCTTTGTGTTCATACACGTACATCTCTCCATCGTTCATGTCGAAGTGTTTGTGTAGTTTATTCTGGCGTAGCTGAATTAATGCATATATCATATATCCACAACCAACTATCAGCATAACCCAACCCGCTATACCTCCGCGGATACCTTCTAACCAGCTAAATTTTGCCAATGACCATCCTAATGCGATGCCACCAAGTCCTAATACAATAGAACTTCCAACATGTCCAATACCACAAACCACTGTCCATAGTACAGTTTTGGAGACAGTCCAGTTATTTGCTTTTGACAGAGCTATAAATGGCAGGTAATGATCCGGACCCGTAAGTGTATGTATAAAGCTGAGGCTAACAGCGGTGATGATGAGATAATAAAGTTCGGTTGTCATACTTTGTACTTATAATTGAAGTATGTCTATTTACAAAATTGCTTTATCCAATATTTTTCTTTTGTTTTGATGAGAGATTGCAGCCGCAAGATCATTATGAAGGTTGTACAATTGTTCTCCTTTATATCCAAGCATTCTAATTACTAAACCATTTACTGCAAGTCTTGAAATTCCAAATGTTATACCTTCTGCCGAAGAAAGAAGCAGGTTACTTTCTGCAGCAATTTGCTCTATATCTACCAGGTTATTTAAAAATATTAATGAGGACTGGTGAGAAAAATTTTCCAACTGGCCTAACCCACGAATGTTTCTTTTTGCCGGCTCAATCAATACGTTTTCTTTCACTGCGAGCTTGCCTTGCAGGACAATGTTAGTTGCATTTTTATAACGGCTGAACTTAAACTCCTCACCACTAAGTTTTCTTCCGCATGTAGTTATTTCACTCCAAACTAATTCATGATTAGCAGCTAAACAAATGCTGTTATAGGAAGAAAAATCAGAAGCTTCATGTGGCACATTAGGGTGTGGTAAATAAACAATTGAGCCATTATTGTGAACATCAACTGTTACCTTTTGAGACGCTCCGTCTTTCATGGTAAATATTCTCTGGTACCCTTGTGTTGTTAACCAAAGCTTTGCATTTTCTTCTACAACTATTTTAACTGCGGACCTATCATTATCTAATATGCCAGGAGATGAACTCATCATCATTAATCGCATTAAATCACTTGATTTATCTTCTGTAACATTAGCTATTTTATAAGGTGGCGTGCAATAACTCTCCTTCAGGTAAGTTTTATCATTTTTAAAACCTGCTATTATATGCAGGCTGCTATTTAACGACATAATGCAGGTTCGTTTACTTCTTCTACCAATGCATACTTTCTAATCCATCCAATAACAGAGGCCAGTCCTGTTCCGTTCATCAGATTTGTAAAGACAAAAGGGTTGCCTTTTCGCATCTGCTTTGCATCATGCTCCATTATACCCAGATCTGCATGTACATGTGGAGCAAGGTCTATTTTGTTAATTACCAGTAAGTCACTTCTTGTAATACCCGGTCCGCCTTTACGTGGTATCTTATCACCTTCAGCGACATCAATGACAAAGATGGTTACGTCAGCAAGGTCGGGACTAAATGTAGCAGATAGGTTATCTCCACCGCTTTCGATAAATATGATTTCAACATTTGGTATCCGTTGCACCATTTCTTCTACTGCTTCCAGGTTCATGCTTGCATCTTCCCTGATTGCTGTATGCGGGCAACCGCCTGTTTCAACACCAATGATTCTTTCTGCCGGTAAAAGACTGTTTTTAGTCAAAAAATCTGCATCTTCTTTTGTATAAATATCATTGGTAATAACAGCAATGCTATAAGCTGAATGTAAAGCACGTGATAGTCTTTCTATCAAGGCTGTCTTACCAGAGCCAACCGGCCCGGCTACTCCAATCTTTATATAATTTCTTTCCATGTTTAATAAATTAAAAAAGTAAAAACTTTAAAAGCAAAAAATTTATCATTTTTGAATTTTTACTTTTGACTTAACGCTACGACATATACAAACGGGTATATAGCTTTTCATGTTGCATTGATCTTATATCAAAACCAGTACAGCAAAGTCCAATCATCTCTTTATCCGGCTGTATAGAGCTTTTAACCAATTCATCTATTAATGGAAATATGGATAGTAGCATCTCTTGCCCGTCCTGTTGACCAAGAGGAATAAGCTTAATACTATTAGTAAAAAAACCAACCGCAGCATTGTAATAAAACCCGGTTAGTGCATCTTGTTTGATAATATTAAGTGCATGAGCGAGGAGACCAAAGGCAATGCAATAATGGCCGAAAGCGTTTTGGGTTTGGATCTCTGACTTATATCGGTTTGGTAAAATAAATGCTTTTTCTGCCTGAAATATCTTCAGTAGTCTTGTCCCAAGTTTGTTGCTTGCCATTCGCATCTCTTTGGCAAGTTTCACTGCTGTGCATGTAACATCAAGTGATAATATTGTTTCAATATCATTATCTAAAGCAGCATCATAAGCAAGCGACATTAAAGCTGCATCAGTATATTGAATATTTTGAGAAAGCTGCTGAATCGCAAATTCTTTAGCAGTCTCCTTATCTTTTACTATCTCTTGCTGCACATATGTTTCTAACCCTGCGGAATGAGAGAATCCCCCGATGGGAAGTGCGGGATCGCAAAGATGAAGTAAACGTAAAAGGTTAGAAGTCAACATTAAGAGGATGTGGTTAAATGAAGAATTTTATTGAAAAGACTTGTACTGCCACCACTATCGGCATGAGGTGAAACAGAAGTTTTTACAGCATTGATTAATTTTCTTTCCTCCACTTTCATAGTATATCCTGATGCCAGTAATAATCTATGTAAAGGTGCTTCATATGGTATCAGCAAGTCTTCTCTTTCATAAAAAAGCGGAAGGTGTTTATTGCCTATTTCATAACAGATAGATGATGCTTCAAGGATAGTAGCCGGACGAATAACAATTGCTTCGCAAGGTTTTATTTCAACTACAATAAGCATTTTGTGATCGCTCCATAAAACATCACCTTCTTTAAAATCAGGGTTTTCTTTCAGGAACTTTATTGTTATCGCTGTTCCTTCATCTGTCTTTTTATGCAGTATTCGCTTGTTGGCTTCAAACCATTCAATAGATAGTTTATCAATAGCTCGTCCACTAGTGTTGATGTTGTTTAGATTACCGGTCTTTTCCCGTATAACGATACCCATACTTGTAAACTATGTTTAAACCTTCATTCCTTTATGCCTTTCCGTCTTTGTTACTATTTTTAAAATAAAAAATATCGCTGCGCCAATGGCACTTCCGATACCGGCTCACATGTTATGTGCTCTCCATCCACTCTTACTTCATACGTTTCAGGGTTTACATCTATTTGGGGTGTTGCATCATTATGTATTAAATTCTTCTTTGAAATAGTTCTGCAATTAACAACAGGAAGTATTTGCTTTTGCAATCCATAAGATGCAACAGCGCGATTTTCTAATGATGCCTTTGAGACAAAAGTGATACACGTCTGTTGCAATGCTTTGCCATATGCTCCAAACATATATCTATAAATTACAGGTTGCGGTGTGGGTATAGATGCATTTGGGTCACCCATTTTGCTTGCTATGATCATTCCGCCTTTTATGATCATTTCAGGCTTGGCGCCAAACAATGCAGGCTTCCATAAAACAAGGTCTGCAATTTTACCGGCTTCTAAAGAGCCGACATAATCAGAAATGCCATGCGTGATTGCAGGGTTAATAGTGTACTTGGCCACATATCTTTTTGCCCTGAAGTTGTCATTGTTATTTATTTCATCTTCCGGTAAAAAGCCCCGTTGCTTTTTCATTTTATCTGCCGTTTGCCATGTACGTGTAATGACTTCTGCTACACGGCCCATTGCCTGACTATCTGAACTCATCATGCTAAAAACGCCCATATCATGAAGAATATCTTCAGCAGCAATTGTCTCAGGACGTATGCGGCTATCAGCAAAAGCTACATCTTCAGGAACAGATTTATCCAAATGATGACAAACCATCAGCATGTCCAGGTGTTCATCAATGGTGTTAATAGTATAAGGTCTTGTCGGGTTAGTGGAAGAAGGCAATACATTAGGATACATAGCTGCCTTAATGATATCCGGCGCATGACCTCCCCCAGCACCTTCTGTATGGTATGTATGTATAACCCTGCCATTAATTGCATTGATGCTATCTTCTAAAAAGCCTGCTTCGTTTAAGGTATCTGTGTGAATGGCTACCTGTACATCCATCTGGTCAGCAACAGTAAGAGATGCATCAATAACGGCAGGAGTGGAGCCCCAGTCTTCATGTATTTTTAAACCGATTGCTCCGGCTTCTACCTGTTCGATTAACGGTCCTGTAGTTGCACAATTTCCTTTTCCTAAAAAGCCAAGATTCATCGGAAAAGCTTCTGCAGCTTCCAGCATTTTTCTGATGTTCCAGGCACCGGGTGTTACTGTTGTAGCATTTGTTCCGTCTGCTGGTCCGGTACCACCACCAAGCATGGTAGTAATGCCACTAAACAAAGCATGATCAATTAATTGCGGACAAATAAAATGAATGTGTGTATCTATACCACCCGCGGTTGCAATCAGGCCTGCTCCTCCATGTACTTCTGTAGATGCACCTATGATCATCATTGGATCTACTCCATCTGTTGTATCAGGATTACCAGCTTTGCCTACGCCTGCTATTTTTCCATCTTTTATACCGATATCAGCCTTTACAATACCCCAGTGGGCAATAATCAACGCACCTGTAATCACAAAATCAAGTACGCCTTCATCTCGTTTAGCTGTACCTGATTGCGCCATTCCATCACGGATAGTTTTGCCACCACCAAACTTGTTTTCTTCACCGTAAATGGTAAAATCTTTCTCTACTTCAATAATTAAATCCGTATCGCCTAACCTCACTTTATCACCAACTGTTGGTCCGTACATGTTGGCGTATTTAATTCTATTAATAGAAAGACTCATGATTTGACGTTTTTGAAGTTTTGCAATTCGGCTTTTTCTAAAGCTTCTGCTTTGCTGGCTCCCTCTGTGCTGCCATTGGTAAGATTATTAAAACCGAAAGAGTTTCTTTTACCTCCAAAGGTTACCAGTTCAACTTCTTTTTCTTCACCGGGTTCAAAGCGAACAGCTGTACCGGCCGGAATATTTAGTCGCATTCCAAATGCTGCCCCACGGTTGAGTTTTATTTGTTTATTGACTTCAAAAAAATGGAAGTGCGACCCCACTTGTACAGGTCGGTCTCCTGTATTGATAACAACAATTTTTGCTGTTGGTCTGCCTTCGTTTGCTATAATGTCTTCTTTAGCCAGAATGTATTCTCCGGGTATCATAAGCATCTAATTTAACCTCACCCTCAGTCCCTCTTACCTCATCCACCCTTTGGGCATCTTCTCCTGAAAAAGAAGGGAAGGGGATAAAAGTCTAATTGAGGGAGACCTAACGGTAATTTATGACTTAAAATTTGCCGCTAAAAATTCAACATTTATCAAATGAACTATTAAGTAATTCACACTTCTACAATGTGTCATTTTCTTTCGGTTTTATTGGTATCCATATTTCTTCTTCTGACTTTGGGTCATCATTTTTATATTTTGCTCCTAATATTTCAAAATGTGCTCTACCATCTATTAAATAATCAGAACCCGGAAACCATGTTTGAAAAATATATTGAAAAGTTTTAGAACCTGTGTTTGCTGCACCTTTATGTATGAAAACTGCATATAGTCCACCTTCCAATGTATATGATTCCATTTCATCAGGAAACGACGTTAAGTCTGCAACTTCTATAGCAGCCCATTTCTCAAACTCTGCCTCTAAGTTAAAATTTATAAAGTCGAAAGAAGTGGGATATATCTGCATAGAGAATAAATCTGAACTCACACTGTTTTTTATTTCCTTTCTATATGGCATAAAACTTTGCCATAGATCAAAAGTCTTATTATTTGAAAAAGTCATTTTAATCCGTTTGCCAATAAGTTTCTTTTCAGCTAAAATTTCAATACGCGGCACCATAATAATTTCTTTGTTTACAATCACCTTTAAAGTTATTTATGGACAGATTCTTTTCCTGCTGTACAGCTACTTTACTCTCTCCTCCCATTATGTATGGGGCTTCTTACTTTCTTACCTTATCGGATCATGCACCGTCACCAACTTTGTCCCATCAGGAAAAGTTGCTTCTATCTGTACTTCATGAATCATTTCAGGTATGCCTTCCATTACATCTCCACGTGTGAGAATAGTTGCACCGTGACGCATTAGTTCCGCAACAGTTTTTCCGTCTCTTGCGGCTTCCTGAAGTTGACTACTGATTAAAGCTATAGCCTCCGGGTAATTAAGTTTAAGGCCTCTGGCTTTTCGCTTTTCAGCTAATTCCCCTGCCAGGAATAGTAACAGTTTTTCGCTTTCGCGGGGTGTTAAATGCATGCAAGTAGTTTCTTAAATGTAAATGGGCACGAAGCTAAAGTCCTCATTTTTCTTGATCAAATTAGCATAAAAGATAAATATATACGTTTTAATTAAGTAGTTTATTGCAAGAAACAGAAATTAATATGTATTTATCGTAATAAAAAACAATTGTACAAGTAAAAATAGTCTTTAAACCTATTAAAAAATAAACAAAATATTTTTTAATATCCTTTTTAATGTTTTTATTTGCTTTTAAAATAGGCTTTCATAAATAAGTGGCAAATGCACAAAAATGCCAATTTTTATAAAAAACTCACGTAATCTTTATGCTTAACTGTTAATTATTATTCTAATTAATAAAAAAAGCGATTGTCTTTCTAATAAATTTTTATTTGTTGTTATGCTAATAGAAATGCAAACGTGCCAAATCTATAGCCGATACTTCAAATTCCTAACCAGTAGTTTCGCCATATATTATTAAGTTACTAAAAAGTATTACTATATCTGTCTTAAAACGTATAGGACAGTCAGGTTTTTAACCTGATTCAAAGCCAAGGCTTTTTATTTTCATTCTTAAACCTATCTAAATTCATTATGAAAAAAAGTTTACACTTAATTGTTTTACTGCTGCTGCTATGTTATGAATATAGCTTTGCACAAACAAATAGGGTTACTGGAAAGGTAACCAATTCAGGTAATGCTCCGCTCGTTGGAGTGAACATTCAGGTAACGGGTACTAACCAGGGCACTACTTCGGATAATAATGGCAGTTTTGCTATAAATGCGCCGGCTAATTCGTCTTTAATTTTTTCGTATATAGGTTTTGTAAACCAAACCGTTACTGTTAATGGGCGCACTTCTATTAATGTTACCATGGCACCTGATACTATAGCACTGAATGCTGTAGTGGTAACAGGATATTCAACGCAATCAAGGAGAGATATTACCGGGTCAGTTGTTTCAGTTGATGCAACTGAATTAACAAAAGTGGCTGCTCCAAATGTCGCACGGCAATTGCAGGGCCGGGCACCCGGTGTTACCGTAACTACCAATAATACTCCCGGAGGGGAAGCAACAGTACGTATCCGCGGTTTTGGTACTATCAATAACAATGACCCACTTTATGTAATTGACGGTGTACCAACAAAAGGTGGCCTTAACAACATAAACCCGAATAACATTGAGTCAATGCAGGTATTGAAAGATGCTTCCGCCGCGTCTATCTACGGTTCCCGTGCAGCTAATGGCGTTATTATCATTACTACTAAAAAAGGAAAAGCCGGTGCGACTAAATTTTTTATTAATATCCGTAACGGAGTACAAACTGGTAAAATCGATTTAGATTTAATAATTAATCCGCTGCAACACGGAGAGTTACTTTGGCAGCAGCTACGAAATGTAGGCATCTTAACTAACGGGAACCCTTCGCATCCCCAGTATGGTAACGGCGCAACTCCGGTGGTGCCTGATTATATCCTTGCCGGCAGCAGTTACGGGCTTTTCGAAGGTGATCCAAAGGTTGATCCGGCTTTAATTAATTATAACCGGGACGGCTTTTACCAAATCGTTAAAGTCAATAAAGCAGGTACCGATTGGGAAAAAGAGATTTTAAGACCTGCTGCTATTCAGGAATATAATATAGGTGCATCCGGAGGAAGCCAAAATGGCCATTACGCTCTCTCGATGAACTATTTCAAACAAGATGGGGTGTTGTTGAACACTTCATTTAATCGCTACTCACTGCGATCCAATACCGAATTTAGTTTTAAAAACCGGTTTCGCGTCGGCGAAAATCTGGAGGTAAGTTTTACGGAAAACAAGGGTTATTACAATAATAATGGTACAGCAAGCGGGAGTAACAACCAGGATGGGAACCCGGTGGGAAATGCCTACCGTATTCCATCTATTATACCGGTATATGATATTACGGGGCGTTTTGCCGCAACCAGGGCTTCAGGTTTAGGCCCTGCAACCAACCCCGTCGCTCAGTTATACAGGAACAGAAATGATAAAACCAGTACGTACAGAACTTTTGGAAATGTTTACGGAGAATTAGACATCCTTAAAGATTTAACAGCCCGAACAAGTATTGGTGTCGATTATATAAATGCAAACCGGGTAGATTTTAATCTGTTGGATTTAGAAGAAGCAGAAATAGAATCCTCTAATTCACTTACAAATGCTAACGCCTACGATATTACCTGGACCTGGTCGAACACGCTGAACTATAAAAAGACACTTAATGGAATTCATCGCTTCAGTGTTTTGGCAGGTACCGAAGCGATAAAGGGGATTGGCAGGGACTTCTCAGCTAACAGAACTACCTTTTTCTCTGAAGATCCCCAGTATATGTTTTTAAGCGCGGGATCTTCCGGCATTAATAACGCCGGTGCAGGATACGAATATGCACTTTTCTCTTTGTTTGGAAAAGTCAATTATTCTTTAAAAGACCGGTATTTATTAGAAGCTACCGTAAGACGCGACGGTTCTTCCCGGTTCGGCGCCAACAACCGTTACGGGACATTTCCAGCCTTTAGTGCAGGATGGCGTCTTTCCAAAGAAGAATTTATGTCAGGTTTTTCCTTTTTTAATGATTTAAAGCTGCGGGCTGGCTGGGGACAAACCGGTAACCAGGAAATTGGTAATTACAATGGTTTTAATACTTACCGGTCTACTTTGAACCAATCTTCCTATGCTATTACAGGCTCGAACAATGCAGTAGTAGCAGGTTTCGATACCCAGGCTTTTGGTAACCCGGATGCAAAATGGGAAACAACTACCCAAACCAATGTGGGCATCGATGCAACTGTTTTACGGGGCAAATTAAACTTTACCCTTGACTGGTATAACCGCACTACTTCCGATATGTTGTACCAGGTAAGTCTGCCGGCTACCCAGGGAACTGCTATTGTTCCCTTTGTAAACGTAGGTAAAATGAGCAACAAGGGAATTGATTTAGGCATTGATTTTAAAAACAAAGCAGGTCGTGACATTACGTATGGTATTGGTGTTAATTTTTCTACCTACCGAAACGAAGTTTTGCAACTAAATAACAGTGCTACCGCCGTTTTATTGGCCCCCAGCATTCGCAGTTATACCTGGACCCGTTCTGTGGTTGGGCGGCCTTTATATTCTTTCTATGGCTTAATCATAGATGGTTTTTACCAGAATGATGCAGAAGTATCAAAAGGGCCCGCTTACCCCGGTTATGCCGCTGTTGGGAAGTTCAAATATCGCGACGTAGATGGTAACGGAACCATTAATGATAATGACCGGACCTTTATCGGGAATCCGCATCCGGATTTTACCTACGGTGTAAACCTGAATTTAGGTTATAAAGACTTCGACTTATCAGCCTTCTTTCAGGGAGTTCAGGGCAATGAAGTATTGAATATGGTAAAGAGGTGGATCGATTTTAATAACCAGGCCGGCAACCGGAGTTTACGTATGCTAAAAGAATCATGGACTCCTGAAAATCCAAACGCAGTCCTTCCTATTCTCAACTCAACAGACAGCAGAAGCCAGCAACCGTCCAGCTATTTTATAGAAGATGGTTCTTATTTAAGAATGAAGAACCTTACCCTTGGGTATACCTTACCGGCCTCCATACTAAACAGGATAAAGTTTGAGAATGTGAGAATTTATGTACAGGCGCAAAACTTGTTTACTATTACAAAATACAGTGGCATTGACCCCGAAATCACCTCAGTAGGTTCTACTCCTGGGAGTACTGTGTTTGGTGTAGATCAGGGTAATTATCCACAGGCAAAAATGTACCAGATAGGTGTGAACATTGGCTTTTAAAAAATGAATGAATTAAGATTTTTAAATTGAAACACAACATGAAAAAAAATATAGTGATAATTGCCGCTTTTTTTTCCTTTGGATTAATCAACTCATGTAAAAAGGAGTTTTTAGAAAAAACTCCTTTGGGAGTAGCTAATGAAGCTACCCTGGCAAACCAGGCGGGAGTGAATGCAGTCCTGATAGCAGCTTATAGCTTACTTGATGGTGTAGGCTCAGGCCCTAATTTCACTTCCGCCGGCAGCAACTGGATTTACGGCGAAGTAGCTTCTGATAATGCCTATAAAGGCAGTGATGTCGGCGACCAGGCTCAGATTATAACAATCGAGCGTTACCAGGGGCAGGCGGATATCGGAGCTTACAACGATAAATGGATAGCCGTATACGATGGTGTTTCCCGCTCAAATGATGTATTACGGCTGTTGGCTAAAGCTACCGATGTGAAGGAAGCCGACAAGCCACAGGTAATGGCTGAAGCGCGGTTTTTGAGAGCCTGGTATCATTTTGAGGCAAAAAAAATGTGGAATATGGCGCCTTACGTAGATGAAACTGTAACTGATTTTAATGTAGCAAATGATCAGGATATATGGCCGCAAATCGAAGCTGATCTTGAATATGCGGTAGCAAACTTGTCGCCTGCAAAATCGCAGCCCGGCCGGGCCAGCAGTTGGACGGCAAAGGCAGTGTTAGCCAAAGTACATATGTTTCAACAGGATTATGCTGCTGCTAAACTGCTCTTGGATGATGTAATCAATAATGGCCCTTTTGCCTTGGTAGATTGTTTTCACGATAATTTTAAAATCGCTACTGAAAACAACCGGGAGTCTATTCTGGAAGTCCAAAATTCGGTAGCTGATGGTGGTAGTGGTCAGAACGGTAATGACGGTGACAACTTAAATTTTCCGTATAATGCCGGACCCGGTGGCTGCTGTGGCTTTTTTCAACCATCTCAAAACCTTGTAAATGCCTTTAAAACCGATGCTAACGGGCTGCCGCTGCTCGATAATTTTAACGACGAAGATGTAAAGAATGATGAAGGGTTGTCTTCCTCAGATCCATTTGTTCCTTATGAGGGTAACCTGAATCCCCGCTTGGATTGGACAGTAGGTCGCCGCGGTATTCCGTTTTTGAATTGGGGTATCCATCCCGGTCGTAACTGGATCCGGGATCAGATCTTTGCAGGACCATATACCTCTATGAAGTATACTTTTTACAAGGGCGAAAATGCTGGTGCCGAGTCGAACAGGGCCAATGCTAATAACTACCGGGCTCTTCGTTTCGCAGATATACTTTTACTAAGAGCAGAGGTAGCCGTAGAAGAAAATGATCTGGCAACCGCTTTGACAATAGTAAATCAGATACGGGACCGAGCTAATAATTGTGAGGTTACGCTTGATAATGGCACCCCGGCAGCTCATTATGTTGTTGGCCTGTATCCTGCTTTTCCCAGCCAGGACTATGCCCGCAAAGCAGTTTATTTCGAACGTCGTTTAGAACTGGCCCTGGAAGGACACAGGTTCTTTGACCTGGTTAGATGGGGTAATGCGGCAGAGACGCTAAATGCCTATTTATCTAAAGAAAGTCTTAAAAGAACATATCTAAGCGGAGCAACTTTCGAAAAAGGTAAAGATGAGTATTTTCCGATACCACAAACACAAATTGATATTGAAGGCAGTACGGTTTTAAAACAAAACCCTTTATAAAAACCGGTAATCAAAACACTTATATTTCAAGTAATCGCTATTATAGAAAGAGCAAGAGTACCTAGTATTCTTGCTCTTTTTCTGATAAGTATTCTCCCGCCGAACAAAGGAATTACAAAATCCAAAAGGTACCATATAAATATGTTTCTTTAGGGTATATTAAATCCAGTACTTTGCTTCTTCTTTAAATCTAATAAAGAACTTTGATATATTCTATATCATTTAAAGTAAACTTTAATTTTTCAAGGTCTTAAAGTACCCCCAATCTTTTATTAAAACTTAAAAAATTATGAAAAAAAAAGCTTTCCTATTTTTAATTCTTCCCTGGCTCGGGCTGATGCATTTGCAGGCGCAACTACAAGAAATTCCAGCCGATAGCCTTGGACTGGTTCCTTTACCTATGGAAGTAAAAGCCTACGAAGGAAAGTTTACCCTGGCTGCTAAGGTAGTTATTGCGGCTAAAACCAAAGACGAACTGAATGTTGCAGGATTCCTGAAAACTTACCTAACGGAACTTGGTAAAACCACTATTATTACGCCAAACAAGACACTTGCCACTATTAAATTACAAATAGGTGCAGTTGCAGCCGCTAAAAGTTCCGAGGGTTACCACCTTATGGTTGGCAAAACAGGTATTAGTATCACTGCTTCGTCTGGAGCAGGCTTGTTCTATGGTTCTCAAACCCTGATGCAGCTTTTGCCGGTTAAAAGCCAGCAGATTGTAACGCTGCCCTTTGTAAGTATTAATGATGAACCAGCATTTAAATGGCGGGGTAACATGCTTGATGTTGCACGTCATTATTTCCCGGTATCTTTTGTCAAAAAATATATTGATAATTTGGCGGCCTATAAAATAAATACCTTTCATTGGCATCTTACTGACGATCAAGGGTGGCGAATAGAGATTAAAAAGTATCCAAAACTGACACAAATTAGTGCTTTCCGGAACGAAACCTTAATTGGTGCGCAACAGCTTATGAAAAAGCCTGAAGATTTTAAATACGACGCTACGCCTTATGGGGGCTTTTATACGCAGGATCAAATTAGGGATGTTATTGCTTATGCGCAGAAACGTTATATTACCATCGTGCCTGAGATAGAAATGCCAGGGCACTCGGTATCTGTATTGGCCGCTTATCCTGAGTTGGGGTGTAAACCAGGTCCATACGAAACCCGAACACTCTGGGGCATTTCGGAAGATATTGTTTGTCCCTCTGAGCAAACTTTTCAATTTTTTGAAGATGTCCTGGCTGAGGTGGTGCAATTATTTCCTGGCAAATATGTGCATATTGGCGGCGACGAAGCTCCCAAAGACCGCTGGCGCGAAAGTGACCTTGTGAAAGACATCATGAAAAAAGAAAATATTAACAATGTTGAGAAAGTACAGGGCTGGTTTAACAACCGTATAGAAAAATTTCTGCTGAGCAAAGGCAAAAAATTAATGGGTTGGGACGAGATTTTGGAAGGGGGAATTTCACCCAACTCTACCATCATGAGCTGGCGCGGGGAAAAAGGAGGCATTGAAGCGGCCCGACACGGCAATGAAGTCGTAATGTCGCCTTCTACTTACCTTTACCTGGATCACGGCCAAAATCCTGTGCCACACAGCCCTGCAGAACCTCTTATGATTGGCGGATACCTTCCTATTGAAAAAGTATATAGCTACAATCCGCTGTCAAGTGAACTAACTCCTGAACAACATAAACTTATCCTGGGGCCCCAGGCAAATTTATGGACAGAATATGTTTCTACACCCGAAAAAGCCGAATACATGTTATTTCCGCGGCTATTAGCTTTATCCGAGGTAGCCTGGACACCCTACGCCAAAAAAGATTATAGTAGTTTTCTGCAACGCTTAGGTAAACAGTTACCGCGTCTCGATGCTAAAAAAGTACGGTACCGTGTGCCGGAACCAGCCGGTTTAGATAAAGAAAAGATAGTAACCCAGGGCAATAAAGCTATTATTACTCTTACTACAATTGTTCCCGGAGCGGAGATCCGGTATACGTTAGATGGACATATTCCAGATGAAACAACAGAATTATATACCAAACCTATTACAATTCCGACAAATCAAAACTTAAAAGTACAAGCTGTTACCATTACTCCCGATGGCCGCCATAGCGTTCCTGCTGAACTAATCATTCCTTAATAAAGCAGGTATCTTTATTTATTCCCTTCCGCGAATTTGCTATATTTCCCGGAAGGGTTTTTTATAGGATTATGCTTATTTTCAGATTTAATTGAGAGAAGGGCAGAAGACGTAAAGGTATTTTCAGTCGTTACAAAAAGCAGTAATAGAGACTATTATTCTAAAAAAAACTTTTATTGCTTCACTCCGTTCTTTAGACGTTATTATTAGAAGTAGATGTACTGTTGGAAAATACTTTATAAAAGCCCGTCATGCATTTATAATAACAGTAACAACAATTATTTAATATTGATGAATCTTAGACTGAAGACCGGACAACAGTTTTAATAAAGTGTTTTACAATGCGAAATTTATCTACTCATGATCATTTATCCGATGATGGTACGAATTTAACCGAAAGGTCCGGATCCTTCATGTTTTTATCTAAAGGGAACATGGGTCGTTGGATTCTATGATATTTAAGCCGTTCCAGGTTCTGATCAACACCACCGGGTGTTAAGGCCAGTATCCAGTCTGCTCTCATAGCATAAAGCTCCGGCTCCAAATAACCAATTTTTACAACCACGATATCTGATTTTCGGGGATTAAGACCAAGCCTGGTAAAATCAATTTCTTTGTGATAAGGCTTACGTTTTTGGGTAACAATAACGTGTACACTTCCAACCTTGACAACAACTTCAGTTTCTGCATTCTGGTCCCCATATTCTATAGATTCTACTGTACCTGTAAGCCGGACCGGAGGCGCAAAGCGTGCATCTACTTTTGCACCTGCATACGCGTCAACCTTTCCGCCCACACCTGCTGCTATGGCACTTTTTACAAGTTCAGGTCCGGGAATAGATGCATAAATAAGAGAAGGCCCGTCTTCTGATTTAAACTCGGGACGAGCCAATATTTCTTTTAATGTCCAGGTTACATCGCCAGCTCCTCCGGCAGTGGGGTTATCACCGGAGTCACTGATAAAAAAAGGATGTTTATTGCTTGCAAGTGCCTTATCAAGGCTTTCACTTAAAGAACCTGTGGGTGCGACAAATGCAAAGTCTGACCTTACTTTCCAAAAGCTGTTCGCCAGTTGTTCGGCTGTACTTTTTACTTTTTCTTTGTCATCTCCCGTTACCATTACCACTCCATGATTGCGTGGCTCATCTGCCCATGCATATCCAATCCATATAGCAGCATCAATTATATCTTTTTGTACAGCAGCCGGTGCCACCGCAGCATATAAACTCTTTCCCGGCTGTATTCTGGTACTTGTTTTTTCTCCCGGTAACAATATGGGTATAGGAATCCAGGCTTTATAAGCAGGTTTACCCTTTCCGGTTTCAATCCTTGATAAAAGGTTATCGACTGCACGTTTTTTCGTTTGCATAGCATCTTCATGAGGTGCCATCCTGTAACAGGTGATCAAATCCGTGTTTTGCGCAAGGCGCCAGGAGACATTGCCATGTAGATCCATTGAAGTTGAAATCATTGTTTTCTTACCAACGACTTCACGGATTCTGACGATAAAGTCACCTTCAGGATCATCAAGGCCTACCACACTCATGGCACCATGAATATCATAGAAAAGGCCATCATATGGCAGATTTTTTTTAAGCAGTTCAAGTGTTTGCTTTACAAGTGATTCATATGCCTCTCTTGTAACAGCGCCTCCGGGTAACGATTTACCTACCAAAGCCGGGAACCAATTTGCCCGTCTCCGGTTTAGAGAGTCAGGAGAAAAAAATGGGTAGGAGGTGAAAATATCGGCGCCATATTTTGCATGAAATGCTTCTTCACTTGTAAGTGCCGGCGAAAATGTACTAGATTCTATTCCTAATCCTGCAATAGCAATACGGGGAAGAGACTTTGGTTGAGAATTACTCAAATTAGTGTTATCAGCATAATTTTTTAAAATGGAAGAAGATGATTTTTTTAGATTTTCGTTATTAATAGAAATATTTTTAAAGTAAACTGGTCCTGCAATTACCATACACTCTAATAGACAGTAGGAAATGATTAAAAAAAGGATCTGCTTCATTGTATAAAATTTAAACCTACAAATGTTTTAATAACCCTATTGAATTAAGCGTTCAAAAATACTTAATTCATATCTATAATATTGACAAATGCGGAAACCATTTTTAGGTCAGCATCAAAGATCAGAGAAATTTGTTTCTTTCCTAAATGTGCCAGGTATTGTTCCGGCTCTGTCGCATCTATTGAATAAAACCTGGGAATAGCATCAAGCAATACTATACAGCCGTAGAGCAGTCCTTTAAACACTTTTATTGTAGTTTCTGATGACTTCTTTGTTCGCTCCAATCTTATCAATATTAATTACTTTTTGGACATCCATTATTGCTAATAGATTTTATTAAAAACTTATTAGTACAAAATATAGTAACTTAATTAATTGCAGATTCGACAGAACTGGCTGGAACCGGATAATGAAAATAAATAATAACCAGTGTTTTTTTATTTAACTATTATTATTCAGGCCTATTTTATCGTTGGCGGTAATGAATCAATGTGTACGAAATACACTGTGGCAAAGGGTTCTGTAGGTTTTTCATCCTTTTAGATATCATTAAGTTGGCCTTTAATAGATTAATAACTTGATAAATTCCTTAATACTTTTGACGTGTTAAAAGGATAAGGAAATAGAATGTAAAAAAATTAGTTATAAAAGCTATAATAAGTATATATTCTTATCACAGAAATTAAAATTGTAACATCCAATAAATATTTTTTAAGATTTTCATATGGCAAGCAATCGTTAGAGGCTGCTCCGTTTCTACGGAGGAGCCCTTTTTTTATGATTGAATGCTTCGTTCTAAAACAGGTTGACACAATTTAGTGTAACGGTTATGAATAAAGAATAATTAGAGTATCGGAGAGGACTCAAGAAGACCGCACATTACTATTTAAGTTACAGGTTGTAGATGAAGTGGAAGAGGTGGAATTAAGCCAGGATGAGAGTAATGGAATAAAAAGTTCAACGTAAAATTTCCTTAAAGTATCATCCGTTAGCCGGCCAAACTTAGCAATTATGCCTCGTATTATAAATGATATGATATTTTTCATAAAAGCCTCCACAAAGTATCAATAGGGTTTTCTAAAATGCTCTTCTGTTTAAAGTCCGCTTGTAATACAGTTACTCCTAAGCAAGCATGACAAGATAAAATTTTATGTATAGATAGAGTGCAGGCATGAGTAGCACTTTAAGTTTTATCCTCAGCACTTAGTTTTTTTCCAAATACGCAATTATTGTAAATCCACCTGCTAGGTAAGTAAACTGAGTAATGAGGCGCTGTTATGCTTGAATGATGACTTGAAGTGAATAAAACAGCTTACAAGATAAAGGCCATTAAAAACATAAAATGGTTTAGCCAAAAACAAAATTAATAGAAAACTATAAATTGCTAATTAATCTCATAAATTAGCTAGTTTATATTAATCGAAATTGTAGTTTTAATCAATTTATAAATAGAATAAATTGAGACAATTTGAATAAATTTTGATACAGGCAAAAGGCTTAGTTATGAAAAAAAACTTTTTCATGTTATTATTATTGTTTAAAGTTTAGCTTCATTAAAAATTCTACCGGTGACAAGATAAGAGTTTGCCTGCTATTTAATTTAAAACCTACGCTTTCTATTATGAAAAAAAGAAGTTTATTAATTGTTTCCTTTACATATTTATTCGCAAGTATCATAGTATTGAAGGTGGATGCACAAATTACTAATATTGTAAATTCCGTTTACCAGAATAACCGTGCTCCTCTAAAAACTAACCCTTATGTGCAATTACCATTAGGGTCAATACATGCAGAAGGATGGTTGAAAGAACAGCTTGTTCGCATGAAAAATGGAATGACAGGAGATCTGGACAAACGTTATCCTCTTGTAATGGGTAAGAGAAACGGGTGGCTTGGTGGTGACGGAGATCAGTGGGAGCGGGGGCCTTACTGGCTTGATGGATTAGTGCCTTTGGCTTACATTTTAAATGATGCAGAATTAAAAAATAAAATTAAGCCCTGGATAGAATGGTCAATAAGTAGTCAGAAAGAGGATGGATATTTTGGTCCTGATAAAGATTATCCAAATGATGAAAAAGGAGTGCAAAGAGACAATTCACATGACTGGTGGCCTAAAATGGTCATGCTGAAAGTTTTGCAGCAATACTATATGGCTACAGGAGATAAACGCGTAATAAATTTAATGACCAACTATTTCAGGTATCAATTAAAAGAGTTACCAAAAACTAAATTAGATCATTGGACTTTTTGGGCAGCTCAAAGAGGTGGAGATAATTTGCTTGTGGTGTATTGGCTGTACAATATTACCGGAGACAAGTTTCTGCTCGATCTTGCAGAAATCCTTCACCAGCAAACAGTTGACTGGACTGGTATGATGCAGAAAGGAGATGTTTTTAAAGGGTATTTTAAACTGCACGGGGTTAATTTAGCTCAAGGAATAAAAGAACCCCTCATTTATTACCAGCAGCACCCGGAAGATAAATATTATGAGTCTGTTAAAAAAGGATTTGAAGGTATTCGATTATTTCATGGACAGCCGCAGGGTTTGTATGCTGCTGATGAATGGCTTCACGGAACCAATCCCACGCAGGGATCAGAATTATGCACAGCGGTAGAAATGATGTATTCACTTGAGTCTATGCTACAGGTAACAAGTGATGTATCTTTTGCTGATCATATTGAAAAAATTGCATTCAATGCTTTACCAACACAATCTAATGATGCCTATACTGAAAGACAGTATTACCAGCAGCCAAACCAGGTAATGATCACCCGTCAAAACAGAAATTTTTATACTAATCATGCAGGTACAGATCAAGTGTATGGTTTGCTAACCGGTTATCCTTGTTGCACGGCAAATATGCACCAGGGATGGCCTAAGTTTACCCAAAACCTGTGGTATGCTACTAATGATGGTGGTGCTGCCGCCTTGTTATACGCCCCCTCTGCAGTAGATATAAAAGTAAGTGATGGACAACCTGTAACTATAAAGGAAACAACCCAATATCCTTTTAATGATAAAATCAATTTTACTATCCAGACCGGTAAAGCTGTTGCTTTCCCGTTGCATTTAAGAATACCTCAATGGTGTAAAGAAGCGGTAGTAAAAATCAATGGCAAAGATTTCAAAACGGCAAAAGGAGGTTCTATTGTTGTAGTTAACAGAGAATGGAACAATAATGATAATGTGGAGTTACAACTGCCAATGAGTATTGAAAGATCAAGGTGGCACGAAAACTCGATGGCCGTAGAAAGAGGTCCACTGGTATATGCACTTAAAATAGAAGGAAAATCTAATAAGATTGATAATGATACTGTATTTGGTGCATATAATGAAATCGTTCCAACTACGGCATGGAATTATGGTCTGGTCAGTCTTAAAAGCGCTGAATTACCTAATCAATATAAAATTGTTCAAAAGACCACTTTGGCTTCTTATCCTTGGACACTTGCAGAAGCTCCGATTGAAATTAAGGTTCCCGCAAAGAAGTTAGCCAATTGGCAATTATACCAGGGAGAGACTGGCCCCCTGCCTTACAGCATACAGGAAGAAACCCAAAATTTACCTGTTGAAGAAGTTACCTTAATTCCTTATGGCTGTACAAGGTTACGAATTTCGGAGTTCCCGGAAGTGAAGTAACACAATTAAGTTTAATGATAATAGCTTTTGTTTTTACTGCGGGTATTATCATTTATAAAATTTTTAGCGTTAGTTTTTTGTTTTAACAAAAAGCCTCTTTGTAAATGGCTCGCTTGTATTATTTTCGGCCGGGTGGTAGCAGACAGGTTCAAACCCCAGTCCCTTGCTTGTAAGTTATATTTTTCCTTTTATTAAACATATATCTTCTCTTAACAAACAAACGTAAAACCGTCCGGGCCTTAATAAAACTATATACGTATTTAACAACACCGCCTAATCATCAATAAAGTAATAAACTACAAAATTTTAAATCTTTATTATTATTAATGAAACAGAAAGCAATTGAACATCAGTAATTCTATTAAGCGATATTGCTGAAAATTTCCGGCTTTCGACAATACCTGGGACGTTAGTGATAAAGCGTTATGTCTAAAGCATTAATTTTAACTATTGTAATGAAACAACTAAATCAATTTTTATGGTAGAAAATTTGAATAGCCTCGTAAAACAAAATGCAGATGTCACTATAATCAACAACACGGCCATTCCTAATGAGCGGAATGAAGAAGCCGTGCAGGAAGCCAGCGCTGCCATAGAGGACTCTTTAAAAACGTCTTTATCCGGCGGCAACGTAAAGGAGGTAGCAAGCCTCTTTAATGGTACTGACGATAACGTAACTGCCAACCCTGTTACCCAACAAGCTACCGGCAACTTTATGGACCGGCTGCAAAGCCGCTTTGGCTTAAATGTGCAGCAGGCGGCAAACATAGCCAATAATCTAATACCAACGGTGTTGAAGAGACTGGTACAAAAAACAGCCGATCCTGCGGATAACAGCTTTAATATCCAAAAGATTTTCAATGAGGTGAGTGGCGGAAAAACAGACGGACTTAATGTTCAGGGAATGATGACCAGGTTTAAAGGAAGTTTGGACAAGGATGGCGATGGTGATGTGGATTTTCAGGACTTAAAAGCATTCTTTGCAGGCAGCGGTGGGGTGGTAGACAAAGTAAAAGGACTCTTTAAATAAGATGCACGTTTTAGGAAAACAATGGCCTTTAAATATTTAACAAATTTATTCCTAACCATTCATCAATTCCAGTTGAGATAGAAGCGTGAGATTCTATCTCAACTCCTTTTTTCCTGTCATTTTAAAAAGTTTATTTTTCTATTGCTTTTAGATGTCTCCTAAATACCAAATGGTTACGGGTGGGCTATAGAATTGATAGTGAGGTAACTTCAACCATTAGATATATATCAGGTAAATAAACCTTCATGTATATTTTGTTTATTTAAATCCATCAACTAATGCAAGTCATAACACCAGCAGTAAAAGATGATATATTGTCCTATATCTGCATTAAATGTCCTCCTGAAAACTTTTTCAAAATAGACACCGAAGAAATACTTAGAGATATAGAATGTGACTTTAACACTTTGGACGCTATCCTCTCTCAATTTCAAAGATTAAATTTTTTAAGTAAACTTGGGGTAGGAGATACTACCACGTTTGTACCGCATCTTGAAGCTACCGATTTTAAACAAAGAGGTGGGTTTGTTGCTCAAGAGGAAATTTTTGAAACCAATATAAAAAGGTTATTGCTGGAGGTAGATAATCTTAAAAAACAACTTTCTCCTGATCAACTTGAAACAGCTAATAAGATTTCCTCTATTGCTTCTGCAATTTTTTCTGGATTAGCTTTGCTGCACAAATAACTTTTGTAATATTTCAATTGCTATATACGAAGATGATGTTGAAGAGTTATTGATAGTTGATTTAATAAAACGCAAGGGACTTTATAGCTTTAGATTAACAAGAAAAGGATATGAGATAGTTGATAAATTAAGTATAAGTACAGTAGACAACGATACTGTTTAATTTACAATAACGTCTATAATTCTTAAAATGACCTTTCACCTAACTGTCTATGGATAATCCTTTTAATCCTGTCTATCCTGCTTCTATTGGCAATATTAGGCATGGAGTATAGCGAAGCATGGACTGATGCATACTTTGATAACTAGTTCACCCATTTTTGCTTTTGGATTTGTTGCTGTAAGATTGGCAGGAAGTTTACTCGTTGGGAAAATTCCAAATGTGACAGGGGCGTGAGGTTTCTGTCTCAGCCCGTTTTTTTCTGTCCTTTTAAAAAATTTATTTCTCTATTGCTCTTTCTTTTAGATGCTTCTGAAATACCAGTTGGTGCGGGTGATGGTGACAGCATGCGGTAAAACAAGTGCTGGCACCGTGCATCCTGCTCAAGACTCGTTACTTATTCTCCTTTAACGTAGACAAGAAACTCACTACGTCTCTTATCTCTTTTTTAGAAAGGATATATCTCATCTCAGGCATGCTGGAGGCAGCATTGGTCCTTTTCTCAATCTGGTCTTTAGGTACTGCTATATTTTGCCGGCCACCAGCTTTGATTGTGAGGCTGCTTTTATTCTCACTCTGAAGCACACCCGAAACTGTTTTTCCGTCTTTCAGCTTGAGCGTAACAATGCCAAAACCAGGCGCAAGCCGGGCGCTAGGATTGATCAGTGCTTCCAGAATTTCAGGCCGTGTTAGCCTTGCTGCAATACCGTTTAAACGCGGACCTGCATTACCACCCATGTCATCATATGAATGACACCTAAGGCATTGAGCAGACTCGTGGCTGAAGAAAATTCTTTTTCCGCGATCAGGATCACCGCCAAGTAAGCTTCCCGCATACGCATTGGTTAAATCATCGGCCGAGCGGATAGAACTGATGTGTTTATACCGGCTAATTAATTCAGGTGAACGCGTACTATCAATCGCATCAGCTAATTCGAGATAAATTTCCGAAGAGAGTTTTCCATTAGCCATTTGTTGCAACAAGTCTTGAAAAACTTTTCTCGAATTTTCAACCGGTAATCTCCCAAGCGTCAGAAGTGCTGCCTGTTTTTCTTCCGGAGTTTTAGTGTTGATCACATCCGACAATAAAGACACCATCAGATCTTTCGATATGTTCAACTTTTCGATCAGGCCTATACCGGCGATGCGAACAGATTTCGCCTTATCGGTAAGAGCTTGCTTAATAGCCTCACTTATACGCTCGTCCTGCATGGAAGCTAAAGCCTTAAGCGCTTCAACCCGAACAGCAGACTTTTGATCATTTTTTAAAAGCGCAAGTAAAGATGGAGAAGCCTCTTTTATATTGAGCCTGTTAACTGCTTTAACAGCGCTTATTCGTACACTTGAATCCTTATCGTTTAACAAACCCGTCAGCATATTACCCGCTTTGTTTTTCAAAAGCACCTGGTCTCTCTGGATAACTCCCCGGTATCGCCCGTCGACCCTGTCTACTACGGAAGGCTTTGACCACGTGCTTAACCCCTCTATCGCTTCAGCCCGCATCTTTCCGGGGCTACCTGGTGCCAACACGTAATTGACCAGGTTTTGCAACCCTTCCTCCGTTCCTGTCCGTACATTCGCATTTATAGCCCGTCTGATCAGGGCCTCATTAGTGAACCGGGTGTTCTTCAGTAAATTCCCTAAGGCAGGCAAGGCATCTTTGATGGAAAGATCATCATTGATGGCACGTGCGGTCTCAGTAACAATGTATTCATCAGAATCATTCAGAAAAGCGGCTATTCCCGGATGGCTCATCCTCCTTAACGTTAACACAGCCGCCATTCGCACCGCACGAGATGGGTGGGTTGACAAGGCGGTGATGGGCGCGGCTTTTCCAATCCGGGCAAGGGCGAGGCTTCCTGCATGCCGCAAGTAAGCATCTTCATCATTATTCTCTTTCAAAAACTCTATAATGGGATTGATGGCGCCTTCATATGCTATTCGACCCAGGGCTTCTGCAGCGAAAAATCGAGCACGGCTAAACGTATCTGTTAGCAAGGGAATTAAATTATTGCCGGTTTTTTTATAGCGAATATCTCCCAACCATTTAGCAGCCTGTGCCCGTATCTCCGGGTCGTTATCCCCCAACAAAGGCAATAACAACTTTGCATACTTTTCTTCCTTTCGTGCTAACTGGCTGATGCCCCAGATCGCATGAACTCTTGCCAACCGGTTGGCCGTTTGCCCCAAGGCCTTCTGAAATACCGCCGTGCCGGCCGTACCACGTTTCACCAATTCAAATTGTGCTTTAAGCCTAACGCGCATATCCTCGTTCTTTAATAATGCGCCAAGCTCCTCATCCTTACGTTCAGTGAAGTTAGCGGCTAATAGGGTTTTAATTTGCTGCCGTTGAGGCAGTGCAGATCCGCTTTTATCGTCCAACTTCCAAATGCGGCCATAACCTTTTGGGCTCCATCCATCAATCCAGTCCGCTACATACAGTGCTCCGTCTGGACCAAAATCAAGACCCGTAGCCAAAATGCCGCCTAGGACTTTTTTGTTTTCCCCCAGCTCAAAAGTGGCTCCTTTAGGATTTAATTTAAAACCATACACACCGGACTTAGCGGGATTGCCGACAAATTCGGCAACAAAGAAGGTGTTTTTATATTTAGAACTTAACGCACCACCCGGGTTGTACACGAACCCGGAAGGGCCGCTAACATAATTGGCAATACAGGGCGTGATATATGCTGCCTGCCCTTCAAACCTGGGCAGGTACATTTTTTCGTCCATCCATACTTTGTAAGTGTTGTTATCCGGATCCCTGTACTTTCCATATTGCCAATTGCTGCGCCAACCAGCGTCTGATCCGTTTACGACATATACCAGCCTTTCCTTCTCGCCGGGGTGATCGCCGTCGTTGTCTTCGCTGATCAGGTTGCCGTATTCGTCGAACGCGAACTCATGGGTATTGCGAAGCCCTGAAGCAAATACTTCAAAATCACTTCCATCTGGATTGGAACGGGCAATGACGCCGCTATTGGGGTACTCCCATTTTTTACCGTCCTTGTCTGTACCGTTAAAACCAATGTCGCCGATTTGCCAATAGATTCTGCCGTCAGGCCCCATTTCAACACCGGACATTCCATGCCCGCTGAACCCGATGTGAACACCATAACCATTTGAAATAGAGTTTTTTTCGTCTGCTATGCCATCACCGTTTTTGTCTTTCATTCGCCACAAGTCAGGCCCTACGGCGACAAACAGGTCATTTTCATTTGCCAAAAGGCCACCAGAAACGTCAGTCACCTCATCGTGAAAATCATCTACAAGTAACTGCGACTGGTCCGCGACCCCATCACCATTGATGTCTTCAAGACGATAGACATTTTCTCTTTCCACAGTCATATCTCTCCAGTCGTGTGAGCTGTCTCCGTTAAGGTCTTTCAGCCAGGTATTTTTTTTACTGTTTTCAGGTGATAATTCTTTTCGTAAAAAGGCCCGTTTATCTTCCACGGTTTGCAGTTGTATGGACGGTATCTCCCAATCGGGATGAGCACGGATATCAAATTCAGAGTTATTTCCCCGGTTCGTAGTTGTATAATAAACTCTTCCCGCATCATCTATATCAATAGCGATCGGAGAAACAACGAGTGAATCTACACCCCATAAGCGAAAAGTAAGGCTGTCAGCCAACTCAGGTTTTACAAGTGACTCTACTGATGCAGCCAACTGTGCCGTCCGCGCGCTATCGATCTGTTTGAGCCTTTTGACGGTGGTGTCTTGTTGGCAAGCCTGCAAGACTGCAGAGATCGTCACCACTGTGAGAAAAAGGAAGTTGAGGAAAGTTTTTTTGGTATCAATGTTATTTATCATAGTAATCTTTTAAAGGAACGTTTTCATAAAAATAAGTTGAAAATTTATGTCTCTGTCGCATCGGGCAAAATAAACTAAAGAAAATAGCATTTGAAGCAATTGCCTACAGGCATTGGGCCAACTATTTACGTACTTGCTGACTTAATGAAGCTACTTGTGTTTCCAAATCCTTAATGCGTTTGTCACAGTTGCAATTGCAATTGCGTTATTAGCGGTAGCAGTTCTTTGTCCTATATCTGTATTTATTTTTTGAAGCTCTTCTGGTTGAAGAAAAAGACCTTCCTGCAGGCCCGGTGTTCTGTCGCCTAATGATGAACTAATGTTTGTGGATTTCATTGTATTTTAATTTATGTAAATGTTGGGATAATGGACATTTGTGGTGATAAAAATTGCTGAAGCTTTACTGGTATAAGGTTTGCGCAAACGAAAGGCGATGAATAAAAAAACTGCTTTTATTGTGGTTGCAAAATTGTTTCTAAAGATGGGTTTCATAATGGGGTTCAACGTTATAAATGTGCATCATGTGGGAAACGTTTTAAAGGAGGCAACAGGATAAATCAAGATCAGGTTTGGCAGGAATACTTCGCCGGAAAGCAAACCTATGAGCAGCTTGCAATAAAATACAATTGCTCGTCAAAAACTATCCAGCGTAAAAATTGATGCGATTAAAGTTAGCGGGAAACAACATTTCCAGGCTTTGTAAATGTGTTGATGGACACAACTTACTTTGGAAGAAAATTAGGTGTTATGGTTTTTAAAGACAGCATTAGCGGGCAAATTTTGTACAAACAGTATTTGAAGCAAGAGACCAATAAACAATATTTAGCCGGGATAGAAGAAATAACAAGAAGAGGTATAAAAATTCAATCTATTGTTTGTGATGGACGTAAGGGATTACTGAAATTATTTGAAGGCATTCCAACACAGATGTGCCAATTTCATCAGGTAGCAATTGTCAGAAGATATTTGACTAAAAAGCCTAAATGCAAGCCAGTAAAGAATTGTGGGATCATGTATTACTATTGTCTAAGACTGATAAAGAAGTTTTGAAGGCGGCTTAGCCGCCCGGCATACTAGGTGGGAAAGTTTTTTAAACGAAAAAAAGATTGATTGCAATGGTAAGAACAGATACGTTCATAAAAAGCTAAGAAGTGCTTACAGAAGCTTGAAAACAAACATGCCATGGGCTGTTACATGGTATAATAAGATGGAACTTAAAATACCAAATACAACAAATGCTATAGATGGGCATTTTGCTGATTTGAAGAACAAGTTGAGAAATCATAATGGATTGTCAGCAACACGAAAAAAGAAGTTTATAGATGAGTTTTTGAAGGCATGAAGGCTTCTGAAAATATCATAGGAGCTGCAGTTAAGCAACTCCTAAGTTGACATTTTCGTCAGCCATCAAGTTATCCCTGGCAGGTTGCTCTCCAGCAGAGCCTGCTTCCGTTTACTTGACAAGACAAAAATCAGAAAAGCCTTAAAATAAAATTGCTAACAGAAAAAATAAACACCACCATTTTTGTCTACTTCAACAAAACAACTTAAAAACACCACCACAAATGTCTATTACACCCAAAATGGCAAAAGGAGGTTCTATTGTTGTAGTTAACAGAGAATGGAACAATAATGATAATGTGGAGTTACAAGTGCCAATGAGTATTGAAAGATCAAGGTGGCGCGAAAACTCGATGGCCGTAGAAAGAGGTCCACTGGTATATGCACTTAAAATAGAAGGAAAATCTAATAAGATTGATAATGATACGGTATTTGGTGCATATAATGAAATCGTTCCAACTACGGCATGGAATTATGGTCTGGTCAGTGTTAAAAGCTCCGAATTACCTAATCAACGTAAAATTGTTCAAAAGACCACTTTGACTTCTTATCCATGGACACTTACAGAAGCTCCGATTGAAATTAAGGTTCCGCAAAGAAGTTAGCCAACTGGCAATTATACCAGGGAGAGACTGGCCCCCTGCCTTACAGCATACAGGAAGAAACCCAAAATTTACCTGTTGAAGAAGTTACCTTAATTCCTTATGGCTGTATCAGGTTGCGAATTTCCGAGTTCCCGGAAGTGAAGTAACACAATTAAACTTAATGATAATAGCTTTTGTTTTTACTGCGGGTATTATCATTTATAAAATTTTCAGCGTTAGTTTTTTGCTTAATCGATGGGAACTCAAGGCAAATCTTTATTACTCCTTTATTCTGGTTCTTCATGAACTTTTTGATGTCACTAGAGATTAATTCAAAGCATTAATGAGTGAGGCAAAATGATTAGAAGGAAATGCTTTGTATTGCATACCTCCTATGCTAATAACTTCAATTTCAGGTGTATTATTTTCTGATAGACCATCCACATTTAAGCTTAGCCTCTGCAAAGATTTATCACGGTAAGCAACTGGAGTTGAACCAGACTAGTGACCAGGTGAAGACTTCTCTAAAAGCTTTTCGTTTAGCTTATAGGGATAAATGAACTATAATATGTTTTCCGTAATTATGTTTTTGCACAGTCTGTCGTTGCAGCACCATCGGCGTCTCACAAAACATCATCAAAGCGAGCTGTCAAGCCCTCCTCGATTTCCCTCGAGCTTCCGCTGGCCCGCGCCCAGACGGCGACGGTCAAACCCGCTTCCGTCTGAGCCGCCCGATCAGTCCTCGAGCGAAACCTAAGAATCAGGCGGACTCTGGGATCACTGAGCGCCCGGCAGGGCTACCTGGGCGCTCAGAGCCCGACCTTTCTTGCCCCGTATATTCTCGTAATCGAGGGCGTGACTACTCGATTACGAGAAGGTTGGTAATGGTCTGAGCAGCCGAAAAGTCCTTCCAACTCCAGACCAGTTTGTTATTTGCATCAAATTCAACTGCATGCGGACCTGTACCAATATTGCCATCGCCGAGCCAATTGGCAACAATGATGTTGCCGTTGCTAGGCACAACGCTAAAGCCTGAAAACTTCCTCAGCTCCGCATTTGGATGATTGGTCATGCCGCCCCAGTACTTGACGATGGCACCAGTCGCGCTGAGCTGAAGCACCTTGTTATCATCCTTACCTGGCTCGTACAAGGCACCGACAGGACCCATACTGGCCCGAGTCTCGCCATTGGCAAGGCGGGTGGCGACGTAGCCCTTACCTCCGTACAGCAACTGCTGCCAGACGATGGCGCCACTCGCATTGACCTCGAACACCTTAAACTTCATGTCGCCGTTGAGGTCGCCAGTTATTAATGTGTTGCCGTTCGACAACCTCCGTGCAAGGCGGAATGTAGTAATATTGTTGATCGTCACCCTTTTAACTTCGGCGTCGGCGCTGTTCACTTCTGATAATATCACTTTGGCAGGCGTGCTGCCGGAGGCAGCTGTTGACCAACCAATCAACGTATTGCCATTAGCGAGGCGCTGCGCAGTCGAAACGCCTGAGTAGGTGCTGATCGACCAGCCCTTGACGCCCGTGGTGCGATCGTATTCGGCGGCGCCATTGCCGTGGCTCACGAGTATCTTGTTGTTGGCGACCAACTGCAGGTCACGCGAGCCTGCGGGAATCGACACTTTCCAGTTCTTCGACGGGTCCTTTTGGTTAAGGAAAAGGAGCTTATTGAGGCCATTATCGACCATGTAGAGAGTGTGTTTAGTACTGCTATAATTAAGGTTATCGAGGTTTGGCCCATTAGAACCAATTGTGGTTAATCGTATTTTGTTTGCTCCAGCAATTAAATTAGCAGCTGATGATGAAACAGACCAGGTTGCAAAACTGCCTGTTGATGAAAAAGCAAGGCTTGCAACAACTACAGTTCCATTTACCTTTAGTTGTAAAGGGCGATTAGTAGTTCCACCATTTGCATATCTGAATTTTAGCATAAACCAACCAGCAGCCGGAGCATTAACTGTAAATTCGGCAAAATCGGCTGAGGTATGTACATAATCTACAAAACCAGAACCTGTATAACCAGGCTGATTAGAGGCGACAACTGCTCCACTTAAAACAGCCTTTTCAGCTTCAAGAGTTCCTGTTTGAGTTACAACGGCAGTTTGAGAGGAGGCTAAAGCAGCCTTTAATACAGCTTGGTCTGCTGAAGGTGTTACTGGCGCAAAGTCGTTTTTACTGCATGAAGCAAAAAGTATCCCAGTCAGAAGTGTTAAGATCAGGCTGATCTTCGTAAAGTTCAATCGCCTAATTGATGGTGTCATGATAATGATAAATTTTGATGTTTAAAAAATAGGTGAATTAATGCAATGCTTTACTTCTATTCCGTTTGTAATGGCTTCAACTTTAAATTGCCTATTGCAAATAGGTATAGTGGGTTATTTCCATCCGCAACTGTATCAACGTCAATTACAGCAAAGCCAGCTTCCTGCAGACAATCTACTGATAATACTTTTCTTGCCCTCGGGTCTCCTGGCTTACCACATGTACCATCAGCAGGTAATGCCAAATCTCTTATTGAAGCAACCTCAACGAGGGAGTTGTTAGAAAGTCTTAATCGAATCGGTACACCTGCAATGGTTTGAAACTCCACTGAAATTCTTACGAATTTAATTGTTTAAGGGAAGTCAGCTTCGATGGGAAAACTAAGTCAATACTTTCCGAATCTATCCCTATACCTAAATTTCTGATCATCAGTTGAAGGCTCTACACATGAACTTGTGAAGCTATTTTTTACTATGCCTACTTTAAAATAATTATTTTCAAGACCAGACGAACGAAATTTTATACCACTAGAAGGATCTACATATGGATTTATTAATTGAACCTGCTTCTCGCCTAAAAGAAGCGTTTTGTCCTAATACTTTTGATGTAAACAGCAAAGGAGGAAGATTTGCTTTCATAAAAAAGTTTTATCGTGATAGAAAACCAGCTATTATAAAAAATCTCGCTTTTAATAAATTAATCCTTTCTGGTGATTATTTCCCGAAGGAAGATGAAGAAACTAAGAAAACTATACGATAAGGAATAGTTAGGCTATTGAGTATATCCGAGCAAGTATTAAATTCCAACACATAAAGGTAAATTGAATAATTTGAAATGTCAAGAGGTATTTTAAAAATTTCTAATAAAAGACCTTTTTTGTCTTCCAATTTGTGGCTTTACCTTCATTACGCTCCGTATCAAAAGAAATAAATTATTCAAAGTATTCAGAAAAAGGACTTCCTGCTAGTAATTGAACAAGGTCTTACAGTGAAAAGAAAATGATTGAGATAGCTTTCATAGGATATTTCATTTTCAACCAGTGTTTGTATTCATCCAGAAACATTTGAGAAGATCAATACATCACCACTTTTTACCGAACCACCAATTTGCACATACATCGCCATATGCCCTAACGCCGCCAAGCCATATTAGCGCTGCTTCAATTTATACTTTTTCCGTTAGCATAAATAATATTTCTCTCATCCGCTGTTGTTTGTCTTCAGGCAATTTATTTATTTGCTCTTCAGTTATGCGTTAGATTATTAATTTGAACAAAATTGTTCTGTTGATTTTGAACGGAGGTATCAGGGCGTTTATCAGATGTTGCTTCAAAAAATAAACGAGCGGCTTTCATATTGCCATCAATTGCAAATTTGTAACACCTAGACATTAAACCTTTCCCATTAGCTGAAACTCCTGTTGCCTCTGTTTTAATAACGACTTTCAAAGTACCGAGAGATATGCTTTTCAATAGCTTCTTGACTAAGACAAGTTTTATCTGAAATTTTAATTCGGGCTGCTAACCTATTTTTTTCTCGTGTTAATGTGTCAATTGCATTTACAATATCTAGCTGTTATTTTAATAATTTGTTTTTGTTTTTATTTTCGCCAAAAAATTGTTACAATATTTCTAAATTTATGTCCTTCAGGTAACACATTTTCACAAATAGTTAATGCCTTTTCTGAAAGCTTCTCAGCTTCTTCAAAGTTTCCTAAACTATAACAGGCTTTTGCAAGATTATAATAACTTATTGCTGTAGTTTAATGTTTTTGTCCATACACTTTTTCATATGATTGCACTACTTTTAGTAATAACGCTTCAGCAGCCTCATAATTATGAAGTTTTGAAGTATTACTGCATAATTGTTATAACTATAGAAATTGTAAAATGGTGCTCGTTTCCGAAATTCTTTTCATTTGATTGTATCGCTTTTTGGATAAATACTTCCGCATTTTTATCATCGTCTAATCTTTCCAAAACCATTGCATGATTCGAATAACTTTTAGCTGTGTTGGGATGCTCAGTTCCGAAATTTATTTCATTGAATCGAATTACTTGTTCAAATAACTTTTTAGCTTCTAAATATTCTCCAAGGTCTCTAAGCACGATTGTTAGGTTTGAATATCTTATTACTGTGTCGAGATAGTCAGAACCAAAATGCTCTTCATCTAAAATAATTGATTTCTGCAATAACTCTTTTGCTTCATTAACCTCTCCTAAGTCTAAAAGTACCGTCGCTAAGTTAGAATACCTTCTTGCTGTAACAGGATCATTTCCTCCAAAATTGTGTTCATCTATCAATATAGCTTTTTGAAGTAAAACTTTAGCTTCCTTTAAACATCTCAAGTCTTTAAGCACTAAAGCCAAATTAGAATAACCTACGGCCGTTTTAGAACTTTCTTGTCCAAAGATTTCTTCATAAAATTTTACTGCTTTTTCGATTAAATCTTTAGCTCCTAAAAAATCTCCTGCATGCTGAAGTACCAACCCCCTCATTTAAATCACTTAAATTGAAAATTGAACATAAATAAGAGCCTACTTTCTCAACTTCATTTGTTTTATTATTGTGTTGTAAGGTCACATTAGCTCTCAAGTCTCTTTCAATTGCCACTTTTAAAGTAGCTGCTTCATATCGTTGCACTTGAGCAGTTTTTGCTAGTATTTCTATTATAAGAGTATGATAATCTACAATTTCTATTAGATCTCTTATATCCGGATGCAAAAGGAAAAATATCTTATGAAGCGGAAGTAAATAAGAAGGATATTCTTTTCGACGAAAAGGTAAATTTTGTAAAAGCAGAAAAAATAGCTTTTTTATTGCAATTTAAAAGTCCAACAGCAAAAACGGTTGGACTTTTTGTTGTGCGTAATACTCTTTATAAAGCTTGTTCTTCTGCTCCGTAAATAAAAAAAGTACAAGTGTGCCAAGGATAGGAAAGGTATTAAGTTACTTTGCTTCAGATCGGCAAAAGCAGTTGTTGCAATTTTGTAGTCGCACGAATTTCAATTTAGTAGCTTTGTTAATTCCAGTTAAAAAGGAGCACCTGGATTGTTATTTGAATCATCCTCCTTGCTCTTTTTAAATTCCAGCTTCCCAAACTTATACATGATATTTATACCAAACGATCGAAAAGGAATCTGCCGTGTGCTTATCTGGTAAAAATTTGAGCCAAAAGTTTCGCGTGTTTGGGTTACGTATTTACTGAAAGGATTGTTTGCAGTTAACCCAAAGCTCAACTTCTTGTTCAAAAAATACTTCCTCATAGCCATGTTGTATGTAATAGCAGAAGTTTGAGACCCTTGGATCGTAGTTTCTTTTGAGCGGAAGTTTCCAAAAAACTCAAACGCTAAATCTTTGTTTACCAAATAAGATCCATTAAGGTTAAAACGGTAGCCGAAAGAACTTCTGACAATACCGCCATTGGCATTGTCGGATACGCGCTGGTCAAATAAAAATACATTTGAGCGTAAGGTAAATTTGTCGTTTAACGCAAGTGAACCAGATATATTTCCGCCTATCCTGTCTTCTGAATTAATGTTTTGTCTTGTTGAAACTGAGACGTCTGTGAGTGTAGAATCACCTACTTTATACGTGGGATAGTAAGTAGTGTAATTGGTTATATCGTCCGAATTCTTGCGGTAAATAAACGATACATAAATATTAGAACCTTTGTTAAATGAACGGTTATATCCTAACTCAAAGTTGTTTCCAACTTCGGGTCTCAGAAGAGGATTACCCATCGAAATGTTATGTGGGTCGCTTAGATTGACAAAAGGGTTCAATTCTCTGTATTCGGGTCGCTCGATACGGTATGTGTAGCTAAGCTTAAGGGTCTGATTATTTGGAAAGGAATGAGAAACAATAAATGAAGGTGCGAATCTGGAATATGCGGGAACTGTAACATTGTGCGCATTAGAGTAATTTGCGTTCGACGCCGTGTATTCATATCGGCCGCCAAGCCTTACGTCAAGGACTTTGCCCAAAGCAAAACTTTGACTGAAGGTAATAAGCATACACATTTCTTTTATAGGTTATCGCATAGGACTGGTTAGGATCAATCAAAAAGTTTTTGGAATTTCTGTTGAAGGAGAAAACATCGGCTGCACTATTTATATTCATTCTTTCATTTTTTACCCCGGTTTCCAGAGTGAAATTTTCTCCAATGGGATGAGTATAGTCGATTGTAAATTCTGATTCAGTATTTCTGCCCGGATTGTTACTGTTTGAACCGCCGAAGATGGAAGATGCTCCAGGATAACTTTGGGTTTGAAAATAATAAGAAGTATTTCTGCCATAGCTGGTTTCATAAGAAACATCCAACTCCTGCTTTTCGTTTTTAAAGGTCTTTTTGTAGTTGAGGCTCCAGTCGATCGAATTGTTATTGAAATTATTTTCAGCGTTCCGAATGGTATTGGTGTCGGAAATCTTATTATTGAAATTATCCCTTAAGATGGTTTCCTGGTAAGTGCCCCCATTATCATTATTAACGAAATGGTGATAAGACAAAGATCCCGATAGGTTATCACGCTTTGTAAGCCCCCAATCGAACCCAATTCCTGTTCCATACCCATTTCTGATAAAGTTACTTGAGCCGTTTTGAAGGAAATCTGTTTTTGTACGACGGGAGGTATCTGTAGAAGTACGGTTGGAGCTACTCATCGTGGTAGATCTCAATTGGCCATTACCGCTAAAATAAGCGTTCATGCCAAATTTATAATGCCGGTAGTTCAGATTTACAGATCCATTCTCCATTCGTGTTCCGGCAGACAAGTTAACACTGCCATTCATTCCCCTGACATTACTTTTCTTCAGAATAATATTAATAATACCGCCGGTTCCCTGCATAGAATATTTCGCTCCGGGACTTGTAATCACTTCGATACTTTGTATCTGGCTTGCCGGAATTGATTGCAAAGCATCAGCTATACTATTACCGAAAATCGTGGATGGTTTACCATTTATCAAAAAACGAATACTAGTACTTCCCAGCAATTCAACGTTACCATCAATGTCTACAGAAACCTGCGGCACTTTTTTCAACACATCAGATGCAACACCTCCCTGGGATGTAATGTCTTTATCGACATTATAAATCATCTTATCTATCTTATTTTCAATAAGAGACTGGGTAGTTGTAACAGTTACATTTTGTAAAACTGCTGACTTATTGGTTAATGCAATATTACCAAGTGAAAGGGCTGGCTTGTCAGCAGAAATTAAAAGACTATCTTTTTTATCCTCAGCATAACCAATAAAATCAATGGTTACTGTGTATAAACCCGGAGCTAAAGCATCTACCTTAAAAGTACCCTTCGCATTAGTAACAATACCATTTACAGGTTTGGCACTACCAAGAGGAAATACCGTTATTGTTGCGTACTCAATGGCCGCTTTGGTATTTGCGTCGACAACTTTACCTGTAATAACGCCTTTTGCAGCAACTTCAGTTTTTTGTGCATTGATTTTAATAGAAAAGCAGAGTAAAATGAACAGATAATAATAAGATTTCATTTAGTGCAGATGTTAAGTGTACACGGCAAATATTTAAATACATTCTGAAGATAAATTGAAGTAAAACTTAATTTGTTAGGATACAATTGCCTAATTCACACTGGTAGCTTTTCCTTTTTTGTAGTTATCATTCTGAAAATAACCGGTAAAGTGGTTATTAAAATGATGACTACCGTAATCATCTCTATGTGATTCTTCAAACTAAATCCATATTTTTTCTCAATTATTGATTGTAGAAAATGTCCTCCTAATATCATTAAAGACACCCATGCTAGACTCCCTAATAAATTATATATAACAAAAACAGTTTTAGGCATCTGTACAATTCCTGCTACCAAGGGGGCGAAAGTTCTGATGATAGGTAAAAATTTCGAAAGGAATACGGTGCTTTTGCCATGCTTTTCGTAAAAGTCTCTTGCTTTAAGTAAATATTTCTTTTTATACAAAAATCTATCTTTCCACTTAAACATTTGTGGGCCGGTTTTAAAACCAATCCAATAACCTACCATACTGCCGGTGAAAGAAGCTGCAATTACCATTATTATAACTATCGCATAATTAACATGATAGAAGTTTGAAGCTAGTTCATCTATATATATACCCGCAGCAAATAACAAACTGTCACCTGGAAGGAAAAAACCTACAAACAGCCCTGTTTCCGCAAAAATGATAAATATCAAGACATACAGACCTCCGTGATGGATGACCCACTCTACAAATTGCTGAAATATTCCCTGATGCATTGCTCCAAATTGTTTGGGTGAAAAAATTTCAACTATGAATACTACTCTTTTTATGCCACAAGCTTTATTCTGGAAAAACAAATTTTACAGGGGTGCTGTTTGTCTTTGCAGAAAAATAACCAGTTACTTCGCCTCCAAATTGGCCGTTCTGCAGAAAGACCGGCTCAACAAATGGGTTGAACTGCGACTGTTTTTGCTTATCTAACTGATCAAAAAAATCAAAGGCATTTTTATCAAAACTTGTTACATAAACAACTCCTGGTGTTCCTGCTTTATGAGTGTATGCAGGCTCAATTACCATTTTTATCGGTTGACCTGATAAGCCACCGTCACTATAAACCGAACGACCTATATCTATAACTTTTACACTATCTCTGCCGAGACATGAATTTGCAATTACTTCACTCGCCTTTTTTGTTGTTGTATCTACATAACGGGTCATTTCAAACCTGTAAAAATTAGTTTGAGATGGCACATCTTTAAAATAGACAATAATACCTTCATGCTCACCATATAAATCTTCGAACGCGGGAGTATAACTTACACTGTCAATTTGGGGAGCTAACAGGTTTGTTTGTGCAGTAGCTGTATATGTATCGGAACCATTCCTTATTGTAAGGGTATAAACTTTATCGGACTGAATAGGAACCAAACCTTTATAATAATAATCGTACTCACAGTAAATTCTGTCATAAGTACTATCAAGTCGCAAGCTATCTGTACCGACACTGCTTTTAATAGTAATTTGTGCATTTCTGATAACAAGGTCATTAAAAGTTACCTTTTTATCAAAGTATGGAACGGTTCTGTTGAAATAAACTACAGGGAAGGAATTTTTTTCAAGCATGCTTTGTATACTTACTCTACCATTATAGGCAGGCGGGGGTATAGTGATATTCTTCTGGCATGAAGCAAGCATGATTGCTATAGCTACAATAATAAATAATATATTTGTTTTCATTTTAATTCTTATTTAAACCGCTTATTTTCTTTTGATACCGGCATTAAATTTTCATGGCATCATCGTTGCGACGCACACTTGTACTCTTATTAATTGCAGGCGCAGAGCCGAAAGCAATTTGAACATTCCAAACTATTTCCCGAACACGCTAGCAAAGTACTAAGCATCTTTAGTTTCTATTGCAAACCTTCGTGATACTTTTGGTCACTTAAAAATTTATACTTTTCTAAAATCCATATTCTTGCCGATAAATTCAAAATGCCAGAAACCTCTAACTTTTAGAGTTCCATCCTTTGTGAGGCATGCAGAAGACCTCCATGTTCTGCCTGATTTTGCATCATAAATATTACCGCTTTCCCAACGGTTGGCTGTAGCATTGTACACCATATTTGACAAAACTTCCAGACCTAACAATTTTCTATTTCGCAAAGTCGGATCGGGATTTTCTTCGTCCATTCTTTGCTTCATCGGCTTTGACGGGTCGTCATTATCATTAAACCAGGCCACTCTTGCTTTATATTCTTTCCCTACGCGAAACACTTCAACTATTAAATTCTTTTTCGGTATCGCTATCCACTTGCCCAAAATAGCATCAGGATTATTTTCCGCATTCACTTTTGCCGCCATTAAAAAGGTAATCAGCGTTATTGCTATATACTTCATCTTAAAATTTAATATTATAACTCACACTTGGTATAATAGGCAACAAGGATACTTGTTTTGCTTCGGGTTGTTTTGTATCAGGATTTGTAGTGAGGTAAACGAAGTAAGGATTAAGACGGCTGTACAAATTATAAATGCCATATACCCATTCACTATCATAGGATAAACCAAAAAACTTTCTTCTTTTTTTATAAGATGCGCTCACATCCAGCCGGTGGTAATTTCTTAACCTTGCATTGTTACGACCTAAGAAATCATAATAAGAACCATTGTACAAAGAAGCGTTTACAGGAACAGCAATACGACCGGCAGGTAAGGTAAAAGCCCTGCCTGTGTAGAAAACAAAATCAGCAGAGAACGTCCATCGTTTGTTAAGTTCGTAAGTACCGGTTAAAGAAAAGTTGTGCCTTCTGTCAAATGAAGATGGAAACTCCAATCCCCTGTTTAATTCAGCAAATAACTGTGTTGTTTTTGACCAGGTATAACTTGCCCAGCCCGTAAACTTTCCAACATTCTTTTTAACAAATAATTCTACTCCATAAGATTTTCCTTTTCCAAAACTCAGCACACTGTCCAGGTTTGTACTCATTAAAATTTGAGTCCCTTCTTTAAACAGCACCTGATTATCCATTGTTTTGTAATAAGCTTCCGCACTGGCTTCGATGATGTTATTCTTAAAGTTCTTAAACACTCCCAATGCGTATTGCGTACTTCTCTGAGGCTTTATCAAAGGGCTGCTGCTTAACCAGATATCAGTAGGCAATGATGCGGTACTGTTTGGAATCAAATGAACAAACTGGTTCATCATTGTAAAAGAACCTTTGACAGAGGTTGTAGGATTGATAGAAAACTTAGTGGTAATCCGTGGTTCAACAAATGAATACGTTTTACCGGATGCAATAAAAAAGGGAACCCTAATTCCGTAATTTAAACCAACCTTATTTGACACATCCCACTCGTCGTTCGCATATATCGCTAATTCATCTGAATAGCGTTTGTCAATGCTGTCCTTATTTATATTCAGCCTGTTTCCTCTTCTGGGTATTTTGGCTGACACGGCTGCAGGATAAAGCGTATGATAAGTAAAGGTTGCTCCTGTTTTTATTTTATGGCTCGCAGAAGGAGTATAGCTAAAGTCTGTTTTAGCATTGATATCTTTTATGCCAGTATAGAGTAGTGCATAATAGTTGTTTTGAGTAGTACCAAGACTTAAATAATAATCGTTGTAAATAAGAGAAGTGTTTGAAAAAACTTTACTTCCAAATAAATGATTCCATCTTAAAGTTCCGGTGCTGTTACCAAAGTCGGTACCATAGTTTAAACTGTTCGCTCCTGTATAAGCTGCATTGTCATTACCACGAAACAGGCTAAGAAACACATGGTCATTTTTACCTAATTCATAATTCATCTTTGCATTCCAGTCATAGAATTGATAAGAAGTGCTGCTCGACATGAGGGGTTTCAGAAATAAATTGATATGGCTAAGCCTGCCCGAAACAATAAAGGAAGATTTATTTTTTTGAATAGGCCCTTCAACAGAAGCGGTGTTGGTAAGCAAACCAATACCAGCTTGGTATTGATATTTGTCTTTATTGCCCTCCTTCATAGTAATGTCTAAAATAGAACTAAGTCTGCCCCCGTATTCTGCAGGAAAACCTCCTTTAATCAATTGCACATGATTGATGGAGTTAACATTAAATGTACTGAACAAGCCAAACAAATGATTGGCATTATACACCGTCGCTTCATCTAACTGAATAAGGTTTTGGTCAAGATTGCCGCCACGAACATAATAGCCTGTGGTTCCCTCCTGCCCTCCCTGCACACCGGGAAGCAATTGAATAATTTTCAGCACATCTCTTTCACCCATCAGTACAGGCAGGTTTTTAATAGCATGTAAGGGCACATCAATTACGCCCATTTGCGCTCTTTGCACATTGCGGTCATTTCTACCCGTTGTCACAATTACCTCACCCAAATTACCTGCATTGCCTTCCATCAATATATCTAAACGTATATTTTCTTTCGTAACAATTTTCTTCGCCGCAATCTTATATCCGCTGAAAGAAGTAACCAGGTCAATAGTGTCACTAACAAGTGCTGTAATTGAAAAGAATCCATATTGGTTGGTTGTTGTGCCTGATTTTGTATCCGCGTTAATAACTGATGCACCTATCAGCACTTCTTTTGTAGACACATCCCTTACATAACCGCTGATAGTAATTTTTTTCTGAGCAAAGACCAATACAGGGAATGCAACAATAACTAAAAAGAGAAATTTGACTTTCATTAATAAACATTTATATAGAAATCGTTGAATTTTGATACAGCAGGCTTGTTATTCATCGGGTAAACCAGCGTATTATTTTTTTTGAGCCCGGCAGGAATGGTACTATTTGACTACTGTTGCGTCGCACTCTTGTACATTGTTTTGCCATTAAGCAAATAGAAAAGCATAATGTAAATTGGTATAAGGCTTTCTGGTGTTTTCTATCACCGTTCAAACAATGCTTCAAAAGTAAACTCTGCGCCTGTTTCATATTGGAATTCGTTATAAACTTCTATTTAGAACATATCTGCTTGTCACTGGTTAAGAATAGAGTTTTTTTAAAATGCTACTTTATAACCTAAAAGCTATAACTAAATTTCAACTGGCAAAAACGAGATTAATTATTTTCTAATATAGTAGTGGTAACAATTAAATAAATAGTTGGGTGGGTTAGATAAATATTGACTGAGCACGGACTTTTTAAGAATGTGAACTGATGGAACCGAATTAAAAGGTAAACCTCAGTCCTGTTGATAACCCTATCGAGTTTGGATAGGATTTAACAGAGGCTTCTTTATTGATAGAATTCAATGCAAATCTATATGTCGGTGCAAAAGTCACTGCTATTTTTTTTCCAAGATTATACTCAATGCCTACACCTGCCAACGCGTTAAAATATATTTTTTTCAAGCCTTGTAAATTATCTACCACCTCTGGCTCGTTGTTGGTTCCATCTTCAACTGATGTTTCTACTTTGCCTTTAATTAAATAGTTAACAGCGGTTCCGGCAATTGCATTAAAACTAAATTTTCCCATTGTAACAGTATATTTTAAAACAACGGGAAGACCAAGGTATTGCAATGAATGAGTAGAAGTAAATGCATATAAACTATCGCCAGTAACAGGGTTTCTGCTAAATGACGGTAAAACATAGCCATATCCCGAAGATGTGTTTAACAGGTATTTTATGCTGCCATAATTATCAGGCTGTGCATAGATTGTTTTTGGTGCTACCGTAATATTTGTATTCGAATAGCTAAGCCCCGATCGAATGCTCCAATGCTTTGTTGCCTTGTACTCGACTAATGCGCCTATCGTTGAGGAGAATTCATGCAGCTCATTTTTTTCAATTTCATTCGCTTCGTCTAAGTTGTTTCCGGGAACATTATCCTGTAAACGATAAGATGCGAAATCAGGTGAGAAGAAAATATTTAACGAAAACGCAGAAGGCTTCCCATTTTTGGTATTAATATTTTTTACAACAGAATTTTTATCATCAATACCTGCGATAACTTTAATCAAAGTCGGTGAACGGGGAAGTGAAATCGTATTGACAGAATCAAGCTTTCTACGATTTGTTTGTTGGGCAAATAAAATATGGTTATCTCTTAATAATAATGTTTCATTGGTTTTCATATTCCTTTCACCCGGCTTTTCTTTATGTGCTTTATCAATTTCAGTTTTAATAATAGCAGCCGGCTTGCTGGCGGCAACTGAATTTTGAGACAACAGTTCGCTGTTGAAAATTGTCTCTTTATTATCTTTTGCTTCGTTTCTACTCTTAACCAAGCCTTTATCGTATTTAGGTTGTGTGATATTAGCAGATGAATTTTTGTGTACAGATGCCTTGTCACCAAAAGTTTTTGTCCTATCGCTATTAAGCGTGTCTGGTTCTGTTAATTTCTTTGCCACAATGCTGCTTTCAGCTTTCGCATCTGCTATACTGCTTTTTCCAGTAACTATCTCTTTATGTGAAATATTATTATTTCTGAAACCTGGCTTTTCCAATTCATATATGCTTAATCCTAACAGCAGAAAGAATAATAAAAAGGCAACTTTTTTTAAGTCCTCATACTTTTTTTTAATCTTAAGTACATCGTCCTTATCCAAAATAGCATCAATAGCTTTCCATACTTTTGGTTCAGGCATCTCTTCTTCATTTTCGAGCGCCGCTTTAAATAGATGTTCTATATCAGGTAAATTTTTATCCATATTAATGATTAGTACTTCTGTTTTGCCACTTTTAAACTATTTATTACGGCTCTTTGTAAGATGGCTTTTGCATCCGAAAAATTAGATTTTGAAGTGCCTTCCGCAATTCCTAACAAAGCTGCAATTTCCTTGTGCTTCATTCCTTCAAAAACATAGAGGTTAAAAATCATTCTGTAAGCGGGAGACAATGCCTGTATCATCTTTATCAGTTCCTTTTTTCCTAATTGAGTTATGATGTCTTCATTACCTAACTCGTCTACCGCAGCAGTATCTATACTTACTACCGGGTGCAATTTCGATTTACTTCTAAAACTTTGTACGGCACAATGCAGCATAATTCTTTTTATCCACCCTTCAAATGAGCCGGTTTTTTTAAAATTTCTTAAAGATTTGAAGACCTGTACAAATCCCTCCTGAAGTATTTCTTCCGCTTCTTCACGGTTTTTAGCATATCGAAGACATGTTGAGAACATTCTAGGCGCAAACATTCCATACAACCTCGTTTGCGAAAATCTATCCCCTTCAATACAGGCTTGTATTAATGCTGTTATATCTTCCAATAAATCAACTGACTTTAAATGCATAGTTGTAGGCAAAAGAAAGAAAGGTTGGGTGGCAGGCAAAATTTTCAGATAAAAGCAATATTGCAGACTGTAACATTAAAAGATGATTTTGAGGTAATTCCGGAGTCCTATACAGTAATTACAGAGGTTTTGAAAGAAATCAAACTTTTTTGATAGTCCGTTCAAAGGGCAAGAACTGTCAATGGAAAGATAGGAAGGAATAGCCGCACCTGTAATGAAATCAATAGTCAAGTGCATCAATAATATTTTAATAAAAGCATCAATACCTAAGTTCGTCTCTGGTGAGTTGCTCCCCGGCAGAGATCACTTCCACTTCATCTGACAGTTTCAAAGTTAGAGTTTTGTCCGGGCTAATGTTACTGATCTTTGATTTCTGATGTTGTTGGTTAGGTGTTTGTAAAGACAATGATTGGTGTGGCCTATAGTTGTTATATAATTCAATTGCTTCTTTTACAACCTGTATTGTCTGTTTTTTATTGGCCATTACATGATCAAAGGCAAAACTCTTCTTTAATCGTTCTGTTCATTCTTTCTGCCAGCGCATTTTCGTACGGGTCTGATTTTTGGAGGCTGTAAAATAAACTGTGTCAGAAGTTAAAATTCCTACCTTCAAACACAGAAAATGGAAAAGCAAGAAAATCCGATTGGCTACGCGTCGATCAAACAACAAGCCCTTGAGCAGTTTCGTTCGGGCAAAAGTCTGACAGGCAAAGGTGGCGCTTTTGCTCCTTTATTCAAACAATTTTTAGAAGCAGCTTTACAATCAGAACTGGAG
>JAABUN010000689.1_pt1 | contig 68985 bp, 67 predicted proteins | sample 5559311 | NCBI WGS metagenome assembly JAABUN01 (sample SAMN10711877, study PRJNA513370) | rock metagenome | isolation source: Antarctica rocks | place: Antarctica: Victoria Land, Siegfried Peak sud | reverse complement strand
ACCAGGCCCTCGTGCAGCAGCTCCCCGATGGCACCGAGCGCCTCGCCTACGGCGGCGACTTCGGCGACGAGCCCAACGACGGACCGTTCTGCCTCAACGGCCTGGTCGATGCCAACCGGGTGCCGCACCCGTCGCTGCTGGAGCTGGCTGCGGTCATCGCCCCGGTCCGCATCGCCGCGGTGGATGCCGCCCGTGGTGTGCTGCGGGTCACCAACGAGCACGACTTCGTGGACCTGTCGTGGCTGGCGCCCACCTGGGTGGTGGAGGTCGACGGCATGGCCGTGGCCGACGGCGCCCTCGACCCGCTGGAACTGGCACCCGACGCGTCCCGCGAGGTGCGCGTGCCGGTTCCGCCGCTCGACCTGGAGCCGGGCCAGAGAGCCCACCTCACCCTCACCTTTGTGACCGTCGACGATCTCCCGTGGGCCCCAGCCGGCCACGTCGTCGCCCGTCGGCAGGTGCTGATGGCGACCGCGCCCGGACCGACAGCGGCCCCGGGCCCGGTGCCAGCCCCGGCGGATGGCGGCGCAAGCGAGCTCGCCGACATCGAGCCCACGTTGGCGCTGTGGCGGGCCCCGATCGACAACGAGACCTTTGGTCCGGTGCTCGACCCCCACGCCGGTCGCTGGGAGCGCCTGAGCCTTCGGGACCCGTCGGGCTTCGTCGACCTCGAGACGAACGTGGCGCCCGCCGACGACGGTGCGCAGCTCGTCACCCATGTGGTGATGGTGCCCCAGGAGCTCGACGACATCGCCCGCGTCGGTGTACGTCTGCACCTCGGCCCCGGCGTCCACTCGGTCGAGTGGCTGGGCGACGGCCCGCACGAGGGCTACTCGGACCGGGGGGCCTCGACCCGGGTGGGACGGTGGACCACTGCGATCGACGAGTGCCCGGTGCCCTACGTCCACCCCCAAGCCAGCGGCAACCGCACCGGCGTCCGCTGGCTCCGGTTCCGCGGTGCCGACGGTGCCGTGCGCCTCACGATCGACCACCTCGACGACCTCGACGTGACCGTCAGCCGTTGGACCCAGGAGGAGGTGGCCGACGCTCGCCACCTGGAAGACCTGCCAGGAACAGACGAATGCTACGTCTGGATCGACGCCGCCCACCGTGGCGTGGGGTCGGGCGCCGTCGGGCCCGACGTGGCCCCGAGCCATCGGGTGGGCCCCGGCCCGTACCGCTGGTCGTACCGGATCCGCTGAGCACCGCGCCCGCGGCGGATCACCGAGAACGCCGACCGCGTGCCCAGCGCTCCGCCGGAGGTCGACATGGCCGACGCGCTCGCTCCCAAGCCTCAGCGGCGATCTTGACCCGGCGGTCGAGGTGTGGTTCTGTCGCCGCGCCCGCGGACGGGTGCAGGGGCCACACCGCATCGACCACCGATCAGGGACCGACCGACATGGCACCGACCGAAGCGGGCAGCGTCGACCAGGCTGCGCGGCGCGAGAAGTACCGCATCGAGCGCGACAAGCGCCTGCGCCCCGACGGCAACGACCAATACGTGGAGGTCGCCGGGACGTTCTCGCACTTCCTCCACGACCCTCACGCTTCGGCCGAGCCGCGAGAGGCGTACCGAGACGAGGTGACCGTCGTCGTGATCGGTGGTGGCTTCGCCGGGCTCGTCACCGGCGCCCGACTCAAGCAGGCCGGGGTCGAGGACGTGCGGATCATCGAGAAGGGTGGTGACTTCGGCGGCACCTGGTACTGGAACCGCTACCCGGGGGCGCAGTGCGACACGACGTCGTTCGTGTACCTGCCGCTCCTCGAGGAGACCGGCCACATGCCCACCGAGAAGTACGCGCACGCGCCGGAGATCCTCGAACACTGCCAGCGGATCGGAAAGCACTTTGACCTGTACGAGAACGCCTGCCTCTCGACCGAGGTCACCGAGCTGGTGTGGGACGACGGCGGCGCGCGGTGGATCGTCCGGACCGACCGGGGCGACGAGATGCGGGCCCGGTACGTCGTCATGGGCACCGGCCCGCTCCACCGGCCCAAGCTGCCCGGCATCGCCGGCATCGACACCTTCGCCGGGCACAGCTTCCACACCAGCCGCTGGGACTACGACTACACCGGCGGTGATCCGGCCGGCGCACCCATGGTCGCGTTGGCGGACAAGCGGGTGGGGATCATCGGCACCGGTGCGACGTCGGTCCAGTGCATCCCGTACCTGGCTCGTTCGTGCGGCGAGCTCTACGTCTTCCAGCGCACGCCCAGCTCGATCGACGTGCGCAACAACACGCCCACCGATCCGGAGTGGTTCCGGGCCCTCGAGCCCGGCTGGCAGGACGAGTGGTTGTCGAACTTCACCACCCTCCAGACCGGCGGGTTCGTGGAAGAGGACCTGGTGATGGACGGATGGACCGACATCGCCAAGCGCATCCGCGACCGGGTGCTCGCAGATTCGGACGGGGACTTCAGCCCCGCTTCGGTGCTTCGTGCGTTCAACGAGAGCGACGACGAGAAGATGGAGGAGATCCGCTCCCGGGTCGACGCGCTCGTGGCCGACCCGGTCACGGCCGAGGCGCTCAAGCCGTGGTACCGCCAGCTGTGCAAGCGGCCGTGCTTCCACGACGAGTACCTCCAGGCCTTCAACCACGAGAACGTGACCCTGGTGGACACCGACGGACGGGGCGTGGAGCGGATCACCGAGACCGGGGTGGTGGTCGGGGGCACCGAGTATGAGCTCGACTGCTTGATCTACGCGTCGGGTTTCGAGGTCGGTACCGACTACACCCGTCGGTCCGGGTTCCGGGGGTTCGGGGGGAACCCCGACTGCACTCCCGGCTACTACAACAACGAGGGCCAGCTAGCCGGGCGGCGCGGAGAGCTCAACAGCGCCGGTTTCCCCGAGGGCCCGGTCGCCTACTTCGACCACATCGCCGCCTGGCGCAGCTCCGGCGACTTCGAGGGCCTCGACTTCCGCCCTTGAGCGTGCGGGGTGACCGCATGTTCAAGCGCGGGTCGCACCGCTGCGGGCGACACCACGGCCGAGGGCGAGGTCGGGCGGACACGGCCCCTTCCAGTGGACCTCGGTCGTCCAGGCTCCCGTGCCTCGGAGGGCGCACGTTCGGTGACGGGTGATAGGTCCACGGCGCAGCGCACCCCCTGAGCCGTTCGTCGGCTTCGCCTCCTCGCCCGTGCCTGTTGCTGAGAGCACGAGCCAAAGTCGTTTATCTCTTGCTAGATCACAGCCTGTTGGCTCGTGCTCTCAGAGCTCGAGGTGCGAAGTCCGGGCAGAGGACGCCCTGCTTCAGGCCAACGGAGACGGCGGTCCGGGCTCGGGTGCGGGCGGGGTCGGGGCGGGACCGGGCACCGGCGGCGCCGGTTCGGGGCTGGGCGTCGGGGGGGCAGGGTTGGGCGGGCTCGGGTCGGGCACGATCGGGGTCGGGGGTTCCGGGGTCGGGCTCGGCTCGGGCGCCAACGGTTCGGGACTGGGCATAGGCGAGGGTTCGGGGGCTGGCTCTGGTGGCGTGACGGTCATGGCTCCTCCTCGGAACACGGATGGGCGAAAGCATGGTGCCTGCGGACGAGATCGGGACCGCCTGGCCCCGGCGGCCGACCGCATCTTCCTGCCCCATCGTCACGACGGCGAGACCGCGTGGCCCCGGATGGTGGGACGGATGAGCGGGGTGGCCTTGCGGGCGCTCTCGTTGGTGAGCTCGGCCATGGTGAACCCGGCCCGCTCGATGGCATCGGCGGTCCGCCGGGTCAGGCGGCAACCACCGACCACGCGCCGCCAGAGCGGGTCGATGCGACGTTGCCACTTGAGACGGTCGGGCTTGTCCTCGGCGGCCACGTGCTCGAGGAACACCAGGCGCCCGCCCGGGCGCAGCACCCGGCGCACCTCGGCCAGGACGGCGTCGGGGTCGGGCACCGTGCAGAGCACGAGGGTGGCCACCACGGCATCGAAGGAGCCGTCGGCGAACGACAGGTGGTCGGCGGAGTCGGTGAAGACCTCCGATTCTGCTGGGGCGAACGCTGAGCCACCTCGGGCGCCGTCGAGGCGGTCCTCCAACCGGCGTCGCATCCCCGGGTCGGGCTCGGTGAACACCACGCGGTCCACCGACGATGGGTAGCGCTCGACGTTGGCACCGGTCCCGGCTCCGATCTCCAGCACCTGGCCGTTCAGCGGGGCCAGCAGTTCGGCGCGCCAGGCGCCGAAGCAGGCTTCTTCGGTGGGCGCCACCAACCGGTCGTAGAGCGGTGCCAACAGCCAGGCCACATGTGAAACCTACGTCGCGGTCGTGGACTCGGCGACCAGGGACGAAGCGGTGACGGGCCTCCCCGTCGGCCTGGGCAGCATCTGGTCGGTGACGGGCCCCACGATCGGCGGGCCCAAACCCACCGTCAGGTCTCCAGCTGGTCGACGCCGGTCAGACGCTGGCGGGTACGGTCCGCGCATGGCGTCCGAGGCGGTGACGGTGGAGGTAGGCGGTCGGGAGGTCCGGGTCACCAGCCCCGACAAGGTGTTTTTCAAGACGCGCGGCGAGACGAAGCTCGACCTGGTCCGCTACTACCAGGCGGTCGAGGGGTCGATCCTGGCCACCATGGGCGGTCGGCCCACCATGATGCAGCGCTTCCCCGACGGTGCCCACGGCAAGTCGTTCTTCCAGAAGCGGGTGCCGGCAAGTGCGCCCGACTGGCTGCAGACCACCGAGGTGTCCACCCCCAATGGCACCACCAGCAACGCCCTGGTGGTGGCCGACCTGGCCCACCTCATCTGGGCCGTGAACCAGGGCTGCCTGGGCTTTCACCCGTGGCCCTACCGTGCCGCCTCGCCGGCAGTGACCGACGAGCTGCGGATCGACCTCGACCCGGGTCCGGGCGTCACCTTCGACATGGTCCGCGAAGCCGCCGGAGAGACCCGCACGTTGCTGGCCGACGAGGCAATCACGTCGTACGTCAAGACCACCGGGAACCGGGGCCTGCACGTCTACGTGCGCGTGGCCGGCGAGCACGACTCCTACGCGGTGCGGGCGGCGGCGGTGGCCGTGGCGAGGGAGCTGGAGCGGCGCCGGCCCGAGCTGATCACCGCCCAGTGGTGGAAGGAGGAGCGCGGCGAGCGGGTGTTCGTCGACTTCAACCAGAACGCTCCCCACAAGACGGTGTTCGGTGCCTGGTGCGTGCGCCCCCGGGTGGGCGGCCAAGTGTCGGCGCCCATCCACTGGGACGAGGTGGCCTCCGTCGAGCCCGACGAGGTCACCCTCGTCACCGTCCCCCCGAGGTTGGCGGCCGAGGGCGACCCGTGGGCCGAGCTGGACGGTTCGCCCCAGTCGATCGAGCCGCTCCTGGCCTGGAACCAGCGCGACCTCGACGACGGGCTGATGGACGCCCCCTGGCCCCCCGTCTACCCCAAGCAACCCAACGAACCCCCCCGGGTGAGCCCCAGCCGCGCCAAGCACGACCCCGACCCCAACCCGACCGAGTAGCCCACCAGCCGCGTGGAGTTCGCACCCCATAGCGGTCACAACGGCACGCACCTCGAGTCGGGAGGGCCTGAGGCGGTCAGCCGAAGCGGGACTCGGCCAGGCGTTCGGCCCGGTTGACCAGGGCGGGGGAGTCGACCGAGGCGGCCAGGTCGACGAGGTCGGCGGTGGGGCCGGTCCACTCCAGCTCGTCGACCGTGGTGACGGTGGGGGCGTCGTACTCGAGGGTGGCGATGCGGCGGAACAGCACCGCGTCGGCGAAACCGTGCTTGAGGGTGAGGGCCAGCTTGGAGGCGCTGCGCACGGTGACGTCCCAGTCGTGGGAGTCGGGCGGGATGGACTCGAGGTGGCCGTAGCGGGCCAGCACCGCGGCAGCCGACTTGGCGCCCCAACCGGGCAGGCCGGGGAACCCGTCGGCGGAGTCGCCCACCAGGCCGAGGTAGTCGGGGATCGATTCGGGGCCCACCCCGAACTTCTCCCGCACGTCGTCGACACCGCTGAGCACGCCCTTGCGCCGGTCGAGCTGGAACACCTTGCCGCCCACGCATTGGCCCAGGTCCTTGTCGGGCGTGCAGATGATGACCCGCTCGACGGCGTCGTCGGCGGCCACCACCCTCGCCGCCGCACCCAGGGCATCGTCGGCCTCCCACTCCACCATGGCAAACACGGTCACACCCACGGCCCGCAGCAGGTCCTCCACCAGGCCGAACTGCGAGAGCAGCGCAGGCTCCACCCCGGACCCGTCCTTGTAGCCGTCGTAGAGGTCGTTGCGGAACGACTCGATCACGTGGTCGGTGGCCACGCCGACGTGGGTGGCGCCCTCCTCCAACATGGTGAGCACGGTGCCGGCCACCCCCCGCGCGGCAGCCACCTCCTGGCCGGTGTCGGTGACGTGCGAGGGCAGGGCGAAGTGGTAGCGGAACAACTCGTAGGTGCCATCGACCAGGTGCACGTCCATGCCCGCCATCCTTGCCGACACCGGCTCTGGCCTTCCCTGGCTGCGCGCGACCCGTTCCCGAAGCGCCATGCGAACTCCGGGCCGCGCTGATCCTCCTCCAGGACCGATCTCCGGAGCCGGCGTCGCCTGCCGGCATAGAGCTGGACGGTCGATCGGGCCCGAGGGGCCGGGCTGACGGGTCGCACGGCCGGGGGCGACGACGGAGGTGGCCGACGGGTCCAACGACAGCGGCACAGCCGATGGCGACAGGTCAGACGGCAGCGACGGCGGCGCCGGTGATGGACCTCGGGTCGGCAGCCCCAGTTCGGATGCCGTCGGCACGGACCTCGATGGCGTGGGCGTGACCGAAGCCGGCAGGGTCGAAACCGGCCACCTCCACCGTGTGGCCGCGCTCGGTCAGACCGTCGACCCAGCCCGGCGGAGCGTGGGCCTCGATGCGGACGGTCTGGGGCTCGCCGTGCCAGGTCGTGAAGCCGTGCTCGCCGGCCGAGAGCACGAAGCGGGGCGCGGCGACGGCGTCGCCCGCCTCTTGGTCGCCGACCAGCAGTCGGGCGGCGAGTTGGAGCACCACCTGGGGCTGGGAGTCGCCGCCCATGGTGCCGAACACCGCCCGCAGCGACCCGTCGGGCCGGGTGGCCACCGCCGGGGCCAGGGTGTGGGGTGGCCGACGGCCGGGGCCGTACTCGGCCGGGTGGCCGGGTTCGAGCGAGAAGCCGATGCCTCGGTCGTGCAGGAGGATGCCGGTGCCCGGCACGGCCACGTGGCAGCCGTAGCCGTCGGCGTTGGACTGGATCAGGCTCACGCCCATGCCGTCGGCGTCGACTGCGCACAGGTAGATGGTCCCGCCTCCCGCAGTGGGTGCGGCGGCACCGGACAGGCCGCAGGGGTCGAACCGTCGCGCCGCCGCTCGGAGCCGGGCGTCGTCGAGGAGGGCCTGGCCGTCGGCGTCCTCGTGAAGCACGGCGTTGCGGTCGTGGCCGGCCAGGCGGGCCGCTTCGATCAGGAGGTGGACCCACGCGGCGTCGTCGGCGGGGGGAAGCGCGCCGTCGGCCGAAGTCAGCTCGGCGATGCGGGCCCCGGCCAGGGAGAGGTACCCCTGCGAGTTGGGCGGCACGGTCCACAGGTCATGGCCCCAGACCCGCAGGCCCAACGCATCCACCCAGTCGGCCTTGGCCCGGCTCAGGTCCTCGGCGGTGAACTCATCTCGACCGATCTGGAGGAGCGCAGCGCCGAACTCCCCGCCGTAGAAGGCGTCTCGGCCGCCGTCGGCCACCGCAGCGAGCATGCGGGCCACGCCGGGACGGACCACACGCTCGCCGATGGCGGGCCTGATGGCAGCGAGCTCGTCGCACCCGGCTACGCCGTCGAGTCGGGGCAGGGTGAAGGCCAACATGGGTGATGCCGGGAACCCGCCCTCGGCCAAGCGGTGGGCGGGCGCCAACACCTCGGCAAGGGGCAGGCGGCCGTGGCGCTCCTGGAGGGCGCACCACCCGTCGACGCAGCCCGGCACCGGCGCACTGCGCACGTCGCCCTTGAGCGGCATCACGGTGTGGCCGTCGGCCCGCAGCCGGTCAGGGTCGGCGCCCGAACCGGCGCGACCCGACGCGTTGAGCACGTCGGGCGGACCAGGACGGTGGTGGACCAGGGCGAACAGGTCGCCGCCCATGCCGCACATGTGCGGGCTGGTCACGGCCAGCACTGCGCTGGCGGCCACGGCAGCATCGGCTGCCGACCCGCCCGCCGCCAGGACCTGCGCCCCCGCCGAGGATGCCTGGTGGTCGATCGAGCAGACCAGGCTCCCGGCCGAGTACGTCGTCGGCCATGGCCGGGTGGTCGCCTCGGTGCTCACGTGCCGCCAACCTACCGGTCGGCTTCAGGTCCACGGGCGGGTTGGACGGGCTGCGTCGGAAGGTGGCAGCCCAGGGTCCCGTGGTTGCTTGGTGCATCCACCTTGGTGTCGTGCTCCGGGCGAACGCTGAGGGCCGAGCTGCCACGGCCCAGGGTGGCCTTGGCTGCTTGCACCCTGGGCCGTGCGGGCATAGTGGGAGGTGGCGGCACGCGGGTCCGGTGGCGGTCCTGATTGCATCCACCTTCCGCCGTGCGCTGGCGAACGCCGAGGCCCAGCTTCCACGATCCAGCGGTGCCCTGGCTTCATCCCACACTCCGGGTCGCCACGGAGCAGGTCGACTGGTCACCCAGGTGGCAGGCCGCGGAAGAACGAGTCGGCGTTGTCGGCCACCGCACCGACGCCCCAGGCGTTGCCGCCGGCCCCGATGGCGGCGCCGACACCGAACGGAAGGAGCTTGCCAAAGGTGGCGGCGCCGCGACGCAGCCCGTAGCGGCGCAGGAGCCGGGTACTGAGCCGCCGGTTGATCATGCGCAGGGTGGTACCCGAGACCGAACCGATCTGCCGGCTGCCCAGGCCCTTCCCCACCTCTCGCGCGGCAACGTCGAGGCCAGCGGCCGCACCGCTACCGAAGGCCAGGACCGCCAGCACCCAGACCCGTCGCTCCTCGACCGTCGCCTGCTCGTGGCCGTGGATGACCGCGACCGTCATCACCAGGTCGGCCAGGCGCATGGTGTACCAGCCGATGTCGGCCGCCGCGGTGGCCAACGCCGCACCGGTGCCGGCGCCGGGGAGGGCGGCGATGCCCCCGCTGGCGGCGCCCACCGCCGCCAGCTCCCGCTGGAACGATCCCCGCAACTCGTCGATGCGTTCGTCCACCGGCTGGCCGGCACTCTCGGCCGCCCGGCTCACCGCCAGGTCCCACCGCGCGTCCACGGCGCGCTCTACCCCGGCGAGCACGGCCTTTCCGACGATCTTCTCCGGGATCCGCAGCAGTCCGAACACCGCAGCAGCGTAGATCCGTCCCAAGCAGACTGGCGCGCCCGGTTCACCCCGTCGGCGCCGGGCTCACGTCGCAGCTGCCAATCGGACCGGCCTCGGGGCGTCGCACCTGGGGGTTCTGCCCGGATCTAGCTGCGCCCTGCGGCCGGTTCGCACCCAGTTGGGCGGCCTGAGTCGCTGTTGGGGTTCTGGGCCGGATCTCGCCGCGTTCTGCGGCCGGTTCGCACCCAGAACTTTCTCGCTGGTTGCCGGGCTCAGCCAGGGGCCGGGACGCCGATCGGGTTGGGGAACGGGACGGCGCCGGCGTCGACGATGGCCTTGGCCATGGGCGCGAGCAGCTCGTGGAGCCGACCGGTCGCGTCGGTCCCGAGGGCAGCCCACGGTGCGGCAGCCAAGTCGTCGGTGAGGTCCTCGATCTGGCGCCGACCCTCTCGACCGGCCGCGGTGAGCACCCTGTCGGCCAGCCAACCTCGTGCTTCCAGCGCCGTCTCGGCTTGGCCCCACTCCTCGTCGGTCCATCCCCGAGCCGGCTGCAGCCGTTCTCGGGGCACGGCGCCCGTCGCCGCGAACGTCACGTGGGCGTCCAGCCCGTCGAGGCCGGCGGCCACGGTGGCCACCACGTGGCCGTCACCCCGGTGCTCGCGCAGCAACGTGGCCGCGTGCCACAGGCGACCGAGGGGATCGGTCGGCGTCGCCAGCGACCGCAGGGCGGCGAAGAGCGGACGGCCGCCGGTCTGGCAGGCAGCAATCGCGCGTTCGGCCAGGTCGGCCGCCTCGGGCACAGCCGGACCGTCGGCGACGTCGCCCAGCACGGTGCGCAGGGTGGCCACTGAACCAGCGAGGCGGGCGTCGAGCACCGCAGCCGGTGTGGCCAGGGCCCAGGCGTCAGGCAGCGCCCGCTCGACCATCGATGGGCGGAAGTTGAAGAACGTGGCCGTGGCCAGCTCCGCCGACGCCGCGCCGAAGCAGGCCGAGCGCGACGCGAAGTACCCCATCCAGAATCCCTTGAGCCCGACGGTGCGGTACCGCTCGCCGCACTGGTCGGAGAAGTAGGTGACGGCGTGGATCGGCTCCAGGACCTGCCACAGGCGTCGGACATCCACCGCCGCCGACCACTCGTTCCCGTCGTCGGTCTTGCTCACGTCGCCGACGTTACGCAACCCGGGGTAGGGGCGACCGGGTTCCGCGCCTTGCGGCCAAAGCGCATCCGGAACTCCTCGCCGTTGCCCGCCGGAGGTTCCGGGTCGGAACTGACCGTGCCCTGCGGCCGAATCGCACCCGAAACCTCGGGCTGCCAATTGCCCGACCGGACGGTTCCGGTTCGGATTCGGCCGCGCGTGGCGGCCGGATCGCACCCAGACACCAAAGCGCTCAGCGGTACTCGGGGTTGGGGAAGTCGAGGCTGTCGCCGCGCTTCCAGGCCTCGGGCTGGTTGCCGTAGGCGGGGAAGCCCCCGGCGTCGCGCAGGAGCCGGGCCAGGTGCATCAGGTTCCAGGCCATGAAGGTGGCGTTGCGGTTGGTGAAGTCGTTCTCCACCCCTCCGGAGCCCTCGTCGAGGTACGACGGCCCCGGCCCCACCTCGCCCAACCACGCAGCATCGGCCTGCGGGGGGATGGCGTAGCCCAAGTGCTGCAGGGAGTAGAGGAGGTTCATGGACGCGTGCTTGGCGCCGTCCTCATTGCCGGTGACGATGCAGCCGGCGGCCTTGCCGTAGTACGCCCACTGGCCCTGCTCGTTGACCTGGCTGGAGTTCCCGTAGAGCCGCTCGACGATGCGGGTGCACACCGAGGACTTCTCGCCCAGCCACAGCGGAGTGCCGATGATCAAGATGTCGGCGGCCACGACCTTGGCAAAGGTGGCCGGCCAGTCGTCCCGGTCGAACCCGTGCTCGGTCATGTCGGGCTGCACCCCGGGGGGCAGGTCGAGGTCGACGGCTCGGATCTCCTCTACCGCCACCCCGTTGGCCTCCATCACCGCGACGGGGATGCGCAACAGCCCCGACGTGTGCGACTCGGCCGGCGACGGTTTCAGCGTGCAGTTGATGACCACCGCCGAAAGGTCAGAGTGGTCGGTGTCGTCTGCGTCGTGGCCTGAGCTGTTCACTGCTTCTCCTCGTGGGGACGGGCACGGTCGGCGTCGTCGCCCCTTTGGGCTCTCCCGCCGGGGCATCATCGCCGAGACCGACGGCTGACGCGCTTACCAACCGGTGAACCAGGCGCCCCCGAGCGCCGGCGTTCAGCCGCCGACGAGGCCCAGGACCTGGTCGACCGAGGCGTGACCGTCGAACACCACCGCGCCGTCGCGCAGGGCGATGCTGCGGTCGACGCGGTCCACGTAGGCGGGATCGTGGGTGGCCACCAGCGAAGCGGCACCGTCGGCATGGACCTCGTCGAGCAGCTCGAGCAGCACCACCTTGCCGGGCTGGTCGAGGCCCACGAACGGTTCGTCGACCAAGAGGAGCGAGAAGGGCCGGACCAGGGCCAGCACGATCGACGTCTTCTGGCGGAGACCGCGGCTGAAACGCGACGGCAGGTCGTCGACCCGGTCGGCCAGACCCAGACGGTCGCACAGCGACTCGGCGTAGTCGTCGAAGCCGTCGCCTCCGTGAAGGCGGGAGATGTACTCGGCGTGCTCGCGCAGGGAGAGGTCGTCGTAGAGGACTGGCTCGTCGGGCAGGAACGAGGTGGTGGCACGGGCTTCGATGTCGCCCAGCTCGAAGCCGGCGATCTCGAGGTCCCCGCCGGTGGGGTCGAGGAGGCCGGCGGCCATGCGGAGCAACGTCGACTTGCCGGAACCGTTGTGGCCGATGAGTGCGACCGACTGCCCTGCTGCTACCTCCAGGTCGAGGGGGTGGAGGGCGACGAGCTCGTCGTAGGTCTTGGTGAGGCCGGTGGCCTCCAGGGCGGGGGCGGTGCTCATCGGTCCTGGTCCCTCTTCCGCCCCACGGGCTTGGCGCTGGTGCCCCCGCGGAAGCCCGGTGCGGCCTCGGCGGGCTTCGGCTTGGCCTTTGGTGGCGGGCGAGGCGGCGCCTTCTCCCGCTTGGGCTTGGCGGGCGCGCCACCACCCTCGGCTGCGCCGGTGTCGTCATCGCCGCCTGGGCCATCGTCGGTGTCGGCGTCGATACTGGCGATGCGGCTGGATCCGGCGGGGGCCCCGGCCTCACCGGCCTCCTCCGCCTCTCGCTCGGCTGCGGCGCGCTCGATCGCTGCGGTGGGCGACACCTGCTCGGAGGCGGTCTTGATCCAGGCGTGGATGTCGTCGCGGAAGCGCACCCACCCGCCGACCAGGCCCGCCAGGATCAGCAGGGGGACGGCGACAGTGGTCGCTGCAGAGAGGGGCGGCGGGTCCGAAACGCCCCGTTCGGCGGCCCGAGCCGCGAGGAGGGGCAGGGTGCCGAGCACGGCCAGGCCGGGGGGCCACACGGTGCGGAAGACGGTGCGGGACCCGGCGATCTCCGGGGTGCTCATGGCCAACATGTCGACAGCCTCGGGCGCCCCCTGGACCACGCTCACCACCGCTCCGCAGGCAGCCAGCAGCCCGCCGACGGCACCCACGAGGAGGGCCACTTCCACCGGGACGGGCGACCCGACCGGCACACTGGCCACCGCGCCGGCCAACAGTCCGGTGATCACCGAGACGAGGGCCACCACCGGGAGGTGGAGCACGAACACCTGGCCGCGTGGGAACGCGTAGGCGTCGGTCCGTCCCGGGTGGTCGACCTCTTGGCCGAGTGGTTCGGCGGCGTCGAGCGCGGCGATCCAGAGGGTCAGCCCGGCAACCAGCACCAGCGGCGTGGTGTCGGACCACACCCCTCGCATGGCCACGCCGGCCAGGGCGGCAAGTACCAGCACCCGAACGATGCGGCTCAGCGGCCACCGGGCCACACTGCGCAGGCCCCGCTGCCACACCGGGAATCGGGGACGGCGCGACATGGCGGGGATCCAGGGTCGGGCGCGGGGCCGCTCCTGGGCGAGTTGCCGGCGCAGGACCAGCACGGTGCGCAGGTCCTGGAGGGTCACGGCGAAGCGCAGCTGGCCCACCAGGGCGGTGCGGCGTTCGGCCGCCTCCAGCGAGGTGCCGGCCACCAGGCGCATGCCGGCGCCCACCAGGACAAGCGCTGCCAGCAGGCCGACGGCGGCGAGGGCGTCGGCTCGCAGGGGCCACGTCGCCAAGCGGCCGACGAAGGAACCCGGGGCGCTGGGTACCCGGTCGACCACGTCGGCGACGGACCACGCCACCAGCAGCGCGCCCACCACCGTGGCCAACCAGGAGCGCAGGCCGGTGCCTGCCGCCACCAGGGCCGAGCCGAAGCCCAGGCCCACCACGACCACGCCGAACAACGCCCCGACCAGCATCCACTCGGCCGGGTTGCCGGGCAGCCGGCGCAGGGCCAGCTGCCCGGCGGTGGCGCCCACCGCGGCGGCGGCGAAGGCCAAGAACCGGAGCTGGCGCCACGCCGGGTAGCGCAGGGCCACGCCCCGATCGACCGGTGCCAGCAGGACGTGGCGCACGTCGGGCTTCTCCAGGGCGAGCGGCCCGCCCCGGCTCCCCGAGCGCAGGCCGAGGAACACGGCCACCGCGGCGACGGTGCCCACGACGGCGGCACCGTGGGCGCGGACGTCGGCCAGCGCCGCTGGTCCCAGCTCGCCGTCGCCCACCGCTCCCGACACCAGGACCACGGCGATCACCGCGACCAGGCCGGTGATGTACACCTGGTAGAGCGCATCGACCCAATGGATGGCCGAGACCCGTTGTTGGCGTCGTGCCCGACGAAGGTCGCCGACGACCACCGCAGACTGAGCAAGGGTCATCGACACGGCGGGCGACGCTACCGCCGTCCTCCCATCGAGCGACAGGCGGCGCGTTGCAACGCACCCCTCTGCGCACTGTCACGCCAGTTCGGTCCTGCCGAGGATCCCCCGTCCCTGGTCATGGGGTCGTGGTGAGCGATCGTGTCCCTGGCGGGTGTTCTCTCCCCGGTGCGCTGCCGCGGGACAGCCGGCTGCGGGTCGGAAACCGGACCACGACGTGGAGCAGCTCCGCGATGGTCGTGGAGGCGATCGGGTGGGCCGATGCCCACCCGGTGGTCCACAAGATCACGCTCCAGGTCTGGCCCCACAACACCTCGGCGGTGGCCCTGTACCGGAAGTTCGGCTTCGAGGTCGAGGGCCGCCTCCGGCACCACTGGCGTCGCCGCAACGGCGAGCTCTGGGACGCCGTGGTCATGGGCCTGCTCGTGACCGACCGCACCTGAGGTCGCCACCGCATCAGGCCCAGGAGACCTTGGCGTCCTCGATGCGAAAGCGTCGGGCGGCGACGGCTACGAACGCCACCGAGAAGGCGAGCAACACGCCGACAGGCAGGGCTACCGAGGCGAGGCCCCCTCCGTCGAACAGCACGGCCCGGAAGCCGCGCATGGCCCAGTACGCCGGCGTGGCCGGGGCTACGGCTCGGGCCCAACCGGGCAGGAACTCGACCGGCGTGATGGCGCCGCCCAGTCCGCCGAGCAGCATGGCGCCGGCGTTGGTGAGGGCGTTGAGCTGCACCACCGAGCGGCACAGCGACAACAACATGAAGCCGAGCGTCACCTCCATGACCGCCAGCGCCGCCGCCACCGCGGCGTATGCCAACAGCGAGCCCCGCACCTGCAGCCCGAAGAGGAGCGCGCCGCCGATCAACAAGACGACGAGCTGGAAGGCCAGCGAGAGGACCGGCGTGATGGCCTTGCCCACCAGCACCTCGGCGGTGGAGAGCTGCGAGGCCCGCAGCCGTTCCCACGTGCCCCACCCGTGCTCCCGGAAGATCGAGAACCCGAGGTTGCCAACCAGGAACCCGCTGAAGAGGACGGTGGCGCCGGGCACGATCTGCTCGGCACCGTTGAGGCCCCGTCCTGCGAACTCCACCGACAACGCGGCCGCCACCGAGTCCTTGTTGAAGGCCATGAAGGCCAGCGGGACGACGGTGAAGATCACCAGGAACGCAGGGTCCGTGCGCAGGATGCGCAGGTCGTGGAGGGCTAGGGCCCAGATGCGGGTACCGGCGTTCCTGGCGTCGACCCGGGCTGCGGTGCGGGTGGCGGTGCTCACGGGGCCTCCAGATCGGATCGGCTGCGGGGTTCAGCAGCGCCGCCTGTCGACGCGATGCCGGTGACCGCCTCGTCGCTCGGCGCCGAGGCGGGGTCGTCGTCGCTGCGGTAGGCCCGGCCGGTGATGGCCATGAACACCGTCTCGAGGTTGGGGCGCGACAGGTCGATCGACACGATGTGTTCGCTGGCCGGGCCGATCTGGGCGAGGAGACCGGCGACGCTGGCCCCGGGCCGGTCGGTGGCCGAGCGCAGCACGTTGCCGTCGACCACCGTTCCCGCCACCGCAGGGGCCGGCCCGTCGAAGGTGAGCTCGACCATCCCGGCACCGTGCTCGGCCACCAGCGCATCGAGCGGCCCGCGAGCCAGGATGCGACCCCGGTCGAGGATGGCCACGCTGGCGCCCAGCTCCTCCACCTCGGGCAGGTAGTGGGTCGAGTACACCACCGCGCAGCCTTCGTCGACCGCCAGGCGGCGGATGGCGTCGAGCAGGCGGGAGCGGGTGGCGATGTCGACGCCGGTGGTGGGCTCGTCGAGCAGGAGCACCCGGGGGCGGTGGACGAGGGCCATGGCCGTGTGGAGCCGACGCTTCTCGCCACCCGAGAGGTGGCGGGCCGGGCGGTCCATGAACTCGTCGAGCTCGAGGATGTGGGCCACCTCGTCCATCCGCTCAGTGCGGGCCCGACTCTTGAGCCCGGCCAGCCGGGCGAACAGCTCGAGGTTGTCGCGCACCGTCAGGGTCGGGTAGATCCCCGTCTCCTGGGCGGCCAGGCCCACCAGGCTGCGGGTCCGGGCGCCGCCGTCGGCGATGTCGACCCCGTCGACGTGGACCGTCCCCTCGTCAGGCTCGCGCAGCCCGGCCACGATCGACACCAGGGTGGTCTTGCCGGCGCCGTTGGGTCCGAGCAGGCCGCACACCTCGCCGGCTTCGACGCTCAGGCTCACGGCGTGCAGCGCCACCCGATCGCCGTAGTGCTTGCCCACCCCGTCCACCTCGAGGATCCCCGTTCCCACCACGGCCCGAGTCTGGCCCAGCGCCACCGGTCTCGCCGCCACCATTTCCGTCATTGGGTCCGCCAGAGGGGACCGCCCCGCCCCCCGCAATTTGTGGTGTGAGGATCGTGTTTCGACGGTCGTGGCACCGGAAGTTGTTCGTGGAGCCGATGGTCGAGGACGGCAGCGTGCGCCACAATGGGGCGATGTTCACCCACATCGACCACGTCGGCATCGCCGTGCCCGACCTCGACGAGGCCCTGGCCTTCTACGCCGAGAAGTTCGACCTCAAAGCGGTGCACGAGGAGGTCAACGAGGAGCAGGGCGTGCGCGAAGCGATGTTGGCGGTGGGCGACTCGGGCAGTGCCATCCAGCTCCTCGCCCCGCTGCGCCCTGACTCGCCGATCGGCAAGTTCCTGGCCAAGTCGGGTCCCGGCATCCAGCAGATGGCCTACCGCGTCGACGACATCGACGACGTGTGCGCCACCCTGCGCGACCGTGGCGTTCGCCTCCTCTACGACACCCCCAAGGGCGGCACCGCCGGCTCTCGCGTGAACTTCATCCACCCCAAGGACGCCGGCGGCGTGCTGGTGGAACTTGTGGAGCCCGGTCCCGGCCACTGACCGGTCAGCGGTTCTTCCGGTCCCAGGTCGCGGTGGCACCTCCGATCCCCCGGAAGAACCGATTGGCAACGGTTTTCCGGTCCAGGGAAACGTCAACTGGTCCGATCTGAAGGAAGAACCGTGCCCGCCCTGGCTCGCCGCCTACTCCTCGACGAGTTGGACGAGGGTGCCGAACATGGTGTGCGGGTGGATGAAGGCCACGGTGCTGCCCCGTAGCCCTGGCCGGGGCTCGGTGTCGACCACCTCGTGGCCCGCGGCGATCAACGAGGCCAGAGCCGAGGAGCAGTCGGCCACCCGGTAGCCCACGTGGTGCAGGCCGGGGCCACGGGCCTCGAGGAACCGGGCCAGGACGGCATCGTCTCGCACCGGCGCCAGGAGCTGGATGTAGCTGTCGGCCACCTTGAGGAGGGCGACCTCCACCCCGTCGGCATCGAGCACCTCGCGGTGGTCGACCCACACGCCGAAGCTCTCGCGGTGCTCGGCGATGGCCTCGTCGAGGTCGTGGACCGCGATGGCGACGTGGTCGATCTCGGTGAGCAGCTCGGCCACCTGACCGGACCCGTCGCTGCGGAAGTCGTCGTTCTCGTACGGGTTCTTCGCTTCCAGCCCCACGTCGCCGTCAGCCCTCGGGAGGGCTGCCCTCGGAAGACGCGGCGACGTCGGCCTTGGCGGCGTCGGCGCGCTGGAAGAGCGTGATCGTGTCCTCGCCCACCTCGTCGCGGAAGTCGGGGTCGTCGATGCCGAGGCCCTTCTCGGGGGCCAGGCACAGCACGCCGGCCTTGCCCTCGATCTGGTTGTGGTGCACGGCCTGCGCGGCGTCGCCCACCTGCTCGAGCTCGTAGGTGCGGCTGAGCAACGGCTGGATCTTGCCTTCGGCCACCAGCTGGTTGGCCGCCCACGCCTCGGAGTAGTTGGCGAAGTGGGAGCTGACGATGCTCTTGAGCTTCATCCAGAGGTGGCGGTTGTCGTACTCGATCATGTAGCCGCTGGTGGCGGCGCAGGTGAGGATCTTGCCGCCACGCGCCGCCGCAAACACCGAGGCACCGAACGTGGAGCGTCCGGGGTGTTCGAACACGGTGTCGACGTCGCGCCCGATGAGGCTGCGGATGTCCTTGCCCAGCCGGCGCCACTCCTTCTCGTCCTGGGTGTGTTCGTCCTTCCAGAACGCGTAGCCGGCCGCCTTGCGGTCGATGACGTGCTCGCAGCCCATGTCGTTGAGCAGCTTGGCCCGCTCGGGTGACGACACGACGCCCACCGGGATGCCCCCGCCGTTGAGCACGTACTGCACCGCGTAGCCGCCGATGCCGCCGGTCGCGCCCCAGATGAGCACGGCCTGACCCTGCTTGAGGTCGCCGGCGTGAGGGCTGACGATCATGCGGTACGACGTGGAGTTGCACAGCGCGTTGCAGGCGGCCTCCTCCCACGTGAGGTGCTTCGGCTTGGGCATCAGCTGGTTGGCCTTGGCCACGGTGAGGTCAGCCAGGCCACCGAAGTTCGTCTCGAAGCCCCAGATGCGCTGGTTGGCGGCCAGCATGGAGTCGTCGTGGGCCGACGGGTCCTGGTCGTCGAGGTGGTTGCAGTGCACGGTGACCTTGTCGCCCGGCTTCCAGTTGCGGACCGCGGAGCCGACGCGCGCCACCACGCCGGAAGCGTCGGAGCCGACCACGTGGTACGGCAACGCGTGGCGGGCGCCCCACACGCTCTCCTTGGCGAGCCGGTCGAGGAAGCCGAACGTGGGCAGCGGCTCGAAGATCGACGTCCACACCGTGTTGAAGTTGATGGCCGACGCCATCACCGCCACGTAGACCTCGTCGGGCGCCAGCTCGGGGGTGTCGACCTCGCCCACGTGCAACGACTGGCGAGGGTCCTTGTCCTCCGACGCCACCCCTTCCCACATGGTCTGCTCGTCGCGCTGGACGAACGCCGCCCGGTACGTCGCCGGTATGGGGAGGTTGGCCAGGTCGTCGCCGGACGCGCCGGCCTGGATCGCTTCGAGGATCGCCTGCATGGGCGGGCATCCTAGGTTCGGCCTCCGAGGGCGAACCAAGCGACCGCCGCAGGCTCACGGGCAGGCGGGACCTGCCGATTAGTCTCGGGCCGACCACCTGGGACAGGAGCAGCGGGAGATGTCGTTGACACCCGAAGAGATCGCCGAGAAGGACTTCCTGACCGGCCTGCGCGGCTACGACAAAGAAGAGGTCCGCGCCTTTCTGCGCACCGTCGCCGACGCCTTCTCCACCGCCATCGAGCCGGCTGCGGTCACCGCAGAGCCCGAGGCCGAGGCCGAGACCGAGACGGCCGACGACACCGTCGCCGCCCCATCGGCTGAGGCCGTCGCCACCCCGGACGACACCGTCGCCACCCCGGTCGCACCGGCCGGCGGTGTCGACTGGTCCAACGTGGGCGACGAGATCGCCGCCGTGCTGCGCACCGCCCACGAGCAGGCGGTTGCCCTTCGCGCTGATGCCGAGACACAGGCCGCCACCATGCGGGCTGACGCCGAGTCACAGGCTGCGACCATGCGGTCCGAGGCCGATGCCTACGCTGAGACCACGCGTTCCGAGGCCGACGCTCACGCCGAGGAGGTGCGGGCGGCCGCCGAGCAGGAGCGCGACGAGGCCGCCTCTCAGCGCACCGCGGCCCAGGACGAGGCCCTCACCCTGGTGGCCGATGCCCAGACCCGCGCCGACAAGATGCTCGAGTCGTCAAAGGTGCGGGCCCGGGAAGAGGCCGAGGCGTCGGTCGCCGGCCTCACGGGTCAGATCGAGGGGCTCACCACTGCCCGGGACGGCACCCGGACCACCCTCACCGAATTGCGTGATCGTCTCGACGAGGCCATCACCGCGGCCGAGGTCCCCGTCGGCGTCAGCGCCGACCAGGGGGGCGCGGCCGGCTGAACCCGGCGGTTCCTCCGCCTGTTCCCGCCCAGGCGGCGCCCCCTCTCGTCGGACCCGGACCGGATGGGCAGCGACGAGCCGCGCCTCGGTACGCTTGGCCCCCACCACAGATGGCCACTCTCAAGGGGAATCACCATGGCTGGAACCGTGATCGTCGCCGGCGCCCGTACGCCGGTCGGAAAGCTCTCGGGCGGGCTCTCGGGCTTCAGCGCCGCCGAGCTCGGTGGCTTCGCCATCACAGCCGCCCTGGAGCGGGGCCGGCTCACGCCCGAACAGGTCGAGTACGTGTTCATGGGCCATGTACTCCAGGCCGGCACCGGTCAGATCACGGCCCGCCAGGCCGCAGTGAACGCCGGCATCTCCATGAGCGTGCCCGCCACCACCGTCAACAAGGTCTGCCCGTCGGGCATGCACGCCATCTACCTGGCCGACCTGATGATCGGCGCGGGTGACGCCGACGTGGTGGTGGCCGGCGGCATGGAGAGCATGACCAACGCCCCCTACCTGCTTCCCGGTGCGCGAGGCGGGTACCGCCTGGGCGACCAGAAGGTGGTCGACTCGATGATGTACGACGGGCTGTGGGACCAGTTCGACCACGTGGCCATGGGCGCCAGCACCGAGGCCTACGCCGCCAAGGAGGAACTGCCCCGCGAGGCGCAGGACGCCTTTGCCGCCGGCTCCCACCAGCGGGCTGCCTCCGCTCACAAGAACGGCCTGTTCGACGACGAGATCGTCCCGGTCGAGGTGCCCCAACGCAAGGGAGACCCGATCACGGTGTCGGAGGACGAGGGCGTGCGCGGCGACACCACCGCCGAGAGCCTCGGAAAGCTCCGCCCGGCGTTTGACAAGGCCGGCAACATCACCGCCGGCAACGCCAGCCAGATCTCCGACGGCGGCGCCGCCGTGTTGGTGATGTCCAAGGCCAAGGCCGACGAGCTCGGCCTGGCGCCGCTCGCCGAGATCATCGGCTACGGCCAGGTGGCCGGTCCGGACGCCTCGCTGCTGCACCAGCCCTCCACCGCCATCTCCCAGGCCCTCGACAAGGCCGGAAAGACGGTGTCCGACGTCAGCCTGTTCGAGCTCAACGAGGCCTTTGCCGCCGTCGGCCTGGCCTCCATGGCCGACCTCGGGATCACCGACGAGATCACCAACGTCAACGGGGGCGCCATCGCCATCGGCCACCCGCTCGGCATGTCGGGCACCCGGGTCACGCTGCACCTGGCCCTGGAGCTGGCCCGGCGCGGTGGCGGCATCGGTGCCGCCGCCCTGTGCGGCGGCGGTGGCCAGGGCGACGCCATCCTGCTGGAGGTAGCCGGCTGACCGGTCGGCACCGGCGGTCCGTCGCCGTTCGCCGTACTTCCGGTTGATCGGTCGGTCGGAGCCGACGCGGAGCCGGTAGAACGGCAGGCCCGGCCCTCAGCCCGCCGAGCCCACCTCGCGTCGACCTTCGAGGGCGCGGCCCAAGGTGAGCTCGTCGGCGTACTCGAGGTCGCCGCCGACCGGCAGGCCGCTGGCGATGCGGGTGACCTTGAGCCCGGTGAGGAGGCGGCCCAGGTACATGGCGGTGGCCTCGCCCTCGATGTTGGGGTTGGTGCACAAGATCACCTCGGTCACCGACTCGGGACCGATGCGGGCCAGCAGCTCCTTCACCCGGAGCTGATCGGGACCGACACCTTCGATGGGGTTGATGGCCCCTTGGAGCACGTGGTAGCGGCCGCGGTACTCGCCGGTCTTCTCGACCGCCACCAGGTCCTTGGGCTCCTCGACCACGCAGAGGGTGGCGCCGTCGCGCCGGTCGTCGTCGCAGATGCCGCAGAGATCACCTTCGGCCAGGTTGAAGCACCGTTGGCACCAGGCCACCCGGTCCTTGGCCTCGCCGATCGCCCGCGACAGGCGCAGGGCGTCCTCCTTCGGCACCTTGAGCAGATGGAAGGCGATGCGCTGGGCCGACTTGGGCCCGACGCCGGGGAGGCGGCCGAGCTCGTCGATCAGGTCCTGGACGGGAGCGGCGTAGGCACCAGCCACGTCAGCTCCCGCCTAGCAGGCCGCCGAGGTCGAGGCCACCGAGGTCGATCGAGTCCTGTTTGAGGTCACCGATCTGCTCGACGGCGTGGTTGAGCGCAGCGAGCACCAGGTCCTGGAGCATCTCGACGTCTTCAGGGTCGACGGCTGCCGGGTCGATGGTGACCGACCGGAACTCGTAGCCGCCGGTGACCTCGATCCGGACCGCGCCCCCGCCGGCCACCCCTTCCACGGCGGTCTCGGCCGCCTCTTGCTGGGCGGCGAGGAGTTGGGTCTGCATCTGCGAGGCCTGTTCCATGAGGGCGCCGAGGTCGAGCCCACCGGCTCCGCCACTGCCGCCGCCGAGGAGGGCGGCGAGTGGGTCCTCCGCCGACTCGACGGGTTCCCCGCCGCCGCTCGAGCTCTCCGCACCGTCGTCGTCGGAACGGCCGGGGAACCCGTCGTCGGGCAGTCCGCTGCCCACCACGATGTCGGGTTGGAGCGGGGTGTCGTCGTCGGGTTCGGGGGTCGGGTCGGCGGTCATGGCGGTTCTCCAGGGAGGAAGGGGTCGTGGTCAGGTGCCTTCGACGAGCTCGGACCCGGGAAAGGCCTGGGTGAGCGCGTCGATGCCGCCCGATGGGGCGTTAGGGGCGTCGTCGAGGTCGTGGACGTCGCCCCCGCCCAGGTCGAAGTCGTCCTCGGGCTCGATCTGGTGCGCGGCACTGCGGTCGCTGTCGCCGGGGGGCTCGGTACCGGCGACAGCCCCGGACCGGTCGGTCACGAGCTGTAGGTGGATCGGTCTGCCGATGCGTCGGGACAGAGCGGCCTCCACCTCGGTCCGCTTCTGCTCACACTTCTGGCGGTGGACCTCGTTGGGCAACGCCAACGTGGCGGTGGACCCGGCCACCTCGGTGAAGCGGCCCACCGAGTACATGGCCTTGGCCAGACCGCCGAGTGACGGCAGCACTGCCTCGTTCCAGATGGTGGTGAGCTGCTCGGCTCCCGGCGGCTCGTCAGCCGGTGGGGGAGATCCCGACGCCGGCCCGGCCAGCCCTGGGGGGTCCGATGGCGGGCCCTCGGCCGGAGGCGCCGGCGCGTCCGACTCGGGTTCGTGGAGCGACGCCGACCTCTTGTCCTGGAGAGGTGTTGTGGCTGTGGCTCCGGTCTCGCCGGATGCGTCAACGGTGCGCCGCGATGTCGCCGGGCCAGCACCAGTCAGCGCCGCACCACTCGGCTGATCGGTCGAGACGACAGCAGCGGCTTCGCGAGCCGGGGTACCCGGCCCGGTCGAGGCAGGTGTCGGCTCGGGCGTGGCATCCGGCCCGCTGGGCCTCGGCGTCGACGCCCGTTCGTTGCGCCGGGCGGCGAGCTGGGCTCGGGCTCCGTCGGCCGGTCGGCCACCAGGCCGAGGCGGTGGTTGCGGACGACCCGATGGGCCCGGCGTGGCCTGAGAGCCAGGAACGGCCGGGCTCACGGGTGCTGGGCCGGGAACCGGTGCGGACGGTGCCGGGCCGGGCGCCGCAGCGCTGGAGTTGCCGCCGGCCGGGTTCGGACCGGGAGCGGCGGCTTCGAGGGCGGCGATGCGAGCAGCCAGTGCGTCGAGCGACACGTCGGCGTCGACCCTGGTGATCTTGACGAGGGCGACCTCGAGGGGGATGCGCGGGTCGGGGGCCTGGCGCATCTCGAGCAGGGCGTCGCCGACCGCTTCGAGCGCCCTCGTGGTGGCCCGGTCGCCGAGCTGGTCGGCCCACGCCCGCACCCGATCCAGGTCGCCCGGCGGAAGGTGGTCGGTCCCGCCGCCCATCCGGAGCAGGAAGATGTCGCGCAGCCGGGCCAGCACCGCCTCACCCAGGACCCGGGGGTCGCGACCGGTGGCGATGGCCACGGCTACCGCCATCAACGCCCCGCCGGCCTGTCTGGAAGCGACGGCATCCATGAGGTCGTCGAGCGGCTGGCCGTCATCGACCACTCCACCGGCGGCGGCCACCTGGTCGAGCGCCGAGAGCGTGTCTCGGGCGGAGCCGGCTCCGGCGCGCACCACGTGGTCGATGACGTCGTCGCCCACGCCGAGGGCGGCATCGTGGATGACCCAGGCCACATGCGCAGAGAGCTCGTCCACCGACAGCAGGTGGAACTCGAGGTGCTGGGTGCGGCTGCGGATGGTGGGCAGCACCTTTTGCGGGTCGGTGGTGGCCAGCACGAACACCACGTGGTCGGGCGGCTCCTCGAGTGTCTTGAGCAGCGCCGCCGAGGCCTGCGGGGAGAGCATGTGGACCTCGTCGAGGATGTACACCTTGGTGCGACCGGGTGAACCGAGGCTGACCCGACCGATGAGCTCGCGCACGTCGCCGACGCCGTTGTTGGAGGCGGCGTCGAGCTCCTGCACGTCGTAGGAGGTGCCGGCATCGATGGCCAGGCAGCTGTCGCAGGTGCCGTCGGGCTCACCCTCGACCAGGTGCTCGCAGTTGAGGGCCTTGGCCAGGATGCGAGCGGTGGAGGTCTTGCCCGTGCCCCGGGGGCCGCTGAACAGATAGGCGTGGCCGACCCGATCGTCGCGGACGGCGTTGCTGAGCGACCTGATCACGTAGTCCTGGCCGCGCACGTCGCTGAACCGACGGGGTCGGTAGCGCCGGTACAGCGACTGGTAAGACATCGCCGGTCACCCTACCGATCCCCGATCGACCCTTCTCCCGGGACGAAACGACCCTGGGCCCTTCCGCTCCGGGTCCTCGGACCACCTTCCGTTGCTGTCACGACGGGTGATGTCGGCGAGATGGGAGCGACGGGGACGGGGGGCTATCGTGATCGGGTCCGTACCCGCAGGTGGCGGCCGGGTCCTGTGCATCCACAGCCCGTGAACCGGGTCAGGGCCGGAAGGCAGCAGCTCTCAGCGGAGCCTGAGGAGTGCCGCAGACCGCCCGGTCGCCTCCTGCGGGTGCGGGCGAATGCAATACCCGGAGGGGTGCGAGAGCGGCCGAATCGGCACGCTTGGAAAGCGTGTGTGGGGAAACTCACCGTGGGTTCGAATCCCACCCTCTCCGCCAGGTCTGTCAGGTTAGAACCCCAGGGGTCACCACAAATGGTGGCCCCTGTTAAACCATACTCTACCTACCCTACTCTAAGCTATGTGCGACAATTCACAGATGATGCGAGCGATGGTCAGACCGTGCGTGCTGCGGCCCTAGCCCAACGTCGATGACCTCCATGCCGCCGCCCGCCCAAGGGTGTTCAATCTGGTACGGGCCTAAGCCGGCAAGCGAGATGACATCCTAAATGACACAACTCAAACCACCCCTCGGACAGGCCGACATTCTTCGAGCCTTTGCCAATTATGATGCTATGCCCGGCGACCCCTACGCTAACCTCGAACACATACTCTCGTCAACCTTCTCCCGTACCGAGCTGAACAGTCTCCTACCCTTAGTATTCAACATGTCAGCATCGTGGCACCTTCACCTACCGCTGATTGACATTCACGGCGACTCAGGTGCAGTCGACCGGCCACCAGCTGAGCATTATCTGTTGGAGGCCCGATTGACCGAAGTGGGTGCTCTTGCTCTGGGAAGTCGATGGGTGCCTGAGCTAGTTCAACTCGTGAATGGTAACCTACACACAGGGGGCGACTGCCCTGGCTTTCCACCGGAACGAGTTCTTGCTGCGACTAGACTCCCCGAGTCGTCGGACGCTCAGATTTGTGAGGCCGTTGGGCCCCCCGCCCACCCGGGAAACTGCGTCGTGGAAGGCGATTTCTCGGCGCTTTCCAAAGGACAGCGGACCTCCTTGAAATTTAGCGCAAGGTTAGCCGTCTCAGACCGGCGGATCAATGTGACGTGTTTACCTCCAGGTTCCGCAGCCGCTTCGCTTGTCGAGGCACTGAAGAGGGACCTCAAATCTGAGGCTGTGAGATCCTTCGCCGACGGACGCCCTCCTTTTGTTCGAAACGAGTCATCTGTGAAGGACCGCGTGACAGTTACTTACACAAAGAAGACCAACGCTGATGCGTTGCTGCGGTGGATCGAAGCCCACGAATTGATCCAGGTCGGTTGCTCGGTCGCACTTCCTGCGCCACTGCCAAACATGATAAGAAACTTGCGCGGTCTGTCGAGTCGTCCCGATGAACAAGTGAGCATCACAGATGTCGAGCAAGTGCTCGGGACTGCTGCACGATCCGGTGACATCTGAGTGTGAGGATCTGAGCAGCGTCCCGGCACTCGTGCTGGGCTGCTGGCCGGTGATTCCGAGCGTGACCCAACTTCTGATTGGCTTCGTGCCTTCACAGGACTTGTCCGCTCGGGATTGCCGGCCCCGGCCCGATGGAAGTGACTGGCCTGATCAGGAGCTTGACCACCAGTTGACGCTGGCGTGTCCCATCACAGTCCTGCCGATCTCCCAGCGGACCGGAACCACACGTCCATCCCGGCAAGGAGAACGCAGTGACAATGCTGGCAGAACTCGTCGACGTCGTCATCGGTGTCGACAATCACAAGCACACCCACACCGCAGCGGTGGTCCTATCAACGACCGGCGCAGCCGTCGCGGAGATGACGGTGGGGACCGACCTGGACGGCTTCGGCGATCTCGTCGCCATGGCCGACCAGCACTCGGGTCTCCGGGCCTGGTCGATTGAAGGTGCCGGCGGCTACGGCGCCGGGCTCGCTCGATTTCTGGCCGAGCGAGGTGAGATGGTCATCGAGCTAGACCGTCCCGTCCGTCCGGCCCGCCGCAACGGCGCAAAGTCCGACACCCTCGACGCGATCCGAGCCGGCCGGGAGGCACTGGCCCGTGAACACCTGGCACAGCCCCGAGCCGAGGGCGAACGGGCAGCGCTGGCCGTGTTGTTGACGGCGCGACGCTCGGCAGTGGACGCCGCCCGGGTCGCCCAGCAGCAGCTCCAGGCGTTCGTGGTGACGGCCCCTGAGATGATCAGGGCCCGGTTCCGGGGCAAGACCACCAAAGTCATGCTCAACATCGCTGACCAGCTGCGAATCGACCCACGTTGGGACTTCGAGAGCCGGACCTACGCCGGAGTCTTGCGTGACGTTGCCCGGCGCTGCCGCAGCCTTCAAGCGGAGGCATCAGGTCACGAGAAGGCCATCCTTGCGGTGATCCGATCTTGGCGGCCCGACCTGCTCGCCGAGAGCGGCGTGGGTCCGATCGTGGCTGCGACCGTGCTCTGCGCCTGGTCTCACGCCGGTCGGGTTCGACACGAAGGCGCCTTCGCAAGCCTGGTTTCGGGACCCGGTGGCGCTTGACCTCGACCAGCCGGGCGGGTGGACGCACGGCGGTAACGTCCGGACCATGGACGATCGCACGGTCGGGGACCTGGTTGACCGGCTGCACGCACAGCAGGTGGTGGGCGTCAGCATCGGCTGGGCGGACAACAACGGCATCGTCCGGTCGCGGATGGTGCCGCTCGGCGCCCTGCCCGCAGCCGCCGAGCGGGGGGTGGGCGTGACGGCGGTGTTCGCGGTCTTCGACTCCCACGATGCCATCACCTTTGCCCACGAGGGCTTGTCCACGCCCAGCGGCGACGTGCGGCTGGTGGCCGTCGTCGACCGGCTCGACTCGGTGCGCGCGCTCGCCGGCCAGCCCGGCCTGGCCTGGGTCGCAGGCCGCCAGCTCGCGGCCGACGGGTCGCCGTGGCCCTACGACCAGCGCTCGGTGCTCGAGCGTCAGGTCGCGGCGGCTGCCGAGGCAGGGTTTGAGGTGCGCGCCGGCCAGGAGATCGAGATGGTGCTGTCGAGGGAGGGTGAGGAGTACGCGCCGGCACACCGCGGGCCGGCGTACTCCGCCAACGCGCTGCGCGACGTCGACGAGTTCGTCCGCCAGCTGTTCGTCGACCTCGACGCGAACGGGGTCGAGATCGGCCAGCTGCACGCAGAGTACGGCGAGTCGCAGGTCGAGGTGTCGCTGGCGGCCCAGGACCCGGTGTCGCTGTGCGACACCCAACTGCTGGTGCGCCAGACGGTGCACGCCGCAGCTCGCGCCCACGGCCTGCGGGCCAGCTTCGCGCCGATCACCACGGCCGCCGGTGCGGGCAACGGCTGGCACCTGCACACCTCCCTGGTGCGCGAGGGCCACAACGCGCTGACCGGCGACGGGCCGCACGGCCTCTCCGAGACCGGCCGGGGCTACGTGGCCGGCTTGCTGCGCGAGCTGCCGGGCATCGTGGCGGTCACCGCGCCGAGCACCGGGTCGCTGCTGCGACGCCGCCCGCACCACTGGGCTGGGGCCTTCGGCTTCTGGGGCGTCGAGAACCGCGAGGCCGCGCTGCGCCTGATCCCGGCCTCGCCTCTGCTGGGCGCAGGGCACACCAACGTCGAGCTCAAGGCCAGCGACGCCTCGGCGAACCCCTACCTCGCCCTGGCCGTCGTCATCGCCGCCGGGCTCGCCGGCGTGGCCGACGGAGCGCCGTTGCCCGGGCCGATCCAGGAGGACGTCGGCACCTGGGACGACGCCCGTCGGGAGGCTGCCGGGATCGCCACGCTGGCCACCACGCACGAGGAACAGCGAGCCCACCTGCTGGCCAGTGACCTGGTGCGTGACGTGCTCGGACCGGACCTGCTCGGTGCGTTCGTGGCCTGTCGCGACTCCGACGCAGCGTGGGCCGACGGCAAGGACGTCGAGGAGATCGCGGCGTCGCTGCGATGGCGGTACTGACCTTTCCTGGGGCCGACGCGGTCCTGGCCGCCCAGGAGGCGGCGCTGCCGCAGCCCGACCAGTTGTGTGGTCCCTTCGCCGCACGCGCGGCCCTCCACGCGGTTCTCGATCCCCTCGAGGTGCCGACGATGGTCCGCATCGCGGCGGCGTCCGCGACTGCGATCTGGCCGCACGACATCGCTGCGTGGCGGCCGGCCGGGGCGCCGCTGGACCGCACCGGCTGGGACCCCCTGCCCGTTGCTCCCGACCCCGAGGCGAGCGGCACCGATGCCGCCGGCCTGGCCCGCGGCGTCGCTCAGGTCACCGGGGGTTCGTTGGCGGTGGTACCGGTCTCGGGCGCCGGCGCCGACGCCGACTCCCTGGCGTCGCTGCTGGTGGGCATCGCCGGGTCCGAGGTGCCGATCGGGGTGGTGGCCAACGTGCGGACCGGTGCCCTCGACCCCGAGATCGACTGGGACGTCGGGCACTTCGTGGTGCTGTGGGCGGTCGACGTGGCTGGTCCCGACGGTGCTCGCGCGGCGGTCGCCGACACCTACCGGGAGGTCGGTGCCCTCGGTGAACCGGCCGGCTGTCGGTGGGTGCCGCTCGAGCGGCTCGCCATTGCGATCGATGCTGCGCCCGGGCGCGGCCTCCTGCTGATGGTGCGTGATGACGACGTGGTCACGGTCACCGCCTTGGTCACTGCGGCCGGCCTCGAGCCGACGATCTGGTCCACCTGATCGCTTCCGAGCTCAGAGCCGTCTCCTGCGACGCGGAACCAGACCGACGTCGGACGGACCGTCACCCATGCCAGACCGGTACCCTCCCCGCCATCGCCCGCACCACCCTCGACCTCCCCATCCGAGAGACCCGAGCCGACCACGCTCGCATCCTTGGCCGGGCCTCCCGGTTTCGAACGTCGTCCCACGACCTCCGCTGACAGCGACGCACTTGTTGCCGGCAGGGAAACAGCGCCGCGCGGCGAGGCGCTCAGGTCGCGGCGAGGATGGCGTCGATCTGGCCCATGGCCTCGGCGAGGCCTTCCTCCATGCCCATGGCGAGCAGGTGCTCCATCGCCTCGGTCGACGGGAACCGGGCCTCGATGACCATGCGGGTGGCGCCGCTCGCCAGCTCGGTGAGGATGACGGTGAAGTGCGACGTCGGCATGGCGTCGGCGGGGTTGCCCTCGGCATCGGCGAAGCCGTCGTCGATGTCGAGGCGGTGGGGCTCCTGGACCTCGAGGACCTTCCACCAGCCGTGGTGCTTCTCGCCTTCGGGACTGGTCATGAAGTAGGCGACCTTGCCGCCCGTGCGCAGGTCGTGCTCGACGACCGTGGCCGGGTAGGTGGGCGGCCCCCACCAGCGCTCGAGCTTGCGGGGGTCGGCCCACAACTGCCAGACGCGCGCGATCGGGGCGTCCCACTCGCTGTCGGTCGTCATGGTGAGTGAGGTCGGGTCCTTGCGGACGTCGGTCACGGTCATCGGGGGTCTCCTTCGTCGGGTTCGGCGAGGACGTCGCCGAAGCGCTGCATGCGCTCGCGCCAGGCGGCCTCGAGCTGGTCGAGCAGGTGGTTGGCCGAGCGCACGGCGTCGATCCGTCCCCGCACGATCCGCTGGCGGCCCTGCTGGTGCTTGCTGACGAGATCGGCCCGTTCTAGGACGGCGACGTGCTTCTGCACGGCGGCGAAGGTCATCGGGTAGCGCCGGGCCAGGTCGGACACGGAGTGCTCGGTTTCGAGCACCACCCGCACGATGTCTCGACGCGTGGCGTCGGCGAGCGCGTGGAACACGAGGTCCGTCCGTTCGTCCTCCGCCCCACGTTGATCTACAACCATGTGGTTGTACGTTAGCAACGGGGCCTGCCTTCCGCCAGCGGCGACGGTTCGGGGCCTGGCCTTACCCTTTGGCGAAGGCGTCGACCAGTCCCTGCAGAAGCTCGCTCCACTCGTCGGGCGCATCGGCGGGCAGCGGGGTGCGCAGGCTCAAGGCGTCGACGAGGTCCACGGCGTCACCGCGCAGGCAAGGGACACCGACCCCGGGAGGGCAGCCCTCGCGCACGACGACGCAGTTGCCGACCTCGACCGTGAACCTCATGTCGGGTTCGGTCGCCACCACCGCCAGCGTGCCGACCGGCGCTCCGGGGCTGCCGGCACGAAGCGCCGGGCCGATCGCAGCGACGTACCGCAGAGCGGCCCCCGCCTCGTCGGCTTCGATCTCCTGGGGGAGCCGCAGGGGCAGCACGATGTCCCGCTCGTGCACCCACGCGTCCCAGAGAGCGTGGTCGACGACGCAGTCCATCCCGACGTGGCCGGCGGGCGACTCCGCCACCAGCGACCACCCGTCCCCCGTGAGGTCGGCCACGACCCCGAGGAAGCCGTCGTTGGAGGCCACGAACCGCTCGAGCACCTCGCCGGCGTCCAGTGCGCCGAGTGACGCCACGAGGAGGTCGGGGTGGGCGGCGGGGTCGAACGACGCCAACACTCGCGACGGTGTCCCTTCCCGCCCGGCCCGGACGGAGCTCTCCCAGAACTGGTTCACCGTGACGAGATGGGCGACCACGTCTCGGACCGACCACCCCTCGCACCGACTCGGCGACGCCCACGCCCCAGGCGGGAGCTCGGCGAGCACCCGCTCCATGCGCCGGCGCTGCCGGGTCACCGCCCGACCGGGATCCGGGACCCGGGCGTCCATCGTGAGGACGGCCGGGCCGTCGTAGCGAGGAGAGAGCCGCACGCCAGAGACGGTACCGGGCCCATCTGGCCCCACCGCCCCGAAAGGGCACGTAAGCGGGCGGCTTCAGGATGGCAGTTTCCCGCCTCGATCTCGGCGACCTCCTCGTCTCTTCGAGTGGCGTTGACGTTGGATTCGGTGAGCACCGTCGTCACGCTCCCTTGCGCCGCTCCTCGTACGCTGGCCGGGATGGGCACGGACGAGGTCTCGCCGGTAGACGACGACTCGGCGATGGCCGCCGCGCTCGACCTGGCCCGAGCGGCCGGCGATGTCGGCGAGGTGCCAGTGGGGGCGGTGGTCGTGATCGACGGACAGATCGTGGCCGCTCGCGGCAACGAGCGGCAGACGACCGCTGACCCGACCGCACACGCCGAGCTGCTGGCCCTGCGCGACGCCGCCGCCGCGACCGGTGATCGTCGGCTACCACACGCCACGCTGGTCGTCACGCTCGAGCCGTGCCTCTTGTGCGCCGGTGCGGTGTGGGCCGCTCAGGTGGGTCGGGTCGTCTACGGCGCGGCCGACCTACGGGCCGGGGCCATGGGCTCCCTCTACAACTTCGCTGTCGACCCGCGCCTCAACCACCAGACCGCGGTGCGGCCGGGCGTGCGAGCGGCCGAGGCCGCCGACCTCCTCACCGCCTTCTTTGCCGCTCGTCGCTGACTGGCGGTGGGGCCTCGAAGCAGCGGGCTCAACCCGCGCACGGCGGCCAGCCTAGGACGGGTCCTGGCGGCAGCTGCAGGCGGTGGTGTCATGCTTGGCTCAGACCGTTTCGGCCACCGGCACCAGAGCGTCCCGCCGGCTGGAGGTGCGCACGGCGTCTATGCCCAGCAGCACGAGGGCGACCCACACCAGGACGAAGCCGGCCAGCCGCTCGGGCGGCAGGTCCTCGTCGAGCACGAGCACCCCGCAGAGCAGCTGGAAGGTGGGCGTGAGGTACTGGAGCAGGCCGAGGAGGGTCAGCGGGATGCGGCGAGCACCCCGTGCGGACGTGGCCCGACGAGGCCGCGGCGTCGTCGTCGGGGCCAGTGCTCACGAGAGGACGCTGATGGTGACAAGGGGCGCCGTTTTCACAGTCATCGGTCGTGCTGGTGCGCCTCCTCGAGGCCGACCTGGTGGGGATGCGGGTGGGTCGTCATGGGTGCTCCTTGGTGAGACGTGTCAAGCTTTGGCGAGTGCCGCCAGGTTGCCGGTCGCCGGGTCTCACCGCCTCCACCGTCGTTGCCTCCGGTCGATGGGGGACATCTCACGAGTCGGCGCCCTGACCCGGCCGACCAATTGGCCCCGGGTCCGGACGGGCGCGGTGGCTACGCTCGCAGGTGGAGGGCTGCCAGAGCGGACGAATGGGACGGTCTCGAAAACCGTTGTGGCTGCAAGGTCACCGTGGGTTCAAATCCCACGCCCTCCGCCAAGTACGTCAGGTTAGAAACACAGGGGTCACCGGCAACGGTGGCCCCTGTGAGTTCCTACCGCTAGGCCAGCGCGAGGCCGGTGTAATCGGCCGACTGGCTCACATCACGGCCACCATGATGATGAGCCGCTCGACCCCCGCAGCGGTGGCCGCTACCTACTCGTCGGGCGCAACGGGTCCCGGTCGAGGTGGCAGTGATCAACGGTCCAGCCGAGGCTCATGCCGTACCGGCCCGCTGGATTGCCTGGATCGTCGGCCTGTCAAGAACGATGAAGGGACCGGCCGGGTTGAGAATGGCTCCGTCATGGATCGACAACGCGAGCGACCACACCTCCGCGGCCGGCACCACGAGACCATGCACGGGAGTCTCGGTCCACCGCCGGATCGCGTCCCAGTCGCTGAAGATCGGCAGCAACCGATCGCCGCCCTCGGATTGCACACTGCGCATGGTGATCTTGCTCCCGGCCTGGATCGTTGTCTGGCTGGCCTCGCCCCCCTCGGTCGGGGCAACCGTTGCGTCGCTGAAGTCAGTGGCCACGAGGAAGACGGCCCGGTTGAAGGCTTGCTGCATCCGCCGCTCGGTCACGGGTCCCTTCGCGCTGGCAAAGGCAATGATGGCGGACAGCAGGTCAGGGTTCTCCACCTGCTGGTCGAGGTCCACGGGGGGACGCACCGGCGCCGCGTCGTCGGACGGTAGCTCCGACTCCGGTCCTGACGGCTGACGCTTCCAGAACGGGGACATCGCCGGCACGTTACCGGCGCTCGTCGGCTTGACTGCTGCAGTGCCCTCCGCCCCCCCTGCGCCTAGCCAACGGTTCGAGCTTCGCCCTGGGGGACTGGTCGAAACCCTCTTCCACCTGCCTGGCGAGAGCACCGGGCAGCGCCGCAAGCGGATCCTTGCGGCCGTGCCCGTCGCCATCGGACTCCTCGCCCTCCAAGGGCTTCGGGCGAGGAGGGAAGCCATCTCGGCGGTCCTCGTCATGATTGCGTTGGTGATCGTCGTGCTGGTCGTCGGGGCGATGGTCCTGAGCCAGCGCCGCCAACGGATCGCGGTCGAGGGTGACACCGTGCTCGTGCGTGGCCTCCTGCGCCGGCAGCGAGTGCCCACCGCTCAGCTCGTCCGGGCGGAGACGGTCGACGTGAACTCGGGCACCCGGGCCGACGCCACTACCTTCCTGCTCGACGCCGACGGCCGGTCCCGGGTGCGGCTCTCCCACCAGCTCTGGCGCCCTACCGGCGTGGATCAGCTCTGCGAGCGGCTCGGCATCAGCCGGACCGACCACACGAGCGTCGAGCCTGCTCTCGGCTTCGGCGAGACCAACCGCCGGTACCCGGGTTCGTACGGCTTCGCGATCCGGCACCTCGTGTTCACCACGATCGTGTTGGTGCTGCTGGTCATCTTGGTGGCCACAGTCGCATTGGTGTGGTGGGAGCGTAGATAGGTCAGCCGACGCGGCGGCCCTCGGTAAGCGTCAACTCACCACCGTGTCCACCTCCTCGGCATCCAGGCCACGTCGTCGGCCCACGACTACCTGTGAGACACCGCCCAGCCCGTTCTCGGCGGTTGCGACGGCCACTGCGATCCGGTCTGGGCCCGCTGGCCCGGACCGGATCGCTCGACATCAGGCGGTGGCCGGCGCCGTCATCCTGCCGCCGGGGGTGTCGGCGCCGAACCTCTCGATCTCGCGGGCGAGGTCGAGCGGTCGGGGGCGGACGGCGGTCGGGGCCTCGACGTCGCCAAGAAGCGGCAGCGGTACGACCCAGCAGACCTCGAACTCGAGGCCGTCGGGATCTCTGGCGTAGAGGCTCTTCGACGCGGTGTGGTCCGACGCGCCGGCGAGGGCACCGGCCTGGCGCAGCGCTTGGTCGATCTCCGCCAGGTCGGCCAGGGTGCCCACCTCCCACGCCAGGTGGTACAGCCCCACGGTGGACCGGCCTGCGGAGGACGGATCGGCATCCTCACCGATCGAGAAGAAGGCGATGTCGTGGTCGTTGTCGGAGTCGGGCGCCCGCAGGAACTCGCCCCCGGTGAACGACGCCACGGTGGCGAAGCCGAGCACGTCCCGGTAGAACGACGCGCTCCGGGCTGCGTCGCGCACGTAGAGCACGGCGTGGTTCATGCGTGAGATGCCCATGGTGACCCTGCCTTTCTGGCTCAGCTGGCCTGGAGAACGGCTTCGACCCCCTTGACCTTGGAGACCATGAGGTGGCGGACGCTGAAGCCGACCTCCGAGTGGGACGGGTCGATCGTCCAGGTGCCAGTGGGGATCTCGGGGGTGCTCATGGGGACTCCTTGATGGGGGGTCGGATGGTTGAAGTGACAACTACTGTAGGGCAAATCGTTGAAACATCAACCACCTGGCCGTAGGATCTGGCGGGTGACCTCTCCGACGAGCACCGACCCGTCCGTGCGCTGGCTCACCGCCGCCGAGCAGTCGGCGTGGCGGAACTACATCACCGGCACCCGTCGCCTCCTTGATCGTCTCGAACGCGACCTCAAGGCCCACGGAATCAGCCACGACGACTATGGGCTGCTGGTGGCGTTGTCGGAGGCGGACCGCGGTCGGCTGCGCATGGCCGAGTTGGCCGAGAGGTCGGTGGAGTCGCGCAGTCGGCTCTCGCACCACGTCGGCCGCCTGGAGTCGGCGGGCCTGGTGCGTCGGGAGTCGTGCCCGAGCGATCGGCGCGGGGCCTTTGCCGTGCTCACCGCCGAAGGTCGGACCCTCATGGAGGAGACCGCCCCCCACCACGTGGCCGGAGTCCGGGCCCACTTCCTCGACCAGGTCCGCCCCGACGAGCTCGTAGCCATCTCCTCGGCCTTTGCCCGCATCGCCGACGCGTTCGCCCGCACCGGGGACCCCGAACCCTGACCCTCCACGGGAGCCGCGTGCACTTCTGAGCGGATAGGGGTGTCAACTGCACGCGGCTCGGAAAGTGGGACGGTGGTCGTCGGGAGCCGCGTGCACCTTTGACCCCATAGGGGTGTCAACTGCACGCGGCTCGCTCGGGACCGGTCCGATCGGGAACGACCCGGTCGTAGGGTGACCGGCCCATGGATGCGCAGATCTACCGGATGATGTCGAGCGACTCCTCGGCGGCCAAGGCCACGCTGGCGCCGGGCCTGGTCAAGCGGGTGTGGTCGTTCGCTCGGGCCTACCGGAGCCGGGTGTTCGGGTTCCTGGCCATCGTGGTGGTGGAGTCGTTCCTGGGCCTGGCCCCGCCACTGGTCATCAAGACGATCATCGACCGGGCCGTCCCCGACCAGGACCGCTCGCTGGTCACCGTGTTGGCCCTCGTGATGGTGGCGGTGGCCTTCCTCAACGCCGGCCTGTCGATGGTGGAGCGCTGGCTGTCGTCCATCATCGGTGAGGGTCTCATCTACGACCTGCGCTCCGCCCTGTTCGACCACGTGCAGCGCCAGCCCATCTCGTTCTTCACCCGGACCCAGACCGGCGCCCTGGTGAGCCGCATGAACAACGACGTGATCGGCGCCCAGCGCGCCGTCACCGGCACGCTCGGAACCGTCGTGTCCAACGTCGTCACCCTGGTCACGACGCTCGTGGCCATGGCCATCCTGGAGTGGCGCCTCACCGGGCTTTCGCTCCTGCTGCTGCCGCTGTTCCTGCTGCCGGCCAAGCGGGTCGGCAAGCGCTTGGCCGGCATCACCCGTGAGGGCTTCGACCTCAACGCCTCCATGAACGCGACCATGACCGAGCGCTTCGGGGTGTCGGGTGCCCTGCTGGTGAAGCTCTTCGGCCGTCACGACAGCGAGCGGGACGGCTTCTCCGACCGGGCCTCACGGGTGCGCGACATCGGGGTCCGCAGCGCCATGTACAGCCGTACGTTCGTGGTGGCGCTGACCATGGTCGGTGCGGTGGGCACCGCGGTCATCTACCTGATCGGCGGGCGCCTGGTCATCTCCGGATCCATCACCACCGGCACCCTGGTGGCGCTCGGCGTGTTCGTGGCCCAGATCTACTCGCCGCTCACCAGCCTCACCAACGCCCGGGTCGACCTGATGACGGCGTTCGTGTCCTTCGACCGGGTCTTCGAGGTGCTCGACGCCCCCAACCCGATCACCGATCGTGCCGATGCCGTCGAGCTGGTCCGCCCCACTGGCCGCATCGACTTCGACGCGGTGACCTTCGCCTACCCCAGCGGCGCCGAGGCGTCGGTGGCCTCGTTGGAGAGCGCAGCGCAGCACCTGGCCCCCGACACGGGCAGCGGCCCGGTGCTCCACGACCTCACCGCCACCATCCTTCCCGGCGAGCTGGTGGCCATCGTGGGCCCGTCGGGCGCCGGCAAGACCACGCTCACCCAGCTGGTGCCCCGCCTCTACGACGTGACGGCGGGCGTGGTGCGCGTCGACGGCCACGACGTGCGCGACCTCACCCAGGCCTCGCTGCGCGCCGCGATCGGCGTGGTCAGTCAGGATCCGCACCTGTTCCACGAGACGGTGGCCGAGAACCTGCGCTACGCCAAGCCCGATGCCACCCAGGGCGAGATGGAAGCGGCGACGCGAGCCGCACGCATCCACGACGTGATCGCAGCCATGCCCGACGGGTACGGCACCGTGGTGGGCGAGCGGGGCCACCGACTCTCGGGCGGCGAGCAGCAGCGCCTGGCCATCGCCCGCATGCTGCTCAAGGACCCCGCCATCGTCATCCTCGACGAGGCCACCTCCAATCTCGACAGCGAGAACGAGGCCGCTGTGCAACAGGCGCTGGCCCACGCCCTCCATGGCCGGACCTCCCTGGTGATCGCCCACCGCCTCTCCACCATCACCGACGCCGACCGCATCCTGGTCATCGACCACGGCCGATTGGTGGAACACGGCCGCCATCACGACCTCCTCGATGCCGGCGGTCTCTACGCCGACCTCTACCGCACCCTCGTCCGCGCCGAGCGGTGACCACTCGTCCGCCTCGGCGGTAGGGTCGCCACGCATCGCTGACGAAGCGCGCCGAAAGGAACCAAACCATGGCCATCGAGCTGCCCCCGCTCCCGTTCGCTGAGGACGCCCTTGCCCCCAAGGGTCTGTCCAAGGAGACCATCGAGTACCACTACGGCAAACACCACGCCACCTACGTGAAGACCCTCAACGGATTGATCGAGGGCACCGAGCACGCCGACAAGTCGTTGGAGGAGATCATCCTCGCCGCCGACGAAGGCCCGCTCTTCAACAACTCGGCCCAGGTGTGGAACCACACCTTCTACTGGAACTGCCTCTCGCCGACCGGTGGCGGTGCGCCCAGCGGTGATCTGGGAGATGCCATCGCCTCGGCCTTCGGCTCGTACGAGAAGTTCACCTCCGAGTTCACCGAGGCGGCCAAGACCCAGTTCGGTTCCGGCTGGGCCTGGTTGGTGGACGACGGCGGCCTCAAGATCCAGAAGACGGCCAACGCCGACCTGCCGCTGAAGCACGGCGTCAAGGCGCTGCTCACCATCGACGTCTGGGAGCACGCCTACTACATCGACTACCGCAACGCCCGGCCCGACTACATCGGCAACTTCCTCGAGAACCTCGTCAACTGGGACTTCGTCGCCCAGAACCACACCACCACCTGAGCCGCTCCGGCCGGGCAGCGTGGTGGAAGCGTCGTTGTTCGGTGAGCAGCAGGTCGGCGGCCCACCCACGCTGACCGTGGGCGAGCTGGCCCAGCGCATCGCCCGGCTCACCGCCACCGCCTTCCCCGGTGACCTGTGGGTGGAAGGTCAGATCCGCAACCTCTCGCGGTCCGCCAACGGCCATGCCTACTTCAACTTGGCCGAGCCGGCTGCCGCCGGCGAGACGCCGCGAGCGCAGGTGTCGGTGACCCTGCTGGCCCCCGAACGCAAGCACGTCAACGTCCAGCTCATGGCGGCGGGCGGCTCGGTGCGCATGGAGGACGGCATCGAGGTGCGGATCCAGGGGCGCCTCCGCTGGTACGCCCCGCGCGGCACGCTCCAGTTCAAGATGCACGGGATCGACCCGGCGTTCACCCTGGGCCGGTTGCAGGCCGATCGGGAGCGCACGCTCGCCGCCCTGGCCGCCGAAGGGCTCCTCGGTGCCAACGGAGCTCGGCCCCTGCCGCTGGTGCCCCTGCGGCTGGGGTTGCTCACCAGCGTAGGCAGCGCCGCTCACGCAGACGTCCTGGCCGAGCTGACCAGCAGTGGCATCGGCTTCACCGTGCGCCAGGTCGACGCCCGGACCCAGGGCGGCGACTGCGGCCCGTCGGTGGTGCGAGGCCTGCGTCGACTGACGGCCGACGGCGTCGACCTGGTGCTGCTGGTGCGCGGCGGTGGTGCCCGGACGGATCTGGCCGGCTTCGACACCGATCTGGTGGCTCGGGCCATCGCAGAAATGGCCATCCCGGTCTTCACCGGCATCGGTCACGAGGTCGACCGGTCCATCGCCGACGAAGTGGCCCACACCGCCCACAAGACGCCTACTGCGGCGGCTGCCGCAGTGGTGGCCCAGGTCCGGGCCTACCTCGGCCGGATCGACGACGCCTGGCTGGCCGCTCGGCGCTCCGCCCTGGCCTCGGCCACGGTGGCCAGCGCCCGGCTCGACCGGCGAGCGGACCGGGTGGGCCGGGCGGGGACCCGCACGCTGGCGCGCCATGCCGCCGGTCTGGAGCTGGCCGCCACCCGTGCCGCTCGTGGCGCCGGACGGGCACTCGACCGCGCACAGAGTGACCTCGTCGCCGCAGTGGACACGAGTGGACGACGCAGCGGTCGGGCGTTGTTGTCGGCCGACCGCTCGATCGGCGGCATCGAGGCCCGGTTGCGAGCCCACGATCCCCAGCACGCCCTTGCTCGCGGGTGGACGATCACCTCCACCAGCGACGGCCGGCCCGTCCGGGGCGTGGCCGACCTCGCCGTCGGCACCGACCTGCGGACCCGCTTCGCCGACGGCGTCGCCACCAGCACGGTGACTGCTGTGCTGCCACCGCCCCGACCGGTCGGTGACCGACCTTCAAAAGACGTCCCGCCAGAGGAGTCAGCGCAATGACCGAGACCACACCGGTCGACGAGCTCGGCTACGCCGCCGCCCTGGCCGAGCTGGAGTTGATCCTGGATCGTCTGGAACACGACGAACCCGACGTGGACCGGGTGGCCGCCGATGTCACCCGGGCCGCGGAGCTGGTCCGCCACTGCCGCACCCGCATCGCTGCGGCCCGCCTCAAGGTGGAAGAGGTGGTGGGCGACTTGTCGCCCGAGCCCGTCAACGGGCCGCCCACCGGCTCCGAGGACACCTGAGAGCACGAGCCCAGGGCGGGTGGCCTGCACGTCGGTACCTGACTGCGGCACGTGCTCTCAGAAATGGGTACGGGCGAGGAGGCGAAGCCGACGAGCGGCTCAGGGGGTGCGCTGCGCCGAGTCGCTTCCGTGTGCTGCCGATCGGCGCGCCCTCTGAACGCAGCGCGGTGGCGAACGCTGGTTGCGGGGTCGATCGGTGCCGGTCAGGCGGCCTGATCGTCGCAGCGGGCGTCGAGGGTGAAGGCGACGTCGGCGCCGTTCGCAGAAGGCACGCCGTCGCCATCCACCGGAACCGAGCGACCCGACAGCTGGATGCGGCTGCCCCGCAACGCCGCCCGCCGGATCTCCCCGGGTGGATCGCCGGCTTCGCCTCGTCGGTCCCAGGATTCGGACCCGAAGGCGGCGAGGTCGCCGTCGTCGTCTGGCCGGCTGATCGTCAGGCCCGAAGACTCCGTGACGCCGGCTTGCTCGTCGTCCAGGCCGACCACGGCCTGCAGGACGGCGCCCTCATCGGAGCGGCCGACCACGAACAGCGTCGACCCGTCGAGCCCGCACGAGGCGAGCTGGTAGGTCGTGGTGCGCGAGTCGATGGTGACCTTGGCCGTGCGGTCCTCGAAGTCGTTGCGCCCGCAGCCCCCGAGCGCGACACCTGCCACCACCACGACGCCGGCCACGATCGTCGACCAGGCCGAACCTCCGATCCTGGCGGGCTCGGCTCGATGTCGAGCGGATGTCGCCTCGGCAGGCGACGGACCTGGGGACGACACCTCACTCAGCCTGGTGACGCGCCGACCCGGGCGGTGGGGGTGAACCTCACCGGCAGGTGCTTGATGCCGCCAACCAGCGGCACGCCCATTGCCTCCAGGTGCACTGGCTCGCCGGCCACCTCGATGTCGGGAAGCCGGGTGAGGAGCTGGCGGAACACCACCGACAGCTCGCGGCGGGCCAGGTGGGCGCCCAGGCAGAAGTGGGGCCCGGGGCCACCGAAGCCGACGTGAGGGTTGGGGTCGCGGCGCACCTCGAAGCGGTCGGGGTCGGCGAACACCAGCGGGTCGCGGTTGGCCGCCCCGTAGAACAAGATGAGCTTGTCGCCGTCGGTGAAGTCGTGGCCCGAGAGGGTCAGGTCGTGGGTGACGGTGCGGCGCATGAAGGTGACCGGCGACGCCACCCGCACGATCTCGTCGACGGCGGTGGCGGTGACGCCATCGAGGTCGTCCTGCCAGATCCGTCGCTGGTCGGGGTTCTGGGCCAGGAGGTGCATGCCGATGCTGGTGGCCGTTCGGGTGGTGTCGTTGCCGGCCACGGCCAAGAGGATGAAGAACGGCCCCAGCTCGTGCGGGGCGAGGAGGTCTTCGCCGAGGTCGTTGTGGACCAGGGCCGAGGTGAGGTCGTCGGCGGGGTTGGCTCGCCGGTGCTCGGCCAGCTCCTCCATCAACCCTGTCAGCTCCATCCCTGCTTCGAGGAAGGCGCCGAAGACGTCCTCGCGCCCGTCGAGCGTGTCGGGATCGCCGGCCCCCAGGATCACGTTGGTGGTCCGCAGGACGGTCTCGAACTCGCTGCGGGGGATGCCCATCATGTCGCAGATCACCAACAACGGGAACGGCTGGGAGACGGCCTCCACCAGGTCGACCTCGCCTTTCTCGCACATCTCGTCGATGACCTGGGTGCAGATCAGCTCCACCGAGTCAAGCACGCCCTGGAGACGGCGGGGGGTGAACGAGCGGGCCACGATGCCGCGTTGGCGGGCATGGCGGGGGTCGTCCATGGCGATGAACGAGCCGAAGAACTCCAGCGCCTCGGCCGGCATGTCGGCGATGCTGGTGGACCCTCGGCCCGAGCAGTAGTCCAGGGGGTTTCGGCTGATCTCCACCACCTCGGCGTAGCCGGTGACGGCGTAGAACTCGTCCTGCTCGCCGGTGAGCAGGTTCGGCGCTCGATCGCGCGTGAAGGGACCGTCCTTGCGCAGGTCGGCGAAGTCGGCCATCCGCTCGCTCAACGGCCGACGCCAGAACTCAGGGTTACCGATCGAGAGACGTTCGGTGGTCATGGCTGAGGGTCCCCTTGCTGCCGGCGCGGTCTCCGCCGCCAGCGATCGTAGGAGCCGTTGCAGCTCGGGACGTCCGTCTGGTTCCGAACCACCGAGCGTGAGCCTCGCACAACACCGCGGAGCCACATGGCGGCGATGGAGGGTAAGGTCGAGCTACATGGCCGGGGACCGGGGGGATCCAGGTAGCCCGTGGCTCGACGACCACGGGCTGGCATCTGCGCTCGCGGACGGCGTCGTGGTGCTGGCCCCGGGCGGTGCGATCGTGTGGGTCAACGACGCGTTCTGCACGTTGCTGGGCCAGGACCGAGCCGAGCTGCTCGGGACCAACGGCCTGACGTTGGTCCAACCCGACGAGCTGGCCCGGGCGGTGGACGGCCTGGATTACGCCACCCGGTTCGCCGGTCGGACGGCTGTGGAGTCTTACCAGATCCGCGCTGGCGACGGTTCGTGGATGCCGGTCGAGCTCAAAAGCGGCACGATCGACGGTCCCGGTGGCGACCACCTCGCCCTCGTGATCCGCGACGGCACGGCCCGCCGGGACATCAACCGGGCGCTGCAATCGGTGGCCAGCGGTGAACCGCTCGGGGCCACCGCCACGATCGTGGGCGAGGCCATCGGGAGCCGCTGGGCCAACTCGTCGATGGCCATCTCGGTGGGCGAGCGTGACGGGAAGCGTGAGGTGCTCGGAAGCTCCCTGCAAGGCCTGCTCGCGGATCACGCAGCGGGTCGCGTCGGCCATCTGGGGGTCGCTGCCCCGTGGGAACTGGTGGGCCCGGGTGAGGTGGTCATCGTCGACCGGACCGAGATGCCCGACGCGCTGCGTCGTGCCGCTGAAGCGGCGGGCTTCGAAGGGTTCGGCGTCGCCGGGGTGGCCGATCCGGTTGGCCAACCGGGCTGCCTCGTGGTCTGGTTCGACTACACGGCGATCGGTCGCCTCGAGTTTCGCCACGCGGCGGCCGAGCTCACCGAGCTCCTCGGTCTGGCCGTCGAGCGCCGCCACCACCTCTGGCAGCTCGGCCACGTCGCCAGCCACGACTCGCTCACCGGTCTGCTCAACCGGGGTGGGTTCTTCGACCGGTTCGGCGAGCAGGTCGAGCGGGCCCGGACCACCGGGCAGAACACCACGGCTCTCTTGTTCGTCGACCTCGACGGTCTGAAGGGCGTGAACGACGCCGGCGGTCACGCGGCGGGGGATCGTCTGCTTGTCGACGTGGCCGAACGGCTGCGATCGGTCGTGACCTCGCCGTCCACGGTGGCCCGACTCGGCGGCGACGAGTTCGTGGTCTCGACCACCTATCCCGCCGATGAGGCCAAGCATCAGGCCGAGGCACTAGCGCAGGTGGTCGTCGATGCCTTGGCTCTGCCGTGGTCGGGCCTGCAGTCGGGGACGGCCCAGGTCGAGGTGTCGATGGCGGCCAGCGTCGGCATCGCCCTCGACGACGGCGACATCGCCCCAGTCCGCATCCTCGAACGGGCCGACGCGGCGATGTACCGGGCCAAGTCGGCCGGCCGCTCCCGCTGGGCCTGGTGACGACCCGGGCTCGACCGTGACCGTCAGGAACCCGAGAGGGGGAAGTCCGATCCGCAGCCCGGTGGGCCCTGGGGGGTCCGACGCGATGGATGGGAGCGGGCGGTCAAGGTACGGTCGGCAGGTGGCGACCGATACCGATGCGGTGGTGGTTGGGTCGGGGCCGAACGGGCTGGCCGCCGCCGTTGCCATCGCCATGGAGGGCTTCTCGGTCACCGTTCTGGAAGCGCACCAAGAGATCGGTGGCGGCACCCGCACGGCGGAGTTGACCCTTCCCGGGGTGCTCCACGACGTGTGCTCGGCGGTCCACCCCTTCGGTGTGGCGTCGCCGTTCCTGCGCACCCTGCCCCTCGCCGAGCACGGCCTCCAATGGCGTTGGCCCGAGGTCGACCTCACCCACCCCCTCGACGACGGCCGCACAGGGGTGATGGTGCAGTCGATCGACGACACCGTGGCGGCCATGGGGTCCGACGGAAAGGCTTGGCGACGCACGTTCGGGCCCGTGGCGACCGGGTTCCCGGACCTCGCCAGGGATGTGATGGCGCCCATCGTCCACGTGCCGCACCACCCGGTGCGGTTGGCGCGGTTCGGGCTCGACGCCCTCCTGCCGGCGTCGGTCTTGGCCCGCCGCTGGGAGCGGCCCGAGGTGCGAGGCCTCTTCGCCGGCGTGGCCGCCCACGTGATCTACCCGCTGGGTCGGCCCGGCTCGTCCGCGGCGGGCCTCTTGATGATGGGGGCCGGGCACTACGGCGGTTGGCCGGTAGCCGCCGGCGGCTCGCGCACCATCACCGATGCCATGGCGGGCCTGCTGCGGTCGCTGGGCGGGACCATCGAGACGGGCACCCCGGTGCGTTCCCTCGCCCAACTGCCGTCGTCGAGGGTGACGCTCTTCGACACCGGCCCGCAGGCTCTGGCCGAGATCGCCGGCGACGCCCTCCCGGCACGGGTGCGCCGCGCCTACACCCGCTACCGCCACGGTCCGGCTGCGTTCAAGGTCGACCTGGCCGTAGACGGCGGGGTCCCGTGGACCTCGGATCCGTCGCGCCGGGCCGGCACCGTGCACCTGGGCGGCACGTTCGAAGAGATCGCAGCTTCCGAGCGCGACGTCCACGCCGGGCGGATGCCCGACCAACCGTTCGTGCTGGTGGCCCAGCAGTACCTGGCCGATCCGTCACGCTCGGTCGGCGACGTCCACCCGGTGTGGGCCTATGCCCACGTACCCCACGGCTACACCGGTGACGCCACCGACGCCATCGTCGGCCAGATCGAGCGCTTCGCTCCGGGGGTTCGGGACCGCATCGTGGGCATCCACACCCAGGGGCCCGCCCAGATCGAGGCCTACAACGCCAACTACGTCGGCGGCGACATCGCCACCGGCGCCAACGATCCGTGGCAGATGCTGATCCGGCCCCGGTTGGCACCCGATCCGTATGCGACCGGGATCGACGGCGTGTTCATCTGCTCGGCCGCGACGCCCCCCGGGGGTGGCGTCCACGGCATGTGCGGCGCCAACGCCGCGCACTCCGCGCTCGAGGTCCTCCGGACATGATGGTGTTGGCTCCCGAGCTCGGCGGCTGACTCACCCAACCGGGTGATCTCCCCCGAACGGGGGATAATGGGGGGATGGCAGCGGGTAAACAGGCGGCATGAACGCAACCGTCCTCTGGGTCATCGCCGCCATCCTCGTGATCGTCGGCATCGTGCAACTGATTCAGGGCCAGATCATCTTCGGCATCGTGCTGATCGTGGTCGGTCTGTTGGTCGGACCCGGGGGGGTCTCGATCTTCAACAAGCGCTGATCGGCGACGGCGGGTGGCGGCATCGACGGCTGGGATCAGGTGAGGGCGGCTTCGATGTCCTTGGCGATCTTGGCCGGCTTGGTGGTGGAGGCGTAACGCTTCACCGGCTTCCCGTCGCGCCCCACCAGGAACTTGGTGAAGTTCCACTTGATCTTGGAGCCGATAGCTCCGCCCTTCTCGTCCTTGAGCCACCGGTACAACGGGTGGGTGTCGTCGCCGTTGACGTCGATCTTGGAAAACAACGGGAAGGTCACCCCGAAGTTGACCTTGCAGAACTCGCCGATCGCCGCTTCGTCGCCCGGTTCCTGATGGCCGAACTGGTCGCAGGGGAAGCCCAGCACCACGAGGCCTTGGCCCCCGTAGTGCTGGTAGAGCTCTTCGAGGCCCTCGTACTGGGGCGTGAAACCACACTTGGACGCCGTGTTGACCACCAGGACGGCCTTGCCCTCGAAGTCGGCCAGGTTCCTCTCGGTGCCGTCGATGGCGGTGGCGGAGAAGTCGGCGATGGTGGTCATGGGAGGCTCCCGGGTCTTGGCGCCCCGACCGGCCGGGGCGGCGACGCACAGGGTACGCCGCCACTCCCAAGCGCGGATCGTGCCTGGCGCCGGCGGGGACACCGCCCCTCGGCTGGCCCTGACCAGGGCCACGGGCAGGTCGTACCCTGCCGCCCCATGAGCAACTTCGTGAAGGTGCAGCTGGACCACGAGTCCGACGTCGACTTCTTCAACCGCGACCACATCGTGCGGGTCTCGGCCGCCGCGACGTCCAGCGAGGAGTGGGTCGTGAAGGTGCTGGTCACCACCGGTCTGGAGGTGATCGACTCCCACCACACCTCGCGGGCCTCGGCTGCGGCGCGGGTGGCCGACCTGGCCAGCTGACCCACGAGACACGACGGCGGGCTCGGTACGCTCGGGCCTGGGTCGTTCGGACCATTTGGTCGACGATGGGTTGAGATCCGACGTCGACCTCTACCGCCGTGACGGTGCGCAGCTGGTCGAGCTGCGCATGGTGCATCGCGACGGGCACCTGGTGTGGATCGAGCTGGACCTGCTGCCCGACCTCGAAGCCGGGCTGATCCACGCCATCGGGCGCGACGTGAGCGACCGGCGTCGAGCCGAGGCGGCGCTGCGCCACCAGGTCGACCACGACGGGCTCACGGGCAGGACATGTACGCCGGCAAGCGGAAAGGCCTGGTCGACTGACGCTGCCAGTGGGGGACCGGGAGCGGCGGCCGCCGGGTACGGTCCGAGCTATGAGCCAGCCGTCCGACCCCACCCCTGCCGACTCACCCGGCGATACCGCCGGCGACGAGGTGTCGCTGCGCATCGCCGCTCCGCCCGCGCGCATCTACGAGCTGATCACCGACGTGGGAGCCATGGGCCGCCTCAGCCCCGAGTGCACGGGAGGCCGGTGGCTCGAGGGCAGCGTCGGCCCGGCAGTGGGGGCCCGGTTCAAGGGCACCAACAAGCGGGGCATCGCCCGGTGGTCCACCACCAACACCGTGGTCAGCGCGGAGCCGGACCGGGTGTTCGCCTTCGAGACCAAGCAGAGCGGCACCCGGTGGCGCTACGAGCTCGTCCCCGACGGCGACGCCACGGTGGTCACCGAGTCGCGCCAGGAGTTCGCGCCCCGGTCCCTGGTGGCCAGGGTGTTCGCCACCGTCGCCCTGGGCGGTGTCGGAAGCCACGACGACGAGATGCGCACCGGCATGCAGGCCACCCTCGACCGACTCAAGGCGTTGGCCGAAGCGGGCTGACCCTCGACCGCGGTAAGGTCGAAGTAGAACGTGTTCTCGCGCGGCGAGAACACGTTCTCACAAACTGCTTCACGGGAAAAAGGATCGCGGTCATGGACCTGGGTGACATCAACCTGTTCGATCCCGACGCCTACGTGGACGCGGTGCCCCACGAGCAGTTCGCCTACCTGCGCGCCGAGGCACCGGTGTTCCGCCACGAGGTGGAGGACGGTCGGCACTTCTGGTGCGTCACCCGCCACCAGGACCTGGTGACGGTCAACCGCGACGCAGGCTCGTACTCGTCGTGGCGCAAGACCGCGCTCACCAACTTCCAAGACGACGACATGCTCGAGCAACAGCGGCTGATGATGCTCAACATGGACCCGCCCGAGCACTCGAAGCTCCGCAAGATCGTCAACAAGGGTTTCACCCCCAAGATGATCCGCCAACTCACCGACCACCTGGCCACCGAGGCCCAGGCGATCGTGGCCCAGGCCGTGGAGCAGGGCGACGTGGAGTTCGTGGAGCAGGTGGCCAGCGAGCTGCCGCTCATCGCCATCGCCGAGTTCCTAGGCGTGCCTCGGGAGGACCGCAAGATCCTCTTCGACCTCTCGAACCGCATGATCGGCTCGGAGGACCCCGACTACCAGCTCGACGAGGGGGCGGCCCAGGCGGCCGGCATGGAGATGTTCGCCTACGCCCAGCAGCTCGCCGATGACCGCCGGGCCAACCCGCGCGACGACATCGTGACCACGTTGCTCGACGCCGAGGTCGACGGCGAGCGACTCGACGAGCTGGAGTTCAACCTGTTCTTCATGCTCCTGGCGGTGGCCGGCAACGAAACCACCCGCAACGCCATCAGCCACGGGATGTTGGCCCTGTTGGAGAACCCCGACCAGCAGCAGATCCTGCGAGACGACCCCACCAAGGTCGACGCCGCCGTCGAGGAGATCCTGCGGTGGGGCACGCCGGTCATGCAGTTCCGGCGCCAGACCACCAAGGCGGTCACCATCGCCGGGGTCGACATCGACGAGGACGAACCGATCGTCTTCTGGCACATCTCCGCCAACCGCGACGAGACCGTCTTCGACGACCCGTACCAGTTCCAGGTGGAGCGGTCGCCCAACGTGCACACCGGCCACGTGGCCTTCGGTGGCGGCGGCCCGCACTTCTGCCTGGGTGCCAACCTGGCCCGGGCCGAGATGAAGGTCGTCTTCGACGAGCTGTTGAAGCAGGCGACGTGGACCCAGCGGACCCCGGCCCGTCGCCTCCGTTCCAACTTCATCAACGGCATCAAGACCCTCGAGGTCACCCTCAGCCCCGTCTGAGCGTCCCTGCTCCTCGCGCCACCGCAGCGGCGGTGGACGTGCCCGGAGCGGCGATCCGGCGGGCGGTGCCTGCGACACCAGGACTCGGTACGGTTCGCCGATGACCGACGACGACCTCGCCGACTTCGAGCGGACGACCTTCAGCTACGACGGCAAGACCCGGCAGGTGTTCCGGTTCGGCACCGGGCCGGCAGTGATCGTGATCGCCGAGATGCCCGGCATCACGCCCAAGGTGCTCGGGTTCGCCCGCCGGGTGGCGGCCATCGGCTGCACGGCGGTGCTGCCCCACCTCTTCGGCGTGCCGGGCCGCGACCCGCTGCCGGGCGGCAAGGTCTCGCTGGCGGGCACTGGACAGGCGCTGACCTCGTTGGTGCCGGCCTGCGTGAGCCGGGAGTTCACCACGTTGGCGGTGGGCCGGTCGTCGCCGGTGGTCACCTGGCTGCGGGCCCTGGCCGCCCACGAGCACGAGCGCTGCGGGGGACCGGGCGTCGGCGCGGTCGGCATGTGCTTCACCGGCGGTTTCGCCCTGGCCATGGCCGCTGACGACCGGCTGCTGGCCCCGGTCTTGTCGCAGCCGTCGATGCCGCTCGCCGTCGGGGCCCGCCGGAAGCGCACCATTGACATCTCGCCCGAGGATCTGGCGCGGGTCAAAGTCCGCTGCGCCAACGACGGGCTCGAGGTGCTCGGCCTCCGGTTCACCAGCGACCGCCTGGTGCCGGCTGAACGGTTCCAGTTCCTGCGTGAGCAGCTGGGCGACGCCTTCACCGCAGTGGAGCTCAGCGATGCCGACGCCAACCCCGACGGTGCCATGTCGCCCCACTCGGTCCTCACCGAGCACCTGATCGACGAGCCCGGCTCGGCCACCCGCGCCGCCCTCGACCAGGTCCTCGACCTCTTCCGCACCCGCCTCCTCACCGACGCCTGACGTCTGGGGTTACCGTCCCCGGTCGGTCGAGCGACCCAGCCCCTCGCCCGTTCTCCTTGTGATCCAGGTCGATCTTCGACAGGCTCCACCAGCAGAACGAGGGCCGGCGTGGGGGGTCGAGTTCTCCTTGTGACCATGGTCGTCCCTCGACCAGATCCACAAGCAGACCGGGTCAGGCTTCGGGGTCAGCGGTCGGCCGTGGCGGGATGTGCCAATCGACCGGTTGGCGGCCGGCGGACACCAGTGCGGCGTTGGCGCGCGAGAACGGTCGGGAGCCGAAGAAGCCGTTGTGGGCCGACAGGGGCGACGGGTGGGCCGACTCGATGACGACGTGTCGGGCCGGGTCGATCAGGGCCTTCTTCCGGCGGGCGGCGGCACCCCAGAGCACGAACACCACTCGTTCCGGCTTGGCGTTCACCGCTCCGATGACCTCGTCGGTGAAGGTCTCCCACCCCTTCTTCTGGTGCGACGCCGCCTGGTGGGCCCGCACGGTGAGGCTGGTGTTGAGCAGGAGCACCCCCTGGTGGGTCCAGGCATCGAGACATCCGTGATGGGGCGGCGCGATCCCGAGGTCGGCCTCGAGCTCGGTGAAGATGTTGCGGAGCGACGGGGGCAGCGCCACGCCCGGTCGCACCGAGAAGCACAGCCCGTGGGCCTGGCCGGGCCCGTGGTACGGGTCCTGGCCCAAGATGAGCACCTTCACCTCGGCGTACGGGGTCTGGTGGAGGGCGGCGAACACCTCGGCGGCCGGCGGGAACACCTGGTGACGGGATCGCTCTTCGGCCACGAACGCCTGCAGCTCGGCCCAGTAGGGCTTGGCCAGCTCGGCGCGGAGCAACGGGTTCCAGTCGGTCCTCGGCGCCACGGCCGGACGCTACCTGCCGTCTCCACGGCGGTCACCGCCGAACCCATCGAGCGCCCTCGTGGCCACCGGCCGAGGTGCCGAGGGGATGTGTTGCCAGGTGCCGGGCCGGGCACCGAGATGATGGGTCAACTCCCGGCGTGAGCACGGTGGAAACCCGACGGCCGCACCACAAGTTCGCCTGACCCGGAGCCTCCTGGGGCCCGATGCCCAACGCTGGCCGTTCAGAGGCCGAGGCCGAGGCGGACCACGCGGTCCTTGACGAAGGTGGGGGTGAACCGCTGGGCGAACAGCAAGGCCTGGGCGTCGAGGCCGACCAGGTAGCGGTGGCGGGGGAAGGTCGTGGTGAGGGCGGTGGCCACGACCCGGGCGCAGCCGGACGGGCTGCCCATGATCGGCTCGATGAGCCTCTGGGCCTGGAGCGATCGACGGTAGGCGTCGCCGTGGCGGGTGCCGTCGTCGGTGCGACGGGCGACGTCTGCCTCGAACTCCTCCCAGATCCCCGTCTTGAAGCCGCCCGGCTCCACCAGGACCACCCTGACGCCGTCGCCCGCCACCTCCATGCGCAAGGAGTCCGACAGCGCTTCGAGGGCATGCTTGGCCCCGGTGTAGTGGCCGGCGAACGGGGCGGTGGTGCGCCCGGCGATGGACGAGATGTTGACGATGCGCCCGCGCCGTTCCCGCAGGCCCGGGAGGGCGAGGCGGACGAGGCGCATCGGGGCGTGGACCATGGTCTCGAAGATCCGGCGAGCCTCGTCGTCGCCCACGTCCTCCACCGCACCGGTGAGCCCGTAGCCGGCGTTGTTCACCAGGCCCGACAGCGGAGGCAGTCCGGCGATCGCCCGTTCACACTGGTCGGGGTCCGTCACGTCGAGCTGGACCGTTTCCACGGTCACCCCGGCCTCCGCCGCCGCCTGGCGGACCACCTCGGCTTTGGCGTCCGAGCGCACCGAACCCACCGAGTGGAACCCCCGCTTCGCGAGCTCCACCACGGTGGCCAGCCCGATCCCGGAGTTGGCTCCGGTGGTGAGGACGGTCTGCTCAGTCCGGTTGCTCATCAAGGCAACGTACCTACCCGGCCGAGATTCCCCGAACTTGTCGGCAGATCGCGCTGGTTTCGGCGCGCTGGGCCAACAAGTTCACGATCTGGGGGGATTGGGTGACGTGGAGCGGAGGCCAGCGCCGGTGTCAGCCGGTGATGGTGCGGCGGGTGAGGTTGGGGTCCGCCTCTATGTCGGCGTCGGCGAAGAGCAGCGGGCGCACGGCCTTGGCGGCGTAGGCCTCGGTGCCGTCGAGGTGGTGAGGTGAGCGGTCGTCACCGGCCTGGCCATAGGCGAGCAGGCCCAGCGCCACCGGGCCGTCGTCAGTGAGCTCCACCGCCATCAAGAAGCTGGTGCCGTAGGTGCACCGGTAACCGCCGGCGGTGAGCCCGGTGCGCTCGGTTCGGCCCGGCACCGCAGCCAACGGGGGCGGCGCCGGTTCGGTGGCCGTGCTGGCCAGGGCGCCGGTGGGGGCGAGGATGTTCAGGATCCCCTCGCCTTCGCCGCCACCGTGTACCGGGACCCGGTGCTCGCCGCGCTGGGCCCACTGGGAGCTGCCGAGGGCCACGTCGATCGGCAGTCCGGCCTGGCCCAGCATCGTCACCGCGCCGGCCACCGCCACCAGGACCGGGTCGGGGCCGTCGGCCGGGGCGGGAGCCAGGCCCCTCGGGGTGGCGACCGGATCGTCGGGGTCGAAGGCGACGGCGAAGAGCGTGCCGGCGTCGCGCAGCTCGGGCAGGGGGAAGCCGGCCACCACCTCCCGCCACAGCACGGCGCCGATCGAGTCGAGGTCGGCGCGCCGGTCCCATGCCGCCAACACGTCGGCCGACTCGGTCAGGTCGACCTCGGTGCTCCCGACCGTGACGGTGCCGGCGGCCCGGCAGCGGGCCACCACGTCGTCGACGAGCAGCTCGGCGCTGAGGCAGTCGTTGCCGAACACGGCGTCGATCGCCGCGGCGACCGTCAGGTCGCCGGTTGCGGCCAGGCGCCGGGCCACCCGCACGTTCTGGCGGGTGCGCAGGCTCGGGGCCACCCTCTCCAGGCCGTGCAGCGGCGAGTAGCCCTCCAACAGCTGGTCGGGGTGGGTGAGCCAGTGCGAGTCGTTGGCGTTCACCAGGTAGTCGCGACGCTCGAGCTGGGGGAGTTCCTGGTGAGGGATCAGGCCGGGGCTGCGGGCACCGGGCGCGTCGACCCAGTCGTCGTCGGGGTCGCTCCCGTCGAGGAGGGCCACGCGGTTCTCCCACAGCAGCGCGGCGACGGGATCGTCGCGGAGGCGGTCGGTGAAGCGGCGGCGGGCTCCGGCAGACAGGTTTGGGGTAGCCGACGCGTCGATGTACCAGGCTCGCCCTGAGCGGTCGGCGGCCAGGGTGTTGGCCCACGGCATGGCCTTGGCGTCGGCAAAGACCTCCTGGAGCTCGTCGAGCGAGCGCGTCCGGTCCATGGCCAGGAACTGCTGGGTGACCGCGGCGTTGTCGAGGTTGGCGTCGCGGTAGGCGAACCCCACCTCCAGCCCCCAGCCCAGCAGCGGCAGGTTGACCATCGGGCCGTGGTGCGAGGTCCACAGGGTGCGGGTGACGTCGACGGCGCTGCCGTCGGCCTCCCGGACGGCGATGGTGTGGGTGGTCGGCACCATCTCCCGCTCCTGGTTGCCGTGGCGGTAGCAGGTCGGTACCCCGGGGACCAGATCCAGCTTCGACAGGGTGAAGCGGCTGCCTCGGGAGAAGGTGTGGGCCCACGCCACATCGGCGTTGAACCCCATCTGCACACCCGGGGTGCCGATGAGCGACACGCCGTACACGTCGATCTCGCCCGGGATGGTGAGGTGGCACTCCCAGAAGCGGGCCTCACCGCCCCACGGGAAGTGGGGGTTGGCCATGACCAGGCCGTGCCCCGAGGCCGTGGCGTCGCGGCCGAACGCCCACCCGTTGCTGGCCCCCGCCGCCCCGTCGCCCTCCACCTGGCCACCCTCTGCCGGGCTGCCGCCACGGCCGAGGGCGCTGACCGGCGACGCCGGTCCTGGCCCCTCGGGTCCCGGAGCCTCGGCCCGGCCGATGATGCCGGCCAGGTTGCGGCCGCTGGCCATGACGGCCACGTCGGCCAGGTAGGCGTAGAAGTCGAGCTCCGCGAGCGGGCGGATCCACTCGGCGTCGGCGCACCACCGGGGCAGCGAGTCGGTGGCGAGGGCCTCCGCGAGCTGGGCGTTGACCCCGGCCACGTAGCCCGAGAACATCTGGCGGAGGTGGTCCGGCTGGGCGTCGCGCAGGGCGACCGACCGGCCGGTCAGGTCGAGCACCCGGTAGCCGAAGTCCGACGCCACGTGGACGCCCTCGGGACCCCCGCCGTGGAACCTGGCCCGTTCGCTGCGGACCTTGACGATCTGGTCGGCGAGCGTGGGCAGATGGTCGCCGGCGCAGGCCCATCCCTGGCCGAAGCCCAGACCACCCCAGTCGCCGGCGCGGATGTGGGCCACGCCGTGGGTGGTCCAGCGGAGGTCTGCCGTGTACGTCTCGTCGCCGTGCCTGCTCATGGCGGCGCATTGGACCACGCCGGGAGCGCCCGTGCCAACGGGCAACCGCAGGTGGGTCGGGTCGCAGGTGTCTCCTACAGTTACGACATGGCCCGTGCCCTGCGACCCCTCGGCGGAACGGCTCGACGTATCCGTCGTGGGTGCGAGAACCTGATCCTCGTGGGGACCCTCGTCGTGGGGGTGGTCGGCTGCAGCGGCGACAGCGACGGTGCCACGGCCCCGGGGCGGACGACCACCACCGACCGGGATGCATCGACCACGACCATCCTGACGTCGACCACCACGACCGATCCGGTGACCACGACGACCGATCCCTCGTCCACCACGACCGATCCCTCGTCCACCACGACCGATCCCTCGTCCACCACCACCGATCCAGCGACGACCACCACCGATCCAGCGACGACCACCACCGCACCCTCGTCGACCACCACGACTGATCCGGTGGGCACGACCACCTCACCCGCCGTGACCTCCGCCCCCCCGACCACCCCCTCCCCGACCACCCCCTCCCCGACCACCGCCTCCGAACCCGGCGCTCCGAGGCCGCAGGACTACTCGGGACCGGTCGACGATCAACCGGAGGGCACGACCGTCGCCTTCGTCCGGTCGGGCTCGGTGACCGGCTTCGAGGTGCGTGATCTCGAGGTCGAGTGCCAACCCTTGGCCGCCGACGGCGAGGCGATGTCGCGCCAGGTGTCGGTTGCCATCGCCGAAGCCCCGATCGCCGCCGACGGCACCGTCGCCTTCACCGAGGGATCCGCGACGTTGAAGCCTTCGCTGTCGGGCTCGTTCGCCGCCGACGGCGCCTTTGTCGGATCGCTCTTCCTCACGGGCGAGGACGACGGCTTCGTCTGCGGCGGCGAGTTCACCTTCACCGCCCGGCCCGTGTGACCGGCAGTCAGGCCGGGTCGAGGTAGGAGATCGCCACCTCGCCATCGGCCCAGACGGCACCCGGCCAAGGCAGCGGCGGCCACAGGACCTTGCGGTGGGCGGCGCCGGGCACGGTGACCTCGCGGTCGCGAGCCAGCAGCCACGGGTCACTGCGGGGGAGGAGGCGGACCGTACCGCTGGTGGGCTCGCTGGTCAGCAGGTCGTCGACGTCCTCCTCGGGTAACCAGGCCCTGCGTCCTGCCAGCGAGACCTCGGCCAGGTGGTCGGGCCACACCGTCCTGACCGCTCGGACGCTGGTCTGGAGGTAGGCGGCCACGTCGCCCGGCGCGGCCGGTCCGGAGAGGTGCAGGTAGGCCCGCACCAGCTCGTCGGCACCCTCCTGGCGTCGGGGCACGCCGGCCCAGCGGGCGATCGGCTCGAGGGTGGCCGGCGACGCACCCGGGACCAGGCGCACGCCGGCGGGCAGTGCGGCCACCCGCATCAGCTGGTCGCCCAGGTGGTGGGCCTGGCAGCCCCGGCACCAGGTCGGCGCGGTGGCACCCAGAGTTCCCTGCGTCGGTCTTCCCAACGGCGAACTTTGGGTGGGAGCGCGCTGTTTTGGCGCGGTGGCACCCAAAGTTCATCGAACGGGGGCGACGAGCCATGCCGGAGGGCCTGGACCGGAGGGCCTGGACCGAGCGTCAGGCCTGAGGGTCGAGGCCAAGGCGGCGGCGGGCCGACGCCAGGCGGGGTGGGGTGTCGCCGAGGGCCCCCAGGGTGCGCAGGACGGCGCGGCAGCGCGCCAGCTCGATCACGGTGGGGTGGGGCAGGCGGAGGAGCTGGCGGGCCACGGGGGGCAGGCAGGCGACCGCTCCCGTCCACAGCGCCCGCCACACCGGCTTGACCGGACCGGGGATGATCGGCGGGTCGTCGAGGAACGACACGCCGGCGGCGGCGTACTCACCGACGGCCAGGTTGGGGCGGTGGCGCTCCAAGGACTCGTTGATCGCCACCCAGGTCCGCGGCGGGTCGACCACGCCGGTGCCCAGACCGACCCGGGCCACCTCGTCGACGTAGCGGTCGAGCTCGGTGTGACTCATCGGTCTCACTGCGAAGCGGCGATTGGCCGCTGCGATGGCCAGGTACTCGGAGATGTGGACCCAGTCGAGCAGCTCGGGGTCGTTGGCGGCGTAGGGCCGGCCGTCGGGGGCCACGCCCACCACGCTCGCATGCACCCTGCGGACCATCCGACACAGTCGCTCGGCCTCGACCGACGACCCGTAGACCACACCCTGCACGAACTCGCCGGTGCGCCGGGTGCGGCCCAGGAAGTCGTCGCTGAACGCCGAGTGCTCGGCCACGCCAGCCATGGCCAGCGGGTGCAGGGCCTGCAGGGTGAAGGCGGCGATGCCGGCCACCAGCAGCGAGTGGTCGGCGTGGACGCGCCAGGCCACGCTGTCGGGCCCGAACCACCCGCGGTCACCCATCTCCTCGGGCGTGGGCGCAAAGGTAGAGGGGTCGGATCCGAGCGGTCCGAGGGCGGCCATGAGCGGTCGCACCAACAGCGGTGAGGCCAGGGCCGCTGCGGTGCCCGACACGATGCCGGTGGTGATCTCCAACGCCCCCGGCTTGGGCGGCACCCACACCGGCTTGGGCGCCAACAGCTCTGCGGCGGCCCGGGCGATCGGTCGGGAGCCGCGAGTGCGGGGGAGGTCGGTGGCGGTCATCGGTGCTCCGGTGTTCAGCTGGTCGGTTTGCGGGTGGCGACGTTGCGGCCGGCGGCAGCGCGGTCAGGGGGTGCTGCCGGACCGGGCGGGAGGGGGTGGCGGCCCGTGGAACGAGCCGGCGAACGTAGTGTGGCGCCGCCACCAGTGGACCGCACCCTGCCCCGACACGGTGCCGGCCCGGCACGCATCTGGCGGGAGCACCGCCCGACGGGCTAGCCAGGTCGCGTCGAGCGGTACGGTCGCCCCCGAGGAGGTGGCCGCCGTGGCCCAGTTGGTTCCCCAGGAGATCGAGTTCGCCGACACCGCACCGGTCACCGCCGAGGGGGCGGCCGTGGTGACCGGTACGCCCGAGGAGGTGTGGGCGGTCCTGGCCGACCACCAGGGTTGGCCGAGCTGGTTCGCCGGGGTGAAGTCGTGCGAGGCCACCTCGGAGCCGGCAACCGGTGTCGGCTCCACCCGCCGGGTGGTCCTGGCCGGTGGATCACGCTTCGAGGAGCGCTTCGTCGCATGGGACCCGGCCAAGCGGTGGGCGTTCACCGTCACCGACATGAGGCCGGCGGCGGTCCGCTCGCTGGTGGAGCGCATCACCATCGCCGAGCTGGCCCCCGGCCGCACCCGGGTCACCTACCGGATGGCCTTCGACCCGAAACCGTGGCTCAAACCGGTTGCGCCCCTGTTGGCCAGAGCCATGAGCGCCAACCTCACCAGGGCCATGACCAGCCTCGGCCGCCAGGTCGTCGAACGACGGTGAGCAAGCCCGCTCTACGACCGGTCCGCTGCGGATCCGGATCGCTCAGGTAGAGCGGTCGGAGGGAGCGATGAGCTCCACCTCGAACCCGTCGCCATCCTCGAGGTAAGCGACTGAGAGGTCGGCCGACAGCGGGTGGCGGGGCTGGCCGCCGAGCTCGGTCCACCCGTGGTCGGGTGCGGCGGCCACCAACGCCGCGATCGCCGACTCGCTGGCCACGTCGAAGGCGACGTGGTTCATGCCGGGGCGGAGCCGGGAGTGCAACATGCCCGGCACCATGTCGGGCGAAGCTTCGATGACGATGCCGGTGGTGCCTTGCCGCCACACGCACCCGTGGTCCCACCGTCGGGCCACCTCGTAGCCGAGCTCGGTGAGCAGCCACCCCCACGAGGTCTCCGCCCGTGCGAGGTCGGGAACCCAGAGCTGGAGGTGGTGGATCGACACCCCTCGACCATACGGCCCGACCTTCCGACGCCGGTGCGGCCGGTGGTCCTGGGCCGAACGCCGGTCAGCGCGATGGTCGACCTGCGTTGGCGGCCTGCTCGCACTGCCGGCGCCGAGCGTCGGTGGCCCGTCGAGCGGACACGTTGAGCGCAGCGGATCCGGTGGCGTCCTTGCCGCATCGCACGGCATCGAGCAGCTGGCGGCGGAGCAACGGATCGGCGTCGGCCGCGGCGGCGGCGATGGCCGGGACGGCGTCGTCGGACAAGGTGCGCAGGTAGCTGGTGTCGAGCTCGACCGCGACGTCGGACCGAGCCAGGTTGTGACGCACCACGAAGGCCTCGGGGTTGGCGGCGTCGGCCACCAACACGATGGTCAGCGCCGCACCGGCGGCGGCCGCGAACACCCACTCGCGTCCCCTGCCGATGCCGAAGTTCCGCAGCCCCACCATCCCTAGCACGATGCCGAACCAGATTGCGGCGCCGACTACCGACAGGCGCAGCATGGTCAGGCCGAACGCACGGTCGTAGAGCGCCATCCGTCGCAGGCTGACAGCCACCAAACCGAGGCCGAGGAGGGGAACGAGAGCACCAAGGACCCGAACGGCCAGACGGGTCGTGACGCCCGGCGCAGCCAGGGCCCGGACCCCGCCCAGGTACCCGAGCAGGATGGCGGTGGCCCAGCACAACTGGAAGAACCCGCTGCGTGCGTACTCGGCCGGGGTGAGCCCCGACGAGGCCACCAACCGGTCGCCGGTGCCGGTGAGCGCCACCAGCTGAGCCAGCGAGAACAGGCCCAGCACGGCCACGGCCAGGCCCAGCATCGTGGTCACCTCGACGGCGCCGAACCGGCCGCCCGGCGTCGGGTCGACGCGGTCGCCGGCGGCAGTGCCGATGGCGGCCAGGACCGCAAGGGCAGCGGCACCGGCCAGGACCACGTGCCCGGTGATCGGGCCGAGGTGGAGGTCGGGGGTGAGGAGACCGGCGAACACGGCATCGGCCGATGCCAGCAAGGCGACCACCACCGCCAGCACCGGGACGGCGAGGCACAGGGCGCGTCCGACGGCGCGAGCCCGGTCCGCGTGGCGCTCCGACGGCTGCGGCACGAGTGGCGCCAGCAGGCGGGGTGCCGACCAGGCCAATGGGAGGGTGGCCAACAGCCGGCGGAGGAGCCGGGCCAGGGTCGTGTCGGTGAGCGACCCCGAGCGGCTGTAGGCCACCGCGCCCGAGAGGAGGCCGCTGACGGCGACGAGGTTGGCAGCGACGAGCCAGGGGCTGGCCCGCAGGACCAAGCCGGCGGCGGGAGCCAAGGCCGCAAGGGCCAAGCCTCGTGCGTTGCGGTTGGCGATCCGGTGATCGGTGGCCAGCCCGACGACCACGAGGGCGATGCCGGCGACCACCATCGCGTTGGCGACGCCGCCGCGCAGCCCGAGGTCGAAGGCCACGCCGCCGGCCGCCGCCACCAGCAACAGGCGGGCCGGCGCTGGGTCGGGGCGGCGTGGGGGCCTGGGGCCCTGGGGAGCCGACGGCGGCCGAGAGGCGAACTGCGCAGGTCCGATCGGGCCGGCCCAGGGAGGCGGAGGGTCGTGAGCGGGAGGAGGCGGTCGGCGGTCGGGTCCCGGCCACGGTGGCGGTGCGGTGGCGGTCGTTCCCGGCGCCGGTTCGTCGGCCATGTGCTGCTCCCGGTTCTGGGCCCGCCCGCAGCCGGCCACGCTGAGGCGGACGGTACGTGGACCCTGGTGCAGAGGTCCCGCCTGCGGTGTGGAGATCACGTGCAGGGGGAACAGCCCACCCCCGGTGGTCCGTCGGGCGAGCCTGGGGATCAGGTCGAGTCGTCAGGCCAGCAGCGGCGCGGTTGCGTCGCCGGGTTCCGGGGTCGGGCTGCGGGGTCGGGCTGCGGGGGCGGCCCGGGGGCAGCGGTAGGTTCGCCAGCAAGGTCGAGAGGGGACGAAGCGTGGACACCATCGGGATCGACGTCGGGTCCACCAACGTCAAGGCGGTGCTGGTCGACGCCGCTGGGATCACGCTGGCCCGCACGTCGCGTGCGATGGGGTGGGAACCGGTCGGCGAGGTGGCCGAGCTCGACGCCGAGGAGCTGTGGCAGGCGGTACTTGGCGCGCTCTCGGTCCTCGGTGCCGAGGCGCCGGCGGGACTGGGCGGCGTCGGCGCCGTCGGTGTGTGTGGCCAGTACTCGTCGATCGTGCCCGTCGACCGCCACAACCGCCCCGTGTCTCCGATGCGGTTGTACCTGGACCAACGGGGCACCCGTCACTGCCAGGCCATCTACGCCAGGCACCCCGACGCCCTGGCCACGTGGATGGAGCGCCACCCGGTGCCGCCTCTCGGTGGGGGCCTGGCGTTGGGGCACCTGCTCGCGTTCCAGATCGATCACCCCGACGTGCACGAGGCCACCGCCACCTACCTGGAGCCGGTCGACTACGTGACCGCCCGCCTCACCGGTCGGGCCACCGCCACCCAGGGGTCGATGTTCGCCTCGCAGCTGGTCGACAACCGGACGCTGGGCCGGCTCGACTACGACCCCGAACTGGTGGCCATGGCCCAGGTCGACCCGAGCCGACTCCCGCCGCTCGTGGCCGCCGACGAGGTGGTCGGAGACGTGTCGACCACCGTGGCCACTGGTGCCGGCCTGCCGCCCGGCGTGGCGGTCCTGGCCGGCATGACCGACACCCATGCCGCCGCCCTGGCCACCGGCGCGGCCGAGCCGGGGCGGGTGGGCGTCGCCATCGGGACCACTGCGGTCGTACTCGACACCACCGACCGCCTCCACGCCGACTTCGACCACGAGGTGCTGGCCATGGCTGGTGTCAGGCCTGACGAGTACCTGGTGTGGGCCGAGAACGGCCTGGCCGGCCGAGCGGTCGAGCACGTCCTCGACCGGTTCGTCCACGCCGACGACGCCCTCGGCGAACACGGGGTCACCGATCCATTCGGCGGGTTCGAGGGGGCGCTGTCCTCGTCGCCGGTCGGGTCGGGCGGGGTGCGGTTCCTGCCCTGGCTGTCAGGCTCGATGGCTCCCCAGGCCGACGGGGCCATGCGCGGAGCGTTCGTCGGGATCTCGCTGCACACCGAGCGCGTCGACCTGGTCCGGGCCACGGTCGAGGGCGTGGCCCACAACCTGCGCTGGCTGCTCGGCCCGGTCGAAGCGTTCTCCGGCCACCGAGCTGAGGAGGTGGTGCTCGTCGGGGGAGCCGCCCGGTCGCCGGCATGGTCGCAGGTCCTGGCCGACGTGCTCGCCCGCCCGGTCCGCACCGTGACCGAACCCGGCCATGCCTGCGCCCGAGCCATGGCCACCTGGGCCGCCCACCTGGCTCCCGGGCTCGGACCGGGTGGTGCCGCCGGCGGTGGTCCACCCGGGGCAGGGCAAGCCGGCACCGAGTCGGTGGGGGGTTCCTCGCTCGGTCGCCGCACCGAGGTCGCCCGGGACCGAACCGCCTCGACGGTCGGCCCCGTCGACGGCCCCGGCCTCGGCTCGCGCTGGGGCGAGCGCTACGACCCCGACCCGTCGGCAGTGCCGGTCCACGACGCCACTCACGTCCAGTTCACCGCCGCCTTTGACGCCCTCCGGCCCCTCCGCCTCGGCTCCCGCCGCCAAGCCCCGGACTGAGGGCGCTCCGGGCTACTCGAACTTGTGGTGCGAGCGCGCCGTTTCACGTCGCTGGCACCGGAAGTTCCATTGTTGGTCAGCGGTCGATGGGGCGGGGCCAGCCGTCGGGGCGGAGCGCGGCCTCGGTGCCGCCGTCCATGACCACCACCGAACCGACGAAGAAGCCAGCCTCGGGCGACAGGAGGTAGGTGAGCAGGCCGGCCACCTCGTCGGGCCGGCCGGCCCGGCCGCTCGGCATCGGGTAGATCGCGCCGAGGCTGGAGATGAAGTCCCACTGCCCCTCGGTGAGGGGCGTGTCGATGAACCCGGGGGCGACGGCGTTGAGGCGGATGCCGGCGCCGATCCAGTCGGGGCCGGTGGCGTGGCGGCGGACCCACCGGGCCAGGGCCAGCTTGGATGCCCCGTAGGCACCAAGGCCGTCGTCAGCGGCTGAGAGACGGGCACCGGGTTCGTCGCCGGCCAGACACCGCTCGACCACCGCCATCGGGTACCCGGGCTGGGTGGTGGCCGAGTTGGAGCCGATCGCCACGGCACTCGCCGACGAGCCGCGCCCGAGCAACGGGCGGAGCCCCCCCAGGGTGGCCACCGCGCCGAAGTAGTTGACCGACACCAGCGCAGCGCCGCCGTCGCCGGTGATCCCGGCCCCGGCCACCAGCCCGTCGAGCACCCCGTCGCACTGTTCCTCCACCGCGCCGACCATGGCCCGCCGCCCCTCGGCGGTCGACAGGTCCGCCGTCACCTCGGCGTTGCGCACATCGATCCCGATCACCCGGTGGCCGTCGGCCTCGAGCCGTGCGGCGGTCGCCCGCCCGATCCCGCCGGCCGAACCGGTGATGGCGATGGTGGCCATGGGTGGTGCTCCTCAGGGAAGGGGGACTCGCAGGGGCAACTAGGGCCGGGCGGCCGGTCCGAAGCGACTGGACCGGGAGGACGCCAGGTTCGGGCGATGGAAGCGGAGGCCTGTCACCCGGGCGACCGTCGGCGCCGCCGCCTGCGAACGACCGCGGACCCACCAGCGGTCAGATGATGCTGGGGACGACAGCCTCGATGACCGACGGGCCGTCGGCGGCCAGGGCAGCGCGGAGCTGGTCGACGAACTCCTCGGACGTGGTGGCTCGGGTGGCGGGCACGCCCATCCCGGTGGCCAGGGCCACGAAGTCGAGGTCGGGTCGGGTCAGGTCGAGCATGTCGCGGGCCTTGTCGCCCACCGTGGTGGCGCCCACCCGCTGGAGCTCCATGTTGAGCACCGCGTACGACGAGTTGTTGAACACGATGGTGACCACGTCGAGTCGCTCGCGAGCCATGGTCCACCACGCCTGCAAGGTGTAGAGGGCGGAACCGTCCGATTCGAGGGCGATCACCCGACGATCGGGACAGGCCACCGCAGCGCCCAAGGCGGCAGGAAGGCCCTGGCCGATGGCGCCACCGGTGAGGGTGAGCCAGTCGTGGGCGGGGGCCCCGGCCGTGAACCCGGCGGCGAACAGGCCCGACGTGTTGCCCTCGTCGGACACGATCGCCCCCTCGGGCATGAGGGCGCCCAGGATGGTGCAGATGGCTTCGGCGGTGAGCGCCCCAACGGGCAGCTCGGGCCGGACCTCGACCTGGATGGTGGCGGCGTCGGCAGGGGCCTCGACGGCCTCGGCCAGCGCAGCGAGGGCGCCGGCCACGTCGTGTTCGGCGGTGCCCAGCACATGGACGGTGCAGCCCTCGGGCACCAGGTCGCTGGCCTTGCCGGGGTAGGCGAAGAACGACACCGGCGCCTTGGTGTCGACCACGATGAGGTGCCGGAGGCCGTCGAGCTGCATGGCGGCGAACTCGGCCAGGTAGGCCAGGCGGTCCACCGGCACCCGTCCGGCGCCACGCTCGAGGCGGGCGGGGAACGTTTCGGCCAACAGCTTCGACCCGGTGGTGTTGACGATGCGGCTGGCGTCGACCAGGGCGTCGGCCCGGCAGGCCCGGCCGCCGATGAACAGCGCCGCAGGCTCGTCGCCCCGGAGCACCTCGGCCACCGCGGCGATGACCGACGCGTCCACGACCGCTGCGGCGTTGGGAGACATGGGCGGCGCAGGCTCGGCCCCCTCGGTCCAGCTCACGTCGGCCGGGAGGATGAGGGTGGCGACCTGGGCCGGTGTGCCCGCGGCAACGGCGACGGCCTCGGCGGCGTCGGCCGCGAGCTCGTCGGACTTGGCCGACGTGCGGATCCACGCCGAGACGTTGCGGGCCACCGTCTCGATGTCGGACTCGAGCTGGGCGTCGAACGGCTTGTGGTACGTGGCGTGGTCGCCGACGATGTTGACCACCGCGGTGTGGCCCTTGCGGGCGTTGTGCAGGTTGGCCAGCCCGTTGCCCAGGCCGGGCCCGAGGTGCAACAGCGTGGCGGCGGGCTTGTCGGCCATGCGGGCGTAGCCGTCGGCGGCCCCGGTGGCCACTCCCTCGAACAGGGCCAGCACGCCGTGCATCTCGGGAACGTCGTCGAGGGCGGCCACGAAGTGCATCTCCGACGTGCCGGGGTTCATGAAGCACACGTCGACCCCTGCATCCACGAGGGTCCGGATCAAGGCCTGGGCACCGTTCACGTCACTGCTCTCCTGCTGATGTCGGGTCGAAGATGACGCCGGGGTTGAGGATGCCGGCGGGGTCGAAGGCCACCTTGATGCGGCGCATGAGGTCGAGCTTGGCGGGGTCCTCGATGGCGGCCAGGTAGGCCTTCTTCTCGGTGCCGATGCCGTGCTCGCCCGACACCGCGCCGCCGAGGTCGGCACCGGCCTGCAGGATGCGACCCACCACCTCCTTGCGGGTGGCCACGTCGGGCTGGAACACCGAGAGGTGGACGTTGCCGTCGCCGGCGTGGCCGCACCCCACCACCAGCGAGCCGGTGTCCTGGCCCACAGTTGCCACCGCAGCCAGGTACTGCGGGATCGACGCCCGGGGGACCACCAGGTCGATGATGTCGTCGGCGCCCAAGGCCTTTGCCGTCCAGAAGGCCTTCTCGCGTGCTTCGATCAGCGCAGCACCCGAGGCGGTGGGCAGCACGTAGAGGTCGAGCGCGCCGAGCCCCGTGACGAGCTCGCCCAGCTCGGCGACGTCTTCGTCCACCCAGTCGTCGCTGCGGTTCTCCAGGACCACCACCAGGTAGGCCAGGGCGGCGTCCTTGATGTCCGGTGGCACCCCCAGCTCGAGCCCAGCGCCGGCCGTGATGGCGCCCATGGTGATGAAGTCGATGTACTCGAGGATGGTGGGCTGCAGGCCCGAGCCCACGATGCGCGGCACCGCGGCAGCCACCTCGTCGAGGGTCGGGAACGGCACCAGCACGGTGGCCCCGTGGGTGAGGCGAGGGTGCAGGCGCAGGGTGGCCTCGGTGGCCAAGGCCAGCGTGCCCTCCGACCCGATGATGATCTGGGTCAGGTCGTATCCCGAGGTGGCCTTGACGAACTTGCCGCCGGTGCGCAGCACCTCGCCGGTGCCGAGCACGGCGACGAGTCCGAGCACCTGGTGGCGGGTCACCCCGTAGCGCACGGCCCGCATGCCACCGGCGTTGGTGGCCACGTTTCCGCCCAGGCTGGCCGAGCTCTCGCCGGGAAACACCGGGTAGACGAGGCCGACCGCCGCGGTGGCTTCGTCGAGCTGGGAGAGGGTGACCCCCGGCTGCACCACGGCCACGTGGTTCTCGGTGTCGACCTCGATGATCGAGTCCATGCGCTCGAACGAGACCAGGATGCCGTCGGGCTGGGGGATGCAGGCTCCCGAGAGGCCGGTGCCCCATCCCCGGGCCGTCAGGGCCACGCCGTTGGTGCTCGCCCAGGCCACCACGGCGGCGACCTGTTCGGTGTCGGCCGGGCGGACCACGGCCAGTGGACGGTGGGCGGTGGCCGTTAGCGCTTCGTCCCGGGTGTAGTCCTCGCTGATGGCGTCGCCGACGAGCACGTGATCGGCGCCCACCACCGCCGCCAGCGCCTCGGTTGCGTCCACCATCGTGTCGGCCATCGTCGTTCTCTGGTCCCCTCGGTGCGGTGGGTCAGCATGCCACGGGCCTGCGGCTCGCCGCCGGGCTCGGCGCCGAGCCGTACCCTGACGCCTCGTCAGATCCGCTGAGCCGCCCCTGGAGGGACGATGATCCTCGACCGATTCCTGCTCACCGACCAGGTCGCGGTGGTCACCGGCGCCGGGCGGGGGATCGGCGCCGCCACGGCAGTGGCATTGGCCGAGGCCGGTGCCGACGTGGTGCTCTCGTCGCGGACCGAGCACCAGCTCAGGGAGGTGGCGGCTCGCGTGGAGGCGGTCGGGCGCCGGGCATTGGTGGTGCCGGCCGACCTGAGCGACCTCGACGCCGTCGCCGCGCTGGCGCCGGCGGCGGTCGAGGCGTTCGGCCGCCTCGACGTGGTGGTCGACAACCTGGGCGGTTCCATGCCTCGCCCGTTCGAGCACACGTCGCCCCGCTACCTGGCCGAGGCGTTCGCCTTCAACGTGGTCACCGCCCACGCCCTCAACCGCGCCGCGGTGCCGCTGATGCTCGAGACCGGAGGCGGTGCCATCGTGGGGATCTCCTCGGTCATGGGCCGGGTCTCGGGCCGGGGCTTCCTGGCCTACGGCACGGCCAAGGCGGCCTTGGCCCACTACACCCGGCTGGCGGCGCGCGACCTGGCGCCGCGGGTCCGGGTCAACGCCATCGCGGTGGGGTCAGTGGCCACCTCGGCCCTCGAGGTCGTCCTCGAAGACGAGACCATGCGCACCACCATGGAGGACGTCACGCCGCTTCAGCGGATCGGCCACCCCGACGACATCGCCGCCACCGTCCTCTACCTGGCCTCGGCCGCAGGCTCCTACGTGACCGGCAAGGTGATCGAGGTCGACGGCGGGTTGGAGCAACCCAACCTCGACCTCGGGCTCGCCGACCTCTGATCCCGTCGACCGGACGGCGTCGAGCTACCCGCTCATCCGCGGCTGGGCCAGCCGGGTGGGCCGCGTACGACCCCGCAGCTCGGCCTGCCCGCAGGGCTGCCAGCAGGAGGCCTCGGCCGGGTCGGCGGCACCCAGCGCCTCGGCCGAGGCCAGCACCATGGGGTCATACGTCTTGGACAGCTCGGTGAGGCGGGAAGCCTCGTTGACCGGGTCGCCGATCACCGTGAACTCGAACCGGCGCTCGTCACCGATGTGGCCGGCCACTGCGGGGCCGAAGGCCACACCGATGCCGGCGCGCAGTTCCGGTACCTCAACCGGGAGCCGCGTGCTCACCGCCCGCGCCGTGGCCAGCGCTCGGCCGGCGGCGTCATCGACCGCTGCCGGTGCGCCGAACACGGCCAGGGTGGCGTCGCCCTGGAACTTGTTGATCCACCCGCCCCGCAGGTGGACCTCGTCGACCACCACCGCGAAGAACCGGTTGAGCAGGGCCACCACCTCGTGGGCCGGGTGGTGACTGGCGATCGCCGTGGAGCTCACCACGTCGACGAAGAGGATCGCCACTTCACAGGTCTCGCCGCCCACCTCGAAGCCCCGGTCCAGCGAGTCGCGCGCGACGTCCTCGCCCACCTGCCGGCCGTAGAGGTCGCGGACCCGCTCGCGCTCTTGGAGCCCGGCGGCCATGTCGTTGAAACCGGCCTGGAGCAGCCCCAGCACGCTGCCGTCGTAGACCTCCACCCGGGCATCGAGGTCGCCGTCGGCCACCTGGGCGATGCCGACGCGCAGCGACGAGACCGGATCGGCCACCGCTCGCGCACCCAGCACCGTCACCCACCAGCCCAGCACCAGTCCGGCACCGGCCAGCACCAACATGGTGACGGCCAGTTCGGTGGCGGAGGCGTCCCGCTGGGCGAGGTCGAAGATGGCGGTGATGGCCAGCCCGGCCAGGGGCACGCCGGTGCCGAGCGTCCAGCCCAACAGGGTGCGGGTCACCACACCGGGTAGCCGGGGCCGTGCCCCGGTGCGGAAGGAGAGCGCCACCGACGCCAGCGGCCGCAGGATGCGCTCGGCCAGCAGGTAGGCGAAGGCGGCTGTGGTCGACCCACCCAGCACCACGGTGAACGCCACGCGCGGGAGCAGGTTCGTCTGCACCACGGCGTTGACCAGCGAGAACGCGAACGCAGCGGTCAACCAGAGGGCGACGTGCACCAGGAACAGGCGCAGGGGCGCCCGCAGCACGGCAGTGACCTCCCGGTCGGTGGGCTCGCGACCCTCCCGCAGCCATCGTCGGCCGGAGCGCAGCCAGGCCTCGCCCCAGACCACGCCGGCGGGCAGCACCACGAGCAGGAAGGCACCGCCCAGGGCTCCGTTGAGGACGAGGAGCCGGGCGGAGAACCTGGCCTCGGGCGAGCTGGGCAGCACCCACGTGATGCAGGCGACCACGATGGCGGCACCGACGAGGTTGGCGATCGCGAGAGCCACGAAGAGCCGCCGACGTACGAGGCGCACCAGGCGGGCGCCCTCGGCGGCGCTCAGGCGGTCCACCCCGACGACCGCCGGCCCGACTGGGTGGCCGGGAGCCGCCGCCGATGCCGGTCCGTCGGGCAGCGACGATTCGGCGATCCGGTCGGCCTGGACGACCCCGGCGTCCGCAGGTCCGTCGGCGGGCGTCATCGTCCCAAGGTACCGGTCGCTCGCCGAACCTACGGAGGACACCTGGCCGGCCTGGCGGCATCGCCAGGCGGTGACCGTAGGCTCGGCCGCGCTGTCCGCATCAACCTCCGAGGAGAACCGCATGACCGAGATGACCTACCGACGACTCGGACGATCCGGGCTCAAGGTGAGCGTGTTGTCGTTCGGCTCGTGGGTCACCTTCGGCGACCAGGTCGACACCGCCCTGGCCAAGGAGTGCCTCGCCGCCGCTCGCGACGCCGGGGTCAACTTCTTCGACAACGCCGAGGCCTACGCCGGCGGCAAGTCCGAGCAGATCATGGGCGACGCCATCGCCGAGCTGGGCTGGGAGCGCTGGTCCTACGTCATCTCCACCAAGGTCTTCTGGGGGATCCACGACGACCCGGTCAACATGGCCAACACCTTGAACCGCAAGTACCTGATGCAGGCCGTCGACGGTTCGCTGGAGCGGTTGGGCCTCGACTTCGTGGACCTCCTCTACTGCCACCGGGCCGACCCCGAGACCTCGCTGGAGGAGACGGTGTGGGCCATGTCGGACATCGTCTCGGCGGGCAAGGCCCTCTACTGGGGCACGTCGGAGTGGACGGCCGAAGAGATCCGTGCCGCTTACGAGATCGCCGAGCGCCACCACCTCCACAAGCCGGTCATGGAGCAGCCGCAGTACAACCTGTTCGAGCGCAAGAAGGTCGAGCGTGAGTACGCCCGCCTCTACGACGACCACGGTCTCGGCCTCACCACCTGGAGCCCGTTGGCGTCGGGCCTGCTCACGGGCAAGTACGCCGACGGGATCCCCGAGGGCAGCCGGGCCTCGCTCCCCGGCTACGAGTGGCTGCGCGACTACCTGACCGACGAGAAGAAGAACGCGCAGGTGGCCGAGCTCTCGGCCGTGGCCGACCGGCTCGGGGTCACCACCGCGCAGCTGGCCATCGCCTGGTGCGCCACCAACCCGCACGTGTCGACGGTGATCACTGGGGCCAGCAACGTCGACCAGGTCCACGAGAACCTCAAGGCGCTCGACGCCCTCGAGAAGTTGACCCCGGACGTGCTGGCCGAGATCGCTGAGATCATCTCGCCTTTCCGCACCGCCTGAGCGACATCGCCCATCGACCGATCCGGCTGTCTCGCAACCCGGCGGGCATGGGCGTCGGCGTGGTCCGCCTCCTGGCCCAGCGGGTGGTGGCCGGCGTCTTCGAGAAGCGACGCGGCGGCCTGCCGGCCAAGGCCAGCACCGAAGTCACCGCCTGACCCTCCGAGCTGAGAGCTCGAAGGGGCTGGAGCGAACCGGCCAACGCCCTGAACGTGTTGGCGGAGCGCGCCGAAATCGGAGCGTCTGGCCAACAAGT
>JAABUN010000967.1_pt1 | contig 69054 bp, 49 predicted proteins | sample 5559311 | NCBI WGS metagenome assembly JAABUN01 (sample SAMN10711877, study PRJNA513370) | rock metagenome | isolation source: Antarctica rocks | place: Antarctica: Victoria Land, Siegfried Peak sud | reverse complement strand
TCAATGAGGAAGCTCACAAACTTGCACAATTACTTAATCAAACAGAAACCATTTTTCCAGGATCCGATTTAAAGCTTATTTTTAAAACCTCCGCACTTTCTAACTGCGAGAAGTAAGGAGTTCTGAAATTTTACTTTTGCCGATTTTTTATTATCTGTTCATTTGGCTGTATCCTGTTACTACCCACATCAGCTAAGAGCCAGCAAACCTTTTGCAACCCACTGAATATAAGTTACCGGTTTACCTTAGATAAACCATCCCGGCGTACGGCTGCAGACCCGGTTATCGTTTTATTTAAAAACGATTATTATTTATTTGCAACGGCTTCGGGTGGTTATTGGTATTCCAAAGATTTGCTTAATTGGACTTTTGTTACCACTAAAGACCTGCCGTTTGAAAAAGATGCGCCCGCTGCTGCTGTGATTAATGGCTCTTTATATTATATGCCTTTGAACAGTCACGTCATTTACAAAACAGATGACCCGGTAAGCGGGAAGTGGGAAATATATAATAATACCTTTCCGTTATCAATAGGCGATCCTGACTTGTTTCAGGATACTGACGGCAAGGTATATATGTATTTCGGCTGCACCAATAACGGCTACCTGCAGGCTGTTGAACTGGATGTTAACAACAAACTTAATCCTATCGGTAGACCGGTGAATGTATTTAAGGGTAACCCTGCAATTCACGGCTGGGAACGGCCTGGTGACTACAACACACAAACCGATAACCCATGGACCGAAGCGCCTTGGGTAAATAAGCATAACGGTAAATACTATTACCAATATTCGGCGCCCGGTACTCAGTATAAAAGCTATGCTGATGGCTATTACGTTTCCGATAAACCGCTAGGCCCGTTCACGTATGCGCAAAGTAGCCCGTTTTCAGCTAAACCCGAAGGCTTTATTGATGGCGCCGGGCATGCAGCAACGTTTGCGGATAAATATGGTAATTACTGGCGTATAGTCACCATGGTAATTTCGGTAAAACACATATTTGAACGCAGGCTGGGCTTATTCCCGGTAACATTTGATAAAGACGATAACATGGTTGCACACACCGAATTCGGCGATTATCCGATGGTAATGCCCGATCATAAGATCAACGACGTTCGTGAGCTTTTTCCAAGCTGGATGATGTTATCCTATAAAAAATCAGCGGAAGCTTCATCAAGCCTGGAAGCAAATCCCCCAACACTTGCGTTTAATGAAGAAGTGCGTGATTATTGGAGTGCCAAAACCGGCGATAAAGGCGAATGGTTAAGTGTGGACCTGGGTACTGTATCAACGGTAAAGGCTGTACAACTTAATTTTGCGGAAAACAATACGCAACTTTTTGGGCGTGAAGGCATATTGGCGCAACAATATCTTTTGGAATATTCCACCGATAAAAAGAACTGGAAAAAATTGGTAGACAAAACTACCAATCAAGAGGATCTGACCCATCAATACCACGTATTTAAAATTCCGGTTAAGGCGCGTTACATTAAAGTAACTAACTATCGGGTGCCTGGCGGAACTTTTGCCATTTCAGGTTTCCGGGTTTTTGGAACAGGTACGGGCAAAAAACCTGCAAAGGTGAACTCGTTTGAAGCGATCAGAGATATAAGCGATCCGCGTAATGTTACACTAAGCTGGAAAAAGCAACCAAATGCCATTGGTTATAACATCAGGTTCGGCGTTCAAAAGGAGGAATTGAACCATATTTACCAGGTTTATGGCGATACCGAGCTGACTATCCGCAGTTTAAATAAAGATCAGAAATACTGGTTTGCTATAGATGCGTTTGGTGAAAATGGGGTCACCCGGGGCGATATGCAATAAAACTGATGCAATCGGTTCTTTCCCTTCTGCTCATCAATAAACGTCCGGTAATTATTCAGGCCGATGAGTAAAAAGGGTTAAAGCATGAGGAGAAGTTTGCGTGTTCAGGACCTCGGCTGCTCTTTGCGCATGAGTTGTACCTGCTGCAAAACAAGGTCTTCATTTACCTGTTTTTGAAACGAATTTTTGTTTGTTTGTGATAAGCCCTGTGGGCGTATAACCCAACAGATAGCTGATACATTTTACCGTACAATCTGTATGTGCCTTTTTTACTATGCGGACTGTTGGAATACAGGCTTTTTTCTGATAGAAATATCCAATTGCTTTTCTGCAATATTGATCATCGTATCCAGCGCTTCGCCACGTAGTTTTTCCCATGCCAGCTGCTTTTCTAACAAAGCAATTTTTTGCTGCAAAAGCTCCTGATCTTTACCTAGGAAATGGAGCCGCAAAGCCAGAAAAACCTGGCGCTGGATGCACCCGTAATGGCAACCTTATGGTTCAATTTTAGGAATAATTAACCTGCTAAATTATCTAATCGGAGAAATATGAAACAAACCTGGAATTTAATTAACGCCAATCTAAATGGATCACCTCATTCTGGCTATGGATTATTTATTTTGCTATTGCTGTTGTTAAGCAGTAGTCAGCCCGGCCTGGCCCAACAGGTAGCATCCCCTGTTGAAGATAAACTGGTGGCTCCACTGGTATTGCCCGGAAAAGGGCCCGCGCAATTTGATTTTTTTTATGCTGGCGAAGCAAAAGCACGCAACATGTATATTGTGCGCAATGGTAAAATAACATGGTCATACATAGATACAGTTGGTAAGGGTGAAATCAGCGATGCGGTTTTAATGACGAATGGAAACATCCTTTTTGCTCATCAGTTTGGGGTTACTTTAATTAGCCCCAATAAAAAAGTACTATGGAATTATGATGCTCCTGCTGGCTCCGAAACGCACACAGCCCAACCTATTGGTAGCAATCACGTGGTTTTTATTCAAAATGGTAATCCCGCTAAACTGTTTGTTATGAATATTAAAACCGGCAAAACCGAGAAGGAATTTGTGGTACCGGTTAAGAATCCCACTTCGGTTCATGGGCAATTTCGTCATGCCAGGTTAACCACGTCCGGTACTATCATGGTTGCCCACATGGATATGGGAAAGGTTAGCGAATATGATATAAACGGTAAAGAGTTGTGGTCAATTGACGTTCCCGGTGTTTGGTCAGCAGAACCATTAAAAAATGGAAATATACTGGTAGCGGGTAATAAAAACTATGTTCAGGAAATTAACCGCAAAGGAGAAGTTGTATGGGCATGTACAAGGGGTGATATACCTGACTATAAGGTTTCATCGCCGCAGATAGCCCTTCGTCTTGCTAACGGCAATACTCTTATTAATGAATGGTTCAATCAATGGGGAAGTAAGACTGACCCTAACAACTTTCCCGTGCAGGCTATAGAAATTACGCCCGAAAAAAAAGTTGTCTGGGCTTTACGGTCATGGACAGATCCCATAAACTTGGGGCCATCAACCACTATTCAATTACTTGATAATCGCGGAGGCATTTCAGAAAAAGTTCATTTTGGTGATATAAAGTAAATAGATTACAAAATGGTCAACAAGTAGCAGGATGTAACCACTTTCAATCAGTCATGCCGGTATGACTACTTTGAAATTACTGGCAGACGGAGAATATAGAATGCTAGGTAAATTTGCCTGGCGGAAGTAATAAATTTAATAACCATCCATGAGCAAAGCCATATTTAAAAAAGTAGCTACCAAAATTTTATTGATTTTCATTTTTGTATTTATTTACAAAATAGGTTTAAGCTTTCAACTGCAATCTCCAAACGGGGTGTCAGAATCAGATACAGCATCTGTTCCAAAAGAAATTGAGGATGCTCAAAACATTGGCATTAATAAGGATGCGAGCAATGCCACCTTAATGCCATACGGATCAATGAAGGAAGCACTTGCTGCAAACTGCCATGCCTCCTCCTTTAGCAGAAGTTTAAATGGTATATCAAATCCAGTTATATAAAAAAGCAGTAGATTTTTATAATTCATCACTTTTATAATTCATCAATATGTATCTTATCAACAAACTGACCTGTTGCCTCGCCCTTTTTTTAATTTCCTTCACCCAGCTTTATTCACAAAGTAAACCACTTGACCTTCTATCACCAAACGGAGAGATAAAGGTGTCAATTACTATGAGCGATAAAATATATTATTCCCTTTCAGGCAACGGAACGGAATTGTTAACCAATGACCATTTAATGCTAAGCCTGGCAAATGAAACGCTTGGTCAAAATCCGAAACTCATCACAACAAAAAAAGCGAAGGGTTCGGAGGTTATCAAACCCTTTATATCTTTAAAATATGCTATCGTTCAAAACGATTATAATTCTTTACTGCTTAGTTTCAAGGGAAATTATTCGGTAGAATTCCGCGCTTTTGACGACGGCATCGCTTACCGCTTCAGTACAAGCAAGGAAGGCGAAATGGAAGTAATGAATGAGGATTTATCTCTTCATTTTCCTTCCGATTACACATTGCATCTGCTGCAGCCGAACGGGTTTAAAACAGGTTACGAAGAGCCTTACACACACATCTCCTCATCCAACTGGAAACCAAAGATAAAATGTCCACCCTGCCCGTGTTGATTGATACCAAAAAAGGGTATAAAATATTAGTCAGCGAATCGGATCTCGAAGATTATCCGTGCATGTTTTTAAAAGGCACCGGTGACAACGGTGTTCAGGCTGTCTTCCCTAAAGTGCCGCTTGGGTTTGGTCCCGACGGCGACCGCAGTCTTAAAATTGTAAAACAAGCGGATTATATTGCTAAAACAAAAGGAAACAGAACGTTTCCGTGGCGCTATTTTGTGGTGGCAAAAGACGACAAACAACTATTAGAAAATACAATGACTTTGAGGCTGGCACCGAAAAGCGAGATTGCCGATCCGTTGTGGATTAAGCCGGGTCAGGCAAGCTGGGAAGGGTGGAACGGCGCCACACCTTACGTCCCGATGTAAATTTTATGTCAGGCTTTAATGAGTATGGAAAAAACATAGTTGCATCAGGTCCATTATTTAAAAAAGCAAGTGTTTCAGGTAATGAGCTTGTCATTGAATTTGCTTCTGTTGGCTCGGGGTTGCTCGCATCAAACAAAGGGCTTTATGGTTTTGAAGTAGCGGGGGCAGATAAAATATATGTTCCGGCACAAGCAAAAATTGTAAACTAAAAAATAGTGGTTAGCAATCCTTCGGTTGCTGCTCCCTTATACGTAAGATATGCCTGGAGTGACGGTGCAGGCGCAAGTTTATTTAATAGCGACGGACTACATGCTTCAACCTTTACTTCGGAAGAACAGTAATTTTAGTCCTGGTTCAATTATTTAATCTCCCTGGTTAGGGCTATAATTCCTTTTTAAAGATTGCATAAATTCTGACGGGGTTTTCCCAAACTCTTTTTTAAACACTCTTGAGAAATACGCATGGCTATGCAGTCCGATTCTGAATGCCACCTCGTTTAATGCTACATCTTCATGTGTCATAATTTGTATAGCTTTCTTTAGCCGTATCGTTTTAATGAATTCTCCGATAGACTGATCTGAAATACTTTTAATTTTTTGATAAAGCTTTGTACGGCTAATGTATAAATGATTGCACAAAAAATCTACATCCAGGTTAGGGTCTTGAAGATTAACTTCAATCAGTTCCATAAGTTTATTAATGAAGTCCTTGTCTTTTCCGGATTGCACCAATTCAGTAGCCTCCGTAAGGTAATCCTTTGAGTACCTAAGCTTAAGTTTCTGGCTTTGTTGAAATATGTTATGAATCGTTAAAACCAGCAGATCGATGCTTAAAGGTTTTGCGAAATAATAATCCGCCCCCGATTCCATCCCTTCTATTTTTGTATCCAAAGCATCTTTTGCCGAAAGGATAATGAATGGTATATGGCTCGTTTCAAATTTATCCTTAACCAGTTTACATAATTCAATGCCACTCATTCCCGGCATCATGACGTCGCTGATAATCAGATCAGGGATTCTACTTGTAGCTATTGTAATAGCGGAATTCCCATCTTCTGCTTCGTAAACAAAATAAAACTTTTCAAGTGATTGCCTTAAAAAAGAGCGTAATTCATCGTTATCATCAACTAACAGTATATTTTTAGCGATTTTTTCTGGTGAAAGCTGGTTATCCTGCACTTTGTCAGGAACCGGAGATAATGTGGAAATATCTGAAAGTTCAAGTTGAGACGCACTGAGCTCACTTCCGGCAGTAAAAATTTCAGAAGGATGGAAGTTGTCTTTTCCCCAGGGAAGCGCAACAAGAAATTCTGTTCCTTTATTTCGTTCACTATAAACGGAAATATCTCCTTTGTGCAGTTGCGTAAGGCTTTTAACGAGTGCTAAACCCACTCCGGAGCCTAAATGATTTCTACCGATCTTGTAATAACGGTCAAATATGCTGCTGATAGATTCTTTTGAGATGCCAATCCCTGTGTCAGCTATCAGGAAATAAATATATTCCTTTGCGCGATGCTGTTCGTTCAGTAAATGAAATTCGGTATTAAACGATGGCTGAAATTTTTTACGGTCAAAAAATATTTCAAGGGTAACCTGCCCACCTGCATTTGTATATTTTAATGCGTTGCTGAACAGGTTAAACAATATCTTTTCCAAAATCTGGACATCAAAAAAATTTGATAATTGTTCTTCGTTCTCGGCTCTTGTATTGTCAATTATTTTAAAGCTGATGTCTTTACTTAAAGCGAGGTTTTGAAATTCAAGGTATAAACCTTCACAAAATTGGCTAATAGCCAACGGCTGAACTTGTAACTTAATGGCACTATCCGCAACCTTCTTAAAGTTCATGAGTTCATTGATAAGGTTGATCAACCTTTTGATATTTCTGAACATTAGCTGGTAAGAATAATTAATTGCCGCATTTTTATTTTCATTTATTAAGCTTTCAAGCGGACCAAGTATCAGCGTAAGAGGTGTGCGAAATTCGTGAGAAACATTAATAAAAAAATGCAGCTGCTGCTGGTAAAGCTCTTCCCGTTGCTTATGCATCTCCTCTCTCTTGTTTTCATTAACGGCACGAATTGCAAGTTCCCTTTTCAGCCTGTACCACCTGGCCTGGTAAATATAAATCCATAGCAAAGCTGTGATAAATGAAACGGCATAAATAATCTTTGCGAATAAGGACTTCCACCAGGGAGGAGTAATGGTTATAGAAACCGTAGCCTGGTCTGAGCTCCAGATGCCATCATTATTGGTGGCTTCAACTACAAATGTATAATTGCTATATTCCAGATTGCCATACGCTGCGCTCGGATTTTTACCGTCAGTAGATATCCAATCTTTATCATATCCCATCAGTTTGTAACGATATTTACATTTCAAAGGGTTAGCATAATGCATGGCACTGAAAAAAATTACAAAGTTATTTTGTAAGTAATTAAGCTTTAGATTCTTGCAATAAGTTATGATCTGGGGTAGGGTATTACCTGTTGAATCTGATTGCCCATATTTGGGTTTTTGGTTGTTTACTAACAAATCAGTTAAAACGGGATGTGCGGCTATCGTGTTAGGCTTTATTTCATCCGGATAAAAATAATTAAGTCCATTGATTCCCCCGAAGTACAGCCTACCGTCAGCACCTTTATAAGATGAGCCTACTTTAAAATTATTCCCTTGTAAGCCATCGTTTTTATCATAGCTATTTAATTTACCAGTGGTTGGATTTAGGCTTTGTAAACCGTTGCCACCCATCCAGATATTACCTGAGTTATCAATTTCAAGGCTTTCCACGTCATTAAAAACCCCAAAATTGCTGGTATACGCTTTTATGGAATATGAATCATTATTTCTTAATACCATGCGGTTCAAACCTCCTCCAATGGTGCCTATCCAGTTAGTGCTGTCATTTTGTTTGCAGATCGGATAGGTGTAATTGGAACTTAAAGAGTTTGGCCTTGAACTGGCGGTGTAATTATATGTTCTAATAATATTTCCTTCTTTATCAATTAATAACCGTTTTAATCCATGGGTGCTCGAAACGAATAATTGAGGTTTTTCTTTTTCGGTAAGAATAAAATAACCTTCACCATAATATTTCACCTGGTAATTATTTTGACGATCTTTCCATATTACGCCAAATCTGTTCGTGTGATTCCCAAACCATATATTTCCATAGTAATCTTTTGCAAGCGTTTCTATTACATATCCGGGAAACTGTTTACTGCCAGACGGCCTCCATATTTCTTTCCTGTTTGGTTTTAATATTTCAATACCTGCCGAACTTCCAATCCATAAATTCTGGTCATTATCCAGGATTAATGCTGTTATATCGTCGTTTTTTAGTTTTACGGGAGAATTATACGTATTATAGAAGGCTATCTTTTTCGATTTGAAATCATATACATTCAACCCGTTAGATTTTGTGCCTATCCATAGTTTCTGCTCATTATCCTCAAAAATCGAACGGATATAATTTCCGGATATTGAACTGGGAACTTCAGTATCATGCCGGAAAGTATAAAACTTCTTCTCATTTAAATCACAGTAATTTACTCCGCCACCAAAGGTGCACACCCACAAACATTGAGAGCGATCAATGTAAATCTTATTAATGGAGCTTGAATTTAAGCTATTATATGAGCTTTTATTGGTAATATCCTGTATGAAATTGAGGTTACTATCCACGCATATTAGTCTAGACCCTGCATTTATCCAGTAGAATGCGTTTTCATCTTCCCTGATTTCATTGATGTGCAGGTCAGTGGCGCAGGTATAGCTTTTCACAACTACTAAATTTCTCCCAGAACCCAGGTTCGCTTTTGGGTTAGCCACCTCTTTCTGTGTTAACAGCAATTGATTTCCTGTGGATACCAGGATGTTTTGGTCCTTATTGATAAATATGTGGGATAAGTTTAAGTTCTGGAGCCGGGCAATAGTGATATTTTTGAACACCTTGGCTTTATCTAACACCCACAACCCGTTGTTACCTGATAAATACAGGTTTCCTGCATGATCGCCTACCATATCCGAAAAGCTGACTTCGGCTGGTACAGCTAAATGTTGTTCTTCAATCAGATTCCCTTTTATGGTGTAATATTTAAGCTGACCACTAGTTAAACCGTAGAAAGAATTATCTTTTACCTTTATCAGTTTCCGGAATGTTGGCTGGCTTTTATTACCCAAAATTGGGTAATCAATGTATTTTTCTGTTTTTGAGTCAAAACATTGAATTCCATCTTCAGTTCCCAGCCAGATATTACCATTTTCGTCCGGATAAATACAAATCACCCTGTTTTTAAGTGCATTATTTAAAGGGTCATTCCGGTTGTAGAACCTTTTTATGTTATAGCCATCATATCTGTCCAATCCAAAGAATGTTGCTATCCAGATATACCCCTGCTTATCTTGTACAAGATCATTGGCATCGGTATGTGATAATCCTTCATCTACTGTCAGGTACTTAAATTTGTGCGGGTAAGGCTGACAAAAAGCCATTTGTGTGCTGACACAAACGAGCATGCATAAAAAAGTTATGCATTTTAAAATGTGCGACCTGGTCAACCTCTTGCATGAATACATAACAACATATTTATCTTCAGTAGCTGTCCGGCAGGATTTGCTGAGAGAAAGAACCACAAGGTAGATTCTTTCAGCACCGCCGCTTCTTATGAGCCTTAAAAATTTTAACTTTATTGATGAACGGATTATAGTGATTTAGCGAACCCATTTTCCAATTAGGGGCTTCCATTTATTCTATAAGACAAAAATTGAGAAGCGGTTTGGCAAAAAACCCTTAAAACTAATGGCATTTGCATTATTGTGCAAGAAAGATGTTCAATTCTACAAGCCACTCTATAAGTTATTTAATGTTCTTTGTGTAACTATGTACTTGTTGTCAACCGGATCGAAAGGTTATTCAAGAATTTAAATATAAACTAGCCATTATGAGATTGATTTTATCCAAACCATCTGCCTTGCTTTATTTTTCCAAAAAAGCAATTTTTCAGACGTTTATTCTGCTTTTAATATCCACTTTCTCATTTGCGCAAGCAAATGTTAAAGGCAGGGTAATTGACAAAACAACCGGTAAACCACTGGCAGGCGTATCGGTACAGGTTGCAGGCACAACCAAAGGTACAACCACTGACGAAAGCGGTAATTATCTGCTTAGTGGTGTTGCTTCCAACGCTACCTTAACTATGTCCTATTCGGGTTATGAAGCGGTAGAGATTGCGGTGAATGGCAAAACATCCGTCAATGCGCAATTATTTAGCACCGCTAAAAATTTAAGTGAAGTTATTGTAATTGGATACGGCACGCAAAAGAAAACGGCAACAACGGCGGCGGTATCCACTATTAATACAACAGAAATTGTGCAGAAGCCGGTTGTAAATGTAACCAATGCTTTGGTCGGCAGAGCCTCGGGCCTTATTGCAACCCAGGGAAGCGGCGAACCCGGCTTTGATGGTTCAGGCCTTTTGATAAGGGGGCCAGCTACTACGGGCCGCACGGCTCCATTAACGGTAGTAGATGGGGTGCCGCGGGATTTTAGCCGAATAGACCCTAATTCTATTGAAACCATTAGCATATTAAAAGATGCGGCGGCAGTAGCGCCTTATGGAGTAGCCGGTGCCAACGGGGTAATATTGATTACAACCAAACAAGGAAAGTCAGGTAAACCTACTTTATCTTACAATGGTTACTATGGCATCCAAAACCCTACCAGCGTTCCCAGGTTTGTAAATTCATACCAGTATGCCCTGCTTCGGAACGAAGCGGCTACAAATGACAGTACAGCACTTCCTTATACAGCCCGGGATATTGAACTCTTTCAAAATCATCAGGACCCTGACGGACATGCCGATGGGCATCCATTGGAGGATATTATCAAAAGAAACCGCCCGATTCAATACCACAACCTGAGTCTTTCGGGAGGTACTGAGGTTATTAAATATTTTGCATCCCTTGGGTTTACCACCCAGGATGGAATGTGGGAGACAACGCAACTTAAAAAATATAATGGTTCACTGGGCGTAACTGCAAATGCTACAAAAAGCACAGTAGTAAATTTGCGGATAAACAGTTATCAGGAAGACCAGCGTTTTCCTGCTACGGGTGCCGGGTCAATTCTCAACCAGGCCCAACGGCAAAATCCTACTTATCCTGTTTATTATAGTAATGGTGTTGGATCAGGATATATAGGCCAATCGTTAGCCGGCCATATATATTCCAGCGGTTATTCTATGAATAAAAATAAAGCCCTGCTAACACAGTTATCCATTGATCAAAAGCTTCCCATTAAAGGATTAAGCATAAAAGCTGTTCTTAGTTATGATAATGGCCCGGATCCTTTGGGTTTCAGTGGTAATCAATCGTTCTTCACCCGTACCTATGCAACGCCTATTCCATTTACCAACCCCGTCCGTCCGCCAGGGGTTACTGAAAATGGTCCGGGAGTAGCGTATCTTTTTCCAATCTCTTATACAGGCCCTTCTAAACCAACCTTTGAGGAGAAGTTCGGTGATAATACAATGCTAACGTACCAGGGCTTGTTGAATTATTCGGGTTCCTTCGGTAAAAGTGATATAACCGGCGTTGTAGTAGCAGAGTATAGAAAGGTAAGGTGGCAAAACTTCAGTGCAAAAAGGATAAATTATAATTTGAGCATTGATGAGCTGGCTTTCGGTGGATCACTTCCGTCTGATGTAACGGTTGATGGAACCTCTGGCGGACAAAAACAGCTTGGGTATGTGTACAGGGTTGGATATGCCTATGCCAAAAAATATTTGTTTGAAGCTTCGGGCAGGTATGATGGCAGTTATGTGTTTGCTCCGGGACGCCGCTTTGGATTTTTCCCGGCGTTTTCCGTAGGATGGCGCATTTCCGAAGAGAAATTTATGCAGGATATCGAATGGATTAACAATCTCAAAATAAGGGCCTCGTATGGTGTATCGGGTAATTATCCTGGCAATAACCAATATGAATATTTAAACGCTTTTAATGTAACTCCAACTTCTTCGGTAAGAGGTAATAATGTTACCCAGGGTATTAGTGAAGCCCGACAGGGAAATCCGAATATCACCTGGGAAAAAGCCAAAAAGACCAATATAGGAATCGAAGGAACTTTCTGGGGTGGTGCATTGGGAATGGAGGTTGACTTTTTTTACGAGTCACGAAACAATCTTTTGGTTAACATTGGAGGAGTTTTACCAGGAGAGTACGGAATTGGTGTGGGCCAGGTTAACGGCGGAAACGTGTCAAATCGGGGTATTGATGCTACCCTTACATCCTTTAAAAAATTTTCAAAAGATTTACGTCTGGATATAAAAGGTACGTTTACATTTGCCAAAAGTAAGGTGATACAAATCTTTGAAAACCCTTCGGAATTGGCTAATCCTAACAGGAGCCGAACCGGCCGCCCACTTGGTCAACAATTTGGCCTTAAGGCTTTAGGGTATTATACGGCAGATGATTTTATAGACCCCACTATTCGATTTCCTAAATTAAAGCCGGGAATACCTATCCCTAATTACGGCACAACGCTTCGCCCGGGCGATATTAAGTACGCCGATATTAACGGGCCTAATAATGATGGCAAAACGGATGGCAAAGTAGATGTAAATGATATTACAGATATTGGAAATCCACAAACGCCGCAGATTATTTATGGACTAGAACCGAGGTTAACGTTTAAAAATTTCGACCTGGATCTGCTGTTTCAGGGTTCTGGCAGAAGTAACATCTACCTTAACGACTATTATGTAAATCCGTTTCTGGGTTCGGGTTCTGCAACAGAGCTGGTTTACCTCAATCATTGGACGCCTTCCAATCCAAATGCGATTTATCCGCGAATAAGTGGTACGCCCTCTTCCAATAATAGCGTAGGTTCCAGCTGGTTTATACGAAATGATTCTTATATACGCCTAAAAAGTGCGGAGCTTGGCTATACTTTTTCAAGTAACCTGCTCCGTGGTAAAATACAGTCGGTAAGATTGTATGCTTCCGGGCAGAACATATTTTTCTGGACGCCGTGGATGAAAGAAGCCGTGGATCCTGAAGGTAACGGAGGCGCTCAGAATTACTACCAGCAGCAGGTCATTGCATTAGGACTTAACGTAACATTTTAAAAGAGAAGAAAAATGAAATTTATTAATAAAAAAAATATAGAGTTTTTTCTACTTGCCTGTCTTGCTATTAGCATTGGGTCGTGTAAAAAAGACGATTTTTTAAACGTACCGTCCAGTGGTTCATTAACAAGTACCGCTACGTTTACTTCGCAAAGCAACACAGATCTTTTTGTAAATGACATATATAATCAATTACCGGATTTTAATAACGGGACAGACCGGACACTTGATGGTTGGACGGATAATGTTAATACTGGGGCTACAAACCACGAGGGACAAACACGCATACGGTCTAATGCACTTAGTCCAGGCAATTCAACAAATGGTCCGGTAGGAGAGTTTGGTTGGAGCAATCGTTATTCCGCAATCCGTAGGTGTAACGTATTTCTCAAAGAAGCTGCGGCTAACACCAGTGCCTATGATACTGCCTGGTATAGGCAGCGGGTGGGGGAAGTAAAGTTTCTTCGGGCATTCTTCTACATGAATTTATTTGAAAATTACGGCGGTGTTCCATTAATCACTATTCCCCTGAATAATCAGGATGGAAGTGATATATTCGTAGGAAGGGCCACGTTTGATCAAACACTTGCTTTTATAGAGGCTGATTGTGATGCTGCCATTGCAGTGTTGCCCGCTAATAAGTATGCACCAAACAATGCCAATGTGGGCAGAGCTACAAAAGGAGCCGCTCTGGCATTAAAAGCAAATGTGCAGCTTTTTGCAGCCAGCCCTTTGGTAAACACTAATAATGATGTATCAAAATGGGCAAAGGCGGCTGCTACCAACCAGGCTATCATGAATTTGAACCAATACAGTTTATTTAGTACATCTTCGTCAACGCCAATCCTTTCCACTACAGGCTCCGGTACAACCAATACGGCATTTAGAGACCAGTTTTTAGCCGCAAACAATTGGAACCCGGAAACGATTTATGCAAGGTCTTATGCGCTCCCGGGCAGGGGGCACAGAAGGGAAGGCTTCCTGGGGCCGGTGATTGTTAAGGGCGGGCAACAGGCCTGGGGGAATCTCGCGCCTACTCAAAACCTGGTAGATGATTACCAAATGGATAATGGCAAGCCAATCACGGACCCTACATCAGGCTATGATCCTCAGCACCCCTACTTACGGAGGGAATCAAGATTTGAACAATCTATTGTATATGATGGGTCTTATTGGCAGGGAGAAGTCTTTATGTCAAGGATAGGAGGCACCAACCAGATTGACCTTGGTTCATCTAGTGATATTTCAAATACAGGTTACAATGCACGTAAAACGTTAGATGAATCCATCACCGGACAGGCAAGCCTAAATACGTCTCCTAATACATCCAACTACCAATATTACCGGTATGCAGAAACTTTATTGAGCTACGCCGAAGCCCAAAACGAAGCGGTGGGGCCTGATCAAAGTGTTTACGATGTGGTTAACAAGGTTAGAGCAAGAGTTTTATTACCTGCAGTTCCTGCCGGAATAAGCCAGGCTGCTATGCGGACAATTATTCGCAGGGAGCGCCGTTTAGAGTTTGCTTTTGAAGATAAACGGTGGTACGACATCAGGCGGTGGGATATCTCCGTTAAAGGTCCCGCAATTTTGAACTCACCAACATACGGCATGAGAATAACCGGGAGTGGAACCAACTTGGTTTATGATCCTACAGTTATAGTTTATCAGAACCGATTTTCACAGCACATGAACTTGCTGCCGATTCCACAAGGTATAATAAGCCAAAACCCAAAACTGGTTCAAAACCCCGGATATTAATTTTAATCAGTAAATTTCACACTCTTGTTTTTAAACAGGCGCGTGAAATTTTTTGTTTTATAATAACGTGAAGAAAAACATCAAGCCCATATCTGAAGTGACATTGAATAAATATATAGTTTCAGCTAAAAACTTAACAATGGTATACAGGCGGATTTCGCCGTTATCCCAAATCAATGTTTTGTTGTTGGTAATTAGTTTATGCAATTGGGGTTGCAAAACAAATACATCAACAGAACAACCTTCCGCACAAATTTCTTTATTCAAATTGTTAACGCCTGAGCAAACCCATATTGATTTTAGCAATACACTTACCGAAGGTTTAAACAACAATGTGTTAATGTATCAATACTTTTATAATGGAGGTGGCGTAGCGGTAGGTGATATTAACGGTGATGGCTTGCAGGATATTTATTTTACCGGTAACATGGTCGATAATAAATTATATTTAAACCTGGGCCACATGAAGTTTGAGGATATAACCGAAACTGCAGATGTGGCGGGGCGGCCAGGGCCATGGAAAACAGGTGTTACTATGGTTGATATCAATGGAGATGGCAAGCTTGATATGTATGTGTGTTATTCTGGTAAGCTAAGAGCCGAAAAGCGGGTAAATCAACTTTTTATAAACCAGGGTAATAATAAAGATGGCATACCAAAGTTTAAAGAAATGGCCGCTGAATATAACCTCGCATTCCCTTCTTTCAGTACACAAGCCTATTTTTTTGATTATGACAGGGATGGCGACCTCGATATGCTGCTGGTTAACCATAACATTCAGCGCCTAAACATCCTTGATGATATATCAGTTAATAACTTAATCAGCAAGCCTGATACGGAATCAGGGATAAGGCTCTTAAGGAATGATAACTGCCACTATCAGGATATTACTTTGCAGGCAGGAATTATAAACACCTCGTTATCTTATGGCTTAGCTGCTGGAATTGCTGATATAAATAGCGATGGGTGGCCTGACATTTACATTTCCAATGATTACAGCGTACCCGACAGGTTATATATAAACAATGGTAAAGGTAAATTTACAGATGAGCTTCCACACCAGATCGGCCATACTTCCTTTTATTCGATGGGTAATGACATCGCTGATTTAAATAACGATGGTGCGCCTGATATTTATACACTGGATATGCTTCCGGAAGATAATAAACGGCAAAAACTATTATTTGGGGCAGACAATTATGAATCGTTTGATTTAAATATAAAGGTTGGTTTCTATTACCAGTACATGCGTAACATGTTACATTTAAACAACGGCAATAATACTTTTAGCGAAGTTGGCCAATTAGCAGGCATATCAAATACCGACTGGAGTTGGGCGCCGTTATTCGCTGATTATGATAATGACGGCTGGAAAGATCTTTTTGTAAGCAATGGCTATAAGCGCGATTATACCAACATGGATTTTTTGAAATACATGGGTGATAACCTGCGCGAAAGGCAGGTGATGCGCGAAGATCTTTTGAAGATTGTTAGTCAGATGCCGTCATCGCAGGTAAAAAGCTATTTCTTTAAAAATAACGGAGATGCTACTTTTACCAATACCAGTGCTTTATGGGGCATAACTCTGCCATCAAACAGCAATGGCGCAGCCTATGCCGATCTTGATAACGACGGCGACCTGGATATGGTGGAGAGTAACATTAACCAGCCGGCGTTTATATATGAAAACCAGGCAGCCAACCGAAACAACAACCATCAGCTATCCGTAAGCCTGAAAGGCGGCAATGCCAATACGCAGGGAATAGGTGCTAAAGTCATTATCTATGCCGCAAATAAAAAGCAATACCTCGAGCAAATGCCAACACGCGGCTTTCAGTCAAGCGTATCGCCGGTATTACATTTCGGTCTTGGACTTAATCAACAGGTAGACTCATTAAGAATTACATGGCAGCGTGGTAAAACGCAATTGATAAAAAATATAAAGGCAGATCGGCACATCAGCTTAAATGAATCAGATGCTGTTGCTGTTTATGAAAAGCCAAAACAAGTAAAGCCATTATTTACGGCAATACCATCCCCAATTGCTTATCGGGAAACAGCCAAAGCAACAAATGATTTTAAAAGGCAGCCATTGATGGTTAACCCGGTTTCCTTTTCGGGATCATGCCTGGTAAATGGCGATGTAAATGGCGATGGCCTTGAAGATATTTATGTTGGCGGTAGTGATGGAAGAAGCGGTACACTTTATATTCAGCAAAAGAACGGCACATTTATATTAAAGTCTAACCCCGCTTTTGAAGCAGACAAAGCAAGTACCGATGCCGCAGCCGTATTTTTTGATGCTAACGAAGACGGGAAGCCGGATCTGTATGTAGGCTCAGGGGGCTATGAGAATTTTTTACCGGATGATCCTACATTGCAGGACAGGTTGTATCTCAATGATGGCAAGGGAAATTTCACGAAAGCAAAAAGTGCCCTGCCCCCAATGTTTAGCAGTAAAAGCTGCGTTAAGGTTGCAGACATCAATGGCGATGGCTTCCCTGATCTGTTTGTAGGGGGAAGGGTAGTACCCGGACGTTACCCGGAAGCGCCGCAGAGCTATATTTTAATGAATGATGGCAAGGGGAATTTTATTGATGAAACGCTAAAACGCAATGCTGCCATAAAAAACATGGGCATGGTAACTGATGCCGCCTGGGTTGATATGAACGGCGACAAGAAGCCTGACCTGGTTGTAGTAGGCGAATGGATGCCCATAACCGTTTTTGAAAACGGAAATGGGAAAATGATTGAAGCAACAGCTAAATATTTTGATAAGAAATACATGGGATGGTGGAACTGTTTGCAGGTAAGCGATATTAACCATGATGGCCATCCGGATTTAATTGCTGGCAACCTGGGCCTTAATACGCAATGCCGGGCATCGGATCGTGAACCTGCTGAAATGTATTATAAAGACTTTGATGATAATGGATCGGTTGATCCTATACTATGCTTTTACATACAGCATAAAAGCTATCCTTATGTAACCAGGGATGAACTGCTTGACCAAATCAGTATGATGCGCACTCGGTTCCCTGATTATAAAAGCTATGCAGAGGCTACCATTGGCCAGATTTTTACACCCGAAGAAATGAAAGGCGTTAAGCAGCTATCGGCAAACTGTCTGTCAAGCGTTTGTATGATAAGCGATGCGCGTGGCAGGCTGCATGATGTTACACTACCGGAACAGGCACAATATGCGCCGGTATATTCAATTACTTCGTTTGATTATGATCATGATGGAAATGATGACCTGCTGCTTTGCGGTAATATACATTATGCACGCCTTCGCATGGGTAAGTATGACGCTAACTATGGCTTATTGCTTAAAGGAGACGGCACTGGAAATTATAAGTATGTTCCTCAACAGCAATCAGGGTTTAACTTATGGGGCGATGTAAGAGACGTGGTTAAAATAAATGATATTTTATTGTTTAGCCTGGATAAAAACAGGCTGAAAGCTTACAAGCAGGAACAAACTAAATGAAGGAAACTTATACATTTATATGGCTTTGTTGCATGAATCGGAACTAAATAATGCAGCAAGAACTGGTGTTTAGTTTTATGTTTTCTTTAAGCTTATGATAGTAAGCTGATAAGAATGAATATGCGAACATTGCAAATTATACAAGTTACTCTTTTGATGATATCTGGAACAAAAACTTTTGGACAAGAAATGAACCTGCCAGAGCAAAATGATCGTTGAAAAATACAGCCAGATGGCAGTATTGAATGGAAGATAGATCAACGTGTTCCCCACTTTGATCATATAGAAATGGATGGTGAGAAAGTAGCGCTTTGGATGCAATACGGCGTGGATAGCAGTGCAAGGCACAAACTGACCAGGACAATTGTTTTCCCATCATTCAGACTGCTTCCGGTGAGAACGCTTGCACACGTGATGTATAATGTGGAAGATGGTGATTTGCTAAGGATTATATTAAACGACTAGTTGCTAAAAGGTGGGGTATATAATGCTGCCGTAGCAGCGGATATGATTAAAAAGCTACGAGGATAACACAGACGGGTATCATGAATGTTGAAAGTGAGATTTTGGTAATGATGGTTTGAGATTAAAGCGGACTTATTTCCCTTTTGTTGATAAACCCATGGCTATTGAAAAACTTGTCTTCATAAATGGAAGTAAGCAGCTTTTTAATTAAAATTACTATTCCAAAAACCACTGTTAAGTCAACTTTCTTTTGTCGCAATGAAATGTGAGAAGCGAAACGTCCGCGTGAGATAACTTTGTCTCACGTCTCACCTTTCACGTTTGACAGGACACTACTTTTAATTACTCCTAAATGAATAACCTAATTTAATATTATGAAGAAACACATTCTTTTCGTCGTTTTACTATTGCTTGCAATCACTCATTCACAAGCTCAAAAAGTACCTGTTGATTATGTCAATCCCTTATTAGGTACCGCCACTTTATGGGATCCAAAGGACGTGGGATTTGTGCCTACACACAGAACCTGGGGAGCAGAAGTTTTCCCGGGCTCATCGCTTCCAAATGCTATGGTTCAGTTAACTCCGGTTACCCAGTTTCATAGTGGTTCGGGTTATCAGTATGAGGATACCGTGATTTTCGGCTTTAGCCATACCAGTAAAGGGCATTGGAATTTATGCAACATTCCGCTGCTGCCTGCTACCGGCACTTTAGCTGCAGATGATTATAAATCTGCTTTTAGTCACAAAAATGAATCTGCCCACCCCGGTTATTACCAGGTTTATTTAGAGCGGTATGGTGTTAATGCCGAATTGACCTCCACCTTAAGATGCGGTTTCCATAAATATACTTTTAAGCCGGGGCAGAGTAAAAAACTGATTGCAGATCTGGCCATGGCTAACGAAAGAATAAGAAGCTGGGATATTAAACAAGAAGGTGAAAACGTGTTTACAGGTTTTCAGCAAAGCGGAGAAAAAATATATTTCTACGCTGTGGCCAATCATACAATAAAGAACATTGATTCGTTGAAAAAAGAAGCCAAAATAGTACCTGTTGTAAATTTTATTGATGCAGCTAAACCTCTGGAAATTCAAATTGGTTTTTCTTATGTAAGCATAAAAAACGCAAAAGAGAATTTAGAGAAAGAAATGTTGGGAAAAAGTTTTGATCAGGTAAGAAAAGAGGCAACGCAAACATGGGAAAGCTTATTGTCTAAAATTACAGTGTCGGGTGGAACTGAACGCCAGAAAGGATTGTTTTATTCTTGTTTATACCGCTCATTTTTATGGCCCGCCTTACGCAGCGATATAAACGGAGACTTCACAGACCAAAGCGGTAAAGTGGTAAACAAAGGTTTTAATTATTATACTGAACCATCTCTATGGGATGACTATCGCAATAAGCTTGTTTTATTGGGGATGCTTTCTCCAAAAGTGACGAATGATGTCATTCAGTCGTTAATAGATAAAGGGCAGATAAGAGGATTTATGCCTACTTTTTTTCATGGTGACCATGCCTCTGCATTTATTGCCGGATCTTATTTAAGAGGATTAAGAGGATATGATGTAAACACTGCCTATAAACTAATGCTAAAAAATGCTACTGTGGAAGGAACCAGGAAATATGTAGATGAATACAATACCAAAGGCTATATATCAGAGTTGGTAGTGGAAAAGCCTGTTATTGAAACGGTAACCAAAGCAGCGGTTACAAAAACCCTTGAATATGCTTACGATGATTATGCAGTGGCTTTGCTGGCAAAGGAATTAAAAGATACGGGTAGTTACAGGATGCTGATGAAACGAACCGGTAATTATAAAAATGTATTTGACCCCTCAACGGGATTTATGAGAGGACGATTGGCTAATGGAGACTGGGTGAAAAATTTTGACCCCTATTATCCGTATTATGAATATATGTACCGTGAGGCAAATGCATGGCAGTCTTCTTTTTTCGCCCCTCATGATGTAAAAGGGTTGATAGGATTATATAAGAGTAATGATGCGTTTGAGAAAAAATTAGACTCTCTGTTTACCATTCCATGGAAGGGATATGAGGCGTATAACATATCAGGCTTTATCGGGCAATATTGCCAGGGAAACCAGCCGGATCACAGCTATCCATTTCTGTACTATTTTGTTGGCAAACAGGAGAAATCACAGGTAATACTCGATAGTATTATGAATCATTTCTATGATCTGGGCAAGGATAAGCTGGCTTATGCCGGAATGGATGATGCGGGTGAAATGTCGTCGTGGTATGTATTTAATGCTATGGGATTTTACCCGTTCTCTCCGGCTGATGATAAGTATATTGTTTCCGTGCCCCTTTTTGATAAAGTGGATATCAAGGTAAATAACAATACAAATTTTACGATCGTTAAAAAGGGCTCAGGAAAAAAAATCAGCAGTATTGCTTATGGAGGTCAGAAGATTGAGGGCTATTTTATATCTGATAAGGAGTTGAAGGAGGGCAAACAGTTAGTGATAACCACCCGATAATTATTTGTTTTAAAATAGATGTGATGCCGCTTTGCAACGAGGCGATAAAATGGGCCCTCCGGAAATAAACATTTCTACAACTGCAGCAGAGATATTTTTTGATCTAGCATAATTAATCAAACTTTTAATTGCAATAATGAAATCATTCATTTTTTCTATACTGATGGCTTTAAGCCTGCTTGCTTTTTCCTCTCCTTCAGTGGTAAAAAAGGAATTAAAACTTTGCCGGCTGTTTTCAGATCACATGGTATTGCAACAACAGGCAGAGGTCAGTTTTTGGGGTGAGGCTACGGCCGGGCAACAGGTTATGATTGCCGGCAGTTGGGGCAAAAAAGCTTCTGCCAAAACAGATGTTAATGGCAACTGGAAAATTAAATTAGGCACTGCCAATGCAGGTGGCCCATATACCATCACTATCAAAAGTGCAGACAGCACCATCGTGATTAAAGATGTGCTGCTTGGCGAGGTTTGGCTGGCTTCCGGCCAATCCAATATGGATTTGCCGGTAAAAGGATGGCCTCCTGTTGACACCGTATTTAATTCGGCACAGGAAATTGCAGAAGCAAATTATCCCGATATCAGGCTCTTAAAAGTACCCTTTAATATTTCCGCCACTCCCCTGGATTCTATTGGTGGTCAATGGCTGGCTGCATCGCCAAAAACGGCAGGTGACTTTAGCGCTACGGCTTATTTTTATGCAAGAAAATTGTATCACGAACTTCATGTTCCAATTGGTATCATTCAATCCAGCATAGGTGGAACCCCGGCAGAAGCGTGGACAAGTAAACCTTCCCTTATAAAACTTGGAGACTTTGATAAAACGATGGATGGCTTGCAAAAGCTCCAGACATCATCGGAAGATTGGTTTAAAAAATGGCATTCGCAGCAAGTGCCAAAAACAGATGAACAATGGAAAAATATTCAGTTCGGGGACCTTGCTGCCGCCGAACTGAATTTCAACGATTCGCAATGGCCTACTACAAAGCTTCCGGGAAGGTTTGACCGGTTACCTTCAGGTGAATTTGACGGGGCAATATGGCTAAGAAAAGAGTTTGTTATTGACGATACCACTACCGGTTATATTCTTAAAATCGCAGCTATTGATGATATGGAAGCTATCTATATCAACGGCCAAAAAGTTGGGGGCTTTATTGGTGCGGGGTTTGCCGGTACTGCCAGAGAAATAATCATCCCCAAATCGTTGCTCGTAAAAGGTCGGAATATTATTGCCATTCGTGCCATTGACTCAGGTGGCGCCGGTTTTTTTCGTGGGCCAATGAATTTATCTGACAATAAAGGGAATATGGTTTCACTGGAGGGCGATTGGAAATCCCATTTGATTGCAGAAATCTTAAAAGGCAAATTTTACACGTATGATTTGAAAACTAATATTTCGGAACGGCCTGATATATCAAAACTGAATAGTAATTCACCAACAGTTCTTTTCAATGCCATGATACATCCGTTAGTTCCCTACACTATTAAGGGCGCTATTTGGTATCAGGGCGAATCAAACGTAGGAAGAGCTGAGCAATATAAGGGACTTTTCCCGCTGATGATTGAAGATTGGCGGGAAAAATGGGGATATAATTTTCCGTTCTATTTTGTACAATTAGCACCATACCTTTATACTGCCCCCGACCAGAAGGATCAATCCCAAAAGTTGCGGAATGCGCAGCGCCATACGTTAAACCTCCCTAAAACCGGAATGGCGGTAACCCTTGACATTGGGAAGCTTGCCACTGCACATCCGGCCTTTAAACAAAAAGTAGGCGAACGCCTGGCAAGGTTTGCATTGGCTAATGAGTATGGAAAAAATATGGTTTCATCTGGTCCGTTATTTAAAAAAACGAATGTTTCAGGCAATGAAATTGTTATTGAATTTGCTTCTGTTGGCTCTGGATTGATTCCATCCGACAAAGGACTTTATGGCTTTGAAATAGCTGGAGCGGATAAAATGTACGTTCAGGCACAAGCAAAAATTGTAAAGGACAAAGTAGTGGTTAGTAATCCTTCTGTTGCTGCTCCTTTGTATGTAAGATATGCCTGGAGCGATGGAGCAGGTGCAGGGTTGTTTAATAAAGAGGGATTACCTGCTTCAACCTTTACTTCTGAAGACGAATAATTCTAATCTTATTCTGATTTAGCAATAAAGTAAAAAAAGCTTACCGAACATAAAATGAACGTAGTGGCAAGTTATTTTAAAAATTGGGTAAATGATGATAGGCAATAGTTTAAATTATATTAATAAAACCTTTATGAGAAAATTACCACGGAATAAATCTCTTTCTAAGTTGTCATCTGTTCATACATACGTCATTATAATATTTGTCGCAGGCATTATGATGTCCCTGTTTCCTTCCTATGTTTTTGCTCAAACCCAACCAATTAACGAAAATTCCAATCCAGCACCACTAACATTAAAAGTACAACAGGTTGCTGATAATTTGGAGGCGCTTACAGATATTGTTTTCCCGGGTAATGGTGATATTTGGGTAACTGAACAGAAAGGAAAAATACGTCTGATCAAAAATGGAAAATTAAGTGAGTTGCCCCTACTTGATTTGAAAAGCAAGCTTATAAAAGTAAATAATGGTTATGAAGAACGGGGTTTGTTAGGAATTACCCTCCACCCGAAATTTAAATCCAATAAAAAATTTTATGTGTTCTATAGTACTCCTTCAACTCAAAAATCAAATCATACAGGAGTATTAGCCGAATATAAAGTGCCTGCTAATTCAAACCAGATTGATCCTAACAGCGGGCGTATTATACTTACTATTGAAGAACCGGATGGAAATCACAATGGTGGTTGTATTAAGTTTGGTCCGGATGGCTATTTGTACGTTTCATTAGGTGATGGCGGGGGTCAGCACGACAAGCATGGAGAAAGTGGTAACGGACAAAACCTTGATACCTGGCTTGGTAAAATATTGCGTATTGATATTAATACCAATTTTGGTTACAATGTACCTAAAAACAACCCTTTTGTTGGCAGAAGAGATGTGAAGCCAGAGATATGGGCATACGGCTTCCGTAACATATGGAGATTTTCTTTTGATAAAGCCTCGGGGCAGTTGTTTGCCGGCGAAGTGGGACAAGACACCTGGGAAGAAGTTGATATTGTTAAAAAGGGGGCTAATTACGGTTGGAGAATAGTGGAAGGAACTCATTGCCACAACCCTGCTACGGGATGTGATATTAAAGGAATTACTATGCCCATAACCGAATATAACCATAGAGAAGGGGTATCTGTTACAGGCGGTTATGTTTACAACGGAAAGCAAGTGCCTGTTTTAAAAAGTAAATACCTCTTTGCTGACTGGACCGGACCAGTATTTTATTTACAAAAAGCAGGTGCTATATGGCAAAGGGGTAAAGTTACATTACAGGAGTTTCCCCAAAATTCTAAAATAACAGGGTTTGGTGAAGATCAGGCAGGCGAACTTTATGTATTAACCAATCCGGATACGGGCCCCGGAAATACAAACGGAAGTGTTTATAAGATTGTGAAAAACTAAACTATCAACAAACCCATTTTTAATAATGAGGAACTCTACGTGTTTAAAAAATGGCAGTAAAATAAATATAATATTGGTACAAAATAATCTCTCTTACTAACTCCCGGAAACTTTTAATTAATACAACAATTTATGAATAAATTCTCCTTTAAGAAAGACGTTACAAAAGTTTTAATAATTTTCATTCTTGTTTTTATCCAAGAAATAAGTGTAGGGCAGTCATCATCTGAAAATTTTTTGTCGAGATCAGATACAGCATCTGTTCCAAAAGAAATTGAGGATCCTCAAAACATTGGCATTAATAAGGAGGCGAGCCATGCTACCTTAATGCCATACGGATCAATGAAGGAAGCACTTGCTGCAAACAGGCACGCCTCCTCCTTTAGCAGAAGTTTAAACGGTACGTGGAAATTTAACTGGGTAGACTGGCCGCAAAAACGTCCTGTCGACTTTTATAAGTTATCGTATGATGTGTCCGGCTGGAAAGATATCAAAGTGCCTTCCAACTTTCAGGTACAGGGTTACGGAACACCCAATTACAGCAATTTTACACTGATTTTCCAGAGCGATTTTCCAAAGGTAATGACCGAACCTAAAAATAAACGATATACAACGCTTACAGAACGTAATCCGGTAGGCAGCTACCGCCGTGATTTTACTGTGCCGGCTGAGTGGAGCGGACGACGCATCTTTATTACGTTTGAAGGTGTTGATGCCGGTTTCTTTATTTGGGTAAATGGTCAGAAAGTTGGCTACAGCGTAAACAGTCGCAATGCTGCAGAGTTTGACCTGACTAAATACGTAAAACCAGGAAAAAATACATTGGCTGTTGAAGTGTATCGTTTTACCAGCGGCAGTTACCTGGAGAATCAGGACATGTGGCGGTTAAGCGGTATTTTCAGGAACGTGACCTTATGGAGCGCTCCACAGGAACATGTCAGGGATTATTTTATCAAAACGAACCTTGATGACCAGTACCGTGATGCTGATGTAACAGTTACTGCAAAAGTAAAAAATTACGGCAGCATAGTGATGAAGCCCCACGAGCTAAATGTTTCTTTGTATAACGGAACAACTCCTCTATCAGCAGCTACCGGTAAAAAGGCGATTCCACAATTGAAACCAGGCGAAGAGGTAACAGTGGACGTTACTTTTCATGTAAGCAATCCTGAGAAATGGACTGCTGAAACTCCAAAACTTTACACAACAATCATTACTTTGAACGACGGTGCCGGTGCTATAGAAATGTTGTCTTCACGTACCGGCTTCCGTGAAATAGAGATAAAAGGCCGGCTGTTCACCGTAAATGGTGTTCCTATCAAATTAAAGGGCGTTAATCGTCATGAAAACTGGCCGGATGACGGGCATGCAGTTACGGAAGAGCAAATGATCAGGGATATTACACTGATTAAACAAACCAACAGTAACCATGTTCGTACCTGCCACTATTCTGATGATCCAAGATGGTATGAGTTATGCGACGAGTACGGTATCTACCTGGTTGCCGAGGCTAACGTAGAATGCCATGCCCAGCAAAACCAATTTAATGAGGAGCCAACTTTCAAAGCCGCCATTATTGACCGGAACGTGGCTAATGTAGAGAATTTTAAAAATCATCCGTCGGTTGTCATCTGGTCATTAGGCAATGAAAACGGAAGCGGAGGCACTAACTTCAGGGCCGCCTTAACTGCCATCAAAGCTATTGATCCAGACCGCCCAACGCATTATGAAGGTTTTGGTATAGCAGAAAGAAATCCGGCTGATATTGACAGCAGGATGTACACAGGCTTGGAAGAGCTGGAAACAAGAGCAAACGATAATACGATTACCAAGCCATTTTATTTATGTGAGTATGCGCATGCTATGTTTAATTCTATGGGTTCAGTAGATGTTTATAACGAATTGTTCGATAAGTACCCGGCATTATTAGGTGGCGCTATCTGGGAATGGCAGGATCAGGGTATTTATAACAATCGCGATCCGAAACATCCGATAACTGCCTTTGGCGGTGGCTTTGGTGAATTTCCAAATGATCGTTACTTTATTCATAAGGGCGTTGTATTTTCCGATCGTTCACCCAAACCGCAATTTCCGGAGTTGAAACATGCTTATCAATGGATCAGTATCTACCCTAAAGATCTCAACAACGGAGTAGTGACCATTAAAAACCGATACCAGTTTATCAATCTGAACAGTTTAACGGCTAAATGGGAGATCAGTGAAAATGGTACAACCATTTCATCCGGTAATTTAGCATTTGGTGAAATTAAGCCGGGTGAAGATAAGGATGTTAAAATACCTTATAAAGTAACTCCTAAACCCGGCGCTGAATATTTTCTCAGGGTTTCATTTGATTTGGCATCAGATAAGCTATGGGCAAAAAAAGGATTTGAAGTAGCCGCCCAGCAACTGGAATTGCCAATGGCTCTACCACCTGTAAAAGATCCATTATCAGTAGGCACACTAACATTAGTTGATAATAAGGATATTATCAATGTAAAAGGCAGTGGCTTCAACCTGGAGTTTGATAAACAGAAAGGTACTTTTTCTAAGATGGAGAACGCCGGAGTAAACCTTTTACAAAATAATGGAGGACCCATGTTGCATTTATGGCGCGCCCCACACCAAAAAGATGATATGTGGGCTTACAATGATTGGGAGAAATATGGTTTAAAAACAATGACCTGGGTAACTGATGAGGTAAAAAGCCGGCAGATCTCCCCTCATGAAGTTGAAATAAATGCAACCTTAACAGGAACTGGTAAACAAAACTTTATCGTTCATCACCAGGTGGTTTATACCATAAACAGTAACGGTGTTATCAATGCTGTTAATAATGTAAGCTTTAGTGATCCTAAGCTGGTGCTTGCCAGGCTTGGTGTACGTATGTTTCTGAATAAAGATCTGGACAAGTTTGATTACCTGGGCCGGGGGCCAATGGAGAATTATGCCGACAGGAAATCAGGGTTTGATGTTGGTCATTATACCAGCACCGTAAAGCAGCAGCTTACACCTTATGAAAAACCAATGGAGTGTGGCAATCACGAAGATGTTCGCTGGGCTAAAGTAACTTCTGAAAATGGTGTAGGCATAAACGTTAAGCGGAATGAAGATTTAATGCAGGTTTCGGCCCTTCCTTACAGCGATGAGGAAATGGATACGGTAGAATATAAAATAGACCTGCCAAAAAGTAAGGGAACTGTTTTGTGTATCAGCAATAAAACCCTGGGTGTTGGTTCAAACGGCTGCGGCCCACGCCCCTTAGAAACCTGTCGTGTTTTTGCAAGACCAGCAACTTTTAGTTACCAGATCGAATTGTTTAAAAAGGGCTAATACGTGGCTTACAAGACTTAAAGGCACTTTTGGCGATCTAAAAACTCTTCAATTGCATATCTAAAAACTTTTCAATTGCATAATTATTTATTAAAAGAGGTGTAATGAACAAAAAGTAGGCTGTTTTTTAGACGATTAGTCCAAGTGGACAAAAAGTAGGCTGTTTTTTTTTGAACATTAATCGGCTAATTAATGATTTGATGTGCTAGGAGTATTTTTGGGAAAAGATAAAGCTATGCCCCACGCCAAGCAAACAGACTGGATGGAGCAAATGGTAAAATATTTGTTCCCCAGGGATACTTAAATGATTTTGAAATAAACCACATTGAAGAACAGCCCGAGGAATGGGTAATCGAATTGGTATCAGTTGTGGGTTTTTTATTTTTGTGATTGTCCCTTCGGTTGCCTATTCTTATTAGTTTATCACACAATCGGTTGCAAACTATACTCCATACACTGTACATTATTTATCCTTATTATTCTTGAATAAATATTTACGATTTTACGAATCTCTGCAATGTGAGTATTAAGCTGAGCGATGCCCATTGCATGAGCCTGAACAAAGTTTATTGTATTACCTTGCTGCAAATGATCGTAGAGCTTAGTATTAAATGCTTTAGGAATATCATTGCTTACTTGTTTGGTTTGAGGTGGATCAGAAAAGGGATTGTTTCTTTGTAACATATATTTACATTTTAATTACTAACGAAATTTTTACTGGTTTAATATCTTGATATAATAATCTAGTGTACTGACCACTTAATTATGAAACATTTATTAAGGCTCCTTAGAGCAATGTCATTTATTTAACGACCAGCCCTGAAAGGGCTCAATATATTAGCACAGGGTGAAGCCCTGTGATAAGGAAGACGATGCAACAAAGCCCTGTAAGGGTGTAATATTGTTTTTGATAGCATGCACTTGATCTTCATATCGCGCCCCTACAGGACTTGGGTTAATGGCAATGTTGTTTCACAGGGCTTCACCCTGTGGTAATATATTATGCCCTTACAGGGCTGGTAGCTTTCTTAGTTACATTGCCTGTTAGGGACGACGAAATAAATCATGTTCAACTTTAATTCAATAAGATATAACCTCGATAAAGCATGTTTCATAATTAAATTGACACGACACTAGTGTGATGCTGACGCATTTTGCTATCTGCAGGCAGCTATCAGGAGAGAACAACTGCTACAGTTTTAGCTGAATCCGGCAGAGGGAATATGTTTTCTTGTTTCTATTCAAATGATTTTATTAGATTATAAGTGTTTACCTGTAATCTTTTAAGCCTCTGCAATTTTCCAATACCGGGAGCGTTTCTTATTATAGTAATAATTACCATTTGGGGAATAAACCTGGCGGTTTAACCTAATCATATCTAATTAAGTTTTTAAACTTTGTTTCGAGGTTCTAAAAGATAAAGAGTCTCCGGTATTCTTACCGGAGAATTTTTTATTAGCTTTCATACAGCAGGCATTTAAACCAAATGAGTGAATATAGACTGGATTAACATTGGCAACTCATTACCATTATAACGTTGTGTATGTGTGTGCAATTAGTAAATGTTAGGTTTAGTTTTCCAATATAAAACTATATTGATGCAGCACAACCAGAAGAGAAAAAATGCAAAACTAATTTTCTGAATTACTGGTAAGTAAATTATAAGTTCTTTTGAGTAGTAAAAGTAATTATTTAGTGCAACAAGTATAACATTTAACATGCCTACCCAAAAAAGGCAATACAACTTAATCTTGTAAAGTCCGGCAAATGTGCCTATGAGCGAAATAAATCCAAAAAGAGAAGCAATGTTAATGACCATGTCATGCAGGTCTGTAAACAAGAACATTGCAATTATCATCGAAATAGCTCCGGCAATTTGAATTGCTAACCTGCTATATTTTGGAAAGTTAATTTGCCTTGGAAAGAGATACCAAAAATATGCAAGTGTCATACATATTATAGTCATTGCTACCACAGCAACCGGCCTGGCAGCATTGTGTTGTCCATTGATTGAATGGTCGTTAAGCAGATTGCACCAGTAATTGTTTATCCAGCTAAATCCAATAGAGTTTTTGTCAACCTGCGCACCTCCCGGATATAAAAGTGTTGCAATAATGTATAGAGCTACAAAAATTATTGTTCCTGATACAGGTAGTAGCATCCAAAAATTTCTTCTTTTGCCAGATGGTTCTTTTACAATATAAAACTTAGTTGTTTGAACAGGCTCTCTCATAAAATAGCCGCTTCTATAAATGCTTTTGTGTTCTTTGATTGCTACTTAATGCGCACAATGGTACACTATTCATGCAACAGGGCTAAGAAAGGTATACAATATTCTTCATTATTGACTTCCCTGTTTTATGCAGAAAATGCATCAAGTATTAACCTGCATTCAGGAATATAATTGCCGTAACTTCTTAATAGATCGCTGGCGGGAAGTTTTGGCAACATCAGCAGTTTTAAATTTTACCATTGCCGCTATTTCATTGTCTGAATATCCATTAAGTGATAATAGCAATGCATTACGGCAATTCTCAGATAAATAAATCATTTGTTGGTGTATGAATTCCAAATCTGATTGGTATACCAATTTCTTAAAAACAGACAATGATGAATCTGATAAGCAAGACTGTATTTCGCTGAGTGCTTCTGTTTTGTGCACAGTATATTTATGGGTTGATTTTCTTCTTAGCCTGTCGATACATTTGTTTTGGTATAATTCATACATAAATGTTTTTAACGAGGAGCGATTTTGAAAGCTGCCATAGGCTATGGAATTAATAACTGCCAGAACTGTGTATGAATAAGCATCAAAGAGATCCTCCCGGGATAATGAATTCTTGTTTTCTTTTAAACGGATAAAGTAAGAAAATCGTTCAAACAATTTTTCTTCCGCTTTTCTTTTATTTATTCCCGATGTTTTGAGGTTGTTTATAATTTACATGAATTGGGTATTGCATAAATTAAAAACTATTTCTATATTTATTTATACTATTGATCGTAAGTAGTTGTTCGGCATCAAACCTTTTATTCCGGCGATTTTGCCGAGGTTATTTAGCAATCTTGTTCTTAATAAAAATATAAATAAAGTCAAATGACACTTGGACAAGTAAAGGAAGCTACCTGCTCTCCTACATCGTGTGCTGAGAAATTCCTGCATTATATCAGCGATACCTGTGACAAATTTCTAATCCATACTCCTATCCGCCAGTTATGTTTCCTTGCCCAGGTAGGGCATGAAAGTGGCGGGTTATTTTTTACAGAGGAGCTTGCCTCCGGAGATGCTTATGAGGGAAGAACAGATCTTGGCAATACAAATCATGGCGATGGTGTTCGATATAAAGGGCGGGGCCTGATACAAATAACCGGGCGAGTAAATTATAAAGCTGTTGGTGATGCACTTGGTGCAGATTTTGTAACTAACCCCACTTTATTAGCAGGTAAAAATATTAAAGTCTGTACGCCGGATCAACTCAGGTTTGCCGCAATGAGTGCAGGATGGTTTTGGAATGACCGTAAATTAAATGATTCTGCTGATAAAATTATTATTACAACGCCAATAGAAGAAGGCACTAATCTTCAAAATTTCATAACAATAACAAAAAAGATCAATGGTGGCACCAATGGTCTTGCTGACAGGATTAACAGGTATAGGATAGGTGTTAAGTATTTTTCATGATTACAGGCTTAGGTTTATATATGCCTTTGATAACTCTGTTAAAAGCAAAATGTCAGAGAAGAAAAACTGATCTTTATAGTAGTATCACTCAACCCGATTGCCAAAGTAATTATTTTTGAAGTTCTTTTTTCAGCTCTCAAATATTTATCTGTGATTCTTTTCTATCATCGAGTGTAGGTTTTAATGCTGTTCGGTAAGAAATAATTGGTTGGCTTACCTGGTTCCTACTTCATTATTTTAAGCCTAAAAATCCGGCTAACTATTAAATTATTTCCCCTCCTCTTTCAACCATCCCCTTTCTCCGCTCATTTCTACATAATAGTAACTTCCGAACATCCCTAACAACGGAACCTTAGAACCCTTATTTATCAGGCTTTTCATTGAAGCAATGCTATCGGGCTTATCTAATAAAGCACGGTCATTTGTAACTGTTATAGTACGAATCAGATCAATATTGCCCACAACACCTGCAGGAAGATATCCCTGCATTTCATCAGGTAACCAAACTTTATACCAGTCACCAGTAGCCGCTTTTACCTGCACAATAGTATTTTTTTGAATAGTAGAAATCTTTGAAGCGTCATTCCTTGTTGCGTTATTTAAGACCGTACTCTTATTGCATCTAACGTATTGCTTTAATCGCGAAAGGCCTGCATTAATAGCAGAAGGCTCCGGCCTGTTTTGGTTAACAAACGGTAAAGGATCAACAGCGCCACCGGAAGCATATAATCCAAAATGAAGATGCGTAGGCGTATTTTTGGCGTTGCCTGTATTGCCCATAAGTCCCAACGTATCACCGGTTCTAACACGTTGCCCTTCTTCAACAAGTTGCGAGTCAAGATGTGCATAATATAATGAGTAGTCTTTACCATAGGGACGCATAAACACTACCTTACCACCGAGTCTGTTAAGTGTTACAGAAGTAATCAGACCATCAGCCGCCGCAATAACCGGAGTGCGAAAAGCTCCGAAAATATCTATCCCTTCATGACTCCTGGCACCGGCATCTCTGCCGGCGCCCCAGAAGCTGCCTATTTTTGGATGGAAAGCCATGGCTACAGGAAAATTCAGACTGGGCTTTGTAATAATAATCAGTTTGTAATCCACACTGGCAAGCAGTTCGGGCTGCAATCTGAGAAAAAAGGTTCCGTCTTTTTTCACTTCATATTGTAAAGTATTGGAAGCCGTATCTAAACTTGCCAGTAACCTAAACCTGGTGTTCTCCGCCAGTTCCCATAAATCAAGAAACATGATTACGTTACGCGAATCATTTCTGGTAAGTGTGACTACTACCTGCTCACCACGCCGTGCATTAAAACGATATCCTTGCGCATCGGTTTCCGCTGAAGCAAAATAACCAGCCTCCTGGTAAGGCAAGGTAACAGACAACGGTTGTTGTAAAGCCCTGGTGGCTGCGTTCAGCCAGGAGCGTCCCATAACCGTTTTACTTAAACTGGCATTGATAATATGATCTGCATATTGTTCATGCGGCGATTTAGGTGCAAACAATGCCTGTTGAGAGGTGGTGCAGGAAAGTATAAAACCAAAGAGAACAAAGTATATTAAACGCATGGTACTATTATTTTAATAATCACTCGCTTAATATTCACTTCAATTTTGATGCTAACCATATATTTAGAAAGATTAAAGGGAACCCTGATAAAAACAATCAGGTAATCATTTCGATTAACGGTAAAGGCAATGGCCCGCTATAGTTTTCCCTGTAACAATTTATGGCTTCAGTTGAACCACGGAGGCAGGGAGACAGGTGCAACACGGAAAGATAAAATGTCCAGTATCAAAAAAACTGTGCCACTCCTTGCACCCTGCCCCCCGTGGTTTAATTGTTAGAGATTTTTTTCAACCACCCCAGTTACTTTATAATCATCCTTGTTCTGCACATAAGCTACCACTTTGAGATCCTTTGGTAACAAACCATCGGGAATATAAAGCATTACCTGATTTGTATCGTTACCCAGAACGTCCAGTTTTTTAAACCCTCTTACAATATCTATATGTTTTACAGTCTTACCGGCATTTTCCCCTCTTTTTACAAAAACCTCTGCCTGCTTTTGAACAAGCGCGATGTTTAAAACACTGTTGATTGCATCGCTAACAGCACATGTTACTGAAACTGTTCTTGCATCAGTTATTGTCTGAAGATTAATTGAAACGGATGCATTGTTTTTTAATTCACGTTGAATGGCTGATCTTAATTTAGTTTCGTTTGAGCCAACAAATTCTATTTTGCCATTAACAACTACCTGTGGGGTATAAATGCTTTTTAGTTTGAAAAAACCTGCATACTGTTCCTGCCTCACTGTATAATTATTGCTGCTAAAAATATCCTTCCAACCATAGTGGTTCCAGTAATCCACATGAAAAGACAGGAAATGAATATCCTTATTATTTTCAGCGCTGATAGAAGCTGCCAACGCATCTGCAGCCGGACAGCTGGAGCATCCTTCGGAAGTAAACAATTCCACTATTGCAAATCTTTTTGTGGAATCGGTAAAAGGCTTATGATAATTAGGATTATGAAATCCATACCCTGAAATCACTACTAATAAAACTGCTGCATAAACTATAAACTGCTGAAGATTTTTCATACTTATAATCGTAATTTTTGTTTTGATTCTTTGTGTAGTGCTATCAGCCGTCAGCTATCAGCTATCAGCTATCAGGAGGAAATACATTACACATTAGCATCCTGATAGCTGAGGCTGACGGCTGATAGTAAGCGATAATTTTAGGTTGACATTATACTATAATAGTAATATACACTAACCCTAATGACCGGCATATAACTAAATAACACCAAATCTAAGAATTACTCTCCTAATACCGGCTAATCAAATACACTTTTATGAAGAGGTGTTAAACATAAGGTGTCTGCAAATGTTGCTATCAGCCGTCAGCAGATCAATGTGTATTAAGTTTCCTCTGATAGCTGATAGCTGACGGCTGATAGCAAATAAAGATGGATAGCTTGAATCTCAGGTCATGGCCGAAAGTTTTCAGCTACTTCTTCCCTTCCTCCAGCATGCTCACAGCCTTCGATATACGACGCTGGCGGGTTTCCTCCGTTTTGGCCTGTTCGATAGCAAGCACATGCTGCAGCTTATGGCTATATGACAATCCATCAAAACATTTTTCAGCGGCAGCATTTTTTTTAAGCGCTTCTTTAAAATCTGCCGGCACAGCCACTTCCCTGGGTTGGGTATCAAGCTCCAGTTCAACTTCTATCATGTCTCCGGCGGCAACATTTGCTTTCTCACGGTTTTCAGCGCTGATACCTATCATAAACTTACCACCCATAGTTGCTACGGTGCTGCGATAAGTATGTTCATTTATTGTAACTTTCACTGGTGGTCTCTTACCCGATCCAAGGCTTTCTACAACTTCTACAGGCACCTCTACCCCGGTAGCTGTTTTGCCAGCAGAAAGAATTTTAGTACGAAATTCCATAAAAAATTCTTTTAATAATAATTGAAAAAGTTGCCGGTTTGAAGTTAAGTAATCAGTAGAATACGTTATACATCTTAACAAAAAGAATTATCAGGAAGAGTATTGAGCGCTGATAGCTAACAGCTGTCACACTGCATCCCAATCCTCGGTAAGCCGGAACCAGTTGCCGGAATCATCCAGGAATGCCGCTTCATATTGTCCTAAAAAACCTTCACCAGGTTCCATTAAAAACCGAACCCCTTTGCTTTTCAAATTGGTACAGGTTGCTTTAAGATTTTGGCAACGAAAAACTCCGTAACTAAAAATTTCCTCCCGAATAAGTGATTGCATTTTCTGCACCTGGTTGCCCGAAAAAAGCATTCCCTCCTCTACCGGAATAAGCATTAGTTGCTGATCGGAATGGCCGGGGGTGCAAACTGAAGCCCATCGCATGTCAGGCTCAATAATGATATTAGTGTGTATTTCAAACCCTAGCTTATTTACATAAAATGAAAGGGCGCTCTCCAGATCCAGAACATACACACTAATGCTAACGATATTGGTGATCATTTTCTTCATGTTGTAGGCTATCAGCTATTCCAAAGGTAGCTTCCCGGAACATATTTCTCCACGTGCTAATACGACTATTTAAGGGGTTGGTTGCGACAATTTTTTTCCCGATCTTTATTGCATGAAACACATTTCTATCCTGATTCCCGAAGGCGATTGCAGCCTTACGCATATTGAAGCCACCCACATGATTTTTTCAGAAGTAAACTTAACGAGAGTGAATAATGGAAAGCCTCCCTTGTTTTCCATTCAATTGGTTGGATTGAATAATGATCGTGAAATCAAAAAGGGGCTTTACACTATTCATCCTGATGTAGTAATGAAGGATGTTCACCAAACGGACCTGATCATTATACCTGCCCTGCAAGGGAAGGATATGAAAAAAGCCCTGGAAATGAACCAGCCATTCATTCCCTGGATGATTCAGCAATATCACCGGGGTGCTGAACTAGCCAGTCTTTGTTTAGGATCTTTCTTACTTGCTGAAACAGGTTTATTGTCTGGAAAAAAATGTACTACCCACTGGGGCTTTGCCAATAATTTTAGGGAGATGTTCCCCGAAGTGGAACTGGTAACCGAAAAGATACTTGTTGATGAAGGCGGCATTTACTCAAGCGGTGGTGCCCTCTCCTTTACCAATCTTATTTTATACCTCATTGAAAAATATGCCGGGCGTGACATATCTATAATGATGTCTAAAATTTTTATGATTGATATTGATCGCGACAGTCAGAATCCTTTTATCATGTTTAATGGTCAGAAGGGTCATGAAGATGAACCTATAAAACAGGCTCAGGAATTTATTGAGCAAAACTTTTCAGAGAAGCTGACAGTGGAGGAACTGGCATCAAGGTTTGCACTTGGCCGCCGCAACCTAGAGCGCCGCTTTAAGAAAGCTACTTCCAATACAGTTGTTGAATACATACAGCGCGTAAAAATTGAAGCTGCAAAAATGAGCCTGGAGTCTTCACGTGAAAATGTAACCGAGGTAATGTACAAAGTAGGCTATTCAGACACAAAGGCTTTCCGGACTACCTTTAAAAAAATTACCGGCTTGTCTCCTGTTCAATACCGCAGTAAGTATAACCGGGAGCTGACGGCATGAAGACAAGGTATGAGATATGAGGTATGAGGTATGAGGTATGAGGTATGAGGTATGAGGTATGAGGTATGAGGTATGAGGTATGAGGTATGAGGTATGTAAAATCAATTATCACGTTGATATTATGTTCACTAATCACTAGCAATAATGCTACTCTTTCAGGGTTTGCTTTTAAAAATTTATTCTTTCTATAATCATATCACCCCTTCGGGGTTTTGCATACCTCATACCTCATACCTGATACCTCATACCTCCATGTCACTGAAACAGCCCGGTAATTCTTTTTATTATTCCGGGCATAACAACAGGATGCGTAATCCTGTAATGTATTGATGAGAAGCTGATCTTTTTCAGGTTAACTCTTAAATCTTTTTTTATAACATTCAGTGCTTCCTTTTTATTTACTTCTCCTTCTTCCTTTACATATTTTAAAAGGTTAAGCGATAATGCCGCAAGTATAGCTCCTGTTACAAAATAAAAATTACTGTTGTTAAGGTTTAAGACATCTAACGAAGAGGACGATCCGGAACCCATCCATTTAACAGACCATAAAAGTTGGTGATTGGCAAAAAAATCCGCTAACAGACCACCTGATAACGGCCCTAATGATGCAAAAACTGCCACTACCATATTGCGGGCAGAGATATAAGCAATTGCCTCACTCTTAGGTGCCAGTTTGATTGCCATGTTGTTTATTGAAAGATCTATTCCTGCAGCAGACACACCGCTTACAATATGAATAATTGCCAGCAATACAATACTGATCAGTTGGCTTGAACCTACGGCAGTAAAAGTCCAGGCAAGAATACATATAATAAATGTAGGTGCACAAATGATAATGATCGTTTTGTTACTATATCTGTCTGAATATGTTCCCCATAGCTTTATAGAAAGAATGCTGCTTAGCTTAGCCAGAATGCCCAGTACAATTATGTAAGCCAGCGGAAGACCGATTGTCTTCATCATATACACCACAAAAAAAGGCAGCGCCATATTAATAGCGAAAACATAAGAAGCATTAAAGGCCAGCAGGTTTTTGAAATTTTTATCCTTTAACGGCTTACTTAACAAAGAGAAAATATTATTATCTTCCAAAGTTGTGACCGGCTCAGATACGCGTGATAATAAATATACGCCAAGCATTCCTATTAATCCGCCCATTAAAAACATTATTATATAAGCAGGAAGCTCATGTTCAGGATGGTGTTTTTTTATGTAATCAATTATAACAGCTATCAGTAAACTTAATGTTACATTCAAAATTTGCAGCAATCGTGACCGCATCGAAAAATATGTTCCTAAACTCTTTTCAGGCACCAGGTCTTTCATCCAGGAGTTCCAGCTGGCACCGGATATGGATCCAAAAAAGTAGGAAAAAAATAACAAAAAGAACAGCGCCTGCAAACCTGTTGCCGAAGAAAACAAAAAGGGTAAAAAGCCAATAACCAGTAACGGAACCCTTGCTAGGACAGAACAGACAACACAGATCAGCCTTCTGTTGCGATACTTTTTAACAAGCCATATTGCTATTAACTGAAAAACATTGGTAAGCGTAGGTAATGAGGCGAGCAGGCCTATCTGAAAATTAGTGGCCTTCAACATTACCGCCATAGCTACCAGGAAAGTGCCACCGGTAAGTGTAGACATAACTTCAGCCGCTGCCCCTTCTTTTACAATAAATTTTAAGCCGGATTGAACCTGTTTATCAGTGAGGGTCTTTAATGGAAGAAAATTCATTTGTTATATTCTGTTGTTGCGCCTTAATACGGTGTTGTTAATAACGTGAGCCTGTATTATGAGATAATCAAACATTAAATTAAAAGACTTTATTGCCTGGCAAAACTTAAAATTAGAGAGCTAACTGTTAACCTTTACTGTTATGGCAGGAAACAATAAAGCAGGTTGCATTTTTTATTCAGAAATGGTTACTCTGCAATTATCTTTACTAACCCAAATTCTTAACTTAATGACATTGGTGTAAAAGGTAAAAGTGATTTGGTTTTAAACCTTAGTAGAAAAGAAATTACATGAATGAACAACCTTATTACCTTATTATAAAACTTTTAAATATTATAACCGGTCTAATAAGGTAATAAGGTTGTATGTATTCTATAAGCTATTATTCTACCAAGGTTAAAAGGCTGCTTATAACCTATATATCTTATCTTTAGAAAGTGGGTAACTCGTACTTGATTATTCTACAATGAGAAATTACAATGTCACTATTTTATCTCTTTCGCAGTATATATATCTGGTAAGGATACTTTCTCCCCATCATTTACGTATTTTAATTATTCTTGCAAGTGATGATATTTGCAGTATTATTGATAGATATGAATCAAATAAACCGGATGCATAAATTAACTATTATCTTATTGGTGTTACTTATATCAAATGCGGCAATCTGCCAAGACATCCGCCTTTCAATTAATGTATTAGACGAATTAAATGAACCGATACGTGACCCGACAATTTCATTAAATCAAAAAAAATATAAAGCTGATTCTACCGGTAAAATTTTAATTGTAACCACTGCCGGCCATTATAGTCTGACCATCACTACTGTAAATCATTTTCCTTATTACGCCAACCTTGTTCCTGTTGCAGATACCAGTATAAACGTTATCATGCGCAGAAGGGAAAGTCTTCTTGGGAATGTTATTGTTACTGCAGCAAGTTCAAATATTCAACGTAATGAAATGAGTGTTCAAAGTATTACTGCTGCACAACTGCTAAAAATACCGGTTATTTTGGGAGAAATCGATCCACTGAAAACCATCACTTTATTACCAGGTGTTAAAAACGGCGGTGAAGCAAGTGCAGGCATATATGTTCGCGGCGGAGGGCCCGACCAGAACCTGGTATTACTGGATGGAATTCCTGTGTACAATCCCAATCACCTGCTTGGATTCTTTAGCATATTCAATGGGGAGGCGGTTAAAACCGCAGAAGTGATTAAGGGTGGTATCCCTGCCCAGTATGGCGGCCGGCTTAGCAGCGTGATCAATATAGATACCAGGTCTGGGAGCAAAGACTCTTTAAAAGCCAGTGGTGGTATAGGTTTAATATCCAGCAGGCTTTCTTTGGAAGGACCATTGATAAAAGGCAAGTCTTCATTTATCATCAGCGCCAGGCGAACTTATATTGACCAGGTGGCACGTGTTGTAGCACCGGATCGCATTGGTGGCAATGGATATTATTTTTATGATGTAAATGCAAAGGCGGATTACATTATCAACCCAAAAAACCTCGTACTGTTTACATATTATTCAGGGCGGGACAGGTTTTCTTTCCAGGATCCAAAAAAAACCCCCAATGGCAGGAATAGCACATTCAATACACACTGGGGCAACACACTGGCAGGCCTGACATGGAAGCAGCAGTTTTCAAAAAAAATCAACCAGGAAACGGCCATTGTTTTTAACAATTTCAGTCTCGATAGCTATTATGGATACAGTACCAATAGTTTTTTGTTTACTTCAGGCTTACAGGATCTCCAGTTAAAAACTGACTGGACATACTTAAATAATAACTGGTTAAAATTTAAATGGGGTGCACAATACACCTGGCATCGGTTTACACCAGGGGCCGGCGGATATACAACAGGCGTGCAGGAGTTCAAATCTAAGATCAGCAACCTGTATGCTCATGAAGCTGCTGCATACTTCAGCGCAGATATAAATGTTACCCCTGATATTAATGTTATTGCAGGTATGCGTTACAGTTATTTTAACCAGGTTGGACCAACACAAAGGTTTATATACAGTGAAGATGGCGTACCTACAGGCCAAGTGCAAACATTTAAGAAGGGAGAAAGTATAGCGGAATATTTATACCCCGAGCCACGCCTTAACATTTTATATAAGTTACAGCATGCTGCCAGCATCAAGATGTCATACACACGCACCATTCAATATCTGCAACTTGCTACCACCAGCTCTGCAACTTTTCCAAGTGATCTTTGGATACCAAGCAGTAAAGTGGTTAAACCTTCTAATGCACGACAGGTGGCTCTTGGTTATTATAAAAATTTTCAGGGAAATACCTGGGAGGCCAGTATAGAAACCTATTATAAAGTTATGAACAACCAGATAGAGTTTAAACCAGGGGCTCAGTTGCTGCTCAATCAAAACCTTGAAGGTGAAATGATTTTTGGTTCAGGGAAGGCTTACGGCATGGAATTTTTTCTGCAGAAGAAATCAGGCAGGCTTACCGGATGGATAGGCTATACGCTTAGCCGTGCTGAACGCAGGTTTGCGAGCCTTAACCAGGGTAAAGCTTTTCCCTATCGGTATGACCGCACGCATGATCTTAGTATAGTAGCCAGTTATCCGATCAGTGCAAAATGGGAAGCGTCCACAGTCTTCGTTTATGGTACCGGTAATGCACTCACCATTCCAACGGGACGATTCACTTATAATCTCGGTTACAATGTAAGCACGCAGGAACCCCGGTTTACTAATATAAATCAATATGACAAAGTGAATGATTACAGGATGCCATCTTATCATAGGCTTGATATTTCTTTCACCTATACGCATCATCCCAACAGCACCCGACGTTTGAGGAGTTCCTGGAACTTAAGTATGTACAATGTATACAACAGGTCAAATCCTTATTTTATATATTTTGATGCTGACGAACACCTCCAAACTATTCGTGGTAAAAAGGTTTACCTGTTTCCAATTGTTCCAAGTGTAACGTGGAATTTTAATTTAAGATAATGAAGAAAAAAAAGATACCTATCATAACAGGAATTTTTTGCATTTGTCTTGCATCCTGCATAAAGGATTTTAATATAGATACAAAAGGTAATAAACCGCAGCTGGTTGTTGAAGCTTACATCAATAACCTGATGCGTGAATATAATTATGTAGTGCTTAGCCGTAGCCTCGATTATTTGTCAACCAATTTTCAGAGCACACCGGTTTCAAAAGCAAGCGTTTTTATAACAGAAGGCGAAGTAAAAAATAAGCAGTATAACTGGGATGCCTCAACGAAAATTCAATTGATTGAATCCTCTTTACCCATGATTCCTGCCAACTTTAAAAACGGCGTATATTTTGATCCGCGGCTTACTTCAGATCCCAGCCATGCATTACTTGGGTCTTCCGGAAAATGTTACCTGCTTGAGATAAGCGATGGAGATAATCATTATTCCGCTGTTACCAATTTATTGCGGCCTGTACCCATTGACAGCCTTACTTTGGGTTACCGGTATACTGATGTAAATGATAGTAACAAGGTTAAATTAAGAATCACTAATCATTACCAGGATCCCGATACACTTAATAACTCGCAACTTTATTATTACCGCTCTCATGGAAACCGGAGCAACTTTGGCTGGGGTGGATTATACAAAAGCCGGATTGCAGGAACCGATGATCTTACCAACGGCCAATACCTTCATTTAACTTTTCCAAGAGGTTTTGTTGTAGGCGATTCCGTTACCTGTTATATGGCAAGCGTTACCCGTGACGTGTATAATTTCTGGGATACATTTAATAAAGCAAGAGATAATAACGGCCCTTTTGCAACGCCGGTAAGTCTTAGCACCAACATCAGCGGAGCTAATGTTACCGGTTGTTTCAGCGGATTTAGTTTGAGTTCTAAGATGGTGGTGATTAAGGAGTAACTGAATTAACCTAACCTATAAGGTTTTTTCTCAGCTGCCTGATAAACAAAAACGAAGCAGCCAGTCCCCCTACTACCAATACAGCTTTAATACTTTGTTTTTTTCTATCGGGAGTTTTGTCCCAACCGCCATGTATGCTGGTGCCGAATTCCAACGGTGTAAAAATATTACCGCTTGTTGCAGGTGTTGGTTGAGCCTGCTTAAGATATGTCTTCATAACTTTCGCAGTAACAGAACGCATAATACCGGGCATAATAAAATATCCAAGGTGTAGTATATATGCTACCGCGCCTACGGTTAGCGATCTCCGTGGGTACCTGGCTAATAGAACCATTGCACGACCAACTTTTTGCGGATCATACACAGGAGGTGCAGGTTGTAACATTTTACCGGTATAATTCGCAGCATGTTGTATTCCAGGGGTATCCAAAAAAGCCGGATACAAATCACATACATGTATATCAGGCCAACTACTTAATTCACCTTTGAGCGCTTCAGAAAAACCACGAAGTCCAAATTTACTGGCAGAATATCCCACAGCATAAGGAGTAGGGTAATATCCGCCAATAGAAATATTATTTATCAGAATACCCGATTGCTGTTTTTTGAAAAATGGTAATACTGCATATGCGCCATGTATATAACCCATCAGGTTTATTTTAATCACCTGATCATGTACTTCAATAGGTGTATCAGTAAACCCACCTGCTGCCATTACACCTGCATTGTTAATCCATATATCAATGCGACCGCCGAATGCAAAAGCTGCTTCTGCCAATTTTTTCATAGCTAATGAATCAGTAACATCCGTCTGTACGGCTATCGCTGTAGCGCCCAATTCTTTGCATTCAGTTACAAGTTCATTTAATGCATCTATACGCCGTGCTGCCAGCACCAATTTCGATCCATTACGGGCAAATTCAAGCGCTGCTGCACGTCCCGCACCGCTTGATGCACCTGTTACCACCACTATTTTTCCCCGTAAGCTTTTTACCTTGTTGAAAGATTCTTCTGAGCGCTGCATTTTAAATAAGAATTGGATGATTAAATAAGAAACCCGTTATTGATTATTGAAAACAATATTTTGTGTATTGAATAGTTCTTTTAGTTAAGAATATTGATTAAAGCTTTGTGTGAATCATTAAAATTATTATGCCACCTGGTAAGCAGTTGCAATAAGGATACTTCCTGAACCGTTAATGAAAATAATTAAATGATGATGATCAAAGTTATAGTTAATAATTTTTAATAAAATAAGATGTTAGTATAGATCACATAATTCATTTAATCAGTTCCATTAACAGTATAAACAATGATGGCACAACATTAAAAAATACAATTTACCCTTAACCAACATGGTTCAATAATAATCCGCTCATGCTTAACGAAGCTAATTTATCACCCATTGAATCAAGACATGAATCAGTTAACAATAAATCCAATCCTTTTCAATCTTTTTGGATGGCAGGATATGAATGTTCTGATCAGTTGAATGCATCAGGTAAAAGAGTTGATTTTTTAAATATCACCGGGCATCTGCAACTTATTGATCAGGACTATACTGATCTATCCCTGTACAATATTAAAACTGTACGTGAAGGAATCAGGTGGAGTAAAGTTGAACTGCAACCTTATCACTACGACTGGTCTACAGTTCAATATATGATGGAACGCGGCAAGGCTAATTCAATACAGCAGATTTGGGATATATGCCACTTTGGGTTTCCTGCTGATCTTAATCCTTTGCATCCATCGTTCATTAAAAGATTTACTTCTTTATGCAGGGCATTTGTTCGCTTTTACCGCAGAATAGAACCTAATCAAACATTAATAATTACACCAATAAACGAAGTTAGTTTCCTTTCATGGCTTGGTGGTGAGGAAGCAAAGACAACGCCCTACCTTACCGGTAAAGGCTGGGAGATAAAATATAGTTTGATGAAGGCCTACATTGAAGGATCACGTGCAATGCTTAAAGAAGACCCGCGTATTCGTTTTTTAACCACAGAACCTCTGGTAAATATTGTGCCGCCTTTGAATGCAACGCCACAGCAGGTTATGGAAGCCGAGGCGTCAAACATACATCAGTATCAGGCTGTTGATATGCTATGCGGCCGGTTATGTCCGGAACTAGGTGGCTCGCCGGAATTCCTTGATATGCTGGGCTTTAATTTTTATTACAACAATCAATGGGTAACAGGCTTTCAGGAATTATTACCATGGCTGAATCAAGTCCCTGATTCCAGATGGTTACCATTTAGGCAACTTTTAAATCAGGCTTATTCAAGATATAAACAGCCTGTGGTTATAACTGAAACAAGCCATCCCCAGGAAGATCGTCCGGTTTGGATTGATTTTATCACTAAAGAATGTTACAGTGCGCTCCATGATGGTATTCCATTATGGGGTATATGTCTCTATCCCATATTAGACCGGCCAGACTGGGATGATTTAAAAACCTGGCATCGTTCAGGTCTGTGGGACCTGCAACCTAATTCCGGCGGTCCTCCGCGGCGGGTACTTCATAAACCTTATGCAAAAGCTTTGCTTAATATTCAGAAGATGATGAAGGTTTGAACATACTTTTTTAACCCCTGATAGCCGGAGACGATATTAATAAACCGCCTATGTTATCGGGACGGATACATAAAACTTTCTTGCATTCAGACCAGTTATTTTTCATAATCCTGATGTAGATTCAATGCTTAATGTCTTCTGTTAAGCCATAAGATGTCTCAGATGCCAAGATATTTTGTAATATAAAATCAGCAGCTTCAGTCATATCTTTTGAAATGAACGAAGGTTTCCTTATACCTGAATCTATCAGCCAGTTAGTTTCATTTCTATTATTAATAAGGATTGTTCTGCAGCCTGCCCTATTACCTGCCTCCACATCATTAAGAATATCCCCAATCATCCATGATTGTGCTAAATCAATATTGAAATCAGCTGCCGCCTTCAATAACAAGCCTGGCATAGGTTTTCTGCAGTAGCAGGTAACATCAAATTCTTTTACACAGGCACCAGGATAGTGAGGACAATAATAAAACCCATCCAGCTTAATTTCATCTGCTAACAAAAGTTGAGATATATGCGCTTCAACCACTGCCAGGTCTTTTTCAGTAAAATAGCCATGAGCCAGTCCCGATTGATTGGTAATTATAATATATAAAAAGCCTTTATCAGATAATTTTTTAAGTCCTTCTATAACTCTTTCTTCCAATACTATTAATCCCGGATCTGCATTAAAAGGTATATCACGTATTAAAGTACCATCTTTATCAATAAATATTGCTTTCTCCATGATCATTATTTATACTATTGTTATGTCAGCAACATCACAAATAATTAGTATCAGGAGTCAGCTCAGGTATCAGCTAAATTATTGCTGTCGTTCTCTCCTGATAGCTGACTGCTGATAGCAAAATTATTTGTCAGTTCATAATAGGCATAATACTATAAACCTGCTTCTTTTCCCATATTTATTATAGACTTAGAGGATCGGTTCTACAAAGGAATAACCTTCTTAGCAAATACAGGTGTTACAATCTGCTCATAAACATTAATAGTCATCTCCGCAATATCTCAACTTCATATTCTTTCTTCGAAAGATACTTCTATAGTGTGTAACTGTTTATATGTAGTAAAATCCAGAAATGGTAATTTACCCATGTTGTATTCCGCCAGGCATAATTAGTTATCTAAGAATTATATGTGAAACTTACTGCCTTAACTGGTATCTTAACTTTAAACAAATAAATTATTTAAAGAAGTAGGCTGTGGCATAAACGATTTGCTTATCCTTCATTTCTCCATTGATCTGCATCTTTAGCTTTATCTTCTTCTGATTTCTCTTCAATTTTATTTTGAATATCAATTGCTTTTTTCCCATTTTCAACTGAAGGATCTAGGCTTTCTTTATTTGGAGCCCCTGGATTAAGTTTCTCGTTTTCAGGCTGAATTGATGATTTGTTATCCATAATTGTTTTTGATTAAATGATTTTAATAATTAAATTCAATAGAACCTATTAAAAACGTATACCGCAAAATTATTATACCTAATATGGTAATTAATAACTTTTGGGGAAATATGTACCCATTGTATTTCTCATTAAAAAGAAGCCAGAATAAATTTAATTGCTCTGCTATTTTTTACTAGAATTTTAAACTGATTTTATAAACTACTTTTCAAATCAAATTTGTTTAACTTTCAAATAATAATTTACCTTTCTAATGATTATTAAACAGTAAATCTTTTATTAATAATAAATACCATGGAACCATCAAGAAAAAAAACTTCTCCTGAAAATGAAAATCCCGGTAACCTTGTAGAAGAAGCCAAGTATGAAGCCGAAAAAGGTATAACTGAAGATCCTGATTTCAGCAATGATCCGGCTTCAGATGATCTGGATGAAGGTGAGCTTGCTAACCTGGATAATTCAAGCGACAACGATATTTAGCACATGAATATATTGTTAAACTTATCAGGTATAATGTTCAATGTAAACTGACGCCTTTGCTATCAGCTATCAGGAGAAAACAACAGCAAGGATTTGGCTGAAATCTGACTGCTGATAGCAACTCGCGTCATCTCATTGTTGACATAGCCTGGTTAGTAATAAAGTATGTTAGTGTGTAAGGATTCTAGTTAGGTAGTAATATAAATGGAAACTAAGTGCGAACAGGCAAATTGGTTGTAGGAACACCTATGTTTCAAGTTCTTTAACGAGACCTGTAAAAATTTATTATCAGACTCTGCAAAAGTTGATGTAGCAGCTTTCAGGGAAACATACAAACAAAATGAAAAGACTGCAAATAAATCAAGTTAACTATCAAAGAACAATTAACCGAATCATTTAAAGAAATACGTAAAACTTAATTTTGCTGCGAACGGGGTGCCCGGAGTAAAACAAATTTCGTCTATTGGTACAGGTTCGTTTCTTAAGCGCGTTTCAGTGTCAAATTGGGTTTCTTTCCATTTCTTATTAAAAATGTTATTGATCACCAGTCCTATTTCGTATTTTAATTTAGTGTAGTTAATTACTGCATCAGTTATGAAATAACCAACAGCTGTAAGGCTATTATCTTCATTGCCCGGCCTGTCACCGGTATACCGGTATCTTAAGCTGCCGTTCAAGCCGGTTTTATTGGTGTAAGTAATGCCGCCTGTGCTTGTCCATACCGGAGCCAGAGGTATATAATTCTGTCCTTTGGTTGCCTCAATAGCCCGTCCATGTGCATAATTCAGATCCCCATCAAAATATAATGACTTAAATGGTTGATACCTCCCTGAAAAATCAAAACCAATCCTACGCGTTTTTCCGTTAAAGTCAACATCGCCACCATCACCACTGTATACAAATTCCTGTTGCAGGTTTATATACCACACCGCAGCATTGATCAGTACATTTTTTGCGGGCTTAAAAACGGTTCCAAAATCAGCTGCATAGGCAGCCGGTAAAATTTTCATGCCGCTTTCCTTTACAACTACCCTGGTATCATTTGAATGAAAGCCCTTTCCGGTTGTCAGGTACAATTGCATCTCATCGTTTACATGATAATAAAAATTTAGTTTTGGACTTAGCGTATGTGCTTTGGCTTTATATATACCTACTCCCGGAAGTGTACTATCGCTCGCCAGTTTATTATTGTATTTATGATAAAACTGGTCGTAACGAAGCCCGGTATTAATACTAAAATGCTTATTAAAATTTAAAGTTTCACTTATATACGGCGCTACATCCATTTGAGAAATATCACCTGATTTAATTTGTTCAATAGTAATAAAACGATTGATGGTATGAGATAACTCTGAATTAAGGGTTTTATCTATTCTTAGATTCAACCCCGCTTCGGTGATGAGTTTTACAGTATTAATATAGCCGGTATGGTGATAACTGCCATTATAGCCAAAGAGATTTCTTGCTTCTTTCTGCCTTATTTCATCTCCATTAACCGAGTCTACCAGGAAGAAAGTAAAATTTGTGTGAAGATCAAAATGAGAATCTGAATAATAGAATTGATTTTTTAGCAAGTCTCCATTATCAAACGAAGTAATAAATTGTCCATTGACGTTAGTACGATAAGTTAAGCCGCCTTCATAAGGATCTAAAGCTCCATAAAAACCAATAAGTCCTTTATCTACTGCCCGGCCCGGAATTTGTCCCGAGGCATCCCATTTACTCCAAAAAGTTGTAGCGGAGGCCGTCAGAAATGTGTGAGCTGATAGTTTGCCGTTATATTTTGTAAATAAATTATACCGCTTGAAATGCTGAGGGTTATCAAAATATGAATCAGAGTACCTGTATTCGGAGGCACAGTACCATGATTGTTGTTTCTCTTTCATCTTATCGCTTAAAATATTAAACATGCCCAAAGCCCTATAAGTATTAAACATGCCTCCTTCCAACTTCATAAGATTGGTGCTCAATGCATCTTTTGTATTAAAATCAACATATCCGGTTGTAGCAAAATCACCTTTGCTGGCAGTGAAAGGTCCTTTTTTAAAATCAACGCTTTCAATTGTTTCAGGTATTATAAAATGGCTGTCAGCAAATCCCTGGCCATGAGCATGAGATACCATATTTACAGGTAAGCCATCTACATCCATTCTGAAATCGGTGCCATGGTCGGCATCAAAGCCTCTTAAAAAAATCTGCTCTGCTTTGCCTCCACCCTGGTGCTGGCCAATTACGATACCTGGAATGATACGCAACACCTCCTGCGAATTATTTACACCTCGCATGGCTATGTCTGTTCTGCTAATAGGTTTAAACTGATCTCCTGCATTGGCAAGCACTACTACATCCTGCAACTCTACTTGCTTTTGAATTAAACGGATAGTAGTGTTTTTATATATTTCAGCTACAGTATATTGATTCTGCGCATAGCCAATAGTGTTAATGATTACTAAACTACTGCTATCATATTTGCCTCTAAAGATAAAGCGGCCATTTTCATCTGTGATTGTAGAAAGCCTGGAAGGAATTAATGTTACCGTAGCTCCTTCCACGGGAAAATTTGTTTTACTGTCAATAATGGTTCCCCGAACAGAAACCTGTGACATGGAAAATAATGAAACCTCCATCAGCATTATAATACAAAACAATCTAAGCATGTTAATTTTATTAAAGATTAAATGAAGAGTGAACCGGTAATACTGTTATAGCATACGCAGGAATCTAATAACTAATCTAAAGATTGATTATTACTATTTGTCTGCTATAAATAATTGCAAAAAAAATTAACGATCAGGAGGAGGTACCAGTATGGAGAGAAAAATAGTGGAGAGTTTATAAAATCGTCTGAAAAAAAATGTAAGCTTACTTGTATTTAACCTAAAATCAAAAATACACTCCGGGGAACTTATATGAACTGTATTAATTTCACCTGAGTTACAGTTTTTTTGATCTTTGTTATTACTTTTTCCAGTTGTAGCAAGCGCCTTTTCCAAATGGTTGTTCCCATATCTAGCATGAATAGTGGCAAGATGAATAGCTTCACCAAAAGCATGAGAATAAATATCACTAATGAATGGTATGATGGGTTTAAACATAACAGCCAGGTAAATTAACATCAGGTAATATGCTGAAGGAAATCTCATTAGTTGGTGCTGGTGTTAAGTTAACTCTAAAGTGACGCGTTCAGCCATCAGCAGATCAATGTGTATTAAGTCTCTTTCTGATAGCTGATGGCTGATAGCGAATACGTAATTTGTACTTAACACTGGTAATTACGTAAAAATCTTCAAAATAGTTTATGATTTAGTTTTACAGTTAAAATTTTTATTTAATTAAATGTTGTGTAAATCCTGCATCTATCAACAATTCATAAGCATCCCAAACTATATCAGGTATCTCCTGGAAGATCTGAAATCCTTTAGAAGGATACAATTTAATTCGTTGTAAGTCACCTACCATTACATTAATTACTTTTTTGAGCGGTATTTCTCCAGTTGGATAGTCTTCAAATGAAATCTGTGGAGAAGTAACCAATAATTTTTTATCGGGCCAGTGTATTTTAAAAGTAGCAAAGCTCCTTCTTTCCATGTAAGGTTTTTGAACTACGATAAATGATTGCGGCTGAAGATTCTTTTGTAAAAGCAGCTTTTGTGTAAATAAAATGTTTTCACCTGTATTTGTTGAAAGATTCTCAATAAGCATATTTTCTTCAGGAACACCTTTCATACGTGCGATTCTTGCAAATTGGTCTGCCTCGCTTTCCTCCCACAAATCTTTAGTAAAATTGCCCAGGCCACCTGAAAAGATGAGGTACGGCGCCCAACCCTCGAGAAAAAGTTCAGACCCACGGTCAGCTACTCTAAAATCATGACTGCCTAACACCAAAATACAATCACTTTTTTCAAGTGTGTGCCCCATATGATGATAATTCCACAGAAGTTTTGACGCTTCTAGTATTTTTTTATTATACATATCTAAAGTGTCGTGTGTTAATTGTAAATCCTGTATCAATAACTATTAGCTGTTAGCTATCAAGACGCTAATGTATAATGTATTTCCTCCTGTTAGATGACGGCTGATAGCAAAAGCGACAGTCATTTTATGTCTTAACTTAACATCATCTAAAATTTGAAGTAATATGTAAATGTAAAATCTAAAAATCTTAGACTATACGCTTAATTATAAATACTATTTAAGCTTAATCACCAGTTCTTTATTGTAAGGTCACCATTTGTTACTATGAAATATAAACTAATATTAAAAAACTCATACACATCTGAATTAATTGCTAAACATTCAAATTTTTATAAAGTAAGACTTTATAAAAATTTTCTTGATTTGGATGAAGAAATATATTGAAAATTCAAGTTTTCAAGTGCAGATAGTTGTTATAAACAAACTTTATTTTAGATGGTGCACTTTGTATGATATTAATATACCTTTTGGCATGGTTTTAGCGTTTTTGGCGAAAGTGCTTTTCGATAAAGTAATATTTCTAAGTCGAAGCTTACCTAAACCTTTCCTACTAAGTACTCACTAGCCACCCAATACAATCGTTGAAATTGTTTTTATAATTCTATAATTAAACTTTTAATTATTACTATATCTATGCATTTACATTTACTTCTAAAGCGTTATTTACATTATGTTCCTTTTTTTATTCTTCCATTCTTCTTTATAGAATCAAAAGGTCAAACGCATACGCAGCGTCACGTATCTATGATTGGTAATTCCAGGGGATATTGGGAATACCTGCCTCAAAATTATAGCTCAGAATCAGATACTTATCCTTTAATCGTATTCCTTCATGGAATAGGTGAATTAGGTGATGGTGGCGTTGATCAGTTGCCTAAGGTTTTAGCTAATGGAACACCCAAAACCATTAAGGATGGAACTTTTCCGGTATCTGTAAAGGTGAATGGCGAAACTTTCAAATTTATTGTAATTTCTCCACAGTTTCTTAACTGGCCATCAACCTCTGATGTGCAGGGAGTTATAGATTATGCAGTCAGAAATTATCGTGTGAATACCAATAGAATCTATCTTACTGGTTTAAGTATGGGAGGAGGTGCGGTGTGGGATTATGCTGGTGCTACATCTGCCAATGCAAACCGGTTAGCGGCAATTGTCCCTGTATGTGGTGTATCAGGTCCTGAAGATGAAAGGGTTTCCGTATTAACTAATGCGGCTTTGCCTATCTGGGCGACCCATAACCAAGGCGATGATGTTGTACCTTCTTCTAACACTATCGGGTACATTAATAAAATTACGGCTCTAAACCTCAAATTGAATCCTTCATCCACGGTGAACACATACCCTGTTGCAAAGAAAACGATATTTCCTGTTAACAGCCATGATGCATGGTCAACTACTTACAGTGCTGACTTCAAGGAAAATGGTAAGAATATATATGAGTGGATGCTTCAATATACACGAGGCAATTCTACGAGCGCTCCTTCACAGAATCAACCACCGGTAGCTATGGCAGGATCTGACCAAACGATCACTCTTCCTACAAATAGCGTAACACTTTCAGGCAGCGGAACAGACCCTGATGGTAACATTGCTAACTACAGCTGGTCAAAAATCTCAGGTCCTAATCAATTCAGTATTAACTCTGGCAATGTTAATAATCCAACAATAAGCAACCTTACAGAAGGGACTTACACATTCCGGCTTATAGTAACTGATAATAGAGGTGCAACAGCATCTGATGACATTAATATTATTGTTAATCCTGCACCAGTGGCATCTCCAACGTCAAATGTGGGTATTGTTATTCCTGGAAAGATTGAAGCTGAGAATTATAACAATATGTTCGGAATAGGAACTGAATGGACTGCCGATGAAGGTGGCGGACAGAATGTTGGATGGATTGATAATGGAGATTGGATGGATTATAATGTAAATGTATCAGCTTCAGGAAATTATACGGTTAACTTAAGAGTAGCTACTGTCTATGCTGGCCAGCAACTTCAAATAAAAACTTCAGATGGCTCAGTTCTCGTTACAGTAAATATTCCTCAGACAGGTAGTTATCAGGCATGGAGAACAGTAAGTGCTATGGTAAGCTTAAAAGCAGGTACACAAACACTTAGAATTTCATCTATTCAAAATGGCATATGGAATATAAACTGGGCTGAATTTATAGCTATCCCTGAAAACGGAATATCTGGTTATGCACCCATACCTGGTAAAATAGAAGCGGAAAATTACAGTTCAATGTATGGTGTTTTAACTGAACCTACCCAAGATGTAAATGGAGGCTTAGATGTAGGTTGGATTGAATTGAATGACTGGTTTGACTATAATGTAAATGTAGCCTCTGCTGGAATTTATACCGTAAACTTCAGGGTAGCTACACCTTTTGCAGGTGAGCAGCTTCAATTAAAATCGTCCGATGGCTCCATTTTAACAACTGTTAACATTCCACAAACAGGTAGTTTTCAAACCTGGAAAACAGTTAGTGCAACTATTAGCCTAAATGCAGGTAATCAGGTAATACGGGTTTATTCTTCAAGGGATGGCTGGTGGAATATAAACTGGCTTGAATTTGTAAATAATTCTTCCTCAGCATTACCAGGATATGCTCCTATACCCGGCAAGATCGAAGCAGAAACATACAGCTCTATGTTTGGAGTGCTATCAGAAAGTACAACAGATGATGGTGGTGGCTCAGACGTAGGCTGGATAGAAAATGGCGATTGGATGGAATATAATGTTAGTGTGGCTGCTTCCAATAATTATGTAGTTAATTTTAGGGTTGCTTCACCATATGCAGGTCAAAAATTACAAGTAAAAAATTCCAATGGTACTGTTCTGGCAACACTTAATATACCAAAAACCGGTAGTTTCCAAACCTGGAAAACGGTAACTGTTCCATTATATTTATTTGCAGGAAACCAGACTATCAGAATAGTTTCGACACAAGATGGCTGGTGGAATTTTAACTGGGTGGAATTTGTAAGCGGAAATTCAAATACATCAACATATGGTGTAAGTGAAAGTAGTAACTCAGTATCCGTTGGTGCTGCTTCCGGTGATAATGTTCCATTGGCAAGCCAGGTATTTTCTATCTATCCAAACCCGGTTAATAAAGCATTCTCTATGCAGATTAATAATAATTATACCGGTGCAATGAATGTTCAGATAGTAAATATGGCAGGCATGATTGTAAAACAATACAAATTATCAAAGGCATTACCGGTATCCCAATTAAATCTGTCAGTTAGTGAATTACCAACCGGAACTTATTTTGTAAAAGTGCAGATTGGAAAATGGAGTGATACGAGGAAACTTATAAAATTATAGTTGCCCGGATAGTACATAAATGAATACACAGGAGGTTAGCATTACGCTAACCTCTTTTTTGTACCTTATTCATTCGGAGATTTTTTGTAACTACAAAGAAAACACCTGAGGAAAAGAAGAATAAGTTGATGGCATAATATTTTTATATATTATAATAAAACTCTATTTATTTAACCTAAATTAAAAATTATGCCTAAAACTAGCAGAAGTATTGGAGGCGAAGGCCTGGAACAAGGTGGAATGGATCTTGGTAATGATATTTCAAGAAAAGATCTGTCTATAAAAAATGCCGGAGATGCGTTAACTACTCCACCAACAATGGGCGATGCCGGTAAACAAACAGATCTTGATGACGATGAATTAAATGATGATGAATTGCTGACAGACGATGAATTAGAAGAGAATGAAGAAGATATAATTGATGATGATGAAGAAGATAAGAACTTGTAAGTTGTAAAGATCTTTAACTAAGTCAACTCAGATAAAAAAGCGATCCTGGTCTTGGATTGCTTTTTTTGTTTTTGTTGGTTGAGAAGCACCTGGTGTTATTTGCACAATAAAAAGAAGAGATTAGCTATCAGCAGTCAACTATTAGCAAACCATTATTGGTGTTCTCTCTTGATTGCTGATAGCAATCTTTTAATCAGTGCCTGATAGATGTGAAACTTGTTAATCTTCATCCGGCAGCTTAGGCTGTTTTTCCAATTCTGTCAAAGGAGGAAAATCGCTGTTTCCTAATGTATCTTCTTTTAAAGGAATAATAGTTTCGCCTGTTGTCTTCGATTCTCCATCGGTTAAAGGTATAATTAACGGTTCCTTCTCCTGTTCAAATTTTACATCTTCATCATGTTTAACCGTTTTATCCTGATTAGTTGTTTCTGGTTTCATAGTATATATTTTATCTGTAAGGTATAATGCTAATCACACAATATGCCAGCTTATTATAACTAAATAATAGGAATTGCCGGGGATAAAACTCTACATCGTGTTACAGCGATCAGCCATTTGCAAAGTAATTTAATGAAAATCATCTATAATGGTACCCTTTGCATTCGTGGAACAAGTAAATGCATGATTAGCCATGCCAGCAAATAAGCACATCCACAAACTATGAAGACTATATAATATCCTATCTGCAGACTATGAAGCTCTTTGTAATAGTCAAATAACTTACCTGCTCCATAAGCGAATGCCATTCCACCTAAGCCTCCCGCAAATCCTCCAATCCCTATTACAGAACCAATAGCTTTTTTAGGGAACATATCTGAAACAGTGGTAAAAATATTTGCCGACCATGCCTGGTGTGCAGAGGTTGCAAGACCAATTATTAAAACAGCCAGCCACATATTAATCTGACCTAGATATTGAGCAAATACTACCGGAATTACTGCAATTGCATAAATAAGCATGGATGTTTTACGGGATCTGAAAACCGGCCATCCTTTCTTTATAAAGTAAAGGGGTAACCAGCCGCCAAAAACACTGCCTACTGAGGATAAGGTATACACAGCGGCAACAGGCAAAGCAGCAGCAGTTCCTTCTAATCCGTATTGAGCTTTCAGAAAAGCGGGTAACCAAAAAAGATAAAACCACCACACAGGATCAGTTAAAAGCTTGCCGATAACAAATGCCCAGGTTTGCCTGAATAAAAGCAATTGCGACCATTTTACTTTCGGACCCTGGTCTGCATCAGGTTGTACCTCATCGGCATCACTGTGTATCAGGTCAAATTCAGCTTTGCCGAGACGTTTTTGCCTGGCAGGTTTTTCATAAAGCAGGAACCAAAAGATCAACCATAAAAATCCAAAACTGCCTGTAATAATAAATGCCCACCGCCAACCTAATGAAGCCGCAATAAAAGGAACGGATAAAGGAGCGATAATGGCACCGATATTAGTGCCTGAATTAAAAATACCGGTGGCAAAAGCCCTTTCCTTTTTTGGAAACCATTCGGCGGTTGTTTTAATTGCTGCCGGAAAATTCCCTGCTTCTGTAACTCCCAAAGAAGCCCTGGCAATCAGAAAACCCATAGTACTTGATACTAACGCATGGGACATAGCAGCAAGGCTCCAAAAGAATATCGCGAGGGCATAACCTATCTTTGTCCCTATTTTATCAACAACTCGTCCGGCTACCAGCATTCCAATAGCATAAGCAAACTGAAAAGCGATAACAATATTTGCATAATCACTCTCACTCCATGTAAATTCCTTTTCCAGGGTGCCTTTTAATAAACTTATCACGGTACGATCCAGGTAATTAACTGTTGTTGCAAAAAACAGCAGCGAACATATTACCCACCTGTAGCTTGTCATTTTATTGCTTTGTAAAATCGCGGGTTCCGGAATCATTATATTTTTCATGTAACAAACAATTGAAGGAATTTTATTAATCAGTGATACAAGATATAACTAGTTTTATATAACTATGAACTGACGCATTTGCTATCAGCCGTCAGCTATCAGGTATCAAGAGGAAACTTAATACACATTGATCTGCTGACTGCTGATAGCTGACGGCTGATAGCAAATGCGTCACTTTAAAGTTAACTTAACACTAGTTGCCTTGCCATTTTTATTTTGCCCCGTAATTGATCCCATTTTTTATTCTCGATAAGTTCGCGCTCCAGTAATTCGTTACCCATTCCTACACACAGAACTCCGGCATCAAGCCATTCTTTCAGGATGCTTTTATCAGCTTTAATCCCTCCGGTGGGCATTATAATAACTTCCGGAAAAACAGCCTTTACGGCTTTTATATAAGATGCACCAACCAGACTTGCAGGGAAAATTTTCACTACAGAAGCTCCGTTAGTTAAGGCAAGATGAATCTCTGTTGGAGTAATACAACCTGGCATCCAGGGAATATTATTTTGCGCACAGATGGTAGCTACTTCCACATTTACAATAGGACTTACCAGGAAAGCGGGCTTTAATTTTACAAAAGCTGCTGCTTCAGTTGCAGTTTTTACAGTACCGATACCAAGGTAATTATCAGGATAATTGCTTTGCGCAAATGCCTGCATTTTTTCAAAATTTTCGGCAGCTTTAATCCCGCGGTTGGTAAACTCAAACAATTCTATACCTTCCTCAAAACAAATTGACATTACTTTCTCACACACTTCATAATCTTCATTATAAAAAACCGGAACCATCAGGCTCCGGCGTAGCGCTTCTATAATTTTATCTGGCTGTTGCATATTCGTCTTTATTATTTGAATGTGGTATATTTTTTACTAATAAGTAATACAATTATTTTTTCTTTGTGCCTTAGGACTTTCGTGGCAAGAAAATGAGCCACGAAGACTCTAAGTCACAAAGGAGCACGAAGAAGAAATTTTATTTAATCAATTGTTTAATTTCGGCTACCGGGGTAGTGTTAGCATCTCCCTTAATATTCAGTTTACTTACAGCGGATGCAGCGGCGAAATTTATAAGGTCCTGATCAGGCATGTCCTGCAGCATGCCGTAGATCAAACCTGCCATAAAGCTATCCCCGCTTCCAACACTATCCACAACTACTTCCCTGTTAAAACTGATCGAGTCAAGAATGCCTGTTCCATTATATAATGTTGCAAAATAGTTAAGTTGGCCACCAGGTTCTGTAAAGCGAAAAGTAAATGCCACCTTTTTACATTTTGGAAACTGACGAACTATATTTTCTGCTACCTGCAATGCCATTGTTCCACAGCTTTCTTTATTGCCGCGTATTAATTCCTTTTCATTCCATTCAATACCGAGCATATCTTTTGCCGACCAGATATTTCCCATGATAACATCACAATACTGAACAAGTGCCGGCATTACTTCATGAGGCAACTTACCATATTTCCATAGAAGACGCCTGTAATTTAAATCTGTTGAGATGGTAATATTCTTTTTAATTGCGGCTTGCAGCATTTCATGACATAAAGCCACTGCGTTCTCATTGATAGCCGGAGTAATAGCTGTCCAGTGCAACCACTTTGCACCTTCCAGAATGCTGTCCCAGTCTACAGTACCGGGTTGCAATTCACTGAATGAAGAATATTTTCTATCATATACCACCGAATGAGATTGCATATCTCCACCCGGCGCCATATAATAAATACCGATCCTTTCCCCTCCCCATAACATACGGCTGGTATCAATATTAAGATCCTGAACCTGGCTTTCAATATTTTTAGAAAGCACATTTTCAGGCAACCGGCTTACATAACAAATATCAGTTCCCCATGCAGCTAATGCAGTAGCTACATTTAATTCAGCACCACCTAAAGAAAATTCAGCAGCAAATGCCTTAGGATCAGGGGTGATGCGGAATAATATTTCGCCATAAGCGATAACTTTATTCAATGATTAATGGTTAATTATTAATTGTTAGTGGTTAACTTTTCAAGATACTCTTGTCAAAGCTTCATCTTTTCAGAAAGACTTAGGAAGTCAACGGTTGATTTCAAACCAACTTCATAGATCTAAGTATGCCCAATTGCAGTCCACGTAATTCCGCCAGTCCTCTCATCCTTCCTATTGCAGAGTATCCGGGATTGGTTGTTTTGTTAAGATCATCCATCATCTGATGACCATGATCGGGACGGAAGGGAATCTGGTATGGCACCTGTTGCTGCACTTCCAGCACTGCTTTCATAACGGTATACATATCTACATCTCCGCCAAGATGATCGTCTTCAAAAAAGTTACCCGTGGCATCTTTCTTTACATTACGTAAATGAACAAAATTTATCCTGGTACCGGCTTTTTTGATCATCTCCACCAGGTTGTTTTTAGGATTTGCGCCCAGGGAACCAGTACAAAAGCATAATCCGTTAGCAGGGCTATCCACCACTTTAAGAATAAAATCAAGGTCATCTGCATTGCTTACAATGCGTGGCAAACCTAAGATACCAAATGGCGGATCATCAGGATGGACGGCAAGGCGAATACCAACTTCTTCAGCCACCGGCACGATCTGTTTTAAAAAGAAAGCCAGGTTCTCGCGTAACACGCCATGATCAACCCCTTCGTATTTTTGCAGCTCTGTGCGCATGCCCTCCACCGTTTGCTTCTTTTCACCAGGTATACCAAACATTACGACGTTAGCTAAATCATCCAACTCATCCTGGGTATAGTTACTAAATCTTTTTTTTGCTTCCTCTATAATCTCCGGATTATAATCTTTTGCGGCGCCATCGCGCAATAAAATAAACATATCAAACAAAGCCAGATCATACCAGTTAAAATATAAGGCCTTTGATCCGTCGGGCATAAGATATTCAAGCGAGGTACGCGTCCAGTCGTTAACAGGCATAAAGTTATAAGTAACCACTTGTATACCGCAGGTGGCAAGATTGCGTAAGGTGTACTTATAATTATCGATAAAGTACTGGCGTTGCTCTGTAGCCGCTTTAATGCTTTCGTGAACAGTAACGCTTTCAACCACATCCCATGATAGTCCGGCTGCTTTGATTTCATCCTGTCTCTTACGGATGTCATTTTCCGGCCATACATCACCGTGAGGAATATGGTGAAGTGCTGTTACGATACCTGTAGCGCCGGCCTGTCGAACATCCTGCAGACTTACCGGGTCTTGTGGCCCAAACCATCGCCATGTCTGTAATAATTCCATTGATAAATTATTTATATATTATACTCCCGAAAAAATATGAAAGCCTCCGTCAACACAAATTACTTCCCCGCTTACAAACTTTGAGGCATCGCTTAATAGCCATAATAAGGTGCCGGTTAATTCTTCAGGATGGCCAAATCGTTTAAACGGCGTATTTTTAATAACAGCTTCACCACGGGCGGTGTAACCCGTTTCTGTGGTTAGTAAATGCCTGTTTTGATTAGTGACAAAAAATCCCGGGGCAATAGCATTCATCCTTATTTTATCTCCATAGCGTTGGGCAAGCTCCACACACATCCATCGTGTAAAATTATCAATCGCGGCTTTTGCCATTGAATAGCCAAGTACCCGTGTGATTGCCGTTTGCGCAGCCATCGAGGATATATTAACGATGCTTCCGGTTTGAAGGTCTTTTGATTGAGTCATGGCTTTCCCGAAAATGCAGGTCGGCAGTAAAGTACCATACAGGTTAAGGTCGAAGGCTCTCCTTAATGCGTCAATATCCATTTCGAAAACATCTGCATCCGGACCAATGACCGCTTCAGGGATATTGCCACCTGCTGCATTTACCAGCCCGTTTATTATCCCCCACTTATTAAGAACCTGATCCCTTGCAGCCAGGAGGTCTTGCTTTGACAATACATCTGCTTTAATAAACAACGATTCTTGTCCCTTTTCTTTAATACTATTCATCCTTTCGTTCCCTACATCCTCGTTCCTCCCTAAAATAGCCACCCTGGCTCCTGCTTCGCTTAAGCTGTTTACAAAGGCTTCTCCTAATATCCCAGTGCCGCCGGTTACTACAATAACTTTTTTAGTAAGATTGAATCCGTTTTGTTCCTGTTGCATAATTATTATTTAACCAGCCATGATTGTTTTGAATATGATACAGGGTATCCTCCGATGGCGGTTTATTACCGGGCAATAAAGTAAGTAAAAATTTATTAAACAAAGATGATTAATTAAATTAGCAGTTAGCTGCCAGCTACAAGGAAAAAGCATTATAATTTAAATATTTAAATATAAAATAAAAAGAAAGAAGCTTTCCAAAACCAATGGAATACAAAGTCCGCCTGATTTTTTTGGTTCTTTAACTGACCGGCGTTTTGATCATTGTAAGCTGCATGCATTGCTTAATGAATTTTGCTTTACGGTAGTTTAAGAACTAAATAAAAACTTTAAAAAGTTAATCAACCCACCTTGATAAATAAATCATATTTGTTAATCATTAATAATTGTGTATGATAGCTTAATTAACATAAAGTAAGCAGGAACATGAACACGGATATTTTTATCTTGCTTATCCATCTTAACTACCTAAGGCTAACAATAACCGGAAATATTATTTTATGAAGCTAATCCTCCTTTATAAGCCCATTATAAAAATTCACTTTTATCGTATATTTATGTTGCCTGTTTTTTCATCTTTTTGAAAGCCAGATTACAATTTGCATGTTGCATAACTTCAATCTCTTGCCATGAAAAAGTATTTGCTGTTTTTTATTTTCTGCATGTGCATGTCTGCCATCAACGCGCAAAATAACCAGTGGGCGTGGATGGGTGGCGAAAATAATTATACCCCTGCTGGCTACGGTATAAAAGGCATTGCCGATTCAGCTAACAGGCCCGGCGTTCGTACCGGTGCTGCAAGCTGGACAGATGCATCCGGTAATTTTTGGCTTTTTGGGGGTTATGGAGCTGCTGAATATTCAAGAGGCGGCCTGAATGACCTCTGGAAATACGATCCGTCCACAAAATGGTGGACATGGGTAAATGGAGATAGTATGGCCAGTCAAAAAGCGGTGTATGGCACCAGAGGTATTGCCGCACTGGCTAATAAACCTGGTGCAACTGAGCATACGAGTGGTACGGCCGATCATGTAGCCAGCTGGAAAGATGCCTCCGGGAATTTTTGGATGTACTCAAATGTATTATGGAAATACGATCTTTCTATTAATCAATGGGCTTGGATAAATGGAGACACTGCTGTTAAAAGGGCGGTATATGGCATAAAAGGCGTTGCCGATGCTGCTAATAAACCTGGAACAACAAACTCGGCTGAATGGACGGACGCATCCGGAAACTTTTGGCTCTATGGAAATGTGTTATGGAAGTACAATCTTACTACCGACCGGTGGACATGGGTACATGGAGATACGATTAATACAAAAACCGTTTATGGATTGAAAGGGGTGCCAAACAGTACCAATACACCCGGAACCAGAAAGGATGTAACAGGATGGTCGGATCCTTCGGGTAAATTATGGCTTTTCGGTGGCCATGGAACAATTAGCACAGGATACTATTATCGTGGTGGTCAATATTATTATGATGGAGAATTAAACGATCTTTGGAATTACGATCCTGGTACTAACTTGTGGACTTGGGTAGGCGGTGACACTGTTCTTTTTGCACTAAACGTTACTGGTACAATTGGTACTGCAGCCCCGGGTAACCGGCCGGGAGCGAGATCTGCCGCCGTAAGCTGGACAGATTCTTCGGGTAACTTTTGGCTTTTCGGAGGATATTCCTACACTCTTTACTCATTTTCTTACTATTCCCTCCACGATTTTTGGAAGTATAACACAACAACGAATCTCTGGACCTGCTTACAAGACGTACCTACTTCTAGGATAAAGGACTCCTTTAGTGTGAAAGGCATTGAAAGCCCTGACACCAAACCCGCATCCAGGTATAGTGCTGTTAGATGGATAGACACCTCTGGCAGCCTTTGGATGTTTGGCGGCACATCAGCATCAGCAACATCGTATTACTTGAATGATCTTTTAAGATATAATCCTGAAACGAATTTATGGTCGCTGGAACGGGAAGATAAAGGTGGAAGCGCATTTGGAATATATGGAACAAAGGGCATTGCGGATGCTGCTAATATGCCCGGGGGGAGAAAGGATGCAGCAAGCTGGCTAGACTTAACAGGTAACTTATGGCTTTTCGGTGGAAATGGAAATGTAAGTTCAGGATTGTATCCTCATCTATCGACTTATCTGAATGATTTATGGAAAAAAGACACTGATGGTATATGGACCTGGGTAAGCGGATTGACTACCCCTGCCCCTTCTGGCAGGTTTAAAGCGGTACCCTGGACAGGAGCAAACGATCAGTTATGGCTGTTTGGGGGCTGGGATGAGCATTCACTTTATAATAATGATCTGTGGAAATTTGATATGAATACCAATCAGTGGACACAGGTAAGTAGTAACAATGATAGTAGATATGGAATAAAAGGCCAGTCTGATGCTGCCAATAACCCCCCCCAAAGATATAGTGCAGTAAGCTGGAAAGATAATATTGGAAGACTTTGGCTGTTTGGAGGAAGAGGAGGGTTCAGTAATAATTATTTTAGTGAATTCAATGATGTATGGAATTATGATACTGCCATACATCAATGGACATGGGTTAGCGGCGATAGTATTGCCGGCAAGTTTGGAATATATGGAAAGAAGGGCATTCCGGATGCTGCCAATAAGCCGAGATCAAGACTGGGAGCTGTAAGCTGGACAGATACCTCAAATAACGTATGGATTTTCGGTGGTTATAATGAAGGTAGAATGCCTGATTATGATAATGAATATTTAAATGACTTGTGGAAGTATAATACCGTGACTAATATATGGACATGGATGAGTGGCGACAATGCGGTTAATAAAAACGGCGTGTATGGAACGATTGGAATACCCGATGCTGCCAACAAACCGGGTAGCCGTTATGATGCGGTAAGCTGGATAGATGCAACCGGAAAATTATGGCTATTTGGCGGCGTATCAGTTGGAGGGGTGGAGTACATAGGAGCATCGGGATTTTTCCTGAATGATTTGTGGAATTATGATCCTGCAACAAACCTTTGGACATGGATCAGTGGAGACAGCAGCATCAATAAAAACGGAATAGCCGGAAGCAGGGGTACTGTAAACAGTGCAAATAAACCAGGCGCCAGGTCAGGCGCAGTAGGGTGGAAAGACAAATCCGGTAATTTGTGGTTAATGAGCGGAACGGGTTACGGAGTAAAAGGTGCTGGCTATTTAAATGACATGTGGAAATTCAGTCCTGCTTCTTACGCACTTCCGGTAAAGTTCATTTCTTTTACCGCAGCGTCTCAAAACAATGCGGTAATACTAAATTGGCAAACAGCAGAAGAACAGCACTGCGCTTATTATGCCATCCAGCGGAGCCGCGATGGCGTTGGTTACGACAGCATTGGGACAATTACGGCAACCGGTAATGGAAACCCGGTAAATAGTTACATATTCACGGACCACCATCCTTTTGGTGATGTAAATTATTATCGCATAAGGCAGGTAGATGAAGATGGAAGATATACTTATTCAATCGTAAGAAAAGTGATGATAAATAGTGCCGGATTTAGCTATGCCTTAGGGCAGAATCCTGTTACCAATGAATTAAAGATAAACCTGCAATCAAATCAATCACTACAACTTCAACTGGAGGTGAGGGATGCTGCCGGACACCTGCTCATCCATCAAAATCAACCAATTGCCCGCGGTAATATTATGCATGTGATTCCTGTTAAGCAACTTGCCGCAGGCGTCTATTTTCTAACCGTTAATTCAGGTAAAACATCCATTACAAAAAAGTTTATTAAACAGTAATATATTATACGGCTTTATGTTAGTTTGGTTATATTCATTGTACTTTCTTACACTGCAACCATCCATTCAAACCACATGATGAAACATCTTTTTTTAGCCTATATCCTGTTTCCCTTATTCGTATCAGGACAGCAATTTCAATCCGATGAGCTTTCAAGATGCGAAGCAGCAGCAAAGAGAACCACTATTATCCGCGATACCTGGGGTATACCTCATATCTATGGCAAGACCGACGCTGATGCTGTTTTTGGATTGATGTACGCTCAATGTGAAGACAACTTTAGCAGAATAGAACAGAACTATTTATACCAGATGGGAAGACAAGCGGAAGCCGATGGTGAAAGCATGGTTTATGAAGACCTGCAGCTTCAGCTAATCGCCGATACCGCTGATGCTATTAAAGAATACCAAACCAGTGCTGCCTCATTTAAAAAACTGCTCGAGGCTTTTGCCGATGGCATAAATTATTATCTCTATAAACATCCTGAAACAAAACCAAAAGTCTTTAAAAGGTTTGAACCCTGGTTTGCATTGATGTTCACTGATGGCAGTGTTTCGGCAACCCGCACAGGTGGCATTAACCTGAATGAAACAAAGCAATTTTATTCAAATGGAGCAGATAAATCTGTCACTGATTTATATCGTCCTGATCATGAAAGGATGCTGGCTGACGAAAGAGAGACCGGTTCAAATGGTTTTGCAATTTCACGTGCCAGGACAGCCACCGGTAATACGACGTTGTATATCAATCCGCACGTGCCATTTTATTTTCGTTCTGAAGTGCAGGTAGTAAGTGAAGAAGGACTAAATGCTTATGGCGCTGTAACCTGGGGACAGTTTTTTATTTACCAGGGGTTTAACGCACACTGTGGCTGGATGCATACTACTAGCGATGCAGATGTTGCCGACCTTTACGAAGAGAAAGTTTCGCAAAAAAACAATCAGTGGTTCTATGAATATTACGGAAAGCAAAAGCCGTTGATCAGCAAAAAGATCTCGATCAGTTATTTAAAAGGTACGCAACAGGTACCCATTGTATTCACCGGATATTTTACCCATCATGGACCAGTGCTGGGAAGCAGGGATGGTAAATGGCTTAGCTTAAAAGCAAACAACCGGTCTTATGAGGCACTGCTTGAATCGTGGCTGATCACAAAAGCCAATACGTTTGATGAATATAAACAAGCCATGAACCTTCTGTCTAACGCTACTAACAATACTGTTTATGCAGATGATCAGGGCAACATTGCTTTGTGGTATGGAAACTTCGTACCCAGGCGCAATCCCAATCTCGATTGGACATTACCGGTAGATGGATCTTCCCCGTCAACTGAGTGGAAAGGTGTTCATAGTTTAGATGAGATCGTACATGTTTATAACCCGGCAACCGGCTGGATTCAGAATTGTAATGCTACTCCGTTTGCATCTTCCGGAACTGCCAGTCCGGATAAAAATAAGTATCCGGCATACATGGCGCCCGATGGACAAAACTTCCGTTCAATTAATGCCATTAAACTTTTAAGCAATGCAAATAGGATCACGCTTAATGATCTTATTAATATCGGATACGACCATTATCTTGCGGCATTCGATGTATTGCTGCCTTCACTTTTTAACGCCTATGCACAGGCGCCTGATTCAATGAAACAAAAACTATCTGAACCGGTTAAAATACTACAGCAATGGGATAAAATATCTGCGACCAATTCAGTTGCTACTACGCTTGCTATAGAATGGGGAACGCTGATGCTAACGGGTATGCATAGGCCCGCAAGCTCTGAACAGGCAACTTATCAAACCGTGATAATGAATGCTATGAGTAAAAGTACCACCGCTCAACAGCAATTAAAATTCTTATCGGAAGTAGTTACGAATCTGCAAAATCGCTTTGGCAGCTGGAAGGTACAATGGGGTGATATAAACCGTTACCAGCGTAGTGCCGATGGCCGCTTTCATGATGATCAGCCGAGCATAGCTGTAGCGCAAACATCATCAGCGTTTGGACAATTACCTTCTTTTGTAAGCAGCACACAAAATACAAAAAAGCGCTATGGCTATTCAGGCAACAGTTTTATTGCGGCAATAGAGTTTGGTCCGAAAGTAAAAGCACGAACTATCATTACCGGCGGACAATCTTTTGATCCTTCTTCAAAACATTTCACTGACCAGTCGGAGATGTTTGTGGAAGGCAAATTTAAAGATGTATTGTTTTATAAAGAAGAAGTGATGCAGCATGTGGAGAAGACCTATCATCCGGGAGAATGATGCCTTTACCTGTGACTTTATAAACCAAATCAGCTATCAGCTATCAGGGCGCTAATGTTTAGTTCCTCCTGATAGCTGATAGCTGACTGCTGATAGCAACATTTACAAACGTTTTATGCCTGACACAACGCTAGCTTGCAGGAAACTCCCGCTTGAAAGTAATTGTCTGTTGCCTTTCAGATTTTATCGGTTTGCCGTTTTCTTTGGCTGGTATCCATCTTCCGCTTTCCTTTATAATCCTGATTGCTTCCTGCCTTAACTCCATTGCACCACTAATGGCGTCCAGTTGTTTTAACCTGCCTTTATCATCTATAATAAACTTTACTATAACGGTTCCCTGAATATTATTATTCATGGCACTAAGAGGATATCGGATATGTTGGATAAGGTACCTCATCCAGGCTTGTTTGCCACCAGGATATTCAGATTCTGTGTTGTTTGAACCAGAATCTGCGGTAGAAACAACCTGGTTAAATTTCTGCTGTTGACTTTCAAAGTTAAAAGGTACAGGTAGCTTTTTATATGCTTTTACTATCCAGAAATTTTGTATTGCAGGATGCCATTTACCACTGGCTTTGACAAGTCTTAATGCTTCCTCTCTTAAACCACCGGTAACGGGCCCGCTAACACATTCCGCGTCCTGTACATTTCCTTCCTGATCAACAAGTAACTGCACAATAACGGTTCCATTAATAGCTTCTTTAGGATAATGCATATTATTCTTCAAATAGGCAGACCATGCATCAGCGCCTCCCGGATATTCAGGTTCGATCTCAACTTTAAAAAAAATTGCATTGTTTTTACTTTCAGAGATTTTACCATTTTCGCTTGCAAATATTTCATAGTCTTTGCGAGCTATAATAAGGGTTTCGTTAGTTTTCAAACTTGCGATCAACGCTCCATTTGATGCAACCATTCTATTTACATTACTCCAGTTAATGTTGTTCAGTTCTTTTCCAGGAACAGTATCACGTAAAATTATTTGTTCATTATTAAGATTAAATTGAATGCCTTTCCCGGTAAATGAACTGAAGAGTACAACTGAAATAGATAAAATAAAAAATTTATGAAAACATTTGAATCTGTTTAGCTGAATTATATTTTTCATGATAATAAATAGTTTAATTATTTGTCGGATAATATAATGTAAAGTAAACTGCATTTCTATTTTTTTTATTTAAGCATCATTGAAAATGTGATATGGTTCCGGACAAAAACCGGAAGTATAATCAGCCGGCATTATTAGATCAGGAGTTGGATGACACCGAATAATAATGAAACTTGTTGCAAATAAACATAATAAGTTATACCTTATCCTACCATTTAAAAATTGCCATCATGCAAAAGAATTCCAGATTTTTAATTATTACAGTATTTGCGCTTGCTTTTATTCAGATTGCCGGTTGTAAAAAAAAGTGTGATACCATACCACCGAATGAAGTGGAGCTTTGTGATATAAAGCATATTCAATACACATTTGGAAGTCAGAAATCCGAGGCGAATTTTACATATAACACTCATGGCGATCCTGTAAGTGTTACGGTATCTAATCCAGGTACTGGTAACCCTAATGTTATATTTCTTTATGATCATTATAATCGTATAACGGATTATATTGAACCTTACAGTAAAGTGGACCCTGCAAATCTCCCTAACGAAATTTCTTTTGAGTTCTGGATTCGTTATACCTATGCCGATCAAAATCCTTCCAGCCTGCCAGTAGTGGATACTTCCCGCACTTTTGGTTACTACAAGAATGGCCAGTTTAATGTTGTAACTCCAACGAATATTGAACATTATACTTATGATTCGAAAGGCCGTATTATTCAAATCAATTTCTCAAACAATACCTTAACATATAATTATAATGCCAACGGAAACCTGATGCTTCCTAATGTGATGTATGATGATAAGATAAACTTTCGGCGTACAAATAAACTATGGATGCTTTTGGATAGAGACTATAGTATGAATAACCCGTTCATAGCTACCAGCTACAATGATAAAGGCTTGCCAATAACCATCCCAAATTCCTATACCAATTTTTTACATCGGGTATTGTTTCTATCTTCCATAGATTATTCCTGCAATATAAATATGTTGACTAACACTTTATATTAGCATTAGAGTTAAAAAATTTACATGAAACACATACTAACATCAGAACTCCTTACCTAGACACGTAAATTAAAGGTTTGTTCGCAAATTAAATATGCGTTTAATTTGGGGATGCAATTACAACTTCCGTTATTTCCGTCAGGCAGTAAACTGATATCAGATTGTCTT
>JAABUN010000964.1_pt1 | contig 69119 bp, 55 predicted proteins | sample 5559311 | NCBI WGS metagenome assembly JAABUN01 (sample SAMN10711877, study PRJNA513370) | rock metagenome | isolation source: Antarctica rocks | place: Antarctica: Victoria Land, Siegfried Peak sud | reverse complement strand
ACCGCGATCGAAGCATTCATCGACGGCTGGAACGAACGGTGCACCCCTTTCGTGTGGACCAAGACCGCCGACGAAATCCTGACCAAAGCAAAGAAGCGTCAACCTACTTCAGACACGCGACACTAGCTGCGCGGCACGGTTCGCCCCGTGCCGCGCAGCTTGCTGAGCCGCGCCTGCAGCTGCTGCACCCGCTCGGCGTTGCCGTGCAGCTCGGTGTATCGGTCACCGAAGACGGCCAGCAGAGCGTCGTCAAGACGCCGCACCGCGCCTGGAGGGTAGCGGTAGTCCATCCGCTCGCTGATGGCCGCGCTGTCGACCGAGCCGAGCAACCGGCCGAGCTCGTCGAGCGAGGTGATGCCCAGCTCAAGCAGCAGCCCGCAGACCCAGTCGTAGTGCTCGGTGCGGGACCAGCCGGCGTCGGCGAACCGGCCGGACAAGAACGACGCGAGGTCCTGAGCGCTGATCCGCGGGTCGGCGTCGGCCGGCGAGTCGTGCTCGGTCACGCCGGCCCGCAACCGGTCCCGGATGGCGGAGAACTCCTGGTCGGCCAGCTCCAGCAGCCCAGCCGCCAGGGTGAAGCGCCGGTCCAGGTCCGGCGCGTGCTCGGCCGGGATGCTGCCCTTGTAGCGGATGTCGTGCTCGAACTCGGCCCAGGCATGCTGCAGCACCGTGCGCACCTGCACCGAGGCGGTCCGGTCCACCAGCGACTCGTGCTCCTCATCGTCCCCAGGAGCCGGGTCGACGGTGACCAGGACGTGCCTGCTGGCGTAGCCGAAACGGCCCTCCCGGGCGGTCTCCAGACCCATATCGCGATCGTCCAGGACGCGCAGCTGGTCGGCGAGCAGGTCGGCGACAGCAGCGACGTCGCTGCGCACGTAGGTGATGACGCGCACGCCGATCTGGTCGGTGATCTCGCGCATCGGGTCAGCGAACGCCGGGCGCCCCTCGATGGTCCGGTTGGCCTTGCCGGCGAACGACGCGACACTCTTGGTGCGCCCGGTCACACTCAGGTAGTTGATGCCCGCCTCGTCGAGCAGCCGGGTGACCAGCCCCTCGTATGCCGTCGTCGCGGCGGTGATCGCTGGGTAGAGCGCGGCATAGGCCTGGACAGCGGTGTGCACCAGGTCGGCGCCGACCGCAGGCACGGGGGCCGGTCGCCCGCCGGGGGCCGGTCGCACACGGGGGGCCGGTCGCGCTCCTGTCGACAGGGTGGGCGTGACGATGTAGCCCGTGGCGTAGTCGCCGTAGGTGGTCATCAGCTCCGGGTGGGTCTCGGCATACCGCGCGATGTAGGCGCAGAGCACAGCGTCGACCTGGTCCTCGACCTTGCGCAGGTCGCTCTTGCGCGGCGCTGACTCCACCCGGTCCGCAAGCGCCCGCCAGTCGGCGTGGTCGGTCACGAACAGCGGGGTGGCCGCATGCTCCAGTCCCTCAATCAGCCGCATCAGCTGCAGCAACGCGTCCCGCAGGTCAGTCAGGGTGCGCCCAGGCTTCTGCTTGTACTTCAGCGTGCGGCCCAGCTCGAAGAGCACGATCGTCGCCGGGTGCGGGTAGACCTCGATGGCCCGCCGCTCCCGACCGGAGCGGGGGTCCATGTCCAGACGCAGCGCCCGGGCCAACCGTGCTCCGCGGGACCCCTCGGCAAACTCCGGCTTGCCGGTGTTGGCCGGGTGGGCGCCCGCGTCGAACCGGGCGAAGTCGCGGTTCAGCGCCGTCTCCCCCGGCCTCGTGCCGGTCGGGTTGGTCACGATCAGCGGTGCGTCGATCGCCACCAGGCACGGCCCCTGCACGTATGCCGTGATGGCGTCGGTGATCGTCTGATCCGTCGTCTGCGCGGACACGTGCACCAGACGGCCGTCGGCGTCGATAACGGCCACCCCCGTGGGCCGCTTCTCACCCCAGGCCAGGTCGACGCCGACGTAGTGCATAGGGACACTCTGCCGCAGTTGGTCCGCGATGGGTGGGAGGGTCACCGACCTCGGGGCTGCCTCAGGCTCTGACAAAACTCTCGCTGGCGGCGTGTTCCTGAGCGTTGCCAGCGTCGACAGCATCCATCATGGCGGGGGGACGTCGACATACCCCTCGGGTGCCGGTGGCACTCCGACCGCTCTGTAGGGAGGTCACAGATGCAGCGCTGGGTGGGTTCGCGCCGCTACGGCACTCGCTCCGACGGGTGGTCAGTGCCACGCGCGGCGGCCCTGACCGTGGCGCTCACTCTAGGCGCAGCCGCCTGCAGTGCCGGACCGGAGCACACCGAGACGGGCGACCCGGACCAGGCCGTGACGTCCGACCGTATGCCGGCGAGCGGGTCGAGCGGCGAGCCGGAGGCTGCCCCCGCCCCGCTGACCGCGAGGGTGAACGACGCCGCACGGCCGGTCTCGGTGCTGGACGTCAACCAGCCCGCAGGTCTGTCCGTCGCCGTGAGTCGGGAGCTCTTCGCCACCGCACCGGTCGTGGTCGTCGCGCAGACCGAGGACATCGAGGGCGTGCGCGAGGCCGCAGACCAGGCCACCCGTCTGGGTGTGCCGCTGCTGCTGCTGGACGGTGCGCCGACTGCCGCCTCTGACGCGGCGGCCCAGTGGGCGGAGATCACCCGCCTGGGCGCTCAGAGTGTGCTGGCCGTGGGACAGCGGACGACGACCGTGCTGGGCGAGCTGCCCGATGTCGACGTCGTGACTGATGCCAGTGAGCTGCCGGCGGTCGCGCCTGCTCAGGCCGCGGCGGGCCTCACGGTCCTCCTAAGGGGCGGCGCAGGCGAGGACGCACCGGCAATGCGGGCCGCCGCGGCCTCGGCCGCAGCGGCCGGCGCACGCGTCATCCCCGTGGCCACTGCTGACCTGCGTGCGGACCCGTCCGTGATCACTGCACTGGCAGACCAGCCACCCAGCCGGGTGGTGGCCGTGGGGCCAGGATTCGCTCCGGTGGACCGGCTCGCCGGGCGGCTGGAGGTGGCCGCGACCGGCACCCAGCTGCCCGGGGGCGGCCAGACCATCTTCCCCGGTCGACGGTTGGTGGCGCTCTACGGTCACCCGGGCACCCCTGGCCTCGGGGTGCTCGGCGAGCAGGATGTGGACGCGAGCATCGCCCGGGCCAAGGAGCTGGCCGCGGAGTACGCCCCGCTCAGCTCGGTGCCTGTCGTCCCGGCCTTCGAGATCATCGCCACGGTCGCCCAGGGCTCGGCCGGCGTCGACGGTAACTACTCAGGAGAGACCGCGGTGGAGGTGCTGCGCCCCTGGGTGCAGCAGGCCGGCAAGAAGGGCGTCTATGTCGTCCTGGACCTGCAGCCCGGCCGGTCCCACTTCTTGGACCAGGCCAAGATCTACGAGGACCTGCTGCGGATGCCGCACGTCGGTCTGGCCCTGGACCCTGAGTGGCGGCTGACCCCCACCCAAAGCCCGCTCGGACAGATCGGACGGGTCGAGGCCGAGGAGGTCAACGCGGTCATCGACTGGCTGGCCGACCTCACTGCGCAGGAGAGGCTGCCACAAAAGCTGCTCGTGCTGCACCAGTTCCGGCTCTCGATGCTGCAGGACACCGACCAGCTCAAGCTCGGCCGTGACCAGGTGCAGGTCTTGATCCACATGGACGGGCAGGGTGCCCCGCGCCTGAAGGACGACACCTGGACGTCGGTGCTCGGTGCCGCCCCGGCCGGCGTGCCGCTGGGGTGGAAGAACTTCTACGACGAGGACGTGCCGATGCTCACGCCGGAAGAGACGATGACCCGGCGGCCGGCCCCGCTGATGATCTCCTACCAGTGACCCTGCGGGTGCCAGGGACAATGCGGCTGCCTCCTCAGCCGCGGACCATCCCGTAGGCCCGCTCGACGGCGATCCGCAGCACCAGCCGCTGCTCGGTTACCTGGGCCTCGCGGTACGTGTCCCAGTCGTCATGCTCTCCGGCGAGTCGGCGGTACAGCTCGACCAGTGCGTCGACGGCGTCGTCGTCGGGGTTCTCAGCGACGGGCCCGAGGGTGGCGCTGCCCTCAGCGACGGCATACGCCCAGAAGTCTTCACTGCTGACGTGCAGCCCCACCCTCGGGTCGCGAGCCGCATTGCGGGTCTTGGCTCGGTCCGCCGTGACCGAGACCGAGGCCTCGTGCGTCTGCGGGTCGTAGTGATAAAGCACGTTGGAGGTCTGCGGCCGGCCGTCCCGCTTGAGGGTGATCAGCACACCCTTGCGGTGCGAGGCCAGGAAGTCGTCATACCTGCTCGGAATCTGTGCTGCGTTCATAGGGGAGCAACACGCCCGGGCATTCACCCCTTCCCGAGCTGAACCCGGGGTTCGGCCACGAAACCTATGGTGCTGCTCGCTGCCGCCTCAGCCGATCGGGTCTACGAAGGCTGCGGTGTCGTAGTACGTCGCGAACCGGCTGACCCGGTCGTCGTCGAAGGTCAGCAGGGAGACCCCGGCATACTCGATGTCCCTCCCCGCGGCGAGTCGCCCCGTGGAGCGCCACTCCAGGATGCCCTCGTCGCCCTCCTCGACCACCCGGTCGAAGTCGGTGGTGATCTCGTCGAACTCCGCGATGTACTGCGCCCAGAAGGTCGGGGCATCTGCGGTCCTGCCCGGGCCGTGCTTGCGCTCAGGGCGGCTCAGCTGCGCCCCATCGGCGAACTGCGCGAGCAGGTCCTGCTGATCGCCCCTCTCGAAGGTCTGGAGCGCGTCGGCAAAGCGTTGGCTGCGATCGGTGTTGGGCACGGGACTCCTCGGGAAGTCAGCGAGATGCTTAGATCATCACAGTATCCCGGGGTGCCGTGTGGTGCAGCCGCAGGGGGAGGTGAGGCAGGCCGAACAGGTCAGGATGCGTGAACCGTGGTGCGGTCTGCGGCGGTGCGACCCGTCAGGACCATGCCGACCATGGCCAGCAGCGCCCCCGCTCCTTCGGCGACTGCGCTGAGCGACTTCTCGAAGTACCAGAGCGGCTCGTACATCGAGGGGAGCGGGCCGAGCGCCGGCACCTCGACATACCGGTAGAGCAGCACCGCGACGAACGCGGACAGCAGCACCACGGCAGCGACCGCGTAGGCGAGCCGGCTGGGCTGCACGAGCAGGTAGATCCCGATGAGGATGGCAGCCACCGCCTGGATGCGGAACAGGTTGCCGCCCCCGATGCCGCCCGGCGCCGCGAGCTGATAGTTGGCGGCCAGCCGCAGGTGCACGACCGCGTCGACGGCCAGCGCAGCGACCACCGCGACGCGCACGACGGACTCGGCAGCCCCGAGCCTGGGAGCCTGGGCTGTGCTCATCCGACGACCAGGGTGGCGACCATGTTGGGGTGCGGGGTGCAGTGGAAGGCGTACTCCCCGGTCTCGTCGGGCACCGTGAAGGTGACCTCCTCGCCAGGCCCGACCGGGAGGTCGAAGACACCCTCCTCGTCGGAGGTGACGGTATGCCCGACGCTGTCCTCGTTGATGACGGTGATGTCGGACCCCGCCGGGATCGAGTCGGGCACCTCGAAGGCGAACTCGGCGATCGTGATGACCAGATCCTCCGACGCAGCCTCCTCGGTCGCGGTGGCCGTGTCGTCGGTAGCCGACTCGGTGGCCGGCTCGGACTCGGTGGCCGGCTCGGACTCGGTGGCTGACTCGGACTCCATCGCCGAGTCCTCGGACGCCGACTCCTCGGGCTCTGCCTCGGACGTGGTGGGCGAAGCAGCTGCGTCCGGCTCGGCCGGCTCCTGCGCGTTGCCGCAACCCGCGACCAGCAAAACGGCAGCCAGAGCGGTGGCGGGCATGCGCATGCGCAGCGATGACGAGCGAGAGGTCCCGGTGGTCTTCATGGACAGTAATACGTCGGCGCGGCCGATCAGGATTGCGCCCTCACAGATCGACCGAGGACCAGACCGCCCCGGACTCGGCGATCAGCTGTACCGTCTCCACGCCGGGTTCGGGTGCCGGAACCACCCAGCTGTTAGGCCCGCGTGCATGAATCTCCCACTCGCCGACGTCCTTCGTAGACCCGTTCGTGAGCACCAACCGGCACAGGTAGCGGTTGCCGGCGGGCCCGTTGCTCACCTCGATGACCAGCACCTGCTGGCCGGAGCTCAGACTGGGCGACACGCTGCCCACCCGCTGGCCGGAGGTCGTGGTCAGCCCAAAGGAGCTGTCGGCGACGATCACCTGCTCGCTTGCCGGTGGCTCATCACCGGTCGACGCCAAGGTCAGACCGATCCCGGCGAGCAGGCCGATCGCCGCAGCGGCCGCCGACGGAAGGAGCGGGCGCCACCGGGAGGCCGTCGGGGCGCTGGACTGCTCCGTATGCAGTGCACTCACCACCCTCGCCTCGAAGCCGGAGGGCGGGGCGATCCGCGGGACGGCCGCCAGCGTCTGCTCGATCGCGGTGGCCAGCTCGTCGTAGTCCTGGCGGCAGGCCCGACAGGCTGCCAGGTGGACAGTCAGCTCGTCCCGGTCCGGTCCGGTGACCTCCCCCAGGGCCAGCTGCAGGATCCGGTCCTCCTCGGGGTGCTGGAGCTCAGTCATGCTCGACCTCGAGGGACTCCCGTAACCGGCGCAGGCCGGCGCGGATGCGTGTCTTGGCCGTCCCCAACGGGATGTCCTCCCGCTGCGCCACCTGCGCCGCGGTGCAGCCTCCGAGCACCGCCAGCACGACCGCTCTCGCCTGCTCCGGTGCAATGCGGTGCAGCCGTCGGACGGCCTGTTCGGTCTCCATACGGTGCAGGGCGTGCTCCTCTAGGTCCGGTGAATGTGTGGTCTCGGCGAGCAGATGGTTGAGCAGCTCGGTGTCGATCGGCGTGCTGTGTCGGGCTCGGGTTCGCACGGCGTCGATGGCGGTGTTGCGGGTGACGACCAGCAGCCAGGTCAGCACCGAGGCCCTGCGGACGTCGTAGCTGCCCGCAGCCCGCCAGGCCCGCACGAAGACCTCCTGGCTCACGTCCTCGGCCAGCCCGGGATCCCGGGTGATCGCCACCGCCATACCGTAGACCGCCCCCTGAAATCGTCGCACGAACGCTGCTGAGACCGCCGGGTCGTCCAGACCCAGGCCGGCCAGCAGGGCGGCGTCCTGTGCCCGGTCGGCACGCGAGACGACAGCCATGTCAGTGCTTACGTATGCCGAGGGCGGGGGGATTGCATCCGCCAACAGATGAGTGCCTGATCCACACGAGGAGTCCCCTGTCTGCCGGGCTGTCACCATCCCACACCGGCGCCGACCCAGCAGCCGGGATGCGGCCGCGGCGACCATGCCGCAGGCTTGGGCTCATGCGGATCGGCAACACCGAGGTGAGAGTTCTGGGCGGGGCCCCCGGCTGCCTGCTGATGATCCTGGTGTCGGTCGTCTTGTCTGTCGTGCTGACAGTGCTACTCAACCTGCTGATGCGCTGAGCGCTCTGCCGCGGAGGGCATTACAGGCAGCGACCCGTTAACGGGCGCGCCTCAGGCAGCCGGCCCACGGGCTCGGACCCCGGCCACGTGCGTCATTGCCTTGCGCAGCTCGGTGAGCCAGTCGTCCTCGTGCTGCTCGACGAGCCGCACGCACCAGGCCAGCGCCTCGGACCTGGAACGAGCCACTCCTGCCTCGATCAGGGTGTCCAGCACCTGACGCTGCGGCTGCTTGAGCCGGGTCATCACTGGCACCGCGATGTGTGTGAACAGCTCCCGGTGCTCCCCGACCACGACGCCCCAGGACACCTTGCGGTCCCACCGGTGCTCCGCCTCACGGGCGATGGTCATCCGAATGTCGCGGGTCTCTTCCCGAAAGGCTTTGGCGCGACCGACCCTGGAGGCCTTGGCCTCGGCGTCGCTGGTCCCCTCCGCCAGGGTAAGGTCAGGCATTTGCAGCAGCACCGTGATCTCCTCACGATCCACGGAGGTGGCCAGGTCCGAGATCTCCCAGCCTTGCGGTAGCCGGCCGTTCAGCCAGCCCCGGAGTACTTCATACTCTTCTGTAATCATGTAAGCAAGATTACATCATCTCTGGTCCTCGCCTGTTCAGGGATAGTCCGCGCGCGGTGGGGGCACCCCCAATGCATCCAAGGTCAGGGCGAGCGCGTGCCGCAGGGCCGCGATCTCGTGGTCGGACTGCTCCCCCTCGGCGCGTTCAGCAGCCTTCGCTGCTCGCTCGGCTGCCTGGGCAACAGCCAGCCCCTTCTGCTCGACGTCGGACGCTCGCGCCCGCCCGGACACGTCTCCCGCAGAACGCTCGCTCATCGTGTGCCTCCACCCGGCTCGGTTGACCACTCCGGGCGTTCGATTATGCCGTGCGACACCACCCCCTTCCACTCGTCCGCTGCCGCCGCGCTGCAGGCCCACCACACGGTGACGGCGGTTTAGGGTGACGGGGTGACGTTGGTGCTGCACCGGGGGGTCGACACCGCGGTGCTCGCCGACGGTCTGGCCGGGCTGCTGGCCGAGCCGCTGGCCGACCCGTTTGCCGAGGAGGTCGTGGTCGTCCCGGCCCGCGGCGTGGAGCGGTGGTTGACCCAGCGGCTGTCGCACCGACTGGGGGCCGGCGCGCGCGGTGGCGACGGCGTGTGCGCCGGTGTGCGCTTCTTGACCCCGCCCTCCCTGGTCGCCCTCCTGCTCGGCCGCGAGCGCGACGACCCGTGGGACCCCGAGCGACTGGCGTGGACCGTGCTGCAGGTCATCGACGCAAGCCTCGGTGAGCCGTGGTGCATCACCCTGTCGCAGCACTTGGGTCATGGGCAGACCGGCGAGGACGCCGAGCTGCGACAGGGGCGCCGGTGGTCGGTCGCCCGACGGCTCGCCGGGCTGTTCTCCTCGTATGCCGTGCAGCGGCCCACCCTGATCGCCGACTGGCGGTCCGGGCAGATCGGTGAGAACAGAGGGGGTGACCCGGTCGGTGCCCGACCAGGGGGGGCACAGCGGGTGGGGGACGGACTGGGCGGACAGCTCGACGAGGACCTGCACTGGCAGGCTGAGCTGTGGCGCCGGGTCGTCGACGCCGTCGGTGAGCCCCCTCCCGACCAGCGGCTGAGGGACACCATCGCCCGGCTGCGCTCCGGGGAGGGCGACGGGCAGGATGAGGGGCTCGACTTGCCTGGACGGCTCTCGCTGTTCGGGCACACTCGGATGCCGGCCAGCGAGGTGGCGTTGCTGGAGGCCCTGGGGCAATGTCGCGACGTGCACCTCTGGCTCCCACAGGCCTCCCCCGCCTTGTGGGATCGGCTCGCCCCGACGGCCGCAGCGGGCCCGGTGCCGAGAACGCAGGACCGGTCGGCCGAGCTGGTGCAGCATCGGCTGCTCGCTGCCCTAGGACGAGATGCTCGCGAGGTGCAGCGGGTGCTGGCCACGGCCCCGTCGGCGCGAGACGCCACAACACCTGCGACACCTGCGACACCCGCGACACCGCATACTCTGCTGGGCTGGTTGCAGGACGACATCCGGCACGACCGCGCCCTCGACGCGGACACCCGTGCCGCGCGGGTCCTCGATCCCGGCGACCGAAGCCTGCAGGTGCACGCCTGCCACGGTCCTGGCCGCCAGGTGGAGGTGCTGCGGGAAGTGCTGTCCGGGCTGCTGGCCGACGACCCGAGCCTGGAGCCGCGGGACATCCTGGTGATGTGCCCCGACATCGACGACTACGCCCCGCTGGTGCACGCCGGGTTCGGGCTGGCGGACGTGGTCGACGACTCGGCAGGCGCTGGTCACCCCGCCCACCGGCTGCGGGTCCGGCTCGCCGACCGAGGCGCGCGGCATACCAACCCCCTCCTTGCCATGGCCGCCGAGCTGGTGCGACTGGCCGGATCCCGGGTGAGCGCCACTGAGGTGCTCGACCTGGCCCACACCGCCCCGGTGCGCTGGCGGTTCGGGCTGGACGACGACGAGCTGGACCGGATGACCGGGTGGGTGCACGAGTCAGCGATCCGGTGGGGGCTGGACGCCGAGCACCGCGGCAGCTACAACCTGCAGCGGTTCGGCCAGAACACCTGGGCGTTCGGCCTGGACCGCGTCCTGACCGGTGTCGCTGTCGACGGCAGTTCGGTCACCGGGCTTGGCACCGCCTTGGCCGTCGACGACGTGGACAGCGACGATATCGACCTGGTCGGCAGGCTCGCCGAGCTGGTCGACCGGCTGCGCACCACCCTGGTCGCGCTGGGTGCGGCGCACACCGGTCCGGATTGGGCGGACGCGCTGCGCACCGGGGTCATCTCACTCGCCGACGTGCCTCCGCGTGACCGTTGGCAGCTCGCCCAGCTCGAGCGAGAGCTGGAGCGGATCAAGGAGGCGTCGACCCAGGCCGCCTCGCCCGGGGCATCGGTGCTGCGGCTCAGCGACGTCGCGGCCGTGCTGGAGGACCGGCTCGGCGGCCGGCCGACGCGGGCGAACTTCCGCACCGGCACGCTGACCGTGTGCACCATGGTGCCGATGCGCTCGGTGCCGCACCGGGTGGTCGCCCTGGTGGGGCTGGACGATGGCGTGTTCCCGCGGAACACGGCGCTCGACGGCGACGACGTGCTCGCCCGCACCCCGGTCACCGGCGAGCGCGACCCGCGCAGCGAGGACCGGCAGCTGCTGCTCGACGCGGTGATGGCCGCACAGGAGACACTGGTCGTCACCTACACCGGGGCCGATGAGCTCACTGGCGCCGAGCGCCCGCCGGCCGTGCCCCTAGGCGAGCTGATTGATGCAGCCCGGGCCACCGCGACCTTCTCCGGCCACCCGAGCGGCGACTTCGGGCCCGTCGGCGCCGACGCCCCTGTGCTGCATCATCCGCTGCAGCCGTTCGACCGACGCAACCTGCGCCCCGGTGCCCTGGTGCCTGGCTCCGCCGAGCCGTTCTCCTTCGACGCCACAGTGCTGGCGGGGGCACACGCGGCAGCGGGCACCCGGCGCCCTGTCGCGGTCGTCGGTGACCACCCACTGCCACCCCTGGAACTGCAGACCGTCCCGCTGCAGGACCTGCACCACTTCCTGGCCCACCCAGCCCGGTTCTTCCTCTCCCAGCGTCTCGGCGTGCTGCTGCCGGAGGTTCCGGAGGAGGAGGGCCACGGCATACCGATCGATCTGGACGGACTTGCCACATGGGGCGTCGGCGACCGGGTCCTGCGCAACGTGCTGACCGGGCGACCGCTGGAGGTATGCCGTGACGCCGAGCTCGCTCGCGGGCTGCTGCCCCCCGGTGCGCTGGGCAGGCGGGTGCTCGACGAGGTGTGCGAGATCGTGCAGACGCTCGCCCACGCCGCCGCACCACTGCGCGAGGGTGAGCCGGGCTCCGTGGACGTGGACGTCGACCTGGGCCAGGGGAGGCACCTGGTCGGGACGGTGCCCGGTCTGGTCGCCGACCGGGCTGTGCACGTCGGCTACTCCACGGTCCGCGGCACGCAGCGGCTCGCTTCGTGGCTCACCGTGCTGACGCTCACCGCCGCCTACCCAGACACCCCCTGGACGTCACACGTGCTCGGTCGCCACCGCTCCCGCAAGCAGGTGCAGGTGACGCACGGGCCGGTCGAGCCCGCACTGGCCCGTGCCACCCTGCGTGACCTGGTCGACCTGCACCACCGTGGACTTCGCGAGCCGCTGCCGGTGCCGGTGGAGACGGGCCTTGCGTATGCCGAGGCGCTCGCCGACCACGAAGACCCGCTGCAGAAGGCGCGGCGGGCCTGGGAGAGCGATGACCGGGAGGGAGCCTTCCCTGGCGAGCAGGACGACCCGGCCCACGTCCGCGTGCACGGTTGGCAGGCGCCGCTGGCCGTACTGACCACGCCGGCTCGGGATGACGAGTCCTGGGTCCGGGGCGAGCGCACTCGGCTCGGGCAGCTGGCCCGGCGGGTCTGGGACCCGGTGCTGACCGGCCCGGAGAGTTGGGAGATCCTGTGACCGCAGGCGAGCCCACGGTCGCGGCCACACCGCATACCGCGGATCGGGCGACCTTCAGCATCCGCGACCCGCTGCCCACCGGCACTACGCTGCTGGAGGCCAGCGCCGGCACGGGCAAGACGTGGACGATTGCCGCGCTCGTCGCCCGGTTCGTCGCCGAGGGCGAGGCGCGGCTACCCGAGATGTTGGTGGTGACCTTCGGCCGGGCGGCCAGCCAGGAGCTGCGGGCACGGGTGCGCGAGCGCCTGGTCGCCGCCGAGCGAGCCCTGCTCGCCCCTCCCCCGGCGGAGCAGCGCGATGAGCTGGATGCCGTGCTGCTGGCGGGGTCGGCGGATGAGCAGGCACAGCGGCTGGCCCGGCTGCGGGAGGCGCTGACCGGCTTCGACGCCGCGACGATCGCCACCACGCACCAGTTCTGCCAGCTGGTGCTGCGCAGTCTCGGTGTGGCCGGTGACACCGACGCCGACGCGCACCTGGTCGAGGATCTGGACGACCTGCTGGTGGAGGTGGTGGACGACCTCTACCTGCGCGGCTTCGTGGGCGACACCGACCCGCCCGTGTTCTCCCGGGCCGAGGCGCTGGCCATCGCGCGCAAGGCCACCGACGACTCGCACGCCGAGCTGTCGCCGCAGACCGCTGAGCGTGGCTCGGTTGCCGCCCGGCGGGTCGGCTTTGCCGCGGCTGTCCGGGCCGAGCTGGACCGGCGCAAGCGGCGCCTGGGGGTGCTGCACTACCAGGACCTGCTCACCCAGCTCGCCCAGGCCCTTCAGGACCCCGACGGTGCCGCCCGCGCCCGGATGCGGCAGCGCTGGCGCGTGGTGCTGGTCGATGAGTTCCAGGACACCGACCCAGTGCAGTGGCAGGTGCTGGACCGGGCGTTCACCGGGCACGCGACGATGGTCCTGATCGGTGACCCCAAGCAGGCCATCTATGCCTTCCGCGGCGGTGACGTGGTCACCTATCTCGACGCCGGCCGAACTGCCTCCACGATCAGGACACTGGGCACCAACTTCCGCACCGACGCGGCCCTGGTAGACAGTCTGCAGACGCTGCTGGGCGCAGCTGCGTTGGGCGAGTCAGAGATCGTGGTGCGCCCGGTGACCGCGCACCACCAGGGCTCTCGGTTGCAGGGGGCTCCGTGCCCCCACCCGCTGCGGCTGCGGGTGATGCACCGGGCCCATGCCGGCCGCACCGGCACCAAGCCGCTGCTGGTCGGGAGACTGCGCGAGCACGTGGCACGCGATGCTGCCACCGACATCGCGGCACTGCTGTCCGCCGACGCGACGTTCGACGGCACGTCACTGCGACCCAACCAGGTCGCGGTGCTGGCCTACCGGACGCGCGACCTGGCCATGGTTCAGCAGGAGCTGGCCGCGGTCGGGCTGCCCGCCGTGGTGGCCGGCGGTGGCAGTGTCTTTGCGACCCCGGCCGCCACCGAGTGGCTGACCCTGCTCGAGGCGCTCGTCGCGCCGCATCGCTCGGCCCGGGTCCGGGCCGCGGCCTTGACCAGCCTGGTCGGGTACACGGTCACGGACCTGGACGGCGGCAACGATGAGCTCACCGACGCGCTGACCGCACGGCTGCGCCACCTGGCCGACGTCGGCGAGCAGCGCGGCATCGCCGCGGTCACCGAGCACGCCACCATCAATGGACTCATCGAGCGGGTGCTCGGCACGGTCGGCGGTGAGCGACACCTGACCGACCTGCGGCACGTCAGCCAGCTGCTGCACGACGCTGGCAGCGCAAGCTCCGTGGGCCTGGTCGCCCTCACGGACTGGCTGCAGGCGCAGATGAGCGACGACACCCCGCCCGGTGCCAGTGCCCGGACCCGTCGGCTCGACAGCGACGCCACCGCCGTGCAGCTGGCCACGATCCACGGCAGCAAGGGGCTGCAGTGGCCCGTGGTCTACCTGCCCTTCGTGGCCGACCGCTTCGTCCCGACGCCGCAGCGCTACACCGCCCAGATGCGCATCCCGCTCTTCCACTCCCCCGCCCCCGAGCGCACCCGGCGGATCGACGTCGGTGGACCGACCGGGCCGCACTGGGCCGAGTCGGTCAGAGACGATCAGCTCGAGGACGCCGGTGAGTCACTGCGCCTGCTGTATGTCGCACTGACCCGGGCCCAGTCCCAGGTGGTCACCTGGTGGGCGCCGGGGAGCAACACCTCGACCTCGGCGCTGCACCGCCTGCTGCTTGGCCGCGGGCCGGGTCAGAGCGAGGTGCCCGACCAGCACCGGGTGCCCGGAGACGAGGCCGCCGTGTCGGCCCTCGGCCGATGGTCTGCCCGCGACGCCCAGGGGCCGGACCAACCAGCACGCCCTGGTGCACACATCGAGATGGCAGACCCGGTCGACCCGCCGGCCCTCGCCACGTCATCCAATGGCTTGGGCCTTGCGGTGCGCACCTTCGACCGCGAGGTCGACACGACCTGGCGGCGCACGTCCTACACCGCGCTCAGCACACCGGTGGCAGATGTCTCGGCCGGGCGCCGGTCGAGCCCTACGGACCTGCGCGCGGGAGGGGCCGACCTCGGTCCGGGCGGGGTGGGCAGCGAGCCCGAGGTGCAGCCTCGCCAGGATGAGCCCGACGTCCCGCAGACCCTCGACGACGGCATGCTGCCCGGTCTCGCCCTCGGCCGCGCCGACGTGCCCTCCCCGATGGCCGACCTGCCGGTGGGTGCGCGCTTCGGGTCGCTGGTGCATGCGGTGCTGGAGCATGCCGACCCCACGGCATCAAACCTACGGGCGGAGCTGAGCGAACGTATCCGGGAGCAGCTGGTGTGGTGGCCGGTCGACCTCGAGGCCGGCGGGGTCGAGGAGCTGGCAGATGCCCTGGTCGCGGTCTGCGACACCCCCCTCGGCCCGCTGGCTGCCGGGGCGACGATGCGGCAGCTCGGCACCGCAGACCGACTCTGCGAGCTTGACTTCGAGCTGCCGCTCGCGGGCGGCGACGACTCGGCATACCCGACGGGCGAGGTGCGGCTGGGCGACCTGCGCCCCCTGCTGCTGCGCCACCTGCCGGCCGGCGACCCGGTGCGCGGCTGGGCGCAGGAGCTGGCGCGCCCGGAGCTGGGCGGGCAGGCACTGCGCGGCTACCTGACCGGGTCGGTCGATGTGCTGCTGCGGGCCGGTGGGCGCTACCTGGTCGTCGACTACAAGACCAACTGGCTCGGCCCGGCCGACGAGCCGCTGACGGCGGCGAACTACCGCCCCGAGGTGCTGGGGCAGGCAATGGGGCACTCCAGCTATCCGCTGCAGGCGCTGCTGTATGCCGTCGTGGCGCACCGGTTCCTGCGCTGGCGGCTGCCCGGCTATGACCCCGGTGAGCACCTGGGCGGGGTGCTCTACCTCTATCTACGCGGGATGTGCGGGCCGGACACGCCGATGGTCGACCAGCACCCGTGCGGTGTCTGGTCGTGGGCGCCGCCCACAGCCCTGGTGCGCGCGGTCTCGGACCTGCTCGACGGCGGTGCGCGGTGAGCACGGGCGCCGAGCAGGCCGCAGAGCAGACCGACGGGTGGGACCGGACGCTCGCCCGGTCGGCGCGCGGCGTGCTCGGCGAGCTCAACAGCGCCGGGGTGCTGAGTGCGGCCGACGTGCACGTGGCCACGACCCTGGCCCGGCTGGGTCACGAGGGTGACGCCGAGGTGGTGCTGGCCGCGGCGCTCGCGACCCGGGCGGTGCGGGAGGGCTCGGTCTGCGTCGAGCTCAGCCGGGTCGACGAGCTGGCGCCGGAGAGGTCCTGGCCGGAGCCGAAGGCGTGGCTGGATCGGGTGCGGACGAGCAAGCTGGCCGCCCAAGGCGCGCTCGTCGTCGACCTCGACCTGGTCTACCTGCAGCGCTACCACCACCAGGAGGTCGTGGTCTGCGCCGACCTGGCTGCCCGGGCCGACCAGGCACCCCCGACGGTTGACGAGGGGGTGCTGGCGGCAGGACTGGACCGAGTCTTCCCCGGCGCGGGGTATGCCGAGCAGCGCGCGGCCGCCGACGTGGCGCTCCGCACGTGGACGACCGTGCTGACCGGCGGGCCGGGCACCGGCAAGACCACGACCGTCGCCGGGGTGCTGGCCCTGTTGGCCGAGCAGCACGAGGGGGCCGGCCGGCCGATGCGGGTGGCGCTGGCTGCGCCGACCGGCAAGGCCGCGGCACGGCTGCAGGAGGCGGTGGCCGAGGCCCTGCAGCCGATCCTGGAAGCGGAACTGACCACGGCTCAGCGCGCCGCGCTCGCACCACTGCGCGACGTCACCGCAGCGACGCTGCACCGGCTGCTGGGCCGCCGTCCAGGCAGCCGGCGGCCACGTCACGACCGCGGCAACCGGCTGCCGCACGACGTCATCGTGGTCGACGAGGCGTCGATGATGTCGCTGACCATGACCGCCCGGTTGCTGGAGGCGGTGCGCCCGCAGACCCGGCTGCTACTGGTCGGCGACCCCGACCAGCTGGTCTCGATCGAGGCCGGGGCGGTGCTGGCCGACCTGGTCTGCGGTCTGCAGAGCGTCGATGCCGAGGCTGCCAGCACGCAGGGCGCAGGTGGCACGCACGGCTTAGCCGCAACGCAGGGCACCGGCAGCACGCAGGGCACAGGTGGCACTCAGCCTCGGGTTGCCGGGGTAGCCCGGCTACGGACGGTGCACCGCTTCGGCGAGCGCATCGGCGCCCTGGCACAGGCGCTGCGCGACGGCGACGCCGACGCAGCGGTGCGAGTGCTCCGCGACGGTGGCGACGAGCTGCGCCTGATCGAGGACCCGGACGCCACGGCATACCTGCAGGCACCACTGACCCGGCACGCCCTGGCGCTGCGCGAGGCGGCCCTGGCCGGGGACGGACCGGGCGCCCTGGCCGCGATGGCCGGGCACCGGCTGCTGTGCGCCCATCGCGAGGGGCCGCACGGCGTAGGCACCTGGAACCGGTACATCGAGCGGTGGGTCACCGAGGCCACCGGCGACGGGCTGTGGGATCCAATGTATGCCGGGCGGCCGCTGCTGGTGACCGCCAACGACTACGCCCTGGGGCTGTTCAACGGCGACACCGGTGCTGTCGTCGTCGGTGACGACGGGCGGCCGCAGGCGGTCGTCGTGGCACAGGACGGGCTACGCCGGCTCGCCGTCAGCCGGCTCGGCGATGTCGAGACCATGCACGCCATGACGATTCACAAGGCCCAGGGCAGCCAAGCCCGGGCGGTCACCGTGCTGCTCCCCGAGCAGGATTCGACGCTGCTGACTCGCGAGCTGCTCTACACGGCGGTCACCCGCGCGCAGGAGCGGCTGGTGGTCGTCGGGTCCGAGGCTGTGGTGCGCGCCGCCATCGGCCGGCAGGTGCGCCGGGCCAGCGGGCTGCGGCAGCGGCTGTCCCGCTAGCGGGCTGCGGCAGCGGCTGTCCCGCTAGCGGGCTGCGGCAGCGCCTGGACCGTTGGTCCGCGAGGAGCCGCGAGGCCGTTCAGTCGCCCCGGTATGGCGCCAGGAACCTGCCCTTGCTCCACCAGCGCTCGTCGAGCAACTCGTCGCGGGCACCCTGCAGGTGGGTGCTGACCAGCTCGGCGAGCCCGTCGGCGTCTCGTCGCTCGATGGCCGCCAGCATCTCGTCGTGCTCCAAGGTGGCTCGCTGCACGCCGCCCAGCAGGTGGACATACAGGCGGGAGTAGGGCTCGACCAGCTCCATGAGCTGGAGCACGACCCGCACGGTATGGGTGCGCGCGGTCGCGAGGTACATGGAGGTGTGGAACTCGTGGTTAAGACTCGACCACCGGTCCCGGTGCAGCTGGGCCTCGCGGTCGGCCGGCTCGAGGGCCCGGTGCATCGACGCGGCGATCTCGCCCAGCCCTCGGTGGTCACGGGGCGAGAGTCCTGCGATCACGTCGGCAGCCAGCCCGGGCTCGACAGCGAGCCGCAGGTCGTAGAGGTCGGCAATGTCGTCCTGGTCCAGGTCCACTACGGTCGCCCCCTGGCCGTGGTTGAGCGTGACCAGGCCCTCGCTGCAGAGCGCCTGCAGACCCTCGCGGACAGGGATCCGGCTGACACCGAGCTCGGCTGCGAGCTGCTTCTGGTTGATCGCCTGGCCCAAAGCCAGCTGACCCGTGCGGATCCGCTGACGCAGCTCCTCGGCGATCTGCTCAGAGTTCAGCACAGGCACTCGTCTCACACGTCCGCGAGTTCACCAGAGACCACACCCGACGGCACGAGCGCTCCGCGAGGGCTTCGAGCGAAGTTCGGCCAGCTGGGCCCAGGGTTGATCGTTGCCGCAGCATTCATCGGCCCGGGCACCGTGACCACGGCCAGCGTGGCCGGCGCAGACTATGGCTTCGCCTTGTTGTGGGCGATCATCTTCAGTGTCCTGGCGGCCATGGTGCTGCAGGAGATGTCGGCGCGGCTCGGTGTCGTCAGCCGTGAAGGACTCGGCGAGGCACTGCGCACCACCTTCGCCAACCCGGTCATCAAGATCGGCGCGATCATCCTGGTCGTCTCGGCGATCACCATCGGCACCGCGGCGTTCGAGGGCGGCAACCTTACGGGTGCCGGCTTGGCGCTCGATACTGTGCTCGGTGGCGGTACAGCGGTATGGGCCGCCGGTGTCGCGGTCCTGGCTGCTGCGCTGCTCTTCACCGGCAACTACCGGCTTGTCGAACGGGTGCTCGTCTGGCTGGTCGTCATGATGGGCATTGTCTTCTTGGTCACCGCGGTGATGGTGACCCCGGATCTGGGCGATCTGCTCTCCGGGTTTGTCCCCCGCGTCCCCAACGGAGCCACGCTGACCGTCATGGCACTCATCGGCACGACCGTGGTGCCCTACAACTTGTTCCTGCACGCCAGCTCGGTGCAGGACAAGTGGGGCACCGACGTCCCGACCGCGCGAGCCGTCAAAGAGGCCAGGCTCGACACGACGTTGTCGATCGGTCTGGGCGGGTTGGTCACCCTCGCCATCCTCACCACGGCAGCCGCCGCGCTGTTCGGCACGGGCAAGGGCGTCGAGAGCGCGGCCGACATGGCCACCCAGCTCGAGCCACTGCTCGGCCCGGCGGCGAAGTACTTCTTCGCCTTCGGCCTGCTGGCCGCCGGTGTCACCAGCTCGATCACTGCTCCCCTGGCCGCCGCATACGCCACCGCGGGCGCGTTCGGTTGGCGGCGCGACCTGTCCGAGCCCAAGTTCAAGGCGGTGTGGGCCGCGATCATCCTGGTCGGGGTGACGTTCGCCATCATCGGCTCGAGCCCGACCCAGCTGATTGTCTTTGCCCAGGCAGCCAACGGGCTCATCCTGCCGATCATCGCGGTCTTCTTGCTGGTCGTCATGAACCGAGCCGTCCTGCTGGGCACGTACGTCAACTCCAAGGGCGCCAACATCGTGGGCGGCTTTGTCGTGCTGGTCGCGATCGGGCTAGGCCTGCGGTCCCTGCTGATCGCGTTTGGCGCCATCTGAGCAGAATGCGCGCGACTGCTCGTGCCCGCCGGCCCGGGCCGAGTGGCGACACGGGTGCGGCAGGGTCAGACTTGGCGCCACCACACAAAGGAGTGCGCGACATGAGCATCAGCGACGACACCCCCACCGACGCCGGGAGACCGGGCGACGACAACACGCCTGGCGAGGGCAGCGCCCAAGAGGCCACCTCCGTGCCCAACCCCGAGACCGGGGTCGGCATCGGCGCGGGCGATGAGTCCAGCTTCGAGCCCGAGGAGGACCCCGAGGCAGTCCCGGAGGACGACCAGCACTGAGCTCTCACCGAGCCGACCACGACGTCCACACGTCAACGTCAATGCTGATGAGCGGGCCTGGCGGCGGCTGGTGCCGGTACTGCGCGTACTTGCGGGCCAACGCGGCAAGCGCATGCTGACCTTGCTCGGCCTCTACCGGCACGATGCTCGCGTGTCCGTCGCCGCGCACCCACCACAGCTGCGACCAGTCGTCGTCGTAGTGGTCCACCAGGATGCTGACTCTTGGATCCGCCTCGATGTTTGCCAGGCGTCGCAGTGATCGGGTCCGCTTAGGCTTGGCGTCCACTGAGGTCCACACGCGGTCCCCGACGATGGCGAAGACGATCGGGACCAGATGCGCCCGGCCGGAAGGGTCGATCGTGGCCAGCCGCCCGACCCGGGCTGCCGCGAACCGCTCCCGCGCCCACATGTGCACGCTCCAACCGTATGCCGGGTCGACTCGTGCCTGATCCGGTGCACTCGTGCTGATCTAGGACAGTCGTGCCTGATCCGGTGCACTCATAGCCCCTGCGCACGCGCCATGAGTGTGCAGCGCCCGCCACAAGCCTGGTGGGCGAAGCCAGACACGGGCCGCCTCGGCGTAACGTCAGCCGGTGACCTCCTCGACCCTGCGGGGCATCAGCGCAGCGGCCAGGACCAGCGTGACGGCGACCGCGGCAGAGGCGATGAAGACGGCGTGGATGGCTGGGTCGAGCACACCGGGGGGCAGCGACTCCAGGTCAGCGGGTGCGCCACCCAGCCGGCGGGAGACGATGTGGTTGGCTATCGCGCCGAACGCTGCAACCCCCACGGCACTGCCTACCGATCGGGCAAACAGGGCCGAGCTGGTGGCCACGCCCCGGTGCTGCCAGCCGACCGCGGACTGAGCAGCCACGATCGCCGGGCTTGCGACATACCCGAAGCCGATCCCCATCACGAAGCACGGTGCCGCCAGGTGCAGGACCGAGCTCGATGCGTCGACGGTCAGCAGCAGCGCCGCACCGCCCAGCGCGATCACCGAGCCGAGGAGCATCGTCGCGCGGAAGCCGATGCTCAGGTAGAGCCGGCCGGAGGTGGTGGCGGCGATCGGCCAACCGATGGTCATGGCAGCCAGGGCGAACCCGGCCGTGACCGCACCGGTGCCGAGCACGCCCTGCGCGAACAGCGGCACGTATGAGGTGAGGCCGAGCAGGAGCACACCCACCACCAGGGAAGTGAGCATGGCGGTGCCGACGACCCGGTGGCCGAAGACCCACAGGGGCAGGATCGGCTCCGGCGCCCGGCGCTCGACAGCCACGAACGCGACGATCAGGACCGCCGACGTGACGAACATCGCGATGCTGACCACGGAGCCCCAGGGCCACAGGATGCCGCCTTCGAGCAGGGCGAGCAGCAGCAGCACTCCCCCGCCGAGCAGCAGGACCGAGCCGAGGTAGTCGATGCGAGGACGCCGGGACTCACGGCCGGTCATGTCCTCGTCGAACCCGCGCCACAGCATCCATGCGGCGGCCAGCCCGAGCGGCAGGTTGACCATAAAGATCCAGCGCCACGACAGGTAGTCGGCGAAGATGCCGCCGAGGGTGGGGCCGATGATCGAGGAGACCGCCCAGACGCCGGCGATGTAGCCCTGGACCTTGGCGCGCTCGGCAAGGGAGTAGATGTCGCCGACGATCGTGATGCCGATGGGCTGCACAGCACCGGCGCCCAAGCCCTGGATCGCGCGGAAGGCGATCAGGCTGCCCATCGACCAGGCCACTCCGCACAGCAGCGACCCGACGACGAAGACGGTGACTCCGAACAGCATCAGCGGCTTGCGCCCGATCAGGTCCGCCAGCTTGCCGTAGATCGGCACCGACACGGCTTGGGCGAGCAGATAGACCGAGAACAGCCACGGGAACTGGGTAAGGCCGCCGAGGTCGCGCACGATTGCCGGCACGGCTGCCGCCAAGATCGTCGCATCGATGGCGACCAGGCCGGTGCTGAGCATGACGGCCAGCAGGACGGGGCCGCGTTCGCTGCGCAGCCCCACACTCGCCCGGGTGATGGGGGCAACCGGGGCAGGAGACGTCACGAGGGATCGAACGCGCGAAACGACTCAATCCATTCCGCGCCGCACCGTATGCCGACGCGGTGGTTCGGCGACGTGGGTCAGGACGACGAGCGACCCCGGGCGGCGCGGTAGCGGCGGATCAGCGCGTTGGTCGAGCCGTCGTGGGCCAGGTCGGGTGCCTGCTCGGCGGTGAGCTCGGGCTCGATGACCTTGGCCAGCACCTTGCCGAGCTCGACCCCCCACTGGTCGAAGCTGTTGATGCCCCAGATGGTGCCCTGCACGAACACCTTGTGCTCGTAGAGCGCGACCAGCATGCCCAAGGTATGCGGGGTGAGTCGGTCGAGCAGGATCGTCGAGGTCGGGCGGTTGCCCTCGAAGGTCTTGTGGGCCACCAGGTCACCGCTTACCCCGTCCGCCTCCACCTCCTCGGGGGTCTTGCCGTAGGCGAGCGCCTCGGTCTGGGCGAGCAGGTTGGCGGTGAGCAGGTCGTGGTGGTCGCCGAGCGAGCCCGCACCGGTGTGGAAGGGCTGCACGACGCCGATGAAGTCGGCCGGGATCAGCTTGGTGCCCTGGTGAATCAGCTGGTAGAAGGCGTGCTGCCCGTTGGTGCCGGGCTCACCCCAGACGACCGGGCCGGTCTGCACCTCCACCGGCGAGCCGTCGAGAGTCACGGACTTGCCGTTGCTCTCCATGTCGAGCTGCTGCAGGTATGCCGCGAAGCGCTGCAGGTACTGGCTGTAGGGCAGCACGGCGTGGGTGTCGGCACCGAAGAAGTCGTCGTACCAGATGCCGAGCAGGCCCATCAGAACCGGCAGGTTGGTCTCGAAAGGCTCGGTGCGGAAGTGGTCGTCGACCTCGCGGAAGCCGGCGAGCATGTCGTCGTAGGCGTCCGGCCCGATGGCCACCATCAGCGACAGCCCGATCGCGGAGGTGAAGGAGTAGCGGCCGCCGACCCAGTCCCAGAAGCCGAACATGTTGTCGGTGTCGATGCCGAAGTCGGCGACCTTGTCGGCCGCCGTGGACACCGCGACGAAGTGCTTGGAGACGGCCTCGTCGCCGAGCGCGGCGACTAGCCACTCCCGGGCGGTGGTGGCGTTGGTCAGCGTCTCGATGGTCGTGAACGTCTTGGAGGCGACGATGAACAGCGTCTCGGCGGGGTCGAGGTCGCGGGTGGCCTCGACGACATCGCTGGCATCGACGTTGGAGACGAACCGGAAGCTCAGGTCACGGTCACTGTGGTCCTGCAGCGCCTGGTAGGCCATCGCCGGGCCAAGGTCGGAACCGCCGATGCCTATGTTGACCACGTTGCGGATCCGCTGGCCGGTGTGACCCTTCCACTGACCGCCGCGGACCTGGTCGGCGAACTCCCGCATCCGACCCAGCACCTCGTGCACGTCGGGCACGACATTCTGGCCGTCGACCTCGATCACCGAGTCCGGTGCGGCGCGCAGGGCCACGTGCAGCACCGCCCGGTCCTCAGTGGTGTTGATTCGCTCGCCGGTGAACATCGCCTCGGTGCGCTCGCGCAGACCGCGAGCCTCGGCGAGCTCGACCAGCAGCCGCAGCGTCTCGTCGCTCACCCGTTGCTTGGAGTAGTCGAGGTAGACCCCGCCCAGCTCGGCGGTCAACCGCTCGCCGCGCTCGGGGTCCTCGGCAAACAGCTCGCGCAGATGCACCTCCTTGACCTGCTCGTAGTGCTCGGTGAGGGCGCGCCACTGGGGAAGGTCGGTCAGAGCCATGCGCCCACTCTGCCGCACTTCGCGGGTAGCGGATAGGTTGACGGCGACGACAAGGAGGGCTCCGTGCCCGAGGACGTAGAGCTGATCGCGTATGCCGACCGCTTCGGGGGTGACCTGCCGGGTCTTCAGCAGGTGCTCGACGGCCCGCTGGCCGGGTTGTTCAGCGGGGCGCACATCCTGCCGTTCTTCCGGCCCTTCGACGGAGCTGACGCCGGCTTCGACCCGCAGGACCACACCGAGGTCGACGAGCGCCTCGGGTCCTGGGACGACGTCAGGGCGATCGGTCAGGACCGCGACGTCATGGTGGACGTCATCGTCAACCACGTCTCCAGCTCCTCCGTGCAGTTCCGGGACTGGCTCGAGAACGGCGCGGACTCGGCATACGACGGGATGTTCCTGACCTACGACGGCGCCTTCCCGGACGGCGCCACCGAGGAGCAGCTGATGCTGCTCTACCGGCCGCGGCCGGGTCTGCCGTTCACGCCCTACACCCGCTCCGACGGCACCAAGCGGCTGATGTGGACCACCTTCACCGGTGAGCAGATCGACCTCGACGTTCGCCAGCAGGTCACCCGCGACTACCTGGTGCGGGTCCTGGACCGGCTGGCGCAGGCCAAGGTCACCCGGGTGCGGCTCGACGCCGTCGGGTATGCCGTGAAGACGCCGGGGCTGACCTCGTTCATGACGCCGGAGACGTTCGACTTCATCGACGAGCTCACCACGTGGGGCCACGAGCGCGACCTCACCGTGCTGGTCGAGGTGCACTCCTACTACAAGCACCAGGTCGAGATCGCCGCGAAGGTCGACTACGTCTACGACTTCGCGCTGCCGCCGCTGGTCCTGCACGCACTGCATGCCAAGGACGCCGACCCGTTGCTGGCCTGGCTGGACGTGCGGCCCACCAACTCGATCACCGTGCTCGACACGCACGACGGCATCGGCGTGATCGACGTCGGCGCCGACGCCACCGACCACTCACAGCCGGGGTTGTTGACCCCCCAGCAGATCGACGAGCTGGTCGAGTCGATTCACGCGGCCAGCGGCGGCACCTCGGAGGCAGCGACGGGGGCGGCGGCCGCTAACGTCGACCTCTACCAGGTCAACTGCACCTTCTACGACGCGCTCGGCGCCGACGACGACCGCTATCTGCTGGCCCGTGCCCTGCAGTTTTGGACCCCTGGCATCCCGCAGGTCTACTACGTCGGGCTGCTGGCCGGTCGCAACGACACCGAGCTGCTGGCGCAGACCGGCGTGGGCCGTGACGTCAACCGGCACCACTACACCCGCGAGGAGATCGAGGATGAGCTGAGGCGGCCGGTCGTCGTGGCGCTGCTGGGTCTGATCCGGCTGCGCAGCTCCCACGCCGCCTTTGACGGCGAGCTCAACATCGACGGGGGTGGTCAGCAGCTGAGCATGACCTGGACCAACGGCGCTGCTGTGGCCGAGCTGCGCGCCGACCTGGCCGCAGGGTCGGGCACGGTGCGGTGGAGTGACGGCGACGGCGGTATGCAGCAGTCGAGCCTGGCCGACCTAGGCGCCGCTGCCGACGTGGGCACCGACGCTGCTGCCACGGGCTGAGCTCGCTCAGCTCACCGCCCACCCTGCTGGTCCAGGTTATCCAGGTCGGTCAGCGCTTGCTCCCACCGCTCCCGCCGTTGCGCCTCCGCTTGCTCCCACCACGGGGTGCCGCGCTCGCCCAAGCCGTGCTTGGCCAGGTCGACCCGACGGCGGTGCGGCGCTGGGTCATTCTCTGCACGACGTGCCACGGCGACACCGGAGCGACCGCGCCCGAGGTGGGAGCGCAGACGTTGGGCGATGTCCTGCGGCAAGGACGGGTCCTCGCGCCGCCAGCGTCGACCGTTGACGACCAGGTAACGCTCGCCCTCGTCGGTCACAACACCAGCACCCGGGTGCCCATCTGCATCACCCGGTCGCGCCAGAACATGTCCATGGCCGCGACGGAGACCCGGGCGCAGCCGTGCGAGGCGGGCGAGGGCGGGATCGACAGCGAGCCGTGGATCGCGTAGTTGCCGTCGTAGAACATCGGCCGCCACATCTCCCCCAGCTCGCCGTCCCGCCACCCGGTGCCGTCGACATACCTGACAGCGAAGTCACCGGTCGGAGTGCGAGCGGTGTAGGTCTTGTCCTTGAACTCATACTCCTCGCCGTTGGCCGTGGAGGTGTTGAGGACCATGGCGGTGGCGCCGCCGCGGACGACGAGGATGAGCTGGCCGGCCAGGTGCACCTCGACGTGGTCACCGCCGGCTGCGGGCTTCGGGCGGGATCCGGTGGACAGTGCCTGCTGCACCATCGGGCCAGCAATTCCGTCGCGGACCAGGCCGTTGGCCTTCTGACAGGCGAAGACCGCCTGTTGCGTGACGTGGCCGTAGCCGCCGTCGGGGTCGCCGCACCAGTAGCCGGCGGCCGAGAGCTGCTGCTGCAGGGCGAGCACGCCGTCTGCGTCGTCACCGCGCCGGTAGGTCGTGGACTCAGGTTCAGGTTCCGGTGCGGGCTCGGGCAGTGGCTCGGGCGGTGGCTCCGGCTCGGGCGGCGGTGTGGTGAGGCCGTTGCCATCGTCGTCAAGGCCCCCGATCATCGCACCTGTCACGAGCCCGAACCCACCCTTGACCAGGTCCCTGCGGTCCAGGTGCATGCGGAGCAGGGCAGCGGGCATACCTGCATACCGTCGTCGTCGCACGATCTGACCCCCTCACGTCTGCTCGAGTCTCTCAGTAAACGCGCGGCGGGGGGCGTGCAGTTGCCGTTGCCGCACAGTTTTTGCCGAACTGTTACCTCCGCAGCCCTGCAGTACGCCTGCCCGCGCCTTCTCACCAGGTCGTGAGACCGACTCGGGCGCCTCCTGGATCGCCTTGGGTCGAGGCCTTCACATCGCGACGTGGAGGCTGTGAGGGCGTGGTCAGCGGATCGACCTGCTCGGATCAAGAAGGAGGACCTGCCCGGGGTCTGGTCCGACCTCGGTATGCCGTCCGGCTACGCCTACGGCAAGTCGTTCCGGACCGTGAAGACGTGCGTCGGGCAGGAGTTCTGCCGGTTCGGGACCGGTGACTCGACCAAGCTCGGGGTGGACATCGAGACCCGGATGCAGGGCATGGAGAGCCCGGCCAAGATAAAGCTGGCTGTTTCGGGGTGCCCGCGCAACTGCGCGGAGTCCCTGGTCAAGGACGTCGGCATCGTGGCCATCGAGGGCGGCCGGTGGGAGATCTACGTCGGCGGCGCGGCGGGGGCGCACATCCGCAAGGGCGACCTGCTGTGCACCGTCGACGACGCCGAGACCGCCAAGCTGCGCACGGGGCGTTTCCTGCAGTACTACCGGGAGAACGCCAACTGGCTGGAGCGCACCTACAGCTTCGTCCCGAGGGTCGGGCTGGAGCACCTCCAGGCCGTCGTCGTCGAGGACAGCGAGGGCATCGCGGCGCGTCTCGACGCGGCGGTGCAGGAGCACGCCGAGCGCTACGTCGACCCGTGGACACAAGGGGCCGACCCGGTCACACCGGGGCAGTTCCGCACCTCGCTGCCGCTGGAGGTGTTGCCCCGGGTGCCCAGTGGGCGCGCGCAGGAGCTGCTCGGGGGCACCTGGTGAGCGCCGTGGACACCGGTCACGTGCTCGGCCCCCTGGCCCAGATCCCACCCGGCGAGGGCAGGGCATTCGAGGTCGACGGCGAGCAGGTCGCGGTTTTCCGGCTCAAGGACGGGGGCGTGCGCGCCCAGGGCGCCGCATGCCCGCACCGCGGCGGTCCGCTCGCCGACGGCCAGATCGACGCCAGCGTGGTCGTGTGCCCGCTGCACCAGCACGCCTTCGAGCTGAGCACCGGCGCCTGTCTGAGCGGGGCCGAGTCCGCCCGCAGGTATCCGGTCACCGTCGACGCGGGCGGCAACGTCGTGGTGGCCGTCACGCAGTGACGACACGCGACCGGCCTTGGCCCGACCACTCATAGATCCGCCGACGCGTCACCGCCTGGTCAGGTGCCATGCCGCCGAAGATATGTTTTGCCCCCGAGTACGGGGCAGCCTGAGCAACCGGCCCGACAAGGGCTTCCACGCGCCCGGTCCGTACGTCGGGGCAGAACATATCTTCCGGGAGACCACACCCCACAGTCGAGGCGCGTCCGGCCCCTCAGCTCGATACCGCTGTCTATGACGAGCTCAACCGGTGTCAGGCGCGCCCCCGACCAGCCCGGTGCCCAGGCGGCGGTCACCCTCAGTAGCCGAACGGCAGCGGCGCGTCAGCGGCGGTCTCGCACCAAACCGACTTGGCCTGGGTGTACTCAGCCAGCCCGTCACGCCCGCTGGAGCGGCCGTAGCCGCTGTCGCCGAACCCGCCGAACGGCGACATCACGCTGATCGTCTTGTAGCTGTTGATCCACACCGTGCCGGCCCGCACCTGCCGCGCCACCCGGTGCGCTCGGTCGACCGAGCCGGTCCATACCGCACCGGCCAGCCCGTATGCCGTGTCGCCCGCCAGAGCGACCGCGTGCTCCTCGTCGTCGAACGGGATCACGGCCACCACCGGGCCAAACACCTCGGTCTGCGCGATGTCGTCGGCGTTGTCGACCCCGGCCAGCACGGTCGGCGGATAGTAGAACCCGCCGTCAAGGTCGACGGGAGCACCACCGTGGGCTGCGGTGGCCGACCCGTCGGTGGCTGCACTCACGAGGCGCGTCACCTGCTCGAGCTGGCGCTGGTTCTGTAGCGGGCCGACCTGGGTCGATTCGGCCAGCGGGTGGCCCACGGTGATCCGGGCGGCCAGGTCGGCCACCCGCGAGACGACCTCGTCGTATGCCGTGCGCTGCACCAGCAGCCGCGAGCCGGCCACACAGCTCTGCCCGGCGGCGGAGAAGATCGCGGCGGCCGCTCCTCCGACGGCGCGCGACAGGTCGGCGTCGGCGAAGACGATGTTGGCCGACTTGCCGCCGAGCTCCAGCACGCAGGGGGTGAGCTGATCAGCGGCGGTGGCGGCGATCCGGCGACCGGTGGCCGGGGAGCCGACGAAGACGACCTTGCCGATGCCGGGGTGGCCGACGAGTCGTTGCCCGGCGGTCGGCCCGAGACCGGCGATGACGTTGACCGCCCCGACCGGCACACCGGCCCGCTCGACCAGCCGGGCCAGCACGACCGAGGACACCGGGGTGAGCTCCGAGGGCTTGAGCACCACCGCGTTGCCTGCGGCCAGGGCGGGGGCGAGCTGCCACCCGGCAGTGAAGACGGGGGCGTTCCACGGGGTCATCTGCGCGACAACGCCGTAGGGCTCGCGCAGCGTGTAGTTCAGGTGCGTGGTCGGCACCGGGATGACCTCCCCGTGCTGCTTGTCGGCCCACCCGGCGTAGTACTCGAACATCTCGGCGACCTTGCCGATCTCGACCCGGCAGTCGCGCAGCGGCTTGCCGGCCACGGTCGCCTCCAGCGTCGCGAGCGGCTCCAGGTGCTCGCGCACCAGCGCCCCGACAGCAAACAGTGCCCTACCACGGTCGGAGGCAGTCATCGCCCGCCACGCTCGCCCGCCCTCCTGCGCGGCCTGCACACCCTGGTCCACGACGCTGGCTCCCCCGTCGGCATACCCGTCGAGCAGCGTGCCGGTGGCCGGGTCGACCAGTTCGACCCGATCGCCGCTGCCGGCGACCACCTGGCCCGCGACGTAGCTGCCGAGCTCCTGCCCGGGGAGCCACTGTTGCCAGAGTTCGCTCACGGGTCCACCATCCTGTTGAAGTCGGCGTCCGGTCCAGCCTCGTCGCACAGCCGCTGCCATTGCCCGTCGGCCAGGTCAGCAAGGGGGGTATGCAGCCCGCTCTCCTGCGCGACGTGGGCGGCCAGGGCGACGTCGCGCGCCATGAGCTCGGCGGGGAAGCCGGAGTCGTAGGCACCGGACAGGACCCACCGCGGCAGGTTGACCTCGGTGACGGCGCTGCGCCCGGACGCGGTGTTGATCGCCTCGACAAGGCGCTCCGGCTCGATGCCGCCGGCGTGGGCGATGGCCAGGGCCTCGCGCGCGGCGGCCAGGTGGATGCCGCAGAGCAGGTTGTTGACCAGCTTGACGGTGTGGCCGGCACCGACATCACCGACGTGCGTCACCCTGGCCGCCAGCGGCGTGAGCGTCTTCCGCACGGTGAGGACCATCCCCTGCGGGCAACCGAGGAAGACGGTGAGAGTCCCGTCCCGTGCCCCGCTGGCCCCGCCGCTGACCGGTGCGTCAACCAGGAGGTGACCGGACGTTGCGAGCGTTGCGGCCAGGGCGCGGGTGGTCGCCGGGTCGGACGTGCTGGTGTCGAGCACGAGCCGGGATGGCAGCTCGAGCGAGGTCAGCCCCTGCTCACCGGTGAGCACCTGCTGCACCTGCGCCGAGCCGGGCAACGACAGCACGACCACCCGAGCCCTCGTCAACGCGGTCGGCAGGTCCACCCTGTCGACACCGTCGGGGGTCGGCGCCTCACCGTCGTCGACGCCGAGCACCCGGTGCCCACGGCGCACCAGAGACTGCGCCATACCGCTGCCCATCTGCCCCAGGCCGACGACCGCGGTGAACGGAGCGGTCACGTGAGGCGCAACGTGAGGTCGGCGATGAAGGCGGAGCCGAGGTAGGTGCCCATGAAGACCAACACCGCTACCAGCAGCAGCTTGAGGCCGGAGCGCCGCATCACCTCCAGCTCCAGTTTGCTCACCGCGAGTCCGGCGTAGGCCAGGCACGGCACGGCCAGCGCCAAGAAGTCGATTCCCTCGACCAGCCCGGTGAACCACGGCCCCCACGGCACGAACGGCAGACTCGCCGCGATGCCGACCAGGGAGATCCACGCCACGCTGGGCAGGTAGAACGGCGCGAGCTTGGTGAGCAGCACCCCGACCAGGCACACGGCATACAGCGCGAACATGCCGGCCAGGATGCCCCCGAGGGAAAGGTCCGCGACGATGACCTGCAGCGGGATGTTGACCAGGGTGACGACGGCAAGATCGCGCAACGTGTCGGGCAGGCTCATCGAGCGCTCATCGGCGCTGGGGAGGAAGTCCTCCTCGCTGGAGTATGCAGTCATCGGGCCACTCCTGTCGCGTGTGCGTTGGCGGGGTCATCGGGGCGGATGCGTCGATACATCCACTCGCAGACGGGCAGGGCGACGAAGAGGCTGACGTACATGCCGGTGGCGTAGGTCAGCAGGTTGCTGGCCGCGGCCAGGGCGGTGATCGAGTCGGTCTCGGCCGGGACCGCCTGCGCCAAAGCGCCGGTGCAGGCGGCCATCATCGAGCCGCTCCCGACACCGCAGGCCATCGCCAGGGCGTCGATGCTGAACACGCCGGACGTGGCCAGCAGGGAGGCCATCACCGCGAAAACGAAGGTGCCGAACAGGGTGCCGGTGACGTAGACGCCGAGTACGCCCGCGCCCTCGGCGCTGCGCAGCCCGTACCGGTCGGCGATGATCGCCAGGTTGGGCTCGCGGGCGATCGAGTGCACCGCGCCGATGGACTCCCGACCCAGGCCGAGCACCCAGATCGCCACCGGGAAGGCGATCAGGATGGTGCCGAGGTTGCCGAGCTCCTGCAGGATCAGCGCCGGCCCAGCGGCGACGATCTCCTCGATCGCGGGGCCGATGGTCGTGCCGAACTTGGCGATGAACGGCATGATCGCGATGACGATCATCGGGGCCGCGGCGGCTGCCTTGGGGGTCGAGATGAGCCGGCGTGCCGCGGGCACGACGTTGGGGTTGAGCAACAGGCACAGGATGAACGAGAACAGCAGTGGCAACAACAGGATGGTGCCGATGCCGATCGGGATGGCGCGGACGCCGATGAGCTGGCTGGCAATGCTGACGATGAGCACCAGCAGGTGCAGCGGCCAGAGCTTGAGGAGGGTCTTGAGCGAGTCCATGCGGCCTCCAGGGTCGGGGCGGATGCCACGACGCTAGGGGCGCCCGGTGCTGACCCACAAGACTGCAAATCTGTCCTCAGGGTGTTGCCGTTTAGTCAACGCCCGCCGAACATGCCAGTCTGGCAAGCGGTGACGAAGGCTCGTGCCGCGGGGGTGAGGCGGCGCCCTTTGCGCGTCAGTAGCCGGGCCTGCACGGCCGAGGTATGCGGGTCCTCCAGCGGCACCGCGACCAGGCGGCCGCGCACGACATACCGGCTGACGGTGACCGGCGGGAGGAGGGCGAGCGCGTGCCCGCTGAGCACCGCCTCCAGCACCGCGGCCTGGGACTCGGTGACCAGGCGCGCGGTGACCTGCACCTCGTGGGTGCGGGTCAGCTCGTCGTGCAGGGTGCGCAGGCCGAAGTGCGCTGGCAGCATTGCCACGCTGCATCCCTCCAGGTCACGGGGGCGCAGCGAGGACCGGGCGGCGAACGGGTGGTCAGGGCGGCAGACGACCAACAGCGGTTGCGGGGTGCTGGCGACCACTGTCACGGCCGGGTCGGGACGGGGGTGCAGCGCGATCCCGACGTCGACCTCGTCGGCGACGAGCAGGTCCACGATGCCGTCGCTGCCTGCGGTGTGCAGCCGCACCTGGACGCCAGGGTGGGCGTCCAGGAACGGTGCGACCGTGCTGCGCCACAGCTCGCTGACGTATGACTCCCCCGTCGCGACGGCTAGGTGACCGTGGTGCAGACCTTTGAGGTCGGCCAGCTGCGACTCCAGCATGTGGTCGAGGTCGCGGCGCTCCCGGGCGTGGGCGGCCACCACCTGGCCGGCGTCGGTCGGGATCACGCCCCGGGCGCTGCGCTCGAAGAGCTCCGTGCCGAGCTGGCGCTCCGCCGCGACGAGGGTGCGTTGCACGGCAGAGGGCGCGACGCCGAGCTCGCGAGCCGCAGCCCGGATCGAGCCGTGTTGGGCCACGGCAGCGACATACCGGACAGAGCGGTCACCGAGCACAGGCCCAATCTGCCAGATGGGACAGGCCTTTCGGTCGGCTCAGGTATCCAGGGGCGCGGGGGTGTCTGAACGGCCGGTGGGCTACCGGCGCAGCTGCCCGCCGCTACCCAACGGACTAGGGGGGCCACCGGATGCGGTGCTGACCCCGCGCAGACGAGCCTGGAGCAGGTGGGGATAGCCAGGAACAGCCTGGTCGGCCACAGTTGACACCAGAGAGGTCTTGCCATGTCACTCGCAACAGACACAGTCACCATCGACGAGGACAAGCTCATGTCCTTCGTCTTCCGAGCGGTCGGGGAGGTGGGGGCGGCGTTGAACGGTGCGCTGGTGGTGCTCGGCGACGAGCTGGGCTACTACCGGGCCATGGCGCAGTCCGGCCCCATCACGCCTGCCGATCTCGCCGGGCAGACCGGCACCGGCGAGCCGTACGCCCGCGAGTGGCTCAACGCGCAGGCGGCGGGCGACTACGTCACCTACGACCCGGCCGACGGCACTTACACCCTGCCCCCCGAGCACGTGGTGGCCTTCACCGACGAGACCTCACCGGCATACCTGCCCGGGCTGTTCCAGCTCGCGCACGGCACCATCCGGGATACCCCGGCCATCGTCGGAGCCGCCCGCGGCACGACCGGCTACGGCTGGCACGAGCACAACGTCGACGTGCACCTGGGGTGCGAGCGCTTCTTCCGTCCCAGCTATCTGAACAGCCTCGTCTCGGCCTGGCTGCCGGCGCTCGACGGCGTGGTGGAGACCCTCCGCCGCGGTGGCCGGGTCGCCGACATCGGCTGCGGCTACGGCGCCTCGACCGTGCTGATGGCCCAGGCCTTCGAGCGCAGCACGTTTACCGGTACCGACTACCACGTCGAGTCCATCGACGTGGCTCGGGAGCGCGCCGCCGATGCTGGCCTGAGCGACCGGGTCACCTTCCAGGTCGCGGGTGCCGCCGAGCACCCGGCGCAGGGCTACGACCTGGTCACCATGTTCGACTGCCTGCACGACATGGGCGACCCGGTCGGCGCCGCCCGGCACGTGCGCGACATCCTTGCCCCCGGTGGGTCCTGGATGATCGTCGAACCGGCCGCCGGCGACCGCGTGGAGGACAACCTCAACCCGGTGGGACGGGTCTACTACGCCTTCTCCACGCTGCTGTGCACACCGGCGTCGCTGGCCCAGGACGTGGGTGCCGCGCTCGGCACCCAGGCAGGCCCGGCCCGGATCCGGCAGGTCGTCGAGTCCGCAGGGTTCACCCGGTTCAGCACGGTGGCCGCCACGCCCTTCAACAACGTCTTCGAGGTCAGGGTGTGAGGGTGCAATGACACCGGCTCAGCAGCAGGAGGCCCTACCGGCCCGTCCCCCGGACGCCACGGGCGTCGCCGAGCACGACGGCGTGCACCTGTCCTGGGCGGTCCACGGCAGCGGCGGCACCACGCTGCTGCTGCTGCCGACCTGGCAGATCATCGACTCCCGCTTCTGGAAAGCGCAGGTCTCCTACCTCGCCCGGCACTACCGGGTCGTGACCTACGACGGCCGGGGCACCGGTGGCTCGGACCGCCCGGCCGGTGCCGCGGCATACGCCAACGACGTGCTGGCGCAGGACGCGCTGGCGGTCCTGGACGCCACCGGCACGGATCGGGCTGTGCTGGTGGGTTTGTCCTGCGGGGTGACGTGGGCGCTGCTGGCCGCGCAGTCCCGGCCCGACCGGGTCAGCGGCGTCGTGGCGCTGTCCCCCTCGTGCGGGGTCAACGTCAGCCAGCCCGAGCGGGAGCATCACGGCTTCGAGGAGCGGCTGGGGACCACTGAAGGCTGGGCGAAGTACAACCAGCACTACTGGCTGGAGGGCGGCTTCGCCGACTTCCGGCAGTTCTTCTTCGAGCAGATGTTCTCCGAGCCGCACTCGACCAAGCAGCGCGAGGACGCGATGGCCTGGTCGGCCGACACCGACCCGCAGATGCTGGTCGACGCCACTGCGGCACGACTCGGGTGCGAGGACGTGCAGTGTCAGGACGTGGAGCCGCTTCTGGCGCAGGTGAGCTGCCCGGTGCTGGTGGTGCACGGCACGCAGGACCGGATCCGGAGTTCCATCGTGGGTCAGCGGGTCGCGGAGCTGACTGGGGCCGAGTTGGTCCTCATCGAAGGGGCCGGGCACGGGCTGATGTCTCGGGACCCGGTGAAGGTCAACCACCTGATCCGCGGTTTCGTCGACCGACTTCAGCCCTGCGCGACCACGCCTGCCCCCACCACGTGGCCACGCGCCGGGACGCGTCCCCGGCGGGTTCTCTTCCTCAGCTCGCCGATCGGGCTCGGGCACGCCGCGCGGGACGTGGCGATCGCCCGCGAGCTGCGCCGACGCCACCCGGATGTGCAGATCGACTGGCTCGCCCAGCATCCGGTGACCACGGTGCTGCAGACCGCCGGAGAGCACGTGCACCCGGCCTCGGCGTGGCTGGTCAACGAGTCGGCCCACGTCGAGCACGAGTGCGGGGAGCACGACCTGCATGCCTTCCAGGCGGTCCGTCGGATGGACGCACTGCTGGTCAGCAACTTCATGGTGTTCGCCGAGGTGGTCGCCCAGGACCAGTACGACCTGGTGGTGGGTGACGAGGCTTGGGACGTCGACCACTTCCTGCACGAGAACCCCGAGCTCAAGCGGTTCGCCTTTGCCTGGCTGACCGACTTCGTCGGGTGGCTGCCGATGCCCGACGGCGGCGCGGCCGAGGCGGCGCTGACCGCCGACTACAACGCGGAGATGCTCGATCAGCGAGCCCGGTTTGCCCGGGTGCGCGACAGGTCGGTGTTTGTCGGCTCGCCTGAAGACGTGGTGCCCGCCTCGTTCGGACCAGGACTACCCGACATACGGACCTGGATGGCTGACACCTTCGACTTCTGCGGCTACGTGACCGGGTTCGACGTCGCAGCCCTGCCCGACCGGGAGGAGATGAGGGCCGCGCTAGGTATGCCGGCGGACCAGCCGACGTGCGTGGTCACCGTGGGCGGCACCGGCGTGGGTCAGCCGTTGCTGCGCCGGGTGCTCGACGCGGTGCCATTGGCGCGCCGGCAACAGCCCGACCTGCGCTTCCTCGTGGTGACCGGCCCGCGCATCGACCCGCGGTCGCTGCCGCCGACGCCAGGCGCGCAGGTATGCGGGTACATGCACGACCTGTACCGGCACCTGGCCGCCAGCGACCTGGCCGTCGTCCAGGGCGGGCTGACAACGTGCATGGAGCTGACCGCGGCCCGGACCCCGTTCGTCTACGTGCCGCTACGACACCACTTCGAGCAGCAGTTCCATGTGCGGCACCGGCTGGAGCGGCACGACGCGGGACGGCACCTGGGCTACGAGCAGGCCAGCGACCCCGACCAGCTCGCCCAGGCCATCGTGCAGGAGCTGGGCGCTCCCGTCGCCTACCGGCCGGTGGACGCTGACGGGGCGCAGCGGGCGGCGACGCTGTTGACCGACCTCATGTGAGCGCCCGACGTCTGAGCGCCCGGACGCTAAGAGCTCGACCCACTCAGTGCCGGGCTGGGATCTGCTCGGCGAGCTCGGCAGCCAGCTCGGCCCGGCTGTTGATGCCTAGCTTGGTGTAGACGTGCCGGAGGTGGTACTCGATGGTCTTGGGGCTGAGGAACAGCCCGGCCGCGGCCTCCCGGGTGGTCTGCCCGTCGACCAGCAGCTGGGCGATCTGCCGCTCCTGCGGGGTGAGCAGGCCCAGCAGGCTCGCCCCGCGAGGTTGCACCGACTCCCCAGTCGCCCGCAGCTCCACGGCCGCCTGCTCGGCGCGCAGCTGGGCGCCCAGCTCTTCGAAGGCTCCCAGTGCGGCCCGTAGGTGGACGCGCGCGTCTTTGCGCCGTCTACGGCGGCGCAGCGAGGCGCCGTGCGCAAGCTCGGTGCGCGCCGCCTCGAAGGCGTCGGGGGTCTGCATGTGCAGCCGGGAGGCTGCGGCGAAGTGCTGGTCTGCCTGGTCGTCGTCGGCCACCATGCCCAACGCCCGATGCGCCCGGGCGAGCGCCCATGGCTGGCCCTTGGCGGTGCTCAGCGCCTGGTATGCGCGCGCCTGCTCCCGGGCGGCCTCGGGCTCACCGAGCCGGAGCAGCGCCTCGGTGAGGTCGGCACCCGGGTGCAGGTCGACGTCCTGCAGCCGGCAGGTGGACAGGGTGTTTGACGCCTCGACGAGCCGATCCCGGGCCGGACCAGCCCGTCCGGCCCCGAGCTCGAGCTCGGCCAGGGCAAGCGTGGCCCAGACGCCACCCACCACGACATCGTGCCGCGCACACAGCTCAAGAGCCTCGGCAGCGTGCTCCCGGCAGGGCTTCTCCCGCCCGATCCGAGCCTCCAGCCCGGCCAGCGCTGCCAGTAGCAGCGCCAGGTCGGTGTGCTGCCCGGACTCCCGGGCGATCCTGATGCCCTCGTGATAGCCGGAGTCCGCTCGGGCCCAGCGCCGGGTGGACGCGTCGTCCATGCTGACGAGCATCAGCAGCAGCGGCATGGCTCCCAGGACGGTGCCCTTGCGTACCTCGGCGAGGGCCTGCTGCACGAGGTCGCGGAACGCACCTTCCTCGCGCAGGTAGAGGGGCCCCAGCGCGAGCCAGATCGCTCGCAGCGGGTCGGCCCGAAGCGTGTCGCCGGTGGCCAGCTCGGCGACCGCCGACCGGATCTGGTCGGCCCCGCCCTGGCCGGTCAGGGTGCGTGCCATCCCGGCCGCCAGCTGCCCCAGCACCCGTGCCCTGGCGGTGACGACGAGCGGCGCCAAGGTCTCCAGCGCGCCGACGGCGCGGCGCAGGAACTCGGTGTCGGTGCGGAAGAAGGCGGTGTTGACCCCGTCCGCCCACAGCTCGGTCGCCGCGTCCGGCTCCTGTGTCCCCAGCTGCTCGGTGGTGCGCGCGATCACCTCCAGCGCGGTGGTCAGCGACCCGGTGCGGCTGGCGATCGTGGCGCGCAACCGCCCGGACCGGGCGATCAAATCTCCCGCGGTGAGGGCTCCGACGTCCTCCAGGGTGGCCCGGGCCCGCTCCCCCTCGCCGGCGACCCACGCGGCCTCGGCTGCGGCGAGCAGCCGGGCCGAGCGCTGCGACTCCTGCGGCGACAGCCAGGCGGCGCGCTCCAGCGCGGACGCGGCCACGTCGTAGGCCGAGCGCGCACGTGCCCGGTCGGCCACGGCATCCAAGGCCTGTGCCGCCGCGGCGTCCGTGTCGGGCGCTGCGGCGGCCAGGTGCCAGGCCCGGCGATCCGGGTCATCCTCGGGGGTTGCCCGGGCCAGCGCGGCGTGCGCGGCACGGCGGGCCGGGGCGGGCGCTGCGCCGTAGACCGCGGCCCGCACCAGGGGATGCCGGAACTCGAGCCGCACGCCCTCCATCCGGACCAGTCCCGCGTCGGTGGCCTCGACCAGATGCACCGGGTCCACCCCGAGTTCGCGGCTGGCCCGGGCCACCAGACGTCGGTCAGTGCCGCCGGCCGCGGCGAGCAACAGCGTCGTGCGGCAGGCCGCGCTGAGTCGGTCGGTGCGGGCCCGGAACGCCTCGATGACCGCCGACGTCACCTGGACCGGAGCGTCCGGCCAGGCGGCCTCCCAGCGCCCCGGGTGGGCGTGCAGCTCGAGCAGCGCCAGCGGGTTGCCGCCTGTGGCCCGGACCAACCGGTCCACGTGACTGGGCGCAGCCGACGGCCCGGACTCGAGGGTCAGCAGCTCGGTCGCCGCCGCCACGTCGAGCCCGCTCAGCTGAAGGACCGGCAACCCTGCCTCCAGGAGCGCGCTGTCCTCCCCACTGCGGGCGGCGGCCATCAACAGCACGGGGTCCTCCAGTAGCCGGCGTGCAGCGAAGGCCAGCGCCGCCGCGGACAGATGGTCCAGGAGGTGGGCGTCGTCAACCAGCACGCACAGCGGCTGTTCCTCCGCCCGGTGGGTGAGCAGGCCGAGGGTGGCAGCGGCCACCGCGAACCGGTCCGGCGGCGGGCCTTCTTGCAGGTTGAGGGCCACGGCCAGCGCCTGTGCCTGCGGCGGCGGCAGCCGCTCCAGGTCGTCCGTGGCGGTACCCACGAGCTGGGACAGCCCGCCGTAGCCAAGGTCGCGCTCGAGCTCGTTCCCCACCACCCGCTGCACCCGCATCCCGCTGGCAACAGCGACGGTATCGGCATACTCGAGCAGCATGGTCTTGCCGATGCCGGCCTCGCCGGTCAGCACCAGCACCCCGCTGCGTCCCGCCCGGGCGCCGGCCACCAGCTCGTCGATGGCGCGCTGCTCGGCGTCGCGCCCGATCAGCATCCGCCCACCACCTTCATCCCCCCACCCTGCCGCACTCGAGCGGGTCAGCGCATCGCGTCCACCGCGCGGCGCACGGACGACATACTCCTCGCGACGTCGTCCTGCGTGGTCGACCAGTTGCTCACCGAGACCCGCAGCACCTTATGTCCTTGCCAGGTCGAGCCGGTCATCCACGTGGTGCCCTCCTCGAGCAGTCGGCGCCCAACCTCCTCGGTGCGGGCGTCGGAGCCGAAGGTCAGGCTCACCTGGGTGTAGACCACGTCGTTGAGCACGGCGACGCCCGGGATGGCCCGCATCTGCTCGGCGAACGCGGCCGCGTGGCCACACAGCCGGTCGACCAGCTGGGCCACCCCCTCACGTCCCAGGCAGCGCAGCACCGCCCACACGGGGCTCGCCCGGCCCCGGCGGGACAGCTCGGGCACCTTGTCCAACGGCTGAGCGGTCTGGTCGCGCATGAGGTAGGCGCCGTGCGCCCCCATCGCGGCCTGCAGGGCGGCGGGATCGCGCACGATGCACAGCCCGCTGTCGTAGGGCACGTTGAGCGTCTTATGAGCATCGGTGGCCCAGGAGTCCGCCGCCTCGGTGAACGGGTCGAACGCGCCGGAATGGATGTGACCGGCCTGCAGCACGACCACGGTAGGGCGGTCGACACCCTGGTCCAGCGCCGCGTCCAGGGCATCGGCGCGGATGCGGCCCTGATCGTCGACCGCGACAGCCTCGGGGGCGCCCAGACCGAGGTAACGCAGCGCCACGTCGACGGTGTCGTGCCGCCCGTGACGAAGCCGACGGCGCTCTCAGTGGGAAGTCCGAGCAGGTCCAGCAGCCAGCTGCTCGCAATGTCTTCGACCGCGGTGTGCGCGGGGGTCAGGGTCCGCAGGCCGCTGTTCTGGTCCCAGGCGCTGACCAGCCAGTCCGCCGCCAACCCGGCGGGGTGCGTGCCTCCGATGACGAACCCGAAGAACCGGCCCGACGGCATCGCCGTCAGGCCGTCCCGGCACGCGTCATCCAGCAGGGCGATGACCTCCTCGGGCGGGCAGCTCTGGTCCGGCAGGGTCGGCCCCAGCGCCCGCACCACCTCCTCGATCGTGGCCTGCGGTGGCACCGGCCGGTCGGCGAGAGAGGCCAGCCACTGCACCGCTCGGCGGTGGGCGACGTCCAGGGCCTCGGCGTGGGAGTCCATACCTGATGCTAGTGCCACCCTGCGGTACCCTCGGCTGCGGCGAGATCGCTCAGCGCCTGGTCCAGCACTGCATCAGTGCGCAAGGTAGAGGCTACGCCTCGTTCGACACCTGCCGCCGCGAAGTCCTCTCCCTTGAACAAGATCGGCTCACCCGTGATCCGATGCAACGCGTAAGCGAACGTGTCACCGAAGTTCAGCTGTGCCGGATGCCCGCTCCCCCGCCCGAAGTCGACGTAGGCCTGGCGGGCGATCTGAGACTGCTGCTCGTCGAAGGGCACGACCTGCACCTCTGCCATGCCCAGGAGGTCGTCGAGGCGTCGCCGCTGTTGCGGGCTGGTCCGACTGTCGAGCACGATCCCAGCCTCGAGCAGGGTGGCGGCCGAGATCTTGGCGGCGACCGAGGACACAAGGACATCGAGGAGCCGCTCGGCGTCTTCCTCGCCCACCAGAATGGCGACCAGGCCCGAGGTGTCGACAATCACCGCGGCAGGCCCATCTCGTCGTAGAGGTCCTCGTCCGCTCGCGTGATGCGGGCTACGTCGTCAGCACTGAGATCCGCCCGGAAGGCCGCGACCACGGATTGCGCTGCCCGCAGACGCTCCGCTCTGGCCGGGGCCTCGACGTCCACCCCCATCTCGGCAAGACGCCTGCTCACGGCCTCCTCCACGGCGCTGGTCTGGGACCTGCCGGTGCGTCGGGCCAGCTCCTTGACCAGGGCGTGTGTTCGCTCGTTCTTGATGTTCAGACTCATGGAGGTATTCTACCTTCGGCAGTAGCACCTTGGTAGACTGCGGACAGCCAATAAGCCCGCCCTCGGCAACGGAAGCCGCTCTTCTGATGTCAACACCGCCTGGTGGCAGAGCCGCGGCGGGTTCAGAGCGGGCCGCTCGTGGACTACGGTGTCCGCGGACGGAAGGGAGCGGCTGGTGCTGGCAGTTCACGGATTCTGGTCCGGCGGGCGGCTGTGCCTGTGGGCCGAGGACTCCGACCGCAGCGTCAAGAGTCCGAGCCAGGCGCTGCGGTCGGCCCGACCGCACCCGTTCGCGGCGGCGGCGCCTGACCTCGCGCCGGTCGGGTCGATGGCCACCGGGACAGGCGCCACAGGCCCTGGGGGCGGCACCGCCACACTGCTGCTGCCGTCCGTGCGCAGCGCCCCGCTGGACTCCCCCGAGCTCGTCCGTCTCACGCCTAGGCCCAAGCCGGCGAAGGGACCGGCGCTGCTGCCCTGGTCGGTGCCCGTGGTGGCCCTCGACCCGGCGGCCGCCCTCGCCCTCGGCACCGCTGGTGACGGCGAGGGGATGCAGGACGGGTATGGCGAGGCGCGGGACGTGCGGTACGGCGCGTCCATGACGTTCATGGCCGAGCTGGTCGACTTCGCCCGTGACCTGGTCGAGCGCGGCCGGGTGCTGCCGAGTCTCGTCGACAGCGAGGAAGACAGCATCAGCGATGAAGGCGATGGCGCGTCTGCCCGATGGCGGCCGGTGCTGCAGGGTCCGGATCTGCTGACCGCGCAAGACCTGGTCGCGGCGGTGCCGCCGGTGTTCCGGGCCGAGGCGCGGGCGCCCGAGGACGACCGCGGGCAGAGCCCGGCCGACCTGGTCTCCGCCGCACTGCATCCCCTGGTCGACGCCGCGATGCGGGAGCGGCTGGGCGGTCTGTCGTTGCTGCCGAAACGTCGGGGCCGCCCGCCGCGGCGGATCCCGGTCGCCGAGGCGTGGGTGGAGGCGCTGCGCGGCGCTGACGGCCGGTTCGACGCCGAGCCCGACGCGCTGGACGCCCTGGCCGAGGGCCTCGAACCGTGGGCGGAGTTCGGCATCGGCGCGGCCGGTCCCGCACGGGCGACGTTCCGGCTCGTCGAGGTCGAGGACAGCCACACCGAGGAAGCGCTGTGGCTGGTGCAGTTCATGCTGCAGTCGGTGCAGGACCCCAGCCTGCTGCTGCCCGCCGAGCAGGTGTGGGACGGGGGCGACAGTCTGCGCCGCTGGCTCGAGCGCCCCGACGAGCTGCTCCTCGCTGAGCTGGGCCGGGCCAGCACCATCTACCCCGCGCTCGGCGACGCCCTGCGCCATGCCCGCCCGAGCTCGCTGCTGCTGGACACCGCGGGAGCCCACGACTTCCTGGCCACCCGGGCGGGGGCCCTCGATCAGGCGGGCTTCGGCATACTCCTGCCCTCCTGGTGGTCCCGGCGGCGACCGCTGGGCCTGCGCGCCAAGGCCACCACCGAGAAGGACGCCGCGGTCACCTCGGGATCCTTCAGCCGTGAGTCGCTGGTCCAGTTCGACTGGCAGCTGGCCCTCGGCGACGAGGTGCTCACCGCCGACGAGCTCGCCGCCCTGGCCGCGACCAAGGAACCCCTGGTGCGGCTGCGCGGCCAGTGGGTCGCCGTCGACCCCGAGCAGGTCCGCCGCGGGCTCGAGCTGCTCGAAGCCGGCACCGACACCGTCGGGCCGCGGACCGTGGCCGAGATGATCGCTTTGGCGGCTGCACACCCCGACGACCTCGACACTCCCCTGCCGGTGACCTCGGTCGGCGCCGACGGCTGGCTGGGCGACCTGCTGGACGGCACTCTGGAGCGGACGCTGCAACCGGTGCCCACGCCTGCCACCCTCGATGCGCAGCTGCGCCCCTACCAGCAGCGCGGCCTCAGTTGGCTGGCGTTCCTGTCCTCGCTCGGTCTCGGAGGGTGCCTGGCCGACGACATGGGCCTGGGCAAGACCGTGCAGCTGCTGGCCCTCGAGGCACACGTCCGTGCGGACAAGCCCGACACCGGCCCGACCCTGCTGCTGTGCCCCATGTCGCTGGTGGGCAACTGGCAGCGGGAGGCGCAGCGGTTCACCCCGGGGCTGCGGGTGCACGCCCACCACGGCCCGGGCCGGCTGCGGGGCGAGGCCCTGACCGAGCGGCTCGCCGACACGGACCTGCTGCTCACGACATACCAGACCGCCACCCGAGACATCGAGGAGCTGGAGACCCGCGCCTGGGAGCGGCTCGTGCTCGACGAGGCGCAGGCGGTCAAGAACAGCCGGGGCAAGGCGGCCAAGGCGGTGCGGCGGCTGCGCGCCGAGCACCGGGTCGCGCTGACCGGCACCCCGGTGGAGAACCGGCTCAGCGAGCTCTGGTCGATCATGGACGTGGTCAACCCCGGGCTGCTCGGCACGACCGAGACCTTCCGGGCGCGGTACGCCATACCGGTCGAGCGGTATGGCGAGACCGAGCCGGCCGAGCGGCTGCGGGCGATAACCCGGCCTTACGTGCTGCGTCGGCTCAAGACCGACACCACGATCATCGACGACCTGCCGGAGAAGATCGAGATCAAGCAGTACTGCAACCTCACCGCCGAGCAGGCCTCGCTCTACGCCACGGTGGTGGCCGACATGATGGCCAAGATCGAGGACTCCTCGGGCATCGAGCGGCGCGGCAACGTGCTCGCCGCGATGACCAAGCTCAAGCAGGTCTGCAACCACCCCGCCCAGCTGCTGCACGACCGCTCACCGGTCGCCGCCCGCTCCGGCAAGGTGATCCGGCTGGAGGAGATCGTCGAGGAGATCCTGGCTGAGGGTGACCGGGCGCTGCTGTTCACGCAGTTCACCGAGTTCGCGCAGATGCTGCTGCCGCACCTGGCGGCCCGATTCGGCACCGACGTGGCCTACCTGCACGGCGGCACCCCGAAGACTCGGCGCGACGAGCTGGTCGCGCGGTTCCAGGACGGGGCCGGGCCGCCGCTGTTCCTGCTCTCGCTCAAGGCCGGCGGCACCGGGCTCAACCTGACCGCGGCCAACCACGTCATCCACCTGGACCGGTGGTGGAACCCGGCGGTGGAGAACCAGGCCACCGACCGGGCGTTCCGGATCGGTCAGCGCCGCAACGTGCAGGTGCGCAAGTTCGTCTGCGTCGGCACCCTGGAGGAGAAGATCGACACCGTCATCGAGGACAAGAAGGCCCTGGCCGACCTGGTGGTCGGCGACGGCGAGGGGTGGCTGACCGAGCTGTCCACCGGTGACCTGCGCGAGCTGCTCACCCTGTCGCAGGGGGCCGTCGGTGAGTGACTGGTGGCCCACCCCGTCCAAGCCGCGCCCCGTCGAGGGCGGTATGCGGGCGCGCAGCCGCCGCGGCGCGATCGCCCAGACGTGGTGGTCGGAGCGGTTCATCGAGGTGCTGGAGTCGCTCGGGGTCGGCGGGCGGCTGCAGCGCGGCCGGACCTACGCCCGCAAGGGCCAGGTGATGGACTTGTCCCTGGATGCCGGGTCGGTCACCGCCCGGGTGCAGGGCAGCCGAGCCCGGCCCTACAAGGTGCGGATCGGGCTCACCGCGTTCGACAAGCAACAGTGGGCCGCGGTGTCCCAGGCCCTCGCCGACGACGCCTGGTATGCCGCACGCCTGCTCGCCGGGGAGATGCCGCCGGACATCGAGGAGGTCTTCGCCGGCGTGGGTCTGTCGTTGTTCCCGGCCCGGTCGGGGGACCTGTCGATGGACTGCTCCTGCCCGGACTGGTCGGTGCCGTGCAAGCACCTGGCCGCGGTGTTCTACCTGCTGGCCGAGTCCTTCGACGACGACCCGTTCGCGGTGATGGCCTGGCGAGGCCGGGACCGGGAGGACCTGCTGGCCGCGGTCTCCGCCCTGCGGGGTGGTGGTGGCCGGGTCGCGGCGGACGAGGTCGAGGACGCGGCCGTGCCGCTGAGTGAGTGCCTGCACGCCTTCTGGGTCATGCCGGTGGCGGTTGCGCGGCGGCCTGCGGCACAGGCCCCGGCCGACGCGTTGCTGGCCCAGCTGCCCGAGCTGGACCTGACGGTCCGCCGCCGCCCGCTCGTCGAGCTGCTGCGACCGGCATACCTGCGCGCCGACTCATCCGGCGAGAAGCAACACCCCTGAGACCGCCGTGCCCGCACCATGGCACGGAACGGGGACGTCAGGTGCGCGGCTGCGTGGCCTCCTCGAGGATGGCCGCGATGTCGGGGACGTCGTCCAGCTCACCCACCACCAGGGAGATGATGAAGTCGTACGCTTCGTCGTTGGTCATGGTGAGCCGGAGACCGTTGACACCGTAGAACGCGATGACACCTGCCAGGGCGAGCCGCTTGTTGCCATCGACGAGGGCGTGGTTCTTGGCCAGGGAGTGGACCAACGCCGCAGCCTTGGTATGCAGATCGGGGTAGGCGTCCGCCCCGAATGCGCTGGCCTTCGGGCGGCCAAGCGCCGACTCGAGTAGGCCCGCGTCCTTGATCAGCATCGTCGGGAGCACTCGGTCCGCGACATGCAACAGGGCGTCCAGATCGAGGTAGATCACTGCCCGAGCCGGTGCAGCGCCTCTGCGTAGCGGGGCAGCTCCTCGTCCAGGACCTGGTCCAGCAGCTGGGCCTCGCTGGTGCGCTGCACGTAGTCACGGACCGCCTGCCGGGCGACGTCCTGCATGGACCGGCCCTCCCGCTCGGCGCGTCGCCGCAGCGCCTCGGTCTCCTGCTCGTCCAGTCTCAAGGTCATCGCCACCTCTGCATGATACCGCCTCTGATACCGGCAGAGCTGAGTTTTCCGACATCACCGCCCGTGGCCGAGCCCGCAGGACTCTGGACGGCAGGTCCGAGGAGGAGATCCTCGGCTACGGCGCCGATGGACTGCCCACGTGATCGGCGCCGACAGCTAGGCGCTCGTCGCCGTCGTGCTCGGCGAGCCGGATGCCTAGAGCTTGCTGCGGACGCTGCAGGCTGAGCCTGCCATCGTCGGAGCGGCCACCCTGGTCGAGGCCTCGATCGTGGTGGAGGCCCGGCAGGGGCCGGACGCGACACGCGATCTCGATCTCCTTGTCGCGGGAGCGATCGAAGAAGTGGTCCCCTTCGACTCCGCCGACGCCCGAGCCGCGCTCGACGCGTGGCGGCGCTTCGGCAGGGGTCGTCATCCGGCTGGACTGAACTTCGGCGACTGCCTGGCCTACGCCAGTGCCCGCCTGCGCGACGTGCCGCTCCTGTTCAAGGGTGACGACTTCGCCAAGACCGACATTCCTGGCGTGCGCTCTGTCTGACGTGGGCGGTCCGTCACCTCAAGAATGTTTGTCGCGACCTGTGTCCATGGAGCCGGCGGTCATGCGACCTGGCCGGGTGTCGCCACCTCCAGACCTGCGTCGCGGGCAGCAATGGCGAGTCGGTGGTCATAGGCCACGAAGGCGCTCAGGTGCTCTCTGACCATCAGAGCAGAGGCCAGGTGGAGTGCATCCGAGGTGCGCAAGGGTGGGTCGGCGATGTCGCAGGCGAGGTCCTGCACCGTGCGGTCCAACGGGATCAGGTCGAACTCGGCGATCACAGTTCGTGCTTGCGCGGTGACCGACTCATCACCAAGTCGTCGCGCCGCGCGGAGGACCTCCACGCGGCCGAGCTCGCTGGTGATGACCGGCTCGTCGGGCACATGCTCCAACCAGTCGATCAGTGCTGTGGTCTCTTCCTCGGAGCGCACCAGCTTCATGACCGCCGAGGAGTCGAGGTAGATCACAGCCTCTCCGCGCGCTCGGCGTCGAGCAGCTCACGGTTGGAGGGGGCGTGGGTCGCCGTTGGCGGCGAAGGGAAGCGTCCCGTCCGCCTCGATGCGGGGACAAGGCGACCCGCAGCCACCAGCCGGTCCCGTGCCTTCCGCGACGGGTGGGGGGCAACCAACAGGGCCACGAGCTCACCTCGCTCGGTCACCTCCACGGTTTCGCCCTGCTTCACGCGTGCCAGATAGCGCGATGCGTGCTGGCGCAGCTCACGGACACCGATTCGCTCCATGCCAAAGTGTAGCACTCAATATGCTACATATCGCAGATTGCAACGCACCGGCGAACGATGTCTTCGCAGACAAGACCTGGTGCGAAGCTCGGCCGAGCAGAGGCGCCGCGAGCTGTATGCCGAGATCGCCCGGACCGCCCCGACCGGGGTCGGTCGCGCAGCGACGGCAGCGGCACTGGCCCAGACCCGCCGAGAGATGGGACTCGGGTGATCGTCGTCGACGCCTCGGCCTGGGTCGATGTCCTCTGCGGTGTCGTCGCGCCCCCGCCCTCCGACGAAACCGTCGTCGTGCCGCCGCACTTCGACGCCGAGGTCCTCGGTGCCTTGCGCGCCTTGAGCCAGCGGCAGATCCTGACCGACGAACAGGCGGAGCGCGCTGTCGACCAACACCTCCGGGCAGGGTTCATCATCGAGCGCGACGGTGAAGATATGCGGCAGGCCTGGCGGTGGCGGGAGTCGATGTCCCTGCCGGACGCCTGGTATGCCGCACTGGCCGGCCGCCACGACGCGCCCTGGGTCACGACCGACCATCGGGCCGCCACCACGGCCCGGCGGTTCGGCGTGGTGGTCACCGAGCTGGCCTGAGACTCCCGGGCGACGACGGCTGTCGGTGGACCTCCGTAGGGTGGGGCCCATGTCGGACGGCACTCTCCAGCCGAGTGAGCGGCTCACGCTCGGTGCGCTCCGGTATGCCGTCAACGAGGAGGCGAGCGTCTACCTGGCCGTCATGCGGCTCTTCACGACGGGGATCAGCGGCTTCCTGTCCGACCAGTCGGCCGACGAGGTGACCGAGCGCCTGCGCGAGACCGGGTTCGAGCTCGACCGCGACACCGTGGACCAACGGCTGTCCTACCTCGTGGAGCACGGCAACCTGGCGCGCAGCCCCCGCGAGACCGAGGCCCGCAGTGTGCGGGAGTACCTCACCAACCGTGCCCGCTACCAGCTCACGCCCCGCGGCGAGATGGTGCAGCGCCAGGTGGAGGAGCTGCTCGCCCAGTCCGAGGGTGCCCGGGAGGTCTCCAGCGAGATGCTGCCCGGAATGCTGGCCGGACTGACGGGCCTGGTCCAGGTCTGCGAGCACGGGCTGGATGCCGCCGAGCCCACGGAGCTGGCCACCCGGATCTCCACGCTGTTCGCCCAGTTCGAGGTGCTGGTCACCTCGACCCGCCAGTTCTACTCCTACCTGGCCCAGGTGCTGACCCGCTTCGACCTGGGCCGTGACGAGTTCGTTTTGTTCAAGACTGCCCTCATCGACTACCTGCAGCGCTTCGTCGACGAGATCTCCCGGCACATGCCGCAGGTGTCCGACCAGCTGGCCCGGCTCGAGCCGCACGTCCCCGACCTGTGCTCGCGGGCCGACTCCGCCGGGCGGCTCGTCGGGATCGACGGCACTGCGGCCCGTCGCGCCACCGGGCTGGAGCCCGACGACTGGCAGAGCCTGCACGCGTGGTTCATCGGCTCGCCCACCCGTCGCCCCGACGCCGACAACGTCCGTCGCCTCGCCACCGACGCCCTGCGTGCCCTGTTGACCAACCTGCGCCGCCTGGCCGCCGGTGCCGACCGACACCAAAGCCGCTACGGCGACCTCGTCCGGCTCGCCGGCTGGTTCGACGCCTCCTCCGACGAGCGGGCCCACGAGCTGTGGGCCGCCACTTTCGGCCTCTACTCTGCCCGCCACCTGTCCTTCGCGGCCGAGCCGGACGGCGACCCGGTCCCGTCCACCCGGAGCTGGTGGGACTCCCCCGCCGCCGAGGTCCCGGTCGGCCTGCGGCTGCGCGGTGACCGCAAGGCGGGCGGTCGCTCGGGCGCGCGCGTCGACTACTCCACCGCCAAGCAGGCCCGGCTCGCCGAGCGCTCCGAGCAGGAGCGACGCCTGCGCCGCGCGGTGGCCGAGCTCGCCGCGCACGCAGGTCCCCTGGGCGACGTGCGCGTCAGCGACGCAGCCCGCACCACCTTCCTCGACCTGTATGCCGCGGCGCTCACCCGGGCGGGACGTCCGCTGGGCGCCGACGACGTGGCTCGAGCGCAGCTGCGGACGCCGGGCACGACGCTGGCCCTGCAGGTCCGTCGGCAGCCGGGGACAGCGGTGCGGCTGCGGAGCCCGAGCGGGGTGCTGACCCTGCGGGACCTGGCCCTCGAGCTGGATGTCGAGCAGGACGTCGATAGCGCCGACACCGACGCCACGGCACCGCGCAGGGCGCAGGGATGACCACGACCACAGGGCGACCGACGCCTGGAGCAGACCCCTACGTCGAGGCGGAGCGCCGCCGGGCCGCGCGGGCCCTGGTGCGCACCCCGCTGCTGCACGCCGACGCCCATGCCGACGACCTGGCCCTCGTGCGCCGCCACCAGCGGGAGCTGACGACGATGTTCGCCGACGGTCTGGGCTACCGGCTTGTCGTCGAGCCCCGGCTGGCCCGGCTGGTCAAGACCGGGCTCGCACCGGATGCCACCCGAGGGCTGCGGCGCCGTAACGGGAGCCCCTTCACCCCGCGCCGCTACGCGTTCCTGGCGCTGACGCTGGCTGCGCTCGCCCGGACCCGAGCACAGGTCATGGTCGACGAGGTCGTGGCGGGGGTCCGCTCGGCAGCCGTCGACGCGAGGGTCGAGGTCGACCTCGACGCCGTCCCCGACCGCAGGGCACTGCACTCGGCGCTGGTCGCCCTGGTCGACCTCGGGGTCCTCAGCGAGCGTGACGGCGACCTCGAGCACTGGGCCGAACGGCATACCGAGTCCCTGCTCGACGTGCATCGGGACCGGCTGACCGTGCTCCTGTCCGCTCCCCTGGCCGGCTGCGCGGGACCCGAGGACGTGCTGGCCGTCCCAGAGGTGCCGTCAGCGGCCGGCGGCGCAAGGATCACCGTGCGCCGGCAGCTCGTCGAGCGTCCGGTCCTGTCCGTCGAGGACCTCACCGAGGAGCAGCGCGGATGGTGGCGCCGCAACCGGGAGCGGGAGCGCGAGTGGTTCAGCCGGTGGCTGGGGCTGGAGCTGGAGATCCGCGCCGAGGGTGCGCTGGCGGTCGACCCCGAGGGGGAGCTCACCGACCTGGTGTTCCCGGGGCCCGGCTCGACCAAGCACTTCGCCCTGCTGCTGCTGGCCGAGCTGACCGAGGCCGCCCGCCACGGCGGCGGGTTGTCGGGTGCGGAGCCCGGCGACGGCAAGGACGCGCCGCGCACCTGGGTGCCGGTGGCCGCCTCGACCGCCCGCTCGGCCGGTGACCGGGTGTTCCGCACCTGGCGTCGCGGTCTGCGCAAGGACCACCAGGCCGACCCCGACGCGCTGTTCGACGAGGCGGTCCAGCTGTTAGGCACGACCGGCCTGGTCCGCTGCGAGGACGCAGGAGTGTGGGTGCACGGCGCCGCCGCCCGCTATGCGCCGCGGGCGGAGCTGGTCACCACCGCCGGGCCCGCCGGCGAGCGCTCCCTGTTCGAGCAGGAGGAGACATGAGCACCACGACGACGAGCCGGTGGACGCTAAACGCCCCGGGAGCCGGCCGGTTCCGACTGCACCGGGCCGGGATCCTCAACGTCTGGCAGTACGACGAGCAGGTCTTCCACTTCGCCGACGGCCGGATGCTGCTGCGCGGGGCCAACGGCGCCGGCAAGTCCAAGACCCTGGAGCTGCTGTTGCCGTTCGCCCTCGACGGTGACAAGGCCAGGATGACCGCGTCGGCCAAGCACCACACCAGTCTGCTGTGGCTGATGACCGACGGCGTCGACGGCGGCAACCGGGTGGGCTACGTGTGGGTGGAGTTCGCGCGCACCACCGACACCGGGGACCAGGAGTTCTTCACCTGCGGCGTGGGCATCCGGGCGTCCTCGAGCGCCCGACAGGCCACGGCATGGCACTTCGCGACCACCCGCCGCGTGGGCATTGACCTCTCCCTCGAGGACGCGGGCGGTCCGCTGCCCCAGCCCAGGCTGCGCGAGCTCCTCGGCGCCGAGCACGTCTTCGAGCGTGCTGCCGACTATCGGGCCCATGTCGGCCAGGCCCTCTTCGGTCTCGACTCGCACCAGTACGACGAGGTCCTGCGGCTCCTCTACTGGCTGCGTCAGCCCCAGGTCGGGGAGGACATCGAGCCGGCCCGGCTCACCCAGCAGCTGTCCCAGGCGCTGCCGCAGCTGGACGAGCAGGCCGTCCGGGGCGCCGCCGACACCTTCGACGGCCTCACCGCTGTGGGCGAGAAGCTCGACCACCGCGCCACCGCCGCCACCGCGCTCACCGCCTTGGCCCAGGCGTATGCCGCCTACGCCGCCGCGGTCGTGGCCGACCGTTCTCGGGCGGTGAGCGCGGCGGTACAGGAGGAGCGCCGGCTGCGGACGGCGCTGGAGCAGACCCGCAGGACCCTGACCGACGTGGAGCAGCGACGCGCAGAGACCGTCGCAGCAACGAAGGCAGCCGAGGCAGGCGTCGCGCACGACCAGGCCAAGCTGCGCACGCTGCAGGACAGCCCCGAGTTCCGCGACCAGCGGCGGTTGGACGAGCTCGGGCAGCAGTCGCAGCGGGAGACCGGGCTGGCCACGCAGGCCGACGAGAAGGTCTCGCGCAGCCGGAACACTGTGGACCGCGCCGCGGCCGCGCTGACCGCCCGGCACGCCGAGCTGGAGGAGACGGTCGAGCACACGGCGACCGCCGTGCGGTCCGTCGGCGACGACCTGCGGCGCTCGGTGCCCGGAGCCCATCTGTCGACGACGCTCACCTCCGACGCACTCACCTCGGGCCCCGAGGAGGGCGCGCCCGTCGTGCTTGGCGCGCTCGACCACCTGAGGAGCTCGACCGGCGAGGCGTCGTCCGCGGTCTCGCACCGCCGAGCAGCCGTCGGGGTCGTGCGTCAGGCCCTCCAGGTCTTGGCCCGCGCTGAGAGCCGGCAGACCGTCGCCGAGCGGGAGGCCGAGCAGGCCGAGGAGCGGTGGGAGGAGGGCCGGGCCGCGCGAGTGGCGGCCGAGGCGCAGAGCCTCCAGGAGCTGGAGTCCCTGCAGCTGGACCTGGCCGCATGGGCGGCGCTGCCGGTGGCGCCCGAAGTCCGGCTGCCCGACGAGCTCACGCCGGCAACGCTGGCCGAGCTGGACCGCGTCGGGCACCGCAGCGCCGCCCCGCGGCTGGGCTTGCTGCGCGACACGCTGGCCGGCGCCCGGGCGACCGCTGCTGGTGCCCGCACCGAGCTGGCCCGCCTGAGCGACGAGCGGGCCGCGGTCGAGGCCGAGCGCGACCCCGCGCCACCGGCCCCGCCGCTGCCGCGCACCGCCCGGCCCGACGGACACGCCCTGTGGCAGCTGGTGGACTTCGCCGAGCACCTGTCCTCGCGGGACCGGGCGGGGCTGGAGGCGGGCCTGCAGGCCTCCGGGCTGCTGGACGCCTGGGTCCGCCCGGGCGGCAGGCTGCTGGACCAGGAGCAACGCGACGTCGTGCTCGTGCAGCGCGACGGTACGAGGCCCGGCGACGGTACGAGGCCCGGCGACGGTACGAGGCCGGGTCTTGACGGGGCTCTGGTGGTCGACCTGCCGGAGGGCAGCGACCTGCCGGCCGACGACGTGGCCCGGGTGCTGCGCAGCGTCGGGCTCGGCCCCGACGAAGGTGGCGACGCCGAGGGCGCCCCGGCCTGGGTCGCCACCGACGGGTCCTGGCGGCTCGGCCCGGCACACGGGCGGGCCGACAAGGAGCGGGCCCAGTATGTCGGCACCACCGCGCGGGCGCAGGAGCGCGACCGGCGGCTCGCCCTGCTGGACGCGGACATCCAGGCGCAGCGTGAGCTGCTGGAGGGGTCCGAGCGGGAGCAGACCCGGCTGGCCGAGCAGGTCGACGAGCTCGAGACGTGGGCCGCCGCCGTCCCGTCGGGTCGCGCCCTGAGCAGTGGGTTGCAGCGTGTGGAGCTGCTGCTGGAGACCGAGCACCGGGACGAGCGGCGCAACCAGCAGGCCCAGGCCGAGGCCCAGCGGGCCCGGACGCACACCGTCCGGGCGACGGAGGAGCTGAGCCGTCGCGCGGACGAGCACGAGCTGCCCACCGACCCCACCACCCTGGATGCGGTCGAGGAGCAGCTGCGCGCCCTGACCGGCGGACTTCGTGACCTTGACCGGGAGGACCCCACGCTCCGGCGGCTCGTGACGTCGTGGGCGCGCGCGTGGGACGACCACGCCGCGGTGGCGCGGACCCTGGCCATCGACGACGACGCGGCCGGGCGGGCACACCGCGCGGCGCAGGTGGCGCAGGCTGCGTTCGAGGAGCTGCGGTCCTCCGTCGGCGCGTCGGTCGCCGAGCTGCAACGCCGCATCGACGACGCCCGCGTCTCCCTGGAGGACCACCAGCAGTCAGGTGCCGCGGCGCGGGAGACTCTCGACACGCTTCACGTGGACTTCGGCAAGGCGCAGACCGGCGTTACGGCTGCCGAGGAGCGGCTCGTCGCCCACCGGTCCAGCCGTGCCACGGTGCTCCAAGCGCTCACCGCCGCGGCCCGCGCACCGGGACTCTTCGAGGCGGCGGATGTCGAGCCAGGGGATGCCGACACCGTGCTCGGCCTGGAGGGCCTCGACACGGACACCCCCGTCGCGCGGCCCGCCCTGACCGCGGTTAAGCACCTGGGCGCCCTGAGCACCGCAGATGTCCCGACCGTCATGACGCACCTGTGGGAGCGCTACGGCAGCGCAACCAGCGGGCCGGCCGCCGAGCACCAGCCGGTGCTCGCCAGCTGGGGCGAGCTGCATACCGTCTCGGGGCGCGACGAGGCCGGGGAGGCGGTCGTCACCACTCTGGCCCGCCGAGTGGCGTTGTCAGTGGAGCGCGACCGGGAGCTGTTGACCCAGCGGGAGCGTGAGCAGTTCGAGCGGCACGTGCTGGGCGAGCTCGGTGATGCGCTGCGCCGCTGCCGCCGCGACGCCCGCGAGCTGGTGGACGCGATGAACCTCCAGCTCGGGGAGGTGAGTACGTCTCAGGGCATCCGCGTGCGGCTGGACTGGAAGCTGCGTGACGACGTCGCCCCGGAGGCCCGCGCTGCGGTCGACCTGCTGACCCAGCCGGTGGGCGCGCTGTTGCCGGAGGAGCGCGCGGCCCTGCGGGATTCGCTGCACCGGCTCATCGAGGCATCCAGGGCCGAGCACCCCGAGCTGTCCTACTCCGAGCACCTCGCGGCGGCGCTGGACTACCGAACCTGGTTTGCGTTCACGATCCGCTACACCCGGCCCGAGGGCGCCGGCCGGTGGGAGCGGCTGCACCGTCGCTCGCCGCTGTCCCAGGGTGAGCAGAAGGTGCTGTGCTACCTGCCCCTGTTCGCCGCCGCGGCGGCACACTTCACGTCGCTGGCGGGGGCGGCTCCGCATGCGCCGCGGCTGGTGCTGCTCGACGACGCCTTCCCCAAGATCGACGTGCGCACCCACCCGTTGCTGTTCGGGCTGTTGGTGCAGCTCGACCTCGACTTCGTCATCACCAGCGAGCGACTGTGGGGCGACCACCCCACGGTGCCGTCGCTGGCGATCTACGAGGCGCTGCGAGACCCCAACCAGCGGGGCATCGCGCAGTACGAGTACCGCTGGGACGGGCGGACCCTGGAGAGCGTGGGGTGAGTGGCAGCGAGCTGCCGCCCTGGGTCACCGACCCGGCCCTGGCGCCGTCGTGGCAGCGGATCCTGGCCCGCTTCGAGAAGGGCGGGTTGCTGGCGCAGGGGTATGTCGTGCTGTCGCTGCCGACGCGGGCCGAGCGGCAGGCCGTCGCCGCGCTGCTCGGGCGCACGACAGTGCGCGAACGACCGCGGGTCGACCTGGCCGAGCTGGACCTTCGACTGCGGGAACGGTCGGGAGTCGGTGGCCTCCTGCCGGTCCTGACCCGGCTCACCGGGCAGGCCCCGCAGGACCGACCCGCCTGTCGGGCCGCCCGGGAGAGCGCCCGTGAAGGCCCGCTGACGTTGGCCGCGGAGCTGGTCCGTGAGCCGTGGAGCCAGGACTGGGTCGCTGGTATGCGGCGCACCGGCGTGCTGACCTCGCGGCCCGACGCCGAGCAGATCGTCCGCGACGCCGCCCGGGTGCTCGGCGCGCTCCCCGCCCCGGGGGCGGCAGGGCACACCCTGTCCCGGGTCGAGCTGGGCGCCCGCCTGTTGGGCGACGCGCATGCGCTCGACCGAGACAGGGTGCTGCACCACGTCATACTGCGCGCGCTGGCTGCGGCCGCGGGGGTGCCGGTGCCGACCTCGGCGCGGGGGCGGGAGGAGCTGTGGGCCGCGGTCAGGGTGGCACCCGATCTGGTGTCGCGCACCTGCCTGGCGTGGGGGTTGCGGATCGCGGGCCAGAGCGTGCTCGCTCGACGGCTGTCGCTGGCCGCCGATGCCGGGGACCCGGTGCACGTCACCGACTGGGACCTGCGGCGAGCCGACAGGTTCGTGCCCCTGACCGGCACGCGGGTCCTGGTCTGTGAGAACCCGCGCGTCCTGGAGGCCGTCGCCGAGCAGGCGGTGCCCGGGGTGACGGTCGTGTGTACGGCCGGAGAGCCGAATTGGGTCGTGGACCAGGTGCTCGGCCACCTGGCCGCGGGAGGCGGTGACCTGCGCTACCACGGCGACTTCGACTGGCCGGGCATCGCCCTGGCCAACCGGGCCATCTCCCGGCACGGGCTTCGGCCGTGGCGGATGACCACCGACGACTACCTGCAGGGGCTGTCCGGTGGTGGGACCACCCTGGCCGGCTCCCCCGTCGAGCCGACCTGGGACCAGGAGCTGGGGGCGGCCATGCGGCGGCACCGGCGGGCCGTGCACGAGGAGTCCGTGCTGACAGCCCTGATCGACCGGCTCGGCGATGGGAGCCTGTAGATAGGCTGCTGGCGTGCGCCGGATCCTGGACCTCCTGGCCGCCCTCGACGCGGCGGACGTGAGCTACGTGGTGGTCGGCGGTGTCGCCGTGGTGCTGCGTGGGCATGCACGCATGACGGTCGACCTCGACTTGGCGCTCGACCTGGCCGCGGACAACGTCTTCACCGTCCTGGACGTGCTGCGGGAGGCGGGGCTGGTGCCGAGGCTGCCGGTCCCTGCCGAGCAGTTCGCCGACGAGCAGGTGCGGCGGACGTGGGTCGAGGAGCGCAACCTCGTGGCCTTCTCCCTGCACGACCCTACCGACGCCCTGCGGGAGGTCGACCTCCTGGCGACCAGTCCGGTGCCGTACGACACGCTGTTCGCGGGGTCGGAGGTGATGAGCGTCGACGGCGTGCCCGTGCGGGTCGCGTCCGTGGAGCACCTGATCACCATGAAGCGGTCTTCGGGACGAGCACAGGACCTGGCCGACATCGAAGCGCTGTTACAGCTGACACGCCCTCCTGTCGTGGGGGACGGTGAGCAGCATGGACAGTGAGGGTCTGTGGCGGGGCACGTCGGACGCGTATGCCGTGCTGCGAGGGCGTGCCTCGAGCACCACCCCAGGTCAGCGCCTGGCATGGCTGGAGGAGTGTCTGCTGCTGGCCCAGGCCAGCGGCGCCCTTGCCAGGGACCGCACCCGGCGCCAGAGGTGGGCCGACACCTGGAGCACGCAAGGCCGCGTGGCCGACGAGCTCACCTGACCGCGGCTCATGGATCCGTCGGACGGGCGGGCACTCGGGGCTCCGGTGATCGTCGCGCCGCCTCCACCGCCCGACGGTTCGGCGTGGAGGTCACCGAGCTGAGCTGAACGCGGGCCTGAATGCCAGGGCACTCTATGCGGTGAGGTGCCGTCCCGCCGACACTATGCTCTGCCCCCGGTGGCGGGGCAGGTCGCCTCCGGTTGGTCGAATGCCCTGGTATGCCGTGAGCCGCGCGCTCTCGTTCGTCACCCTGCCGTCCCCGGTCACCGGTTCATGCGGTGTGGCCGGGCGCCGCCACGTGCAGGCCTGCGTCGCGAGCAGCCGTGGCCAGTCTGTGGTCGTAGGCGATGAACGCACTGAGGTGGTCTCGGACCACCAGAGCCGAGGCCAGGTGGAGGGCGTCCAGCGTGCGCAGGGGCGGGTCGGCAATGTCGCAGGCGAGGTCCTGCACCGTGCGATCCAGCGCGATCAGATCGAGCTCGGCGATCACAGCTCGGGCTCGCGCAGTGACCGCCTCGTCACCCGCCCGCCGCGCCGCGCGGAGAACCTCCACTCGGCCGAGCTCGCTGGTGATCACCGGTTCGTCGGGTGTGCGCTCCAACCAGTCGATCAGCGCTGGGCTCTCCTCCTCGGACCGCACCAGCTTCAGCACAGCCAAGGAGTCGAGGTAGATCACAGGCGCTCGGCGCGCTCGGCATCGAGCAGTTCCCGGTTGGACGGGGCATGGGGCGCCAGCGGCGGCGCGGAGAAGCCCCCCCTGCGCGTCACTGCAGGGATAAGTCGACCAGTGGCCACCATCCGGTCACGGGCCGTCCGCGAGGGGTGCGGCGAGACCAACAGGGCCACGAGCTCACCGCGCTCGGTGACCTCCACCGTCTCGCCCTTCTTCACGAGTGCGAGATAGCGCGAGGCGTGCTGTCGCAGTTCACGAACGCCGATTCGGTTCATACCGGACTGTAGCACCGCACGTGCTATCTCGATGCAGCGTTGGGCCGCAGAAGGTACCGGATCGGATATGTTCGTGACGCAGAGGTAGGCAACGGGATGTCCGACACATCACCGCTGAAGCCCCGAGGACGGCACGCTCGATCGTAGACCCGGGGCACGTCGAGCCACAGGAGGCGAGCACCGTGCCCACAGCACCGGAGGACCCGACCCCCGAGCAACAGAGCGCCCGCGACGTCGTCGCCCGGATGAGCCACGAGGACATCCACGCGTTCCTGGCGGCCTTGCAGACCGGTAGCCTCTTCGACGGTCCCGCCCAGGCGCCGCGCCATGTCGTCAACCTGCGCGACCCGCCGGCCAGACCGAGCCTGCTGCGGGTCCGGGTCGACCTGGACGGGTCGCGGCCGGCGATCTGGCGGCGGCTGGAGCTGCGCGACGACCTGAGCGTCGAGCAGCTGCACGAGGTGCTGCAGGCGGCCATGGGGTGGGGCGATGCCCACCTGCACCGCTTCTGGCTGGGGCCGAAGAAGCAGATCTGGACCGGTCCGCACCTGGTCACCGACGCCGACCTGGACGAGGGCGAGGGCGAGGAAGGCGTGCACGAGCGGGACGTGCAGGTAGGTCAGGTGCTGCGCGCCGTCGGCGACCGGCTGTTCTACACCTACGACTTCGGCGACGACTGGACGCACACCATCAAGGTCGAGGCGCTCGAGCCGCTGCCCCCCGGAGCCCCGAGGGCCGTGTGCGTCGGCGGCCGGCACGCCTGCCCGCCAGAGAATGTCGGCGGCGTGCACAGCTACAACGAGCTGGTCGCCGCATGGCGTGAGACACCTGACCACTCACTGGTGGACCCGATGTATGCCGAGTCGCTGGCCGACGACTGGGACCCGACGGACTTCTCGCCGGCGCAGGCTACGCAGGCGATCGAGCTGGCCGGGGTGGGTATCGAGGAGATCCTGACCCTGGCGTCGTTGACCCCGGCGATGCACCCGGGACTGGCGGATGTGCTGTCACGTGCCGACCCCGCCACCCGACGCGAGCTGGCCCGGCTGCTGGACTGGGTGGACGAGCACACGACATACGAGGACGACGGACCGGGGCTCGACCCGCACAGCCTCGCTCGGGCGGTGCGGCCGTGGCAGCTGCTGCTGGAGATCGCCGACACGGACGGCATCCCGCTCACCGCCGCCGGGTGGATGCGGCCTGCGGTGGTGCAGGAGGTCTACGACGAGCTGGGCATGGGCCGGGAGTGGATCGGCAAGGGCAACCGGGAGGACCAGACCCTGCCCGTGCTGCTGCTGCGGGAGAGCGCCCAGCGCGTTGGCCTGCTGCGCAAGAGCAAGGGCCGGCTGCTGGCGACTCCCGCCGGGCGGCGGGCACGTGAGGACGACGAGGCGCTGTGGGAGCACCTCGCCGCGCGGGCGCTGCCGACGCGACCTGGGTTAGAGCGCGACGCGAGCGTGCTATGGCTGCTCGGTGTGTCGGCCGAGGGTGACCCCGAGGCCGTGCCCGGGAAGCAGCTGGCCGACTGGCTCACCGCCTTGGGATGGCGCAGTGCCGACGGCGCGGCCGTGCAGCCCGTGCATCTGCGTGAGGCCACCCGCGACGTCTCCGACCTGGTCGCCCGGGTCGCCAGCCGGAAGGGACCGCGGAACGTCGACCCGGCGGTGGCGCGGGAGTTCACCCGGGCCGCGCTGCTCAACTGGGGCGACTGACTGTTCCTGGTGACGTGCCGCCGACACACTCCGCATTGGCCCCAATGCCGGGGCAGGCGGACGAAAAACCCCGGGAACCCAGCCGGGCGCCTCGGCCTATCGGTCACAGACCTCGCGGCGATGCGCGGCTCGCACAACGGTCACCGTCAACTCTTGGTCGAGCACGTCGTAGATCACACGGTTGTCACTGACCCTGATCCGCCACGCTGTGCGTTCGCCGGCGAGTTTCTTCGCGCCGTGCGGCCGAGCATCGTCAGCCAGATCCTCGACGGCATCGAGCACACGATCGCGGGCCGGGTGAGGCAGCTTCTTCACCTGCCGGGCGGCTGCCGACGTGTACTCAACCCGGCATGTCACGTCGCGAGGTCATGGCGCAACTCGGCTGCGCTGATCCGCTCGCCATCGTCCGATGCTTTCGCCTCGCGGTAGGCCTCGACGTCTTGGCGCATCTCAAAATCCTCTAGGGCTTGCAGGTCCCCCACGCTCACAACGACGGCTGCGAGTTTCCCGTTGCGCGTGACGCCAATACGTTCGCCGCCGTACATCGCTCGACCGAGAACCTCAGACAGCCGGTCGCGCAGCTCGCGCGTCGTCACCTCGCCAAAGACTGTGTCCATCTGACCAAGAGTAGCCCCAGTTTTGACTGTGTACACCGACGCCGTGCAGTCCCGCGCATTCATGGCTTCACGTAGGGCAGGCTTTGCTCGCCATCGACAACCTGTCCGGCGATGCCCCGTCCCGACAACCGTTGACCGAAGCCGAGAGGCCCCTCGACCGAGAAGGGGAGGGCACGGTCGCCCTCGACCTGGGACTTCTCCGACATGGCACCGACGCTGAGCCCAGGTCCGACGCTCAACATGTCGCCGTTTCGCAGCGCCTCCCGACCGGCAAATCTCCCAGCAGCCTGTTGAGAGATTGCCCTGGGGCTGCTGCCTTTCCGACGGACTATTCGACAACTGCGTGGACGATCTCGTCGGACTCGGTGAGCAGACCCTCCCTCCGGCCGAAGGTGGCCGCCTGCGTCATCCGTTGGCGGATGCCTGGCGTCATCCGTTGGCCACCGAAGACCCGCAGCGACTCGCGCAGCAGCTCCTCGCGCCCCATTCCGCCCGAGGTCAGACAGAGGGCCCGCATACTGTTGGCCAGCTCGCGCCGAGCGATGTGCTCGACCGGCCGCTCGTAGGTGTCGCTCCCACGGAAGCCCCGCCAGTCCGCATACTCACCGGGTCCGGACCAGTAGAAGTCGGTCTCCGCAGCGCGGATCATCTCCGACGGCAGCACGCGCAGGATGGAGCGGATGCGGTCCTCGGTGAGCCGGGTCAGGTCGAACGGCGCGGCCACCGCCCGGGCCAGCCGCTCGCGGTGGACCGGACCCTCGTGGGCCACGCAGTCGAGCGCCGCCTCCCTCACCCGCCGGGACGGGGCCGCCTGGTCCAGACTGTCCAGGTTGTCCCGAGAGCCGCGGCGGCTGCTGTCCCACGCTTCGAAGCGTCGCTCACCCGGGAGCGACTCCTCGTCGGTATGCGGTGGCAAAGCCTGCGGGGCGTCCGCCGGGGCCGCCGACGGCTGGGCCGCAATAACGGGCGCCTGCTCCCGCGTGCCTGGCCGGTCGGCGAACCCGTCGAGCACGACGGGCGTGCCGTCCGGCCAGTCAATCTCCAGGTCCTCCGCGAAGTCAGCCTGACCATGGTGGGAGGGGACCGATCTCTTGGGCGCGCTCTCCCCCACGGATAGGTCGAGCACGTCCCGCTCGGGTTCGGGCGGCGCCTCCCGTTCCTCGCCCACGGCGGCGGCACGGACCACAGCTTCGAGGTCGTCGACGCACCGGTCACGGTGCTGCAGCCAGTCGGGCAGCCAGACCCGGGCCACGCCCGGCCACCCGAGGATGCCCTCGAGGACCTGCACCGGCAGGCCGTCCCGGTCCCCGACGGTCCGACGACCCGCCCACCCCGGTCCGTCCAGGAGCACCGCCACCAGCCGGCGGTCGGGCTCCTCGGGCAGCGACACGGTCAGGTCGATCCGGAAGTCGGACAGCCCGACGTCCGTGGTGACCACCAGGCCACGCTTGCGCAACGCCGAAGCCACCGCCTCCCGGTGCCGGTCCACGCCACCCGCACGGCGCCGCTGCTCCTCGATGGCGCCGGTGCCGGCCGCGGCCAGATCGAGGTAGGCGCGCAGGTGCTGGATCCCCAGGGAGGTCGTCTCCTCCGAGCGGAGCTGGCCGGGGTCGAACGAGGAGTAGAGCACCACCTGCCGGCGCGCGCGGGTGACGGCTACGTTGAGTCGCCGCTCCCCGCCCTCGCGGTTGAGCGGGCCGAAGTTCAGCGGCAGCACGCCCTTGTCGTTGACGCCGAACGCGATCGAGAAGAGGATGACGTCGCGCTCGGCGCCCTGCACGTTCTCCAGGTTCTTGATGAACAGTCCCTCCTCCTCGGTGCTGTCCAGCGACTCGGCCAGCCGGCGGTCCTCGTGGTCGCGGACCAGCCCCTCGATGTAGGCGCGTTGCTGCAGGTTGAAGGTCACGATCCCGATCGACGGGCTGCCCGGGCCGGTGTGCGCCTCGAACCGTCGTTGCACATCGGTCACGATCGCGTCGGCCTCGACCGGGTTGGTGCGCTTGAGTTTGCCGGTGCCGTCGCGGTGGAAGGTGCCGTCGACCCGCACCAGGTTGACCCCGTGCCCGCTCACGCCGGGATCGGCCGTGCCCGTCGTCGGCGCCGGGAAGGAGGACAGCTTGCCCTTGTAGTAATGCTCGTTGCTGAAGGCGATGAGCGACTCGTCCTGGCTGCGGTAGTGCCAGGACAGCCAGTGCTGCTGCACCCTGGCCTGGACCGCCTCGGACAGGATGCTCTCCTGGTCCTCCACGGTGGGCACGACCCCGACCAGCTCCTCCTCGTCGGGGTCGGTGTCGAGCGCGGACTCGGCGAAGGATGTCGGTGGCATCTGCTTGCTGTCGCCGACCACCACGACCGACTGGCCGCGCCCGATGGCCCCGATGGCGTCGGCGACCCGGATCTGCGAGGCCTCGTCGAAGACGACGACGTCGAACATGCCGGCCTGCACCGGGAAGAAGCGGGCCAGGGAGTCCGGGCTCACCAGCACGCAGGGCATCAGTGAGGTGATCAGGTCGCCGTAGGTCTGCATCAGCGGTCGCACGGCCAGACCGCCCCGTCGCTTCTGCACCTCCCGCTGCAGGGAGCCGGCCCTGCCCTTGGCGGTGCGCGGTGAGAACCCGCGCTGATCCACGATCGCGGTATGCAGCGAGCCGGGCAGCATCTCACGCACCGCGTGCGAGGCCCGCACGAAGCGCTGCACACTGCGCTCGTGCCCCTCGGCGCGGAACGCGTCAAGGCCGCCGGCCCGCGAGCGCTCGACCAGCGAGGCCTCGGCCAGTCCGCGATCCAGCGCCGACGTGGCGCGGTCGGAGTCCACGTCGCCGGTCAGCAGGAGACGGTGCGCGTCGTCCATCCCGGCGTCCCGAAGGGGTCGCAGGTGCGACCGGAGTGCAACCCACCGGCGCAGCGACCCCAGGTCGGTGTCCCGGCTGTCGCGGAGCCCCTCGGTCTCCTGCCACCGGGCCAGGACCCCCTCCTCGCCGCTCCACGCGGCCACTCCCGCACGGTCCGACCCGCAGCGCCGGGTCAGCTCCTCCAGCGCCCGCGCGACCTCACCCAGGGTGGTCACCTGGTCGGCGTCGGTGCGCTCCTCGGCGTCCAGGTAGGCGCGCAACGCCGGGACGAACCCGGCCTGCGCCCCGTCGCCCGCGTCCCCCCGCACAGCGCTCCCCGCCCAGCGCAGCCACTCCAGCTGACTCATCAGGGCCCGCCGCCCGGCCTCCGTCAGCGGGTTCCACGACGTCGGCACGCTCAGCCCCGGCACGTAGTTGGTGCGCTCGGCGAGCCCGCGCACCGCTCCCTGCAGGTGCAGCAGGGCCGCGGCCAACTCCGGCACCGCCTTGGGCGCCACGTCGGCGCCCTCCCGCAGCCCCGGACGCAGCTGGTCGAGCACGGCGACGAGCCGCTTCTTGCGTCCCCACCAGGACGAGGACGCCGCCGACTGCGCCTGGGCGTGGATGTCGGCCAGCGGCAGGTCGAGCGCGTCCGGCGTGGCGACGTCCAGACCGGGGTGGGCAGCGCTGGCCATGGCGTGCATCTCCTGGCTCAGGGAGGAGGTCTCCCCCTGCCACCGCTGGGTGCGGACCTCGTCGAGCACGCCAAGGCCCACCCGATCCGTGCCGGCCAACCGGCTCAGCACCGCCAGGTCCTCCCCGGTGCGGGCGGCCCGCACCGCTGCACCCAACCGTCCCGACCGGGGCAGGCCGGCGATGCCGTCGCTCACCCGGCGGCACAGCTCGGCGAGGAAGTCGACCTCGGCATCACCTGCCTCGTCGATCTCGACGAAACCCCAGGGGTGGACCGGCGCCGGATGCGCCGGGTCGGCCACCTCCGCGACGGTCCGCAGCGCCAGCCGCACCGCCTCGACCCGCTCGGCGGCCGAGGTCGCCAGCAGGCTCGTCGGCACCGGCAGTGCGGCGACGTCCTCGGCCAGCCCGAGCAGCTGCGTCTGCGCGGAGTACATCGACAGACCGGCGCCGTTGCGCTCGTGCAGGCGTTCGGCATACCGCGACAGCGTGCGCACCCACGCCGCCAGCTCGTCGGTGCCCAGCCGCAGCCCCTGCTCGTCGTGGACGGCCTGGTAGTCCAGCGCGGTCTTGATCTGCTCCCGGACCACCGCGGGCCGACTGCCCTTGTCATGCAGGTCCAGGCTGAACGGACCCAATCCGATCCCGTCGAGACGCCGCTTGACCACATCGAGCGCGGCGCGCTTTTCGGCGACGAACAGGACTCGTTTGCCCTCGGCCAGCGCCCGCGCTAGCAGGTTGGTGATGGTCTGCGACTTCCCGGTCCCGGGCGGACCCTCCAACACGAACGTGCGCCCCTGCACGGCGTCGGCGATGGCGGTCAGCTGCGCACCGTCGGCGGGGATCGGGCAAGCCGCGGCGAGCCCCTCAAGGTCGACGTCGTGGTCGGCCGAAGGGTCCTCGAACGGCTCGGTCGGGCTGTGCGCGAGGTGCGCGGCCAGGGGGCTGGCCAGCAGCTCCTCCCAGTCCTCGGCCAGGTCCTTCCACAGCCGGAACTTGGCGAACTGCAGGATGGCGACGTGCGCGGTGTCCTCCACGTGGAAGGGCAGCCCGCGGGCGGCGATCGCCTTGCGCACCGCGTCGAGGGTGGCCTGCATGTCGATGCCGGACAGGTCCTCCTTGGGCTCGGCCAGCTTGGGGATGGTCAGTCCGTGCGTCTGCTTGAGCTTCTCCAGCAGGCAGTAGTTGGGGGTGCTGCCGCCGCCCTCGTCCAGCCGCAACCGGTATGTCGTCCGCTCACCGCGGCCGGTCGCGACCAGCTGGACGGGGACCAGGATGAGCGGGGTGCGCAGCTCCTTCTCTTCCAGCCGCCACACCAGGGTGTCCAGCGCGAGGTAGAGGTTGTTGGCCCCGGTCTCCTCGACCAGGGTCCGCGCCTTGTGCGCGAGGCTGCGCAACCGGCTCGCGTAGGCCTGCGCCGAGATGTCGGTGAACAGGCTGAGTCGACTGATCAGCGTCTCGGCGAGCACCTCGGGGGGCAGGTCGCGGCCGTAGCGCACACCACGGGCCTCGTTGATCGCGGGGATCGCGTCGGAGGCGCGCAGGGTCAGCTGGCGGCCGTCGTGCAGCACGTCCTCCACGTCACCGAGGCGACCCTCTGGCACGGTGAGCGTCACGGCATACCGGTCGGTGAAGTTGATCAGCCGGTTGCGCAGACTCAGGTCGAGCAGGGCGTTCTTCCACTGCGTGACCCGCGGCGGCACCGGGGTAGCGCTCCCGGTCTCCCCCGGCTCAGCGGAGCTGCTCGCGCGGCCCTGCAGCTGCAGGGTCGGAGCGCTGTGCTCCGCCGGCCGGTATTCGACCGTCTGGATCTCGCCCGTCGCGGTCCGGGCGCGAGCGGGCAACGGGAGGATGCCGTTGCGGCGGGCGACGTAGACGTCGACGACGCCGCGGACCTCATCGAGCCGGCCCAGGTGCTCGCGCGGCGCTCGGCCGGCCTGTTCGAACGTCGCATCGCCGTCGGTGATCATCGTGGTCTCGATGAGTCCCATGTGGCCCAGGTCGATCCGGTTGACCAGCGGCGAGGGGTCGGTGAGAACGATCGACTCCAGCGCTATCTCCTGGCGCCAGTAGCCGACGAACGCATGAGCCTCCACCACCCACAGGACCGGCTGGATGCCGGCCTGCTCCAGCGCCGCGGCCATCAGCACGGTGGTGTCCAGGCACGTGCCCAGCCGCCCCTCGAAAACCTCCGCGGGGGTGCGCACCTTCTGACCGTCGTCGGTCCAGCTCGCCGGCGGGTTGCTGTAGCGGATGTCCTTGGCCTGCAGCGCGGCGAAGATCGCGGCAGCGATCTGGTCGACCCGCTCCGGCCCGGCCTGGTAGCCCTGGATAGCGCCGCTGCCGGTGGCCTCCCGTAGCTTGTCCGAGGCCAGGCCCAACAGCTCGGCGATCTCCGGGCTGTTCGGCATCACGTGGGCAGGCAGCATCTCCAGCCCCAGGCCCGGGGGAAGCACCGACCACTGCCGCCCGGCGAGCACCATGACGTCCTGCGACCATTGCGCCTGCGTCTGCTCGTCGTGGGTGACGCTCACCTGCAGGCGGCCGTGACGCCGGTCCTCCAGCTGCAGCATCGCTTGACCGTCCATCCGCAGGTCCACCTCGGTCAGCTGGACACTGCCCTGCTCGGGTATGTCGAGCAAGGCCTCCCACGGCCGGCTCAGCTGCGACTCGTCGTCACCAACCACGACGCGGACCGTGGCGCCCCGGAGTTCACGGCCGGGGTTGCTGATCCGGATGCTGCTGACCAGCGGCACCCGGTTGTGCACCATCGCCAGGCTGACGGTGTCCTTGGCTGCGACATCTAGAGCAACGTCGGCGTCGACCAAGGTCTCCATGTGTGCTGCTCCCATCCCCGTCTCTTCCTGTCCCGGCTGGCTGGCTGCCTCGTACGTGAGCCCCGAGTAGATCAGATTGGTCCGACAGCCTCCACCGCACCGCGGGCACGCAAGCGGTCACATTGTTCACCTCTTGGCTCCCTTCGTTGACGTTGGCACCCGCGGCAGCGAGCCAGACGAGAGGTCCAGAACACGACCCGCCGCCGTCACCACCCGATTGACATCGACGAACGGCAGCGGCAATCCCCGACCCACGTACTGATGCAGGTGAGAGGGCATCTGCACCGCCGGGTCGATCCGCAGGCACACCAGGTAGGCGACGGACTCCGCCTCGATCTCGATAGTTTCGTCGGAAAGGCGCAATCGGCTGGGCCACCGGCGGTCGTCGTGCGTGCCGATATGGCCGCAGTAGAGGTGCCCGAGCTCGTGGGCCAGCGTGGTGAGCTGCTCGGTGTCGCTCAATCGGCCGTTGATGATGCTCACGTACCGCACGGGCACTTCCTCCCAGACCGGACGCGGTCGCTTCCGGACGAGGACGTGCTGCATCTCGCTGGAGCTGACCCCCTGGATCCGCCCCGCCGCCTGGGACCCCTGCGGGACCACCTCTACCCGCACCGAGTCGGCCTTGGACGTGTGGATGACGCGACGCAGACGCTCTCCGGCCCCACCGATGTCCGGCATCCGGAAAGGATTCTTGATGCGCGCCGGCAGCGGCAGCGAGTCGTCCCGCTCCTCGGTCTGCGAGACGTCGAAGACGAACATCACCGGGCCGAACGGCCGCAGTACGACGATCGGCTGCGCGCCTGGTTTGATCCCCCGCCGGTATCCCGACTCCCACTCCTGAGGGGGTAGGACGTAGCGGGCACCCGGAACCTGCAGTTGCGCGAGCATCGCGTTGTAGGGGCTGTACTGATGGAAGCCGGCGATTCGCCCAAGCATCTCCGCGTAGTCAGCGCTCGAGCCGTAGTCGAGGGCCTGACGGAGCAGGTAGTCGATCGACGCCCGCGCTTCGGAGATGTCGCCGGCACCATCCCCGACGCCCGGCTCGAAGTCGAGTTCCAGTTGCCCGTGCCACTCACCGGGCAGTGTGCCACCCACCATCACGCCGCGCCGTGGTCCTGGGAGTAGCGCGGAGCCATTGACTCCATCTGCTCGATAACCAGCCGGATCGCCTCGGGCTGCTTGTCCGGCGGATAGCGGTACTTGACCAACAGCCGCTTGATCGAGGAGCGCAGCTTGGCCCGCACGTCGTCGCGGACCGTCCAGTCGGTCTTGATGTCGCGCCGCATCACCTCCAGCAGTTCGCGGGCGATCTGGGCCAGCACGCCTTCCCCCTGGATCTGCACCGCCGACTCGTTCTGCGCCACCGCGTCGTAGAAGGCCAGCTCGTCCTCTGACAAATGCGGCTCGAAGCCCTTGCCCCGGTCGGCCTCGACCGCGATCTCCTTGGCCATCTCGATCAGCTCGGCGATCACTTCGGCGGAAGTGAGCTGCTGGTTGGTGTACCTGCGCATCAGCTCGGTGATCCGCTCCGAGAACGCCCGTTGCCTCACCAGGTTGTGTCGCGACACCTTGCCCGACTCTTCGCTCAGCAAGGCGCGCAGCGCCTCGATAGCCAGGTGTGGGTTGGTCGAGTCCAGGGTTCGCCGAGTGAAGTCAGGGCCAAGGTCCATTAGGCTCGGCTTCTCCAGCCCCGCCGCCTGATAGATGTCGACGATCTCTCCCGAGTCCGTCGATTCGGCCATGAGCCGGCTGAGCAGCCGCTGGATCTCCTCGGGCACCGGCTCGCCGCTGGCCTGCCGCTCCTCGGCGTCGAACTTGCCCATGTAGACCCGCACCTCCTCGAAAAAGCGCACGTCCCGACGCAGGTGCTCCATGGTCTGGTTGCCAGAAGAGACCGCCCACGCCCGAGCCAGTTGACCGCTGAGCGCACGGAACCGGTCGGCCAGGCTCTGCTCGCCCTCCTCAACAACGTTGCCCGGCGTCGACGGGCTGCGCAGATGGTTCGTCAGCTCAACCGCCGCCGAGACCCAAGAGCGTTCGTTCGCGTCACGGTGCGCCCGCCAGTCGATGCCGACACACAGCTTGGTGATCGCCGCGACCAGGCGCTCGGTCAGCGCCACCGCCTCGTCGATGTCGCGACCCATCGGCCGCTGCTCCTGGTCGCCGGGACTGTACTCGGCCAGCGCCTTGTTCAAATTCTCGGCCAGCGGCGCGTAGGCGACGAGCAACCCGTCGGCCTTGCCGCGGAACGTCCGGTTGACCCGGGCCAGGGTCTGCATCAGCAGCGCACCTTTGAGCGGCCGGTCCAGATAGAGGGTATGAAGTGGCGGCGAGTCGTAGCCGGTGAGCATCATGTCCTTGACGATCACGATCTCCAGCTCGTCGTCGACGTCGCGCAGCCGCTCCTTGATCGTCTTGTTGGCCGAGTCACGGCGCACGTGCCTGGCGATCGGCTCGGGGTCCTGCGGGGTCCCGCTGTAGACGACCTTGATCTTGCCGCCGTCCAGGGCCTCGGAGTGCCACTCCGGATGAAGGGCGATGATCGCGGCATACAGCCCCGCACAGATCTCCCGGGTGCCCCCGACGATCATCGCCTTGCCCGGCGCCTCGATGAACTGGACCATCTGGGAGCGCCGGCCCTCCCAGTGCTCGACGATGTCAGCGGCCAGGGCCTCGAGCCGCGCCGGTGCGCCGTACACCGCGTTGATCACGGCCACGCTCTGCTCGATCCGCTCCCGCTCGGCCAGGTCGATCCCGACGGCGGCCTCGTCCGCGGCGGCGTCGATATCCTCCTCGGTGACCCCGCTGGCCAAGACGACCTTGATCAACCGCGGCTCGAAGACCACCGGCACGGTGGCGCCGTCGGCCACCGCGCGGGACAGGTCGTAGGTGTCGATGTAGTCGCCGAACACCTCCCGGGTGTTGCGGTCCTCGAATGCGATCGGGGTGCCGGTGAAGGCGATCAGCGTCGCGTTGGGCAGGGCGTCCTTGAGGTGCCGGGCGTAGCCGTCGAGGTCGTCGTAGTGGCTGCGGTGCGCCTCGTCGACGACCACGATGATGTTGCGCCGGTCGGACAGCAGGGGGTGATCAGCGCCGGACTCACGCTCGGCCTGGCTGCGGCCGAACTTCTGCAGGGTGGTGAAGTAGATGCCGCCGGTGACGCGGGAGGTCAGCTCCTCGCGCAGGTCGGCCCGCCGGGTGATCTGTTGCGGCTTCTCCGGCAGCAGCAAGCTGGCGTTGAAGGTGCCGAACAACTGGCCGTCGAGCTCCTTGCGGTCGGTGATGACCACGATGGTCGGGTTGAGCAGCTTGGGGTGGCGCATCACCCGGTTGGCGTAGAGCTCCATCTCCATCGACTTGCCGGACCCCTGGGTGTGCCAGACCACGCCGGCCTTGCCGTTGCTGCGCACCGCGTCGGCGGTCGCGCCCACGGCCTTGGTGACGGCGAAGTACTGATGCGGCTTGGCGATGCGCTTGTGCAGGCCGTCCTCGTCCTCGTCGTATGCGGTGAAGTCGCGGATCAGGTGCGCGAACCGCTCGACGTTGGCCACTCCGTCGATGAGGTAGTCCAGCCCGGTGGCAGTGTCGCCGTCGGCGTCGGTCTGCCCGATCTCGACGGGCGTGCCGCTGT
>JAABUN010000963.1_pt1 | contig 69167 bp, 62 predicted proteins | sample 5559311 | NCBI WGS metagenome assembly JAABUN01 (sample SAMN10711877, study PRJNA513370) | rock metagenome | isolation source: Antarctica rocks | place: Antarctica: Victoria Land, Siegfried Peak sud | reverse complement strand
CCGCAGGCATCAAATACGTCGCTTACGAAAAAAGTCTTATTTATTATCAGCGCATTTTGCTTTGGATTTGTTTTCCAGGCATTTATAGCAAGAATTGGTGTCGCTTTTTTGTTGATGCTGCGATAAACATTATTGTAGCCTCTGCCTGTGTAACTACTGAGTCTCTGCGGCGAGGTAATTCCGCAATTCAAAATAGTTCGGTCTTTGATTTCATACGGGCAATTACTCCAACTGCGTGAAATTCCCTTGACGTTATTCTGCAAATCCATCAAATGCCGATTTGCCACCCTACTCAGGGCATCAGACCACGGAACGGGCGGCAATCCGATTTGGCTGCGATATTCATTTACCAAGCGCAGCAATTGCTTTTCCTCGTTGCTGCCGTCATCGCCTTTGCATTTGTTCTCGGTGAAGATTTGGTTTTCCATGCAACGGCTCTGAGCTTTTATCGTCAGCATACAGAACCAATTGAGTACTAAAAAAGCTGATACAGCACAAAATAGTGGTTTTATTTTCATAAGTTAACTGACAGCAAATCAAAAAGTTATTGAATTGACAAAACAATATGCCTGTCAAAGATACTTAGCCTTTTAGTCATTACCCTTTTAACGATTTTTCAATTGCTAGAACTAAACTGCGAATTGAACTTCCGTTCCAGTAAAAAAGCCGTAAGTTTTGACGCTCACACACTTGTACGTATGTTATGTTCAGCAAGTTTGCTTATTATCTGACTGTGTGGCTTTTAGGGGGAATAGATACTGGTTTATAATTTTACTGAAACAGAAACTTATACTGCACCTTTATATCTATCAGCTAAACTGAAACTTTTTCAAAACTCGTTTCATAATCAAAGTTTCAAAAACAATCCGTTTAATGAGTTTTGAAACACTGTGTTGAGGCACTGAAAAGTAATCTCGTTTTCCAGCACCACAAGTTTAGGACACTACCAGATATTTGAATCAGTATTCTTTTCTGTCATTTTGTTTTTTCTCCTTTATTTGTTTCTCTCTGCTTGCCATTCGGCTGGAAAGCGGTCTTTTGTCGTTTGGTCGCAAAGCTGCACGATGATTTTTCGCTTTTCGATTGGTTTGCGGCAATCGGCGCAAATGTCCGGCACGGGTTCGCCGGTCAAAACGGGTTCGCTTGTGTCAGAATCTTCGGACAAGTCCGCTTGATACATTTCAACTCTTATTTGCGGGAAACACGCGCAAACGGTCGAATCGTCGCCTGCTCTTTCGAGTTTTTTTAGTCGGTTTCGTAAGTTCATAATGTTTTGATGTCCGTTAAATTCTTTGATAATTCCGCTTTGGCTTCGCGGGCGAGCTTCTGCCAGTAGTCGAATTTATCTTTGCAGTTCGAGCAGTAAGTTATGCCGTCCGCGCCCGGCTTGCCATACCACAAATCAACTAAGGTTTTGCCGCAAAAGCACGGTGTTTTATTCGGGTTTTCCTTTTCGATTTTCTTCAATCTGTTCAAGATGCTCATTTAGGCTTCTCCAGTGAGTTCTACGTTCGGGTTAATGGTAAAGGTAATGTGAAGCGGTTCGGCGTGAGGCTTTCCGCAAGTTTGGCAGATTTCGGGCGTTTCCGTTTCCGTGTATGGTTCGCCGTTGCCGCCAAGAATTGTTTTTCCTTTGCCGTCTGCGGTTGGAACGATAATGATTGTTTTAGTTTCGCGCTCGCATCCGCAAAAATCAGAATCTTCTTCGATTATTCGGCTTTGCAGTTTCTTCAATCTGTTTTTGATGTTCATCTTCTATTTTCTCCAGTCGTTCTAAAATATCGAGCGTTTCAAAATCCTTGCGATTGCCTTCGATTATGATTTGCGCCGCCCGCACTTCAACCGAAGGATTCTCGCAAGTTAAGTTTCTTTCGAGCGTGTCAACCGCGCCCGCGTGAAGCGATTGCAGACGGACAATGTTTTGCTCAAAGAGAGTGCGCCGCGCCGCTCGAAACTCTTTTTGAAAGTCGGCATCGTCTAAATATCTTCGGAGCGTCTTTTCGTTTAATCCGCACTTGTTCGCCGCGTCGGTTATCGAACTGCTTTCAAGCAATGCGCTTAACGCTTTCTCACGGTTCGCCGTTTTTATCGGACATTTTCGGACATTTTCGGACATTTCTTTATTTTCCTTTCGTTAATTAACGCTTGCGTCGGTTCTGTCTTGAAAAACAAGCTCCGGCGCGTAATCTTCGCCGCTTGAAACGGATGACTGTTTAGCCGTCTCACGCGCTTTAATCGCGCCTTGCACGTCGAGCGTTATCTGTTCGCTTTTCATTGCCGCCTGTTCTTCGTCGGTTGGAAGTATGCCGCTTGCCAGTTTTTGAAAATATGCTTTCTGCGTCTCCGTTAGTAATTGCTTGCCGAATTTTCGATAACAAGTCTCTGCCATTCGCAGCGTTATCTGTGCGGATTCGACAGCATCATTTAACGCTTGCCGGGCAAGTTCTTCATCCGTCATATCTACATAATCAAAGTCGTTTTCGTTAATCATTATATTTTTCTCCTTTATCTGATTTCTTGTTTTTGCCTTTCTCTACAAGCCGTTTTTATCAGTCGAGCTTTGCCTTACCATTCCTTTTTATTTAGTAGTTCGGCAAACCATTTGCGCGTGGTAGATTTCACCGCTTCAAAATAAATCTCGAATCGAGTTTTGTCAGTTATTCGCAGTGGAGAATTTAGACATTCGCGCTCCATAACCTCAAACGCAAAATCTTCAAATTGTTCCGGCGAATGAGAAAACAGATGTTTTACCAAAAGCGATTGCTGCAACTGGCAGAGAATCGCCGCGCCGTTAAGTTTGAGAAATTCTTTGTCCGAAGCCTTCAATCTTTGCGCTCCGTCAATCGTTTGAAATTCGTCGGCGGAAACATCAAACGCGATGCCGTTTTCAATAAATCGGTTTAAGACAGCGTGAAAGGTGTCGGCTTCAAATTGCGCTAAATCGTCGCTCGTTTTCAAAGGTTCTCTAGAATAGGCACTGACAAAAGCTGACGAAACTAGATTTGATTGTTCTTCGCCGTTGTCGGAATTTTTTGGATTTTTGGGAAAATGTCTAAATTCACCACTGACAAAAGCTGACGAAACTAACTTTAACGGAGTTTTGTCAGTTATTGTCAGTGGTGTTTCTAGAGAATCTTCTGAAAATCCACTTTCGGCGGTTTGGGTTAATACTGATTTTAATCGGTTATTCCACTTCATTGTTTTTCTCCGCTTCTAGTGAAGGATGAAAGGCGTATCTAACCGTCGGTCTGCCTTCGCCGCCCGTCGGCAATTCAAGTAGATAACCGTAATCAATAAGTAATCCGATAACGTCTTGAACGGTTTCCTTTGACTTCAAACCGCTCCACTGCTTACGCATCACTTCACGAATGGTAAAGCCTTGCTCCAGGTCGCCTTTCTTTATTTTGCCGATTAAGATTTGAGCCAGCGCAAATATTTGATTTTCTCCGAGCGCGAACACGCGCCGGGCGTGTGTGGTTAATACTTCCGTGTATGCAATCGCCTTTAACGCGGTTGCCAGCGTGATTTCATCCGGGAACACCGCGCCGTCGCGGATGTTCTCAAGGCAATGGAAGATAAGCGCGATTGCAAAGCAGCTTTTTGGCAGTTTGTAGAGATAAGACGAAAAGGCTTCATCTTCGATTTGAAGGCTTTCGGCTTCCGTTTCCGTGTCGTTCTGCCATTCGTCAACAACCGTTTGCGCGGCTGCGTCGAATTTGACGACGTGAAACATATCGCCGTTCGCGCCGGGCGTGCGCCCGTTAAAATCAAATCCGGCAATCTTTGTGCAAATCTCGTTAGCCCGGTTAAATCCGCTCCGCATTTGCTCATAATCGGCTTGTGTCGGCTTTTCGCCGCGCTTGCCGATGTCCGGGTAGGCAAATAAAAAACGCTGCGGCAAGCCGTCCGATTTATCGAACGAGTAAGCGTCCGAAATATGTCTTTGCAGCTTTGACGGCTGTATTCCGCCGCTTATTGACAGTGTGCCGCTCGGTATTTGAATCTCGCCGTTTCCGACGCGGGCTTGCGTGTAAGATATTGCGCCTTTCCAAAGTTCGAGAAAGAATGAGCGGGCGTTTAAATCGTAATCGGCTTCAAGCGATTGCAGCCAGCCTGTTAATTCGTCACGGGTTTGCAAGATACCAATCGGATTTTCGCTAAGAAACTGCGCGAGCTTCGGCGTTGTGATGTCGTTCGTTTCATATCGTCTCAAAATCGGTTCTTCCGGCTTGTCGAGAAGTTTCAGTTTAGTTTGGTAGTCGTTAAGCTTTTCGGAAGTTCTAAGCAAGCTGTTTGATTCTTTTTCGTAGAATCTCGCCTTTATGTCGTAATCGGCTTTTTCGTCGGCGTGTTCCTTCCGCGCCGCCGTTTGCAGTTCAAGAATCGGTTTGCGCGTTTCGTCGAGCGCGGGCGTTTTCTTTGTTGACGGCAAACCGACGCAGCCGCCGTAAAGATTAGGAACGACAAACCAGTCGGAGTGTCTCAAAGGCTTCACGCGAATACGCGAGCCGATGAGACTGCCAACCATAATGACAGCCGACAGCGCGAGAAAATCAAACGGACAGCCGATAACTTTTGAAGCCGGTCGCAGCCAGTCGGTTAAGACTTTCGGCAAGCAATCATCGTCAAGCGCGGCAACCGGCTTCAAAGTTAAATCGAGCGGGCGCGGGTCGCCTGTAAATTCGGCGGGCGCGTCGGTTTGGTGAACGGGTTCGCCGTCCTGCCTGTGTTCAATCTGAAGCCATTTACAAATTGTTTCGACAAGTTTCTTGTCGGTCAATCCGGCAAGTATCGGAAAGCCGGAAAACTTTTCGCCGCGCTTTAATTTCTGCGCCGTCGCGTCAACTGCTTTTATTCGGTCGCTCGTTTCTTCGTCGTTCGCCGCATCACATACAGCTCGAATAAAATTCTTTGTCTCTGCGATGTCGAAGCCGTTACGGAGCAATGCGCCGCTTAAGGCAAGGTTAAGCTCGTTGCGAACGCCTTCACGCCAAAAGGTAGAAATAAGACACGCCGACGCGAGCCGCGCCGCCGCCCGTCGCAAGGTTTGCGCGTCCACTTGGCGCGGTTCGCCGTCTTTGCTCCATTCAATAGCTTCGCCGGTCGTTTCGTGTGTCGAGCCGGGAAAGACTGTTTGAAGTCCATCGCCTGTGCGAAACTCTGCGATGCACACCCGTTTTCGGTCGCCTTCATCTTTCGAGGCAAGCAGAAACGGATTATTGAATTTCTCAAACGACGCGCCTTTACAGTAATAAAGCCGATGCGAGCGCGGTTTCCCGTCGCGCCCAAATTCGGCTTCGGTTTCGGGTAAAAAGTAATCGGCAATCTTTACGGCTTCGTTTGAATCCAAATCAATATCAGTCAAGCCGTTTGATTTCGCTCCGACAAAAACGCCGATGTTTTGCTCCGCGCCGTTAAAATGTTTCGTTAGTTCGGCTTCGGTTGTTTCAAATTTCTGCCAGCCGGGAAAGTTTGGATTTTTCGAGCGATGCGCGATTGGTAACGGCTGCCAGCCGCGCCGTTGGTATGCTTTTGCAATTTCAAGCGGTGTCATCGTTTTGCCCTCCGTTCGATTTGATTTGAAAGAATCTCTAAGCTCCGCTCCGTCCGGCAATCGGAGCAAAGCGGCATAAGTCCGAAACGGTAGCCGTCGAGCGGGCGTGTGTGATGACAATCGCAGCAGTGAATTGTCTGCAATACTTTTTTCGGTTGTTCGGTTACAAACAAATCTAATTGAAATTTGTTTCGGGTTGGTGTATATTCAGACATAGAAATTGATTCTCCTTTTGGATTGATTTTCATAGTTAAATCGCCTGTTAGGTAAGTATTCGAGCCGTTGTTATCAGCAACGGCTTTTTCATTTTTCATCTGCGTTTTCTCCTTCGTTCAAATAGTTCATAAAGTCATCTTTCAAAATTAAGACACGCCGCCCGGCGCGTTTTACCTTCAAGCGTCCGGCTTTGATTTCTTTGCGAAGCATAGCCTTTGAAATTGAAGTTAGAGCCGCGCATTCTTCAATTGAAAAGGCGAGCCTGTCTTTTGTTTCTGCAATTATTCCTAACATTTATTTTTCTCCTTTTTACGATTATTATTTGCAGTAGCGAAAGCCTTGTGCTACTGTGTGCTTTACATAGTATTTAGTAATTACGGTTTCTACAATAGAAATTTCAAATAATTAACTTTATGAATTTGCAGAAAGATAATCGTAACAATTCTTATAAAAAGAAAGCCGAATGTCCCGAAGATATTGCTTATTTGATTAGAATTGCCAATTTAGCTCCCACTGATGCGGAAATACCTTCATACGGTCAAATGTTTTATTCGTCGCCTGAAGAACGGAAACAAATTGGCATCTCGATTCGCAAAGATTTAGAAATGTATCCAGCACTAATTGAACATTTAGGGCAAGCGGGTTTGTCTAATATGCAGCCAATACTTCAAGAATTTGAAAGAGTCCGTTTTATTCTAAAAAACGTTGTAGGTTGTTCGGAGCATTACCGAAAGAAAGAAGGAAATATAAATCAGCGCGAATACATAATTAACTTACAGACCAACGATTTTTTTTATTTGTATGTTAATTTTCCCGGCGGCGAATACAACGAATCAAAAGGCGAAGGAGTAATAAATTTTCGTCTTAGCGCGACACTGGAAGATTTTAACGGCTTGGGTCTTACAAGATTTCGGCGTTGCGCGATTTGCAAATCTTACTTTTGGGCAAAGAAAGATAACGCCGAAACTTGCAATCAAAAGCACGCCAAGACTTTGTATGACCAAAAGAGAGCAGCGAAGCGACTAACCGCCAAAGAAGCCCGCGAAAAATGGAAAAATCAAGATTTCAGTAAAGAAGTAAGGAGCAAAAAATAATGCCGCTTTATAAACGCCCAAATTCTAAATACTGGTGGATGAAGTTCACTTTTGACGGCGAGCTTGTCCAGCAGTCAACAAAGGTCGCCAACAAACGCGATGCTCAAACGGTTGAATCGGCGTTTCGCACGCAGCTTGCGCTGGGCAAAATCGGCATCGAGCCAAAAGTGAAAGCTCCGACATTTACAAAAGCGGTTGAAGATTTTCTGGTTTGGTCAAAAGTCGAACACGCCGCGCAGCCAAATACATACAAACGCTATTACTTTTCCGGCGAACTGTTAAAGAAATACTTCGGCAATGTAAAAGTAGATAAAATTCAAAAGAAAGATGTCGAAGATTTTATTGTTTGGCGGTCGTCGCAAACGTCGCGCAAAACAAAGGATTTCATCACGCGGGAAACAATCAACAACGAACTGCTTACTTTGAAAATCATTCTAAAACGCCTTGTCGAATCGCGGATTTTGCGGACAAGCCCGGCGCGAGCGGTCAAACAATTAAAAGCGAACGACAGAAACTTTCACGTTATAACCGGCGATGAAGAAAAACTTTATCTTCTCGCCGCGCCGCAGCCGCTTCAAGACGTTGCAATTATAATGCTCGAAACGGGTATGAGATGCGGCGAAGTGTATCAATTACGCCGTTCCGATGTTTCCTTTGAGAAAGGCTTTCTGCAAGTCGTAAAGGGTAAAACGGCTTCATCGGTTCGGCAAGTTCATCTATCGGAGCGGGCGCGGGCTGTTTTGCAGTATCGAGCCGACAAGTTCACGGGCGACAATCTTTTTCCGCAAAACGATGTTGACGGTCAAAGGGTAACTTTAACCTTAGACAGAAAGCATCTGGAAACAATCAAAACCTTAAAAATGAAGTTTCGCCTGTATGATGCCCGGCACACATTCGCCAGCCGCGCTGTCGAGAATGGAATTGACTTGCTTGTCCTTGCTTCGATACTCGGACATAATAGTCTGAAAATGGTTATGAGATACGCGCATCCTTCGGAAACATTTAAACGCGATGCGATTCTAAGAATGGAAACAAGTAGAAAAGCAAAAGCAGTCTAAAAAGCGGTCAAAATGCAACGGATAGCTACATTTTCAGATACAGCAATGTTTCAAAGCACTATTTAATTCTCTGTAAGTGTAATCAAATAAACAATTTATAGTATTATCATAAATCAAAACTTATGAACCAAACATACATCAACGAACTGAAAAATCACACGGGCGAAACAGTTACTTTGAAAGGCTGGCTTTACAACTCGCGTTCGAGCGGGAAACTGGTTTTCCTGCAATTGAGAGACGGAACGGGCATCGTCCAGTGCGTCGTTTTCAAAGGAAATTCGGAAGAAGTTTTCGAGCGCGCGAAAGGCTTGGGTCAGGAATCTTCCTTGATTGTTCACGGCTCGGTCAAAGAAGATACGCGCTCGGCAATCGGCGTCGAAGTTGACGTTTCCGAAATCGAAGTCATCCAAAACGCTTCGGATTATCCGATTACGCCGAAGGAACACGGCACGGAATTTCTGATGGACAATCGCCATCTGTGGATTCGTTCAAAAAAACAAAACGCCGTGCTGAAAGTGCGCCACACGATCGTCAAAGCAACACGCGATTTTTTCGACGAAAACGGTTTTATTCTCGCCGACACACCGATTTTCACACCCGCCGCCTGTGAAGGCACGACAACGCTTTTTGAAGTCGATTATTTTGAAGACGACAAGGCTTATTTGACGCAAAGCGGGCAATTATACAACGAAGCAACCGTCGCATCTCTTGGCAGAAGCTATTGTTTCGGACCTGTTTTCCGCGCCGAAAAATCAAAAACCCGAAGACATCTGACCGAATTCTGGATGGTCGAGCCGGAAATGGCTTACGCGCATCTCGACGACGTGATGACGCTCGGCGAAAACTTGATAAATTTCATTGTTGAGCGTGTTCTAGCTGACCGTCAGGAAGAATTAAAAACTTTAGAGCGCGACGTTTCAAAATTAGAATCAATTCCGCGAAACAAATTCCCGCGCGTCCATTACGACGACGCCGTAAAATTATTAAAAGAAGGTTTCGCAAAAGGCGAACTCGAAAACGATTTCGAGTGGGGCGGCGACTTCGGCGCGCCCGACGAAACATACATTTCAAATCAATTCAACGCGCCGGTTTTCGTTCATCATTTCCCTGCCGTCATCAAAGCGTTTTACTTTGAACGCGATAAAGAAAGACCGGAATTAGCTCTTGGCGCGGATTTACTCGCGCCCGAAGGCTACGGCGAAATCATCGGCGGCGGCGAGCGCGCGACCGATTTGGAATTTCTCGAACAACAAATCGAAGCGCACAATCTACCGAAAGAATCGTTTGAATGGTATCTTGATTTACGTCGTTTCGGCTCTGTCCCGCACGCGGGTTTTGGAATGGGCGTCGAACGCGCGACGGCGTGGATGTGCGGCATCGAACACGTCCGTGAAACAATTCCGTTTCCGCGTATGCTTTATCGTTTGAAGCCGTAAAATATGTTTTTAGTTGGAACAAAAGCAAAACCTTTTCTCAAGTGGGCGGGCGGCAAAACGCAGCTTTTGCCTGAGATTGAACGTCGTCTGCCGTTTGAGTTGAGCGTCGGAAAAATAAAGCGTTACGTCGAGCCGTTCATCGGCGGCGGCGCGACGTTTTTTCATCTCGCACAATTTTATCGTTTTGAAGAAATCGTGATTTCCGACATCAATCTTGAACTTCTAATTGTTTATAAAACCGTAAAGGAAGACGTTGAAGGCTTGATTGAGCAATTAAATAGAATCAAAAAACGCTTTTTGTTCAGCGCAGACCGCGAAAAGTTTTATTACGAGCAACGAGAGTTATTTAATCAAAACGTCGAAAAACTAAATTTCAAACATTTTCGTTCGAGTTGGATTTCGCGGACGGCGCAATTTATTTTTCTGAATCATACTTGTTTCAACGGTTTGTATCGGACGAATTCAAAACTATATTTTAACGTCCCGTTCGGCAAATACGCGCAACCCGCGATTTACGACGAGAAGAATTTACGTGCTGCGTCCGACCTTCTGCAAACGGTTGAAATTCGGCAAGCCGATTTTGAAGCGTGTGAGGAATATGCCGACGACGAAACTTTTTTTTATTTTGACCCGCCGTATCGCCCGATTAGCAAAACGTCGAGTTTCAACACTTATCACAAAGGCGAATTTACCGACGACGACCAAAAAAGATTGGCAAGTTGTTTCCGGGGCTTCGACGCGAAAGGCGCAAAGTTAATGCTTTCCAATTCCGACCCGAAAAATGAAAATCCAAACGATGAATTTTTCGACGAACTTTATAAAGATTTTCGGATTGAGCGAATAAAGGCAAGTCGCGCAATAAACTCAAACGGCGCAAAACGCGGACGGATTTCAGAACTTTTAATTACAAATTACAAATGAAATTATTCGGAAAAGGCGGCGCTAATACAAAAACAGGCTTGGTTTTTGAAGGAAGAACAGACCTTGCGACGTTTCTCAAAAGCCAAAACGGTTATGACGTTCTCGTTGACGGAACGGTTATATATGAAGGCGAAACTGTCGGACGTATTTTCAAAAAACACGGGCTTTATAAATTTCTTGACGAATTTGAAATTGATTGGAAACTAATACTTTCAAAAAGGCTTCTCCCCGACGACAGTATTTTTGTCATCATCAAAAACACGCTTTTTATTATCGAGTGCAAGTTTCAACAAGTCGCTGGTTCGGTCGATGAAAAGCTGCAAACGTGCGATTTCAAAAAGAAGCAATACCAGAAACTTCTCTCGCGTGCCAACATCCAAGTTGAATACATATATCTGCTTGGCGATTGGTTTAGAAAGCCCGAATACAAAGACGTTCTGGATTACATTATCAGCGTCGGATGTTTCTATTATTTTGAATACATTCCGCTGACGCAATTAGGATTGCCCGTTCCGCCAATCGAGTAAAATTTAAAAATGAACACAAATAAGTCCAAAATATTTTTTACATTTTTCCGTCTTTGCGTTGCGGCGTTTGTTCTTTCCATCGTTAATTTAGCCCAAAAGCCGATACGAGATTTGAAGCCGACCGTGATTTTAGTTTCGCTTGACGGTTTTCGCGCCGATTACATCGAAAAATTTCAGACGCCGGTTTTAAGTGAACTCGCAAAGACGGGCGTGTGCGCTCGCTGGATGACGCCGAGTTTTCCGACGAAGACGTTTCCGAATCATTACACGATTGCGACGGGGCTTTACCCGGAACATCACGGGATAATCGAAAATAACATCGCGGATTTCGGCGCGGTTTTTCGGATTGATAATAAAAAGGAAGTGCAGAACCCGCGCTGGTGGCTCGGCGAGCCGGTTTGGGTTACGGCGGAAAAGCAAGGGCAGATTGCCGCCGCGTATTTTTTTCCCGGCACGGAAACGGCTATCGAAGGCGTCAGACCTGATTATTTCCGCGAATATAACGGGAAAGTTCCGAACGAATTGCGGGTTGATAAAATTCTTTCTTATCTGGATTTACCGAAAGAAAAACGTCCGACTTTTCTGACGCTTTATTTCTCTGACCCGGACGACGCCGGACACGAGTTTTCGCCCGATTCGGACGAGACGCGCTATGCGGCTTTGAATGTTGACCGACTCGTCGGGCGTCTTATGGACGGTTTGAAACGGAGAAAAATTGATAAAAGAGCAAACGTGATAATTGTTTCCGACCACGGAATGGCGACGATTGATTTGCACCGCGCGGTTTTTCTCGACGATTATTTCAACACGGACGCGCTCGCCAAACAGATTTTGTGGACGGACGAGATTGTGCAGATTTTTCCGAAAGACGGGCGTGAAACGGAAATTATATCGAAGCTGAAAAACATTCAACACGCGAACTGCTGGTTGAAAAAAGATATTCCAGCGCGCTTTCATTACAACGATAGTCCGCGCATCGCGCCGGTCGTCTGCTTGACCGAAGAAGGCTGGCAATTGACCAACCATAAACGCTACGAAGAAAAATTAGAGCGAAACGACATTAACCAACGGCGCGGCGGACACGGTTACGACAACCAATTGGAATCGATGCGCGCCACGTTCGTCGCGCACGGCGCGGCTTTTAAAAAAGGCTTTGTCGCCGAGCCGTTTGAAAATGTTCAGGTTTATAATTTGATGTGCAGAATTCTGGGTTTGACGCCGGCGAAAAACGACGGAAATTTTGAGACCGTCAAAAATATGCTGAAATAAAATCATTCGGCGAACAGGCGCAGAACGACGATTTCCGGCGGAACTCCGAAGCGAATTGCCGGACCGCTCGTGCCGACGCCCGTTGTAACGAAAACGTTTTTGCCGTCAGCCGTGCAGAAGCCAGCCGTAAATCTAGGGTCGTTGACAAAGGCAATCGCGCCGTAAATGGGAAACTTGAACTGCCCGCCGTGCGTGTGTCCGGCGAACATCAGCGCGATTTCCGGCGGCGCTTTCAATAGCGAATCGGGGTTGTGCGTGATGGCGAGAATGTTTTCTTTGACGGCGATTTTGTCGAACGCTTCGAGCGGAACTCGCCGTTTTTTCCAGTTATCTTCGATGCCCCAAACATTCACCGTTTGCTCGCCGACTTGAACGGGCGCGACTTGGTTTTCAAGAACTTTTATGCCCGCGCCTTCAAGTTCGCCGCGCAGTTTCCGCTCGTCGAACCACCAATCGTGATTCCCGATTGCCGCGTAAACGCCGTATTTCGCTTGGAAACCTTTCAAATTTTCCGTAATCGTCTCGGACGGCATTTTCAGCGCGCCGTGCATTCCCCGTTTCTGCGAAACAAAATCGCCCAAAAGAACAACCAAATCGGGATTTTGCGCATTGCTAAGCTCGACTATTTTTCTGATTTTTTCTTCGGTTATAAAATTCGAGCCGCCGTGAATGTCAGAAACGGCGACGACTTTGAAGCCGTCAAGCTGCGCGTTCCAATGCGGAATTTTCAAATCTTCTCGGTGGACGACGAGCCGCGCCGGTTCGATAAAATACGCATAAGCGGCGACAAAAGCTAAAATTAAAATTATAAATGCGAACGCGATTAAAATTCTTTTGAGGAGCAATTTCATATTCAAAGAGAACAATGGTAAAACGCCAAAGATAATCTGCGGTTAAAATTTTCACGCCGGAAAATATTCGCGCCAGCGTGCATCGACAAGTTTTACAACGTCTTCGCGCGGCTCGACTTCTTTCGGATACCAGGGTTTCATTCGCGCGTCGATAACGACGGGCGCTGTATAAACGATGTGGTTATTTTTTATTTCAATCGCTTTGGCATAAACGTCGGTTGAAGGATTAAAGCGCGTCCACGTCGCCCACAAAAATTTATCGGTCGAGCGGGTAAATTCGATTGAATCGTGCAGAACGACGATTTGAAAATCGTCAAAGCTGCCCGATTTTGCGATTCTTTCGGCTTGATTTTCATCCGCTTGATAAGCGTTTCCTTCAACAACCAGACAGCCGCCGCAGAAAACTTCTGCGCGTTTTACGTCGTTCGATAATTCGCCGTGAAACTCTTTTTTTAAATCTCTTTTCGCGTCGCCGACCCCGACGAGCATCGCTTTCGAGCCGTGATTTATTTTTCCCGAAGAGTAGTCTAAAGTGTCAAAGGAAGTTCTGTCGAAAATAAAAAAATCGCTCTCCCAATCGACACGTTGTAAAATGTATTCAAATAAAGATTTGAAATCGCGCAAGTTTTGCGGCTTGTCGGTCAGCATTAGAAATTTCGTCAAAGAAAGCTGACCTTCGCCTAAAATGCGAAAGCCCGCGCCTAATGCTTCGCGCGCGTATCTTTCCTTGACGACGGCAGCCGCAAGCGAATGAAACCCGGTTTCGCCGTAGCTCCACAAATCTCGGACGGCGGGCATAACGAGCGGAAAAAGCGGCGAAAGAAGTTCCTGCAAATAATCGCCGATAAAAAAATCTTCCTGTCTTGGTTTTCCGACGACGGTTGCCGGATAAATCGCGTCTTTGCGATGAAAAATGGCGTCCGCTCGAAAAACCGGATAATCGTGAACAAGCGAATAATAGCCGTAATGGTCGCCGAACGCGCCTTCGGGACGGCGCTCAAACGGCGCGACGCGCCCGCAAATCGCAAACTCGGCTTCGGCAATCAGTCGGTGATATTTGAGCGGGCTTTCGACCGTTTTCAAACGCCCGCCGTTCTTTTCTAAAATTCCCAATGTTGAGAGCGGATTTTCGACTGTTTCGATTTTCCCGTCGGCTAAAACCGAAGCTAAAACGAGTTCGGGAACGTCTTCGGGAAGCGGCGCCATTGCTGACAACATTAACGCGGGCGCGCCGCCCAAGAAAATCGTAACGGGCAAAGACTGATTTAATTTCTCCGCTTCCGCGTAATGAAAACCGCCGCCCTTATGAATTTGCCAGTGAATTCCGGTCGTCTCGCGGTCGTAACGGTGGATGCGATACATTCCCAAGTTGTGTTTTCCGCTCGTGGGGCTTTCTGTATAAACGAGCGGCAAAGTTATAAAATGCCCGCCGTCTTCGTGCCACAATTGCAGAAGCGGAATTTCTTCGAGATTTGCCGGTTGTTTATAAACTTCTAAAACCGGAGCGCGATTGACTTTTTTCGTTCCCAATTTCAAAGCCGAAAAAGCTAAATCTCTGAAATTCCACAACTCTTTCGGCTGCGGTGGCAAAAGCACTTCAACCATTTCAACCGCTTTTTTAACCAGTTCCTGAGGCTTTTTACCGAACGCCAAATCAATCCGCTTCGCCGTTCCGAAAAGATTTGTAATAACCGGAAAAGGCGAGCCTTTGACGTTTTTGAAAAGCAAAGCCTTTCCCTGTTCGTCAATCACGCGCCGGTGAATTTCCGCGATTTCCAAATACGGGTCAACTTCCGCATTGATTTCGGTCAATTCGTTTTCGCGGCGAAGCGTCTCGACGAACGAGCGCAGATTTTTGTGCATAAATATTTAAGTGATAAGTAAGCAGTTATCACTTATCACTTATTTCAAAGTTTCGCTGTTTAAATTAAGACGGCTTGCTGGAATGACTTCGACTTTCTGCGCGGGAAAACGCTTTGCCAAATCGTCTTTGAATTTCGCGTAATCGCCGACGATGATAATGTCGCCTCCCTTTATATTTTGCGCGGCGAAATTTTTAACCTGCGCGTCCGTAACCGTTTGCAGATTTCGCATATAGGAATTAAGCTCCGTCGGATTGATGCCGAAAAGATAAAGCTCGCTGATTTGCGCCGCCAAACCGTTTGTCGTTTCCAGCGTGCGGCTGAAATTTCCCGTCAGAGTTGCCGTGCGCGGCTTGAGTTCGTCCGCTCCAACCGTGTCGCGTCCGATGCGGTCAATTTCGTTTGCCAGCAATTCGGCGACTTCAGCGGCGGAAACATTTTTCGTCTGCGCTCCGGCTGAAAAATTACTGTTAAAACCGCGCCACGCTAAAGTGCTTCGTGCGCCGTAACTTAAGCCGCGTTTGATGCGGATTTCCAAATTCAGGCGATTTGTGTAGCCGCCGCCGAGAACCGAATTTGCGACGAGCGCGGGGTAATAAACTTCGTTGACGGAAAGATTACTCATATCTTTGTCATAAAGAACGCGCCCTTTGTTAAGTTTTTTAGCGTAAGTTACGGCAGCCTGACCGGAATTCGGCAAATCAACTACAAGAATTTTATTTATATTTTTTTCCGTCGTCGAATTTTTATTGCCCGACGATGAAATCGTTGGAGACACTTCCATTATTTGAAATGTTTTCTTTTTAACAGAGCCTTCTTTCCAAACGCCGAAATATTTTTGCGCCAGCGCGTTTGCCTGCGCCGACGTAATATCGCCAGCGAAAATCAAAATCGATTGGTTCGGAATAAACGCTTGACGATAAAAATTTGAAATGTCCGCGCGATTGATTTTCGCAATCGTTTCGGGCGTTCCGAACGCTGAATGTTCGCCATATGTGTAGCGGCTCGCGGCAAAACTTGCCAGCGCCGACGGCTGTTTAAGCTGAACGTTGAGCGCGTCGAGCGTCTGCGTTTTATAAAGGTCGATTTCTTTGGGCGCAAACGTCGGATTCAAAACAACGTCGGACATAATCGCCAGCGCGCGGTCTAATTTATCGGACGTAATGTTGACGGTTACGTTTGAAGCCATCCAGTTTGCGCCCGAATTTATATTGCCGCCCAGGAATTCCATTTCTTCGGCAATTTGCGTCGCCGTGCGCGTCTTCGTTCCCTTCAAAAGCAACGAAGCCGTCATATCGGCAACACCGGCTTGCGCTTCATCTTCAACACTCGCGCCGCTTTTAACCAGCAAAGATGCCGTTACGAGCGGCACGTTTTTGCGCTCGACGACGACGACCTTTAAACCGTTGGGCAAAGTTTTTTCCTGCACGGCGGGAATTTTCACCGCTCGCGGAGCGGACGGCGCGGGCGGCATTTGGGTTTGCGAGAAAATTGTAAAAGCAAACGACGAAAGACAAACCGCAGAAACGTAAAGACGCAGAGAAAAAGATTGCAAGAAAATCTTGAAATTCAACTTGCCGAAATTATTTTCCATTTTCCATTTTCCGTTTTCCATTATTTCCCTTCTCCTTCGTTTTCGTAATAAATCACCACGCGGTTTTGGTCGTTAAAATACTGCCGCATAACGCGCCGCACGTCGGCGGCGGTTACGGCTTGCAGTTCTTTTACTTCCGAGTTGACGGCTTGCGCCGAGCCTTTCAGGATAACCGATTGACCGATTGCCAATGCTTTGCCCTGATTCGTTTCGATTTGGCGAATCGCGTCGGCGACCAGCGAGTTTTTAGCTTTAGCGAGTTCTTTTGCGGTAACGGGCGCAGCTTGAATTTTCTTCAATTCCGCGAGCAGGGACTTTTCCGCCGCCGCCGGTGTTTTTCCGCTCGCAAGCGTCGCCGTGAAATACATAATTCCTTTGTCAACGTGGTCGTCAAGCGTGAAACCGGCTTCCTGCGCGATTTGCTGTTTATAAACCAATTCCTGATAAAGCCTCGAAGATTCGCCGCCGGACAAAATCGCCTGCGCGACCGTTAAAGCTGCTGTGTCTTTGCTTTTCGCGGGCGGCGCTAAATATGTAATCGCCACTGCCGGAAGCGGAACATTCGGCGCTTTGACGACTTCGCGGCGCTCCGCAGTTCGTTCCGGCTCCACTTCGGTTATGCGCGGAATCGCGCCCGACGGTTTTGCGATTCGCCCGAAATATTTGTCAACCCAGCCGTTCAATTTATTTTCGTCAAAATCGCCGACGACAATCAAAGTCGCGCCGTCGGGACGATAAAAATCTTTGTAGAATTTTTTTACATCCGCGAGCGAAGCAGCTTCCAAGTTTTCGATTGTGCCGATAGTCGTGCGTTTATACGGATGCACGTTAAAGGAAAGCGTTTGAATAGCTTCGTAAAATCTGCCGTAAGGCTGCGCCAGAACGCCCTGCCGGAATTCTTCGACGACGACGGCGCGTTCGCTCTTGAAATTCGCTTCGTCGACCGTGAGATTAACCATTCGGTCGGCTTCAGCCCACAGCAGAGTTTCCAGATAATTCGACGGAATCTGCTCGTGATACGCCGTTACGTCGTCCGACGTGAAAGCGTTGTTGTTGCCGCCGACATCTTCGGTCAGACGGTCGAGCATTTCCGATTTCATATTCTTCGTCGATTTGAACATCAGATGCTCGAACAGATGAGCGAAACCGTTGCGCTCCGCTGGGTCGTTTTTCGAGCCGACATCATACCAGACGTGAACTGAGACGCTCGGACTCGACGTGTCGCGCACGCTGACAACCTTTAAGCCATTCGTCAAAGTTCGCTCTCTTATATTGAGCGGCGCAACTTTGGTCTGACCGAAAGCAGCGAAAGCGAACGTCAAAACAAACAGCAGGACAGAAATTTTTCGCATAGAATTTTCCTTTTTATAATTTTCAGCCGGTGATACGTTTTGCAGGGAGAACAAGTTTTCAGATGCCGGAATGCAAAAGCCCGATGCAATTGTTTTCAGCACCGAGCCGTTTCGATAATTTTACCAGACAATCATTTTTGCAGTTCGAGCGCGTAATGCGAAACCGTGCCGAAATCTTTGAAATTTTTAATTTCCTTTTCGTGTTTCAATCCGACTTTTTCTGCCACGCGGATTGAAGCGGCGTTTTGCGGATTGATGAAAGCGACGACGCGGTTAAAGCCAAAGCGTTGAAAACCGAGTTCGACGAGCATTGCGGCAGCTTCGGTCGCCAAACCTTTTCCCCAGTAATTCGAGTCGAAAAGATAGGCGATTTCCAAATCGCGCGCGCCTTCGACTTCCTGATACAGCAATCCGCAACGCCCGATTAAACGATTGTTTTCTTTGAGAATCGCCGCCCACAAACCGAAGCCGTATTTCTCATAATAGTTTTCTATATGCTTTTGAATCTGCTCGCGCTCAAACTCCGGCGAATCGGACGTTCCGCCCATAAATTTCATCGTCTTCGGGTCATTGTAAATCCGATGAAAATCTTCTGCGTCCGTCAATTCAATTGACCTGAAAATTAATCGCTCCGTTTCGGCAATCTGCATAAATTACTGATTATATTCGTAAAAACCTTTGCCCGTTTTGCGCCCCAACCAACCGGCGTCAACCATTTTTACGAGCAGCGGACACGGGCGATATTTCGGGTCGCCCAAGCCTTCGTGCATCACGTTTAAAATCGCCAGACAAACGTCCAAACCGATAAAATCCGCTAATGTAAGCGGTCCCATCGGATGATTCATTCCGAGCTTCATAATGCCGTCGATGCTCTCTTTGGTCGCAACGCCTTCAAAGAGCGCAAAAATCGCTTCGTTTATCATCGGCAGCAAAATACGGTTCGCCACAAAGCCGGGGAAATCCTGACAATCGAGCGGCGTTTTGCCCATTTTCTCGGACATTTCCTTAACCTTTTGATAAGTTTCGTCCGAAGTTGCGATGCCGCGAATGACTTCGACGAGCTTCATCAAAGGCACTGGATTCATAAAGTGCATACCGACAACTTTATCGGGGCGTTTGGTCGTTGCCGCAATCTTCGTAATCGAAATCGAAGAAGTATTTGACGCGAGAATCGCGTCTGCGGAAGTGATTTCGTCCAACTTTTGAAAAAGCTGTTTTTTAATTTCAAAATTCTCGGTCGCCGCTTCGACGACGATAAAACAATCGCTCAAATCATCAAGACTCGTCGTCGTTTTTACACGTCCGAGAACTTCGTCTTTTTGCTCGCCCGTCATCGTTTCTTTTTTAACGAAGCGGTCGAGACTTTTTTCGATATTTGAAAATCCCTTTTTTACAAAATCGTCGCTGATGTCGCACATCACAACTTGATAACCGGAAGCGGCGGCGGTTTGAGCAATCCCGTTGCCCATCGTTCCCGCGCCGATAACGCCGAAAATTTCACTCATTATTTATAATTCCTTTTTTGATAAATTTTTATAAAAACATTTTTAAAAAGTGAAAGAGTGAAAAAGGAGAAAAGTGAAAAAGTTTATGCGCTCGTTCTAAAACTTACTTTTTCACTTTTTCACTCTTTCACTTTTAATCTCGCTCGACTGCCATTGCAACGGAATTTCCGCCGCCTAAACACAAAGCAGCGACGCCCTTTTTTGCGCCTCGTCGTTTCATTTCATAAAGCAAAGTGGTTAAAATTCGCCCGCCCGAATTGCCGATGGCGTGTCCGAGCGCGACCGCGCCGCCGTTGACGTTGACTTTTTCAAGTTCCAGTCCGAGTTCCTGCATCACGCCGAGCGCCTGCACGGAAAAGGCTTCGTTTAACTCGAACAAATCGACTTCTTCCATCGTCCAGCCGGCTTTTTCAAGCACGTTTTTCACGCCTTGAACGGGCGCCATCATAATATATTTCGGCTCGATGCCGCTTGTCGCATAAGCAACGATTCGGGCGAGCGGTTCAACACCCAACTCTTTCGCCTTTGCCGCCGATGTAACGACGACCGCCGACGCGCCGTCGTTGATGCTCGAAGCGTTTCCGGCAGTTACCGTTCCGCCGTCTTTCTTGAACGCAGGCTTTAATTTTCCCATTCCCTCGCTGCTCGCGTCTTCGCGCACGCCTTCGTCCGAATCGAAAATTACGGGGTCGCCTTTCTTCTGCGGAATTTCAATCGGGAAAATTTCGTCTTTGAAGCGTCCGGCTTTGCGAGCTTCGCCCGCCTTGCGATGCGAGTTATAAGCGTATTCGTCCTGCTGCTCGCGCGAGATTTGATATTTTTCCGAGACGACTTCGCCTGTGTTTCCCATATGCCAGTTCTCGAACGGACACCACAGACCGTCGTGAACCATCAAATCAATGACGTTTGCGTTGCCCATCCGAAAACCGTCGCGTCCCTGTGGCAGAGCATACGGAATGTTCGACATCGATTCCATACCGCCCGCGACAATAAAATCCGCGTCGCCCAATTTGACGGCTTGCGCGGCGAGCGCGACGGCGCGAAGACCCGAACCGCAAACCATATTGACCGTCAGCGCCGAAACTTCCGGCGGCAATTCGGCTTTCAAAGCCGCTTGTCTGGCTGGCGCTTGACCTAAGCCAGCCTGCACGACGCAGCCCATAATCACCTCGTCAATCTCCGCCTTGTCGATTCCCGCGCGCCTGACCGCTTCCTTTATCGCAAAACTTCCCAATTCGGTCGCCGAAAACTGTTTCAAACTTCCCTGAAACTTTCCCGTTCCCGTGCGCGCCGCACTGATAATTACCGCATCTTTTAAGTCTGACATTTATAATTTACCTCTTTGATATTCGTATAAAATTAACCGTTATTTGATGATAACAAACATCTCGCGCAAACGAAAAAGCGAGAAAGTTTCCCGCTTTTATTATTATAAAAATTATTCTTCGCCGATATCTTCGTTCCAGATTTCGGGATTTGCCTCGATATAATCGGCGAGTATTTTTATACATTCGGGCGAATTCAAATTTATGACTTCGACGCCGTTTTCCTTAAGCCATTCAACGCCGCCTTGAAAATTTTCCGCTTCGCCGACCAGAACCGTGCCGATTTTAAATTGCCGGATTAAACCCGAACAATACCAGCATGGCGCAAGGGTAGTCGCCATAATTTTATCTTGATAATTTTTCTGCCGTCCGGCTTTGCGAAAAGCGTCCGTCTCGCCGTGAACCGATGCGTCCGATTCCTGCACGCGGCGGTTATGTCCGCGCCCGAGACAGTTTCCGTCTTTGTCGAAAAGCGCCGCGCCGATTGGAATTCCGCCTTCCTTCAAACCAGCGCGCGCTTCTTCAATCGCCACGGAAAGCATCGCTTCGTAATTGAGTTTTTCGTTCATATTTTGATTTGTATTTTATGCAATTAGAAAATTTCGTGAATTATTTCGGGCAAAAAATTGTGTTAATCTCAAGTGTAAAGGAGTAACAGAAGTGTCGCAAAATTTTCAGGCGGGCGATTATTTAATTTTTCAAATCGAGAGCGGTTACGGACTGCTGCGGATTCTTGCAATCGAAGACGCGAACGGCGAAAAAATCTGGCATCTCGCCGCATATAACGAGTTGTTTCTCGATAGCGAAACGGCGGACGCGGCGATTGAAAATCCGAATGCTTTGACGTTAAGTTTCCCGCACGTCGCTTTGACGAACCGCGCGTTTGAAAGCACGCAAGTCGCGCGAATGACCAATAAGACTTTGACCGAAACCGAGTTGCTACCCTTTTACGAATGGCAAAAAGCGGACGGCGAGATTTCAGACCGTTCGGTGCGTTTGATGCTCGGTCTTAGATAACATTTATCATTTATCGAAAATCTTACTGATAAATGATAAATGTTAAATGCTTCGGCGTCTTAGCTCCTTGTTTAACAAATCAAGCTCGCGGCTCATTTGCCCCTGCACGCTCGTGTTTTCCTGCGCGCGGCGAATCAGGTAAGGAATCGTGTCCTGCACCGGACCGTAAGGCACATACTTTGAAACGTTGAAATTGTTTTTCGCCAGAATGTAGGAAAGATTATCGCCCATTCCGTAAAGCTGCGAGTAACAAACATTCGGATTATTCGGCTCGACTTTATGTTCGTTCATAAGGCGCGCAAGAAGCTGCACGCTCCGCTCGTTGTGCGTTCCGGCGACAAAGGCGATGCGTTCGACGTTTTTTATGCAAAACTCCAAAGCCGCGTTAAAATCGCGGTCGGTCGCCGCCTTGTCCGCGTGAATCGGCGACAGATAATCCATTTCTTCGGCACGCTCGCGTTCCTTTTCCATATACGCGCCGCGCACGAGTTTGACGCCGAGAAAGTAACCGCCTTCTTCGGCGCGCTCGAAAGATTTTTTCAGAAATTCGAGCCGGTCTTTGCGGTAAAGCTGAATCGTATTATAGATAATCGGCTTTTCGCGGTTGTATTTTTCCATCATATCGAAAGCGAGATTATCGACCGCGTCCTGCATCCAACTTTCTTCGGCGTCAATAAAGACAGGCTGTTCAATTGAATGAGCGTAAGCGCAAATTTCCTCGACGCGCTTTTTCGCGTTTTCCCAATCGGTTGCTTCCTGCTTTAACAACTCTTTGTTCGCGCTCACCTTTTCGAGCAGCGCGAAATCCGCCAGACCCGTAACTTTGAAGACGGCAAACGGCACGCAGTCGTCTTCTTTGGCGCGCGTGATGGTTCGGTGAATTTCGTTTTTCGTGCTTTCAAAAACCGCTTCCTCGGATTTGCCTTCGACCGAATAATCGAGAATCGTTCCGATGCGCGCCTTGCCCAATTGGTCGATGGTCGGCTGGCATTCTTCGATTGTCTCGCCGCCGCAGAAATGCGCGAAAATAGTTCGTTTGATTATTTTTTTAACCGGCAAATGAAGCCGAAAAGCGGCTGCCGTCAGGCGCGTTCCGAAATTGGTCAAAAGCGGCGAATTTATAAGGCGAAACAGGCGATGCTTTTTCTGCAAATCTAAGTTCGATTTATCGGAAAAAGCGGTCGCCGTATCTTCAAAATTTAATTTGTAATCGTTCATTCCTGAAATAACTGTTAAAAATACGGGCGTAAAGACGCAAGAATTTCTCAAAGCGTTGCAAAAAATAATTTTACAACAATTTGCCCTAAAACAAACGCGCCTTTGTTTCTTTTCAAAATTGCATTATCATTTTTGTTTTATCTTTATAAATTTTTATGAGTAAAGGATTACCAAAACGAAGCGAAAATTATTCCGAGTGGTATAACGAACTGGTCAAGCGCGCCGATTTAGCGGAGAATTCCGCCGTCAAAGGCTGTATGGTGATAAAACCTTACGGCTTCAGCATCTGGGAAAAGATGCAGCGCGCGCTTGACGATATGTTCAAGGAAACAGGACATCAGAACGCTTATTTTCCCCTTTTCGTGCCGAAAAGTTTTCTTGAAAAAGAAGAAGAACACGCCGAAGGTTTCGCCAAAGAATGCGCCGTCGTTACGCATTACCGACTCAAGCCAAACCCGGACGGCAAAGGCTTAATCGTTGACCCGGAAGCGAAATTAACCGAAGAATTAATCGTGCGCCCGACGAGCGAAGCAATTATTTGGAACACATATAAAAACTGGATTCAATCGTGGCGCGACTTACCTTTATTGATAAATCAATGGGCAAACGTCGTGCGCTGGGAAATGCGAACCCGTTTGTTTCTGCGCACCGCCGAATTTCTCTGGCAGGAAGGACACACGGCGCACGCGACAAGCGAGGAAGCAATTGAAGAAACAAACAGAATGCTCGGCGTTTATGCGACATTCGCTGAAGAATGGATGGCGATGCCCGTTATCAAGGGTGCGAAAACGCCGAACGAACGCTTTGCGGGCGCGATAGATACTTTGTGCATCGAGGCTTTAATGCAGGACGGAAAAGCCCTGCAAGCTGGAACGTCGCACTTCTTGGGACAAAATTTTGCCAAATCTTTCGACGTAAAATTCGTCAACAAGGAAAATCAATTAGAGTTTGCGTGGGCGACTTCGTGGGGCGTCTCGACTCGTTTAATGGGCGCGCTGATTATGGCTCACTCGGACGACAAAGGCTTGATTCTGCCGCCGAAACTTGCGCCGATTCAAGTGGTTATCGTTCCTATTTACAAAGGAGAGGAAGATTTAGCGAAAATTTCAGAAAAGGTCAATCCGCTTTTTCAAGAATTAAAAGCCGCCGGAATTTCCGTCAAATACGATGACAACGACAACCAGCGTTCGGGCTGGAAATTCGCCGAATACGAATTAAAAGGCGTTCCCGTGCGCCTTGGAATCGGTTTGCGGGATTTGGAAAACGGCACAATCGAAGTCGCGCGGCGCGACGATTTAACAAAAGAATCGCGCCTGCTCGAAGGCATTGTCGAACACGTCAAAAATCTTTTGGACGAAATGCAGGCGAATATTTATCAAAGGGCTTTGCGGTTTCGCGCGGAAAATACTTTTCGCGTCAACGGTTGGGAAGATTTCAAAACGCAAATCGAAAAAGGCGGCTTCATTCTCGCGCACTGGGACGGTACGAGCGAAACCGAAGAAGCAATAAAAGCCGAAACAAAAGCGACGATACGCTGTATTCCGTTTGAGGAAATATCAGAGGAAGGCGCGGACGTTTTTTCAGGAAAACATTCAAAACAAAGAGTTGTTTTTGCCCGCGCTTATTAAATTGAATTGGAAGCTCGTAACAATTTCAAGTCTTCTCGGAACGCTTTTAACTTTAATTGTCAGCGCAATAATCTTTTTCGGTTTTCCGCAGCTTTCAAACTTTAACGTCGAAGATTACGTATTTTTCGGCATTTTAGCCAGCGCAGCCGTAGCCGCTTTCTTAACGTATAAGCGCGCAGCTTCGAGAAAGAAACTTCACGCCCTCGCCGTTTTCCTCGCCGTCTGCATTTTGACCGTCGTCGTTTTCGTTCTTCCGTTGTTAATTTTATTTGTCTACTGCCGGATTGCGGACTGTCGCTTTTTTCCGCTTTAATAAAAACTTACTTCAAAATCCCGCGCGAAATGACAATGCGCTGAATCTCGCTCGTGCCTTCGTAAATCGTCGTGATGCGCGCGTCGCGGTAATATTTTTCGACCGCGTAATGGCGCGAATAACCGTTGCCGCCGTGAATTTGAATGGCGTCGGCGCATACTTTATTAGCGTTTTCCGAAGCGAAAAGTTTCGCCATCGACGCAAAGACGCCGGTTTGTTTGTGGTTTGCGTCTTTCATAGCGGCGGCGCGCAAAGTTAAAAGGCGCGCGGCTTCGGTTTCGGTTTGCATATCGGCTAATTTGAATTGAATCGCTTGAAATTCCGAAATCGGTTTACCGAACGCCGTTCGCTCTTTCGCGTATTTTGCCGCTTCGTCAAGCGCGGCTTGCGCAATGCCGTTTGACAAAGCCGCGATGCCGATTCTGCCGTTGTCAAGACTTCCGAACGCGACTTTCATCCCGTTTCCTACGCCGCCCAAAACATTCGCTTTCGGAACTTTTACATCGACCAAACTCATTTCATTTGTTTGCGACGCGCGCTGTCCCATTTTGTGTTCGTGCGATGAAACGGTAAAACCCTGTGCGCCGCCTTCTACGACGAAAGCCGTGATTTCTTTGCGCCCGTCTCGCTCGCCCGTCGTTGCCATCACGATAAAAACTTCGGCTTCCGCACCGTTTGAAACCCACGCTTTCGTGCCGTTTAAAACGTAAAAATCGCCGTCCGCAGCGGCGCGCGTTTTCAAATTCGTCGCGTCTGAACCTGCCTGCGGCTCGCTCAAACAAAACGCGCCGAGTTTTTCGCCTTTTGCCAGCGGAACGAGATATTTTTGCTTTTGTTCTTCCGTGCCGAAACTTAAAATCGGGAAACAGCAAACCGAATTCGTAACCGAAACGATGACTGCAACCGACGCGTCGGCGCGCGCGATTTCTTCGAGCGCGAGCGCGTATGAAACCGAATCGAAACCCGCGCCGCCGTATTCTTCGGGGATAATCATTCCGAGAAGTCCAATTTCGGCTAAACCGTTTAATTGTTCGCGCGGAAATTTTTCGGCTTCGTCATACTCGCGCGCGACGGGCGCGATTTCGTTTTCGGCAAATTCACGCACGGCGTTTCGCACCATTTCCTGTTCTTCGGTCAAATCGAAATTCATAAATAAATTGCGGGCGATTGTTTGTTTTAGAACTTTTAACTATATGAAAACGACGCGCGGAAAACAATTTGAAAACTGGTATATTTTTTGCTTTTGAAACCTTCAGATGAAGATTTTCGCATCAATTTAATTCAGAAATAAAATTTGTTTGGAGGAAACTATGCAAGGACCTTTACGAACATTGTTGGCGGGCGCTGCGGCTTGGAAATTCGGCGGCGGGCTTTTTTCGGTTATTATTATTTTTCTCGTAGTCTATTTTCTGCTCGGTAAATGCTGACGATTGTTCATTGAAACAGCAACAAAAGAAAAAGCCGAAACCGAATTTTTACAACTCGATTTCGGCTTTTTCTTTTAAATTATTAATTCTTAATTGATAATTGACTTCTACGAAGCCGCCTGCGAAGCGTCGCGCATCAGCAGTTCAAACGTGCCGGGCGCGACTTTGCGAAACCGTCGGTTGCGGTTCAAGGAAACGGCAATAGAAATAGTCGGGTTGTTGCCTTTGAATTCAAAACCGCCGTTGACGAGCAAATTATAAAGCTCGTTGACGTGCAGGGGCGAGCTTGCCTCGCGCAGCAGCAGCGTGCAAGCCTGCGTAATCGTGCGGTCTGTAAACCGATGGCTGACCGGCTCGAAATTCGGATTCATCGAAGAACCGTTGCCGACGCCGTTGTTATTGTTATTATTGTTTCCGCCGCCGCGCGAATTGTTGATATACGCGACCCGATTTTTGCGGTAATTGTTCTGCGGCGGCTGTTGTTGGTGTTGATGCTGCGGCTGATTGTTTTGAAAATTTTGATTGTTGTGAAAATTCTGATTCGCCTGATTGTTCTGGTTGTTTTGGTTATTCGGGTTTTGATTATTAAGATTTGCGCCGTTCGAGTTCAATCGAGGCGGCGTTCTTTTATGTTCGGCTTCGAGATTGTAATCGTCGTTTTCAAATTGCTGCGCCTGCTTCTTTAACGCCCAGTTTTTATTGCTCGCGCCCATCGTCGCCAGAAGACTGTAAATGGCTTCGCCCGTCTGCGAGGCGCTATTTTCCAGCGCTTCGATTTCCTGTCGCAAGGCTTGGGCTTCGGTTTCGACTTCGCTCAAGCGTCCGAGAAGCCGGTTTTGCGCGTTGCGCGTCTGCCGCAAACTCTGCTCTAAAGTGGCGATTAAATTTTCGTTCAACATAGTCTCCATTTTGGTTTTTAGATTTCAAATTGTAAAAAAGTTCAGACTGCACCGCTTAAGAATACGTTTTTCGCTCTCAAATAAAAATCTAAAATCATTTCGCTCTTTCAATCATATAGCTCGGAATTTCTTCCAGTGCAATACGATACTCCGATTCGGGCAATTGTTCAAGATTTTTAACGGCGCGCTCCGCAAATTCGTATGCGCGGTCTCTGGTTTGGTTGAGCAAAGCGGCTTCTTCGAGTTTTGCAAGAAGCCGCTCGCGCGAAATCGTTTGGTAATCGCCGTCGCGCATTATTTTTTCTAAATCTTTTTGCACGCTTTCGTCTTTTTTAACCAGAAGAATAAGCGGCAAAGTCAATTTTCCTTCCAGTAAATCCGCGCCCGAAGCCTTGCCCAAAACCGTTTCGTGCGCCGTAAAATCCAGCACGTCGTCCGCCAGTTGAAACGCCGTTCCGAGATTCATTCCGTAATCGCGCAGAGCCGCTTGTTCTGCTTCTGAAGCGTTCGCCAAAATCGCGCCGATTTCGCAGCAAGCCGAAAAAAGATACGCTGTTTTTCGTTGCAAAACGTCGAAATATTCCGCTTCGGTAATGTCGGTTTTGCCGAGCGTCGTCAGTTGTATCAACTCGCCTTCGGTCATTTTGCGCGTCAGGCTGGTTAAAATATCGAGAATTTCAAGACTGCGTTCCTGCAAAGACGTTTCAAACGCCGACATATAAAGCCAGTCGCCCATCAAAACCGCCGCCTGATTGCCGAACCGCGCGTTGACGCTTGCGCGATTGCGGCGCGTGTCGGCGTTGTCGATGATGTCGTCGTGAACTAAGGTTGCCGTGTGCAGCATTTCCATCACGGTTGCAAGCCGTATAACGTTTTCATTTGCAGCATTTCCGCCCGAAGCATAATTGGACAAAAGCAGCAGCGCCGGACGAACCCGTTTGCCGCCCGACGCGCGCAGGTAATCGCCCAAGAAATTTATAACCTGAATGTTTGAAGAAGCCTGCCGCTCGAATTCAGCTTCGACCAAAGCCATCTCATCTTTTATCAAGCTGAAAATCTTTTTCGCCGCGACGTTCGGATTTAATTTTTCTCTGATTGGCGCAAATGTCTGCATTTATTCGTTTGTCTTCGCGTAGGTCATATAATATTTTCCCTTAATCAATTCTTTATCAACCGTTCCCCAATATCTCGAATCTGAAGAATTATCGCGGTTATCGCCCATTACGAAATATTGATATTCCGGCACTTGGCGCGGCGGGAAACTAGCTTTCGATTGATTATATGACTCGTCAACATAAGGCTCATCCAAAACTTGTCCGTTAATATAAACTTTGCCCGCGCGAATCTCAACAACCTCGCCCGGCAAGCCGACGACACGCTTTATATACCATTTTGACCGGTCTTTCGGATAAAGAAATGAAATGACATCGCCGCGTTTTAGCTCGCCTAAATTTTTATCTATCAATATTCTGTCGCCGTTTTTGAAGGCAGGCAACATTGCCGTCCCTTCAACGACAACGGGTTGAGCCGAACACGCTGAAAAATAAGAAGCGGTCAAAGCGAGTGCCAGCACTGACAGATATTTTTTCATCTCGACAATTAACTGCTTCGGTAATTATCAAACTGCATATCAATCCCGAAATCGTTCGACTTTAATTTCGCAATCGTTTCCTGCAAAACGTCGCGGTCTTTGCCGGAGACGCGGACGGTTTCGCCTTGGATTGAAGCCTGCACTTTCAGTTTCGCGTCCTTGATGAATTTGACGATTTCCTTTGCTTTTTCGATGGGAATTCCCTGCTGGATTTTCACGGTTTGACGAACCGTTCCGCCCGCCGCCGGTTCGATTTTTTGATAATCCAATGCTTTTAAAGAAATGCCGCGCTTGACGAGCTTCGATTGCAAAATATCGTTCATATTTCTTAACCTCGTTTCGTCTTCGGCGGACATTATCAAATCTTTGTCGGCAAGCTCGACCGCCGCCTTGCTGCCTTTGAAGTCAAATCTCTGCAAAACTTCTTTTGTCGTTTGGTTGAGCGCGTTGTCGATTTCCGCGTAATCGGTTTTTGATACGATGTCGAACGAATTTTCTTTTGCCATAAATCAATTATAGCCGCAAAAAGACACAAAAGCAGATTCAAATTTTTATTTTGTGTTTTTTGTGCCTTTTTGCGGCTATTTTTCAATTCTAAAAAAATCTAAAAAGTTTCGCGTCGTCCGCCGCGCCAGTTCTTCGAGTTCGACGCCGTAAAAATCCGCCAGAAACTTTGCCGTTTCGACAACAAACATCGGCTCGTTGCGCTTGCCGCGAAACGGGATTGGCGCGAGATATGGGCAATCGGTTTCTATCAATAATTTCTCGAGCGACACGGCGCGCGCCGCTTCGCGCAGATTTTCCGCTTTTTTGAAAGTTACGTTTCCGGCAAAGGAAATCAGAAAACCGATTTCCATCAACTCTTTCGCCATTTCCGCCGTGCCGCCGAAACAGTGCATAACGCCGCCGCGAAAATTCTCAATCGAACACTCGGCGCGCAAAATCTCGATTGTTTCGGCGTCAGCCGCGCGCGAATGAATGATTATAGGCAAATCTAAATTTTTTGCAACGCCGATTTGTTTTGTAAAAACTTCTTTCTGCACGTCGCGCGGGCTGTGTTCGTAATGAAAATCAAGCCCGATTTCGCCCCACGCGACGACCTTTTCACTCTTTTTTACCAATTCGATTAAATGATTTTCTGCCGCTTCGTCGTATTCCTTTGCGTCGTGCGGATGAACGCCGACGGCGGCGAATACGTTTTCGTATTTTTCGGCACAAGCAAGAGCGCGCTCAAAATCGCCGTCGCGCCAGCTTCCCGTGCCGATGTCGAGCATCAAGCCGACACCCGCTTCTTTAGCTCGTTCGACAACCGCGTCGCGGTCTTGGTCAAACTCCGCGCCGTCGATGTGGCAATGCGAATCGACAAAAATCATTTTAATTTAAAAGTTAAATCCGACTAGATTATCTTTTGTTTCGATGTCGAACGACTCGAGAAATCTCATTGCCCAAACGTTGAAGTCCTTTGTATATTGCTTTTCAGGCAAATTAACTGACAACCAAAAAAGTCTTTTTTCCTGTATGAAAAATCTTTGAAAATAAATTCTGCCGTTTTCTTTATAAATAAATTCTTTGCCTAATTTTCTATTCAAAAAAACGTTCTTTTTGCTGATGAGTTTTACTTGCGAAGAATTCAGATTACCGGCAAAAGACGATTCGTAAAGTTCATCTAGCTGCGAATTATCAAGATTGACATTCAAACTTTTAATCGCTAAACGATAAACCGCTTTTTTCGTGTTTGTTTCAAAACTCGCAAATGTTTCGCCGGTTTCGTGTTCGTCGTTGATAACATCCGCCGGTTTTGCGGGAAATGTAATTCTAAATTTATATTTCTCCGACGCGTATTCGTTCCAGATATTCTCGTCTTCTTCGGATAAACGTTTTTGTGGCGGAATGGCGTCTCCGCTTCTGATGGTTACAATCGCTCTGACGGTCGGAATTTTCTTTTTATTTTTCCTCGTTTGAGCCGAAATTGTCTGCAAAGTAAAAACGATTGATAAAACAATCAAGTAAATAATCTTCTTCATTTGCTTTTAGACCTTGACGAATTCGTAAGCGATGTAAACGTTCAAAACACCGTTTGTGATTTCCGTGCGAACGCCAGTCGCGCGCATTCGCAATGCGCCGTCGGCGTTTTGAATCGGGATGACGAAGGAAAGTTTGTCGGTCTGCAAAATCTGTAGCGGGTTGAACTTTTTATCGACCGCGCCCTGCACGAGTTTTGTGATAAATGCGCTGCCGACGCCGTTTGTGCCGCTCAAAACGACGTTTAAAACCTGCGCGCGCCCGATTAACATTTGTTTGGATTTGTCGAAAACAAGCTCGACATTCGTTTCGGCGTAGCCTTGAAAATCGACACAGCCGACAAACGGCGGATTGTATGAACCGGCAAACGCAATCGGCGCATAAATTTTCCCGTCGCGGAAACGAACGGCGGTTCGCACGCCGTCAATCTCGCGCTGAAGCCGAATCGTTTCGTCGCAAAGCGGCGAATTTGCGGTTTGCGATTTGCGATTTGCGATTTCGTTTGCAGCAAATGACGACTTCAAAAATCCATTCAATTCATTATCGCCGTTTGACTGCAAAATGCTGCTTTCTGACTTTGGACTTTGGATTTTGGACTTTGGACTATTGCTGGCAATCGGAAACGACGGCGCTTTCAGATTGGTGAAAACCGCGTCGAGCAGCACGTCGAAAAAACGCTCGTTCAGCGAAACCGTTATTTCCGCCGTTCGCTGCTGTTGCTGCTGCGCCTGCGCGAAATTGGCAAACAATAAAACGAAAAAAACAAAACCGTAAAATTTCTTCATCATTTTTTACACCCGCAAAATTTTTTGCCGACTGTTTTCAGATGCCGAAGCCTTGCGCGCCGCCGCATTTTTTCTTTTTTGCTTTACAAACCGCTGCGCACGATGTCGTGCAGACGAAGCAGACCAATGCATTTTTCATTTTCGACAACGGGCAAAACGTTGATTTGGAGCGGACGATTTTCCATCAGTTGAAGGGCGTCGAAGGCGAGCATTTCCGGCGCGGCAACAATCGGATTTCGCGTCATCATCGCCTCGGCTTTTAATTTTTCTAAATTTTTCGCGCTGGTTTTTTCAATCATGCGTCGCAAGTCGCCGTCGGTGATAATGCCGATTAAATTTCCTTTTCCGCCGACGACGTTGACCGCGCCGAGCGTATATTTGGAAATCGCTTTGACGACTTCGAGCCAAGACGATTCGGGCGAAATGTTCGGACTCGCGTGCATCAGATTTTCGACTTTGAGCGTAAGACGTTTTCCGAGTCGTCCCGCCGGATGATTGGACGCGAAATCTTCCGCCGTCAGATTTTTCGCTTCCATTAAGGTCATCGCCAGCGCATCGCCTAAGGCGAGCGCGACGGTTGTCGAAGTGGTCGGCGCCAAGTTGAGCGGACACGCTTCTTTATCGACGGACGCGTCGAGCGCAACGTCCGATTGCCTCGCAAGAGTCGATTCGAGATTGCCGACAATCGAGATGAGTCGCGCGCCGCGCGCCTTTAACGCGGGCAGAAGCGTTAAAATCTCGTCCGTTTCGCCCGAATTTGAAAGCGCGACGACGACATCATTGCGCGCGACGACGCCCAAACCGCCGTGAGAGGCGTCCGACGGATGCACGAAAACGGCAATCGTTCCCGTGCTTGTCAAAGTCTGCGCGATTTTCTGCGCGATGACGCCGGATTTTCCGACGCCGAGAACGATAACTTTGCTGTCGCAGCACGACAGAATTTCAACCGCGCGCTCAACGCTCTCGCGGTCTAAGCGGCTTGCCGTGCGCTCGATTGCGCGCGCTTCGATTTTTAAGAATTCGACGACTTTTGTAAAAGATTCGCTCACGAGAGAAAATTTTGCGGAATGCCGCGCCGTTTGGCAAGCCGGAAAACTTGAATTAAATTTAATAACTTGCAAAGCGCGAAAATCTTATTGTTAAATTTAAACGTTTATGGCAAGGTTTTTTATTGATTAAATTTCCCGAAATCTCAAAACAGGAAAACGCGAAATGGAAAATATCGAATTTAGAAAAGGCGCGATTGACGCGTCCGCCTGCATCGGCGAAGGCTGGAATTTTATAAAGTCGAATTACTGGCTTTTTGTCGGAATGATTGTCGTCGAGACTATTATCGTCATCGCGGCGAATTTCGTTCCGTATGCGGGCGACCTCATCAATACAATCGTCGGCGGCGCGCTCATCTGCGGCATTTACATCGCTCTGCTCGCCCAGCGGCGCGGCGAAAACGTGCCTTTTTCCCTGATGTTTGAAGGCTTCAGCCGCGTCGTTCCGGCGACTCTAGTGCAGATTATTTCCGCCATACCGCTGATATTGCTCGGTCTGGCGGCTGTCTCTTTTATTTCAATGCCGCCGACGCTCGCGCCTGACGGTAGCAACATCGCCGAAGTGCAGGCGGCGATTTTCAACCGCAGCTTTCTCGTTCCGGCGATTATAAGCGGTCTGGTCGCTCTGCTAATCAGCATAATTACCAACCTGCTGCTCTTTTTCGCCCTTCCGCTCGTCGCCGACCGCGACGCCCCAGTCGGCGAAGCTCTGCGGTTAAGCGTCGCCGCCGGATTAAACAACATCGGCGGTTTAATCGTGCTGTTTATTTTTGAAGGTCTGCTCGCCATTGCCGGCGCGCTCGCCTGCGGCGTCGGCATTATCTTTGTTCTGCCGGTTATATACGCCGCCAACATCGCCGCTTACAAACGAGTTTTCCCCGACGAAAATCCGCAATCTAACAGCGAGCCGCCGCGCCCCGAAGATTACAACGGCGGAACTTACGGAACGCCGCAGCAATAGAAAATTCACAAAAAAAGGAAAACGATTGATTTGTTTTCCTTTTTTTGCCCGAACGATATTTTATTTTGCTTCTTTTTTCGCAGATTTTCTCAAAGAAAATAAGCGGCGAGATTATTAAAAATTCCGCCGCTTATCCTAAATTTTTTCAATCCTTCAATTAATGGTCGTCGTGGTAACGATGGTCGCAGCCGTGACAAACTTCTGCCGCTTCTTCCGTCCAATAGACGTGCGTGATTGTCTTTGAGCCGTTCTGATGCTCTCTTTCATAAGTCGAGCTGCGCCCGTTTGCCGATTGGCTGACGAGCATTCCCCAGCTATTCGGCTCGTTGGTAACTTCCGAACCCGCCGGGATGGTCGCCGAGCTTACCGAGATTGTGGTCGTCGAATCGAGATGGGCATATTTGCTCGCCAACTCGTCATAATCGTGCGCATTCGGATGCGTGCTGAGCGTGCTGGTCGCGTTCGCGCCCGTGTTCGAGAAATAGTCCATACACGTATTTTGCGACGAACCGTCTTCGCTCGTATGACCGAGACCGAACGTATGCCCGACTTCCTGACACATTACGTGCAGTTTCTCGTTCGGATTATTATAGGCTGACATATTAAAATATGTGTCGTTCATCTTAGCTGTGCCTTGCGTGATGTGGTCGCCGCCGGTAACGTTTATCGAAGCTAAACCGAGCCAGCCGTTCTGTCCGTATGTGCCGTTGCAAACCTGCACCGTTCCGGCAACCATCGAGCAGCGCTTGTTTGAAGTTCCGGCAACCGCCGCTAAATCCATCACAGTGGACTTTGTCCAATCAGCAACCGACGTGTTAAAGTGCGTCGTCCAATTAGAACTAACGTTGTTGCCGATTTTCAGCTTAAACGGATTTGAAGTTCGCGCCCAGTGGTAAGTTCCCCACGAATGGTTCGCGCTCGAACCGGACGGGAAACCGACCAGACAAAGAAAAGCTGTCAGGACGAAAGCGGCTTTGACCAACTGCATTTTTGTTTTCATTCAGAAGACTCCTTTTTGAATTTGTTTTGGATTTACAGAAATTTCAAATCTGTTTTTACAGATTATTCATTATGCCGATTTATAAAGAACGGAATGTAACAAAAACTGCAATCACATTGATTATAAAAGAATTTAAGTTACCGAAACGGAAGATAGAAACAAAGAAATGAAAAGGGGAACGTTTATGACGATAGTTGAATCAACAATGTTTGTCAATAACTTTTTTTTCCAAAAGAATTAAGACGAGCTTTTAATCCGATTGAACTTGATGCTGAAACAAGTTTGATAAATGCTTCGTCAAGCGCAGCTTTAACTGCATTAATTTAATAAAAAAGGCGCGTGAATATTTTTATTCACGCGCCTTTTTTATTAAATTAAAAGTATCTTATTCGACTTTTACAAAATCCGTTCCCGTGCGCCCGAAAGTTTCGGGATGATACATCTCTTCCGCCTTTGCGGGCGGCACGACGAATTGTCCGGGCGTCGTCGCGCGCGTTACATAAGTGTATTTATAAACGCCTTCCCACAGCAGCGAAGAAAACGCTTCGGCGCGCTCGTCGCGGAAATTTTGGTGTTCAAACCACGTAAAGCGCCAATTGTAAAAACCGCGCCCGTAAGATTGCGAGCCGTATTCGAGAACCGGAGAATTTCCGCCGTCGTCTTCTCGCGGAATTGATTCGGTAACGGCGAGTTCGGGATTTAGAATTTCAAGACCGGCGGGCAGCGGGTCAACGAGCGCGACGTGATAGCGGCGCGACGGCGCGACCATCGTCAGACGGACGCGAACGCGCGCGCCGGATTTGATTGTCCAAGAACCGTCGGCGTTTTGTTTCACGTCGTCCGCGTTATCAATCGCTTCGTATTTTCGCAAAACCGTGAAACCGTAATCCGCCGCTTTAAGATTCAAATTCTTCGGCGCGTATTTCATCCCAATTCGATAATAAAGCCGCCCGGCGCCTTGACGGTCAAAAATCAAATTTGAAACGCCCCCTTGCTCGATTAAACGATTCATCGGAACGTTCAGCAGATTTGAATCAACCGAACGTCCCTTGAAAGTTTGTTCGCCCGCGTAATTGTTTCCAAGCCAAACGCGCGTTACAAAATCGGGCGTAACTTTTTCATATGCCTGAAAGTATTTATCCAAAGCGAGCAGTATGAAAACATTTTCCTGCGTATTTTCCCAGCGCCCTTTTGTCCGTTGGTCAAGCAAGCCGCGCACGAGTTTCGGTATCAAATCGTTTTGCGCGTCGGCTTTCAAAAGGGCTTCGAGTAAAACACCGTCGGCGCGGCGGTTTGAATACATAATCAGCCACGAAGCATCGCCGTAATCGGTAACGAAATTTGCGGTCGCGGCGGTTTCCGTCGTGCGGTTCATCAAAAAGCGTTTGATGTTTTCGACTTCGACGGTTGAATTTTTATCGTCGGCAAGAACCAACAGAATCCAGCCGATTGCTTCAAACGGCATTTTTTCCAATGTCGCTTCACTTAATAATTTCTTTGCTTTCACCGCGTCTTTGTCGCCCATCAAATTGCGGACGTAAAGCGCGTATGCGGAAATCGTCCGGCGAACTTGCGGCGATTTGTGATTTTCGTCGAAATGCTTTTCGATGTTTTTCAAATACGGTTTTACTTTCGCCAGCATTTCGTCGGGAACTTGATAACCTTTCGCTTTCGCCAAAATCAAAGCGTGCGCGACGTGAACAGTTACGAACGGGAATTTATATCTTTCGCCGTCTTTTTTCCAAAGTCCGAAATAGCCGTCGTCGTTTTGACGCGATTTCAAAATCTCAACGTCTCGCGCAAAACGCTCTTTTAACGCCGCTTCCGTCGGCATTTCTTTGGCTTTGAATGCTTTCAAAACGTCCTGCAAAGCGGCGACGGAAATCATTCGGGACGCGACTTGTTCCGAAGATTCATACGGATACGTTTGCAAGTAGATAAACGCATCGGTCAATTCCTGCAACTGCGTCGAACTCGTCGTAATTTCCAAGCCGCCGAATTGCGGAAAAACGTCTGCGGGCGCTTGAACGGGCTGAACAATCGCGCCGTTTTCGTCCGTCGTGCCGTAAGTCGCAAACGCTTCGGTTGTCGCCGGTGTCCAAACGGGCAAGGAAATTTCCGCCGCGTCGGAGAATTTGCCGGACGTTGCGGCGATTTGGAAACGCGCCGTTCCCGCTTTCATTGCCGAAACGGGAAAACGAATTTCCGCGCGGTCGTTTGCCGCAATCGTAACGCGCCGTCCGCCGCCGTTTGTCAGTTCGGCGTTCGTCGCGCGAACGGCAACGTCAACCGTCAAATCTTTTTCCGTTTGATTTTGGACGACGACGGGCAACTCAATCCGGTCGCCGAAATTCATAAAGCGCGGCGCTGACGGGCGCACCATCAGCGGCTGTTTCGCCGTGATATTCGATTCGCCCGCGCCGAAGCGTTTGGAAGCGTCAACCGCAACCGCCATCACGCGGTAACGGGTCAGATTGTCGGGCAATTTGACCGCCACAACCGCTCTGCCGTCCGCATCGGTTTTTACCGACGGCGCAAAAACGGCGAGCGCGTCGAAGTTTTGGCGGAGATTTATCTGAGACTGTTCTTCACTTTCAACACTTACAACTTCATCACTTGCATCTGTTGTTGCTTTGAGCTTCATATTGCCTCTGGTCATTGGCGCAGCGTAAGCAACAGATGTTGGCGGCGGCGGCACGCTCATACCTGCGCTTCCAGCTCCGTAACCATTTCCAATTCCGTCAGCAACAAAATTTGGGTCGTCTAAAATCACACTTTCGCGCGAATGATAATCTTCAACTCCTGCTTCGCGTTCGGTGTAAAAAATATCGAGCGGATTTGCCATTTTGTATCCGGTCAACGCAAGAATGCTTTCGTCCACCACGACGACCGCGACTTCGCTGTTTGTAACGGGTTTGCCCGACGAGTCTTTTACTTCGACATTGATTTTCGTTTCGCCAGCCGGTTCGAGAGTTTTCGCCTGCGGCTCGGCGGCGACGGTTAATTTTCTCGTTGCCGTCGAGATTGCGAGATTTATTGAACTGCTCGCAAACGCCGGACGCTTCGCCAATTTCGCGTCAATCTCGCCCGCGTCGTTCGTTCTCGCGCTCGCGCCCGTCAAATCAACTTGCGCGTAAATGTTCGGCAGATATTTTTCTTCCAAAGGAATTTTCAAAACCGTCGAAGAACCTTTCATCGAAAAGCGTTCGGTTTTCACAATTCCGTCGCGCCGCAAAGTCAACACGCCTTCCGCGTTTTCAAACGGACTCTGCACGAGAATTTCCGCCACATCGCCGGGCGCGTAATCTTTTTTGTCGGGAATCAACTGCGCTTCTTCCTGCTCGACCGTGCGCTCCGGCGCGGTCTTTCCGCCTGCAACCCAAACGGTCAATTCGCTTTCGTTCGGGCGTTCTTTATCGTCAAAAACGCTCGCCGTAATCGTGTAGCGTCCGCCACCTTTCGCCGTAAAATCGCAGTTGGAAATGCCTTCGATTGATTTCAAATTACAAACCTGCTCGTCAACCGTTTCCTCTTTCCACTCGCCTTTGTCAAACGTCCAATCCTTAAGGCGCGCCGCAATTTTCACATCACGATTTGCAATTAACTTTCCATCAATGTCGGTTACGATTGATTGAACCGAAATCTTTTCGCCTTTATCGACAAACGTGCGCGGCGTTTTCAAACCGACATACAATTCCGACGGATGAACCAGCAAATTCGTCGTCGCAGACCAAGTTTGCCGATTGACATCCTTAACGCTCGCCGAAGCCGAAACATTATACGGGCGCGGCGGATTCGCCGACTCAAAATCGATTTTCAAAACGTGTTTCCCGCCCGCATCCGTTACGCCCTTGAATTCTTCTTGGGTCGTTTCGTCATTCTCGTCGTCATTATCGCGCCACCACGCGAACCATTTTCCGAACGAAAAATCCGAACGATTCGGCGGCGTGTAATTGGTCGGCGTCGAAATTACAGTCCAATTCGTTTCGGCATTCGCCAAGCCACCGCCCGCGAAATATTTCGCTTCGACCGCAACCGTCGCCGACTGTTTCACAAAATACGGCGCTTCGGTTTCGTTTTTCGCCGTAACTTCAAATTCGGGACGGCGAAATTCCTGCACCTGAAACGAATGAGTAAAACCGCTTCCTTCCAAAGTGCTGTTGGTTGAAAAATCAATTCTCGAATAACCGAGATTAGCGTTGTCGGGCAATTTGAATTTAAAATCGAATGCGCCGAAAGCGTTCAAATTCGCCGCGCCTTTGGCAATCTCGTTGCCGCGCGCGTCTTTGACCGAATAAGTTAAACCGCTCGCTTTGTCGGCAAGCTGCGCGATGTCTCCGAATTTTCCGCTCTCGTGAACTCGTATATAACCTTTAACCGAAACTTCCTCTTTCGGGCGATACATTTTCCTGTCGTCAAACACGAACCACCGCAAAGAATCGGGCTGATTTTTCTTATACCAATTTCCCGCTTGCTGCGAATAATATTCAGTATTTTCCGGCAGAAAAGCGACATCTTTGCCGCGCCGCGCAATCAAAATATTTTGCTGTTTCGCTTGCGTTTCGGGCAATGAAAGACGCAAAATTCCGTTCCCGCCCGTCTTATTTGTCTGCGCCGGTTCAATCGTTTCGGTTTCGGCAAAGTTTGCAGAGTTTGCAGAGTTTTCAGAAGTGGCAGAAGTTTCGGATGTTACAAAACTCATCAGCCATTGCCGCCAAGTTTGAGCGGACGACGCCGTTTCCGTTTGATTTTCTGCCGCCTGCGGACTGCGGACTGCGGACTGTTTCCCGCCGTTCGGAAATATCGTCAAACCGACGCCCGAAAGCGGCTTCCCCGTTTTTAATTCGGTCGCAAAACCGACGAGTTCCTGATTATCGACAAACGCATCCAAGCCGATTTGCGTCGCCTGAACCCAAGTGAAAACGCGCGAATTGTAAGCCCTGACTGTAACCGCTTTGCTCGAATTTTCAATCGGCGTAATATCGACGATTAAATGCCCGAAACCGCCGTTAAGAAATTCGCTCAAATCAAGGCGCGTCTCGACGATTTCGTCCGGCGCGCTTTTTATCGCAACCGTTTTGTCGGCAGCCAATTTGCCCGGAATTTGCGGTTTTATTGTGCTGTCGTCGTAATTTATTCTTCGGACGTATTCTTGAAACTGCGCCCAATCGCCCGGCTCGACCGTGTAAATTTTCGCTTTGAACGAGTTGTAATTTGTCGAATAAACCGAAAACGCGGGCTTTGCGTTCGGGTCAAGCACGACCATCGCTCCGCCCTGCGCGAAAACCCTTGAATCGCTCGCGCCGACGTTAAAAGTCGCCGTTGCGGTTTGTTCTAAACTTTGCCCGAAAACGTCTTTTAAATTCGCGTCAACAAAAACTTTATAAGTCGTTCTGCCTTTTTTATAACCTTCAATGTTTATCGTGTTTCCGCTCGGCGAAACGGTTAGATTTTCAATGTTCAGCTCGACGCGAACCAGTGATTTGTCAAAAGTTTTTTCGTCAATCTCGTTTGTAAATTCCAGCCGCCAATTTTCTTCCGGCTGACATAATTTTTTATTTTCGTCGTAGCCGCAATAACTTTTGACAAACTTCATCGCGCCGAAAGTTTTGAACGAAAAACTCTGCGCTTTCACGGTCGTCAAATCGCCTTCGGCTGACGGCGTTCCTTTCTCGACGGAAACGGTTATTTGCGCGTTTGCGGGCAAAGCGTTTTCGGTCGAACCATCGGCGTTTATTGCTCGAAACGCGAGCCAGCGATTCGGCTGCGCGTTTTTGACGTAATAGGAAATGCTTTCGTCTTTCGAGATTTCTTCCGGCGTTGCAAGTCGAACAGAGATTTTTTGCTTGCCCGAAGTTACGGAAATTGTCTGCAAAACGGCTTGCGGATTTATCGCTTGGTCAAACGAAACAAATATAATCACATCGCGCCGCGTCGTTTGATTTTCGGGAATTTTCGTTTGAACGGTCGGCGGCGGAGTTGTAAAAGTCCAAACAACGTCTTTCTGCAAAATCTGCCCGTTTGCCGATTTCGTTCCGGCTGGTATTCGAGCGGTGAATTTCGTCGCCATTGGAAAACGCTTCGCCGCGTCAAACATTAAAGTTTTCGTTCCCAGCCAGCGCCATTTGCCTTCGGGCAGCGCGGGCGAAAATTCGACGGGAACAGTCTGCGCGGCTTGTTCCTGCGACGACAAGACAATCATCGACTGCGAAAATGTAACCGACAAATCCGGCGCGAGCGATACGTTTCCTTCGGGTGAAAAGCGCAAAACTTCAAGCGCGTTTGTATTTTGATTGTTCGCGTTCGGCGCGTTTTTCCGTTCGTCTCCGGCGGGAAATTTCACGTTAATCATTTTTCCCGTTTTCGGCGGCGGAAGGCTTCCCTCTCGTTTGGCAAAATCGGTTTTGTCGCTCTCGTCCGATTTGATTTGCGGCAGGCGTTTTAAAAGGCTCGACGTTTGATTTTCCGTGAGTGCGTCGCCGCTTGCGGGCGTCGTCGTCTGCCGGTTTTCCGCGCCAGCCGCGCCTTCGCTCAAGCGAAATTTCAAACCGTTTTCCGCTCCGTCGTTCATATTTGATTCGTTTGTTTTGACGCTTCGATTTTGCGCCCGCGCCTGCAAAACAAACGGCGAAATTAAATTGGCGTAAATCGCCGAAATCAAAATTATCGAAAAAAACTGTTTCAACATAAAATTTCTTCTGCGCCTGTTTTCGTTTGAGCGCGCAAAGCGCCGAAAGGTTGCGCCGCGCACGGGTTTTTATAATTTATTTTTCAAATCGGCAAATTGTTTAGCGAGAAAACGATTGCCGTTTGTTCGGAACGCAGAAAGAAAACTTTCTTGCAGTTTAGATTCGACTGGCGAAATAAAATCGGGTGTTAAATTTTGACTGAAGAACCGACGGCTTCGTCGAGGACGCGGAAATTTTTCTCTTTTAAAATTCGCGCCAAACCTGAATTTACGTCGCGCGCGAACGTGAAGCCTCTGTAGACGAAACCCGTGTAGGATTGCAGCAGAGATGCGCCCGCCGCGATTTTTTCAAATGCGTCTTCGGGCGAGAAAATTCCGCCGACGCCGACGACGGGAAGTTTTCCGTTTGAAGATTTGTAGATTTTGCGGATGACTTGCGTAGAGCGATTTTGCAGCGGTTTTCCGCTTAAGCCGCCGATTTCATTAATTTTGGTTTTTAGATTTTCCCGTCTTATCGTCGTGTTCGTCGCAATAATTCCGGCGATTTTCAGACGCAGGCAAACGTCGGTTATCGCTTCGATTTCCGCGTCGGTTAAATCCGGCGCGATTTTGACGAGCAGCGGTTTTAATTTTTCGTCGCCGCCTTTTCGCGCGTTTCGATTTTCGTTTGAAAGCTGCGCATTTCTCGTTTGCAGCGCGCCGAGAAGTTCTCCGAGATTTTCCGCCCGTTGAAGCTCGCGCAAATTCGGCGTGTTCGGGCTGGAAACGTTGACGGCGATGTAATCGGCAACCGAATGAACCAAATCGAAACTCTGCAGATAATTTTCGACGGCGTTTTCGTTCGGCACGTCTTTGTTTTTGCCGATGTTGACGCCGAGAATGCAGTTCGGATTTATCTTTTTCAATCGTTCGATAATCTTCGGCGCGCCGTCGTTGTTAAAACCGAGCCGGTTTATCAAGGCTTCGTCTTGCGGAAGGCGAAAAAGGCGCGGCTTTTCGTTTCCCTTTTGTGCGCGGAAAGTTACCGTTCCGACTTCGACAAAGCCGAAACCGAGCGCGGCAAGCTGGTTGACAAGCGCGCCGTTTTTATCGAATCCGGCGGCGACGCCGAGCGGATTTTTGAACGTTAAACCGAAGCGTTTTAAATCGCCGAACTCGTCGCACGCGAATCGTTTGGCGGCAAAATCCCGCGCCGATTTTGAACTCAAACCGATTTTCAGGGTTGCGACGCCGAACTCGTGAGCCGCTTCCGGCGACGCTTTAAAAAGCGCCGGACGAATAAAATTTTCGTATAATTTCGACATCTTCAAATTTGATAAATGTTAAATGATAAATGATAAATGTAAAAGATGCTTTGAACTTTGAACCGCTCTTTGTTACGATTTGCCCAAACATTTATGGCGGACAAAATAAATTTAGTCGAAAAATCGAGAATAATGGACGGCGTGCGGATGAAGCGCGCGCTTTCGCGGCTGGCGTCGGAAATCGTCGAAGACAATCAGGGCGCGAAAAATTTATACCTTGTCGGCATACGTCGGCGCGGCGTGCCGATTGCCGAGCGGCTCGCCACAAAAATCGAAGAACTCGAAGGCATTGCCCCAACATTCGGCATCCTCGACATCACGCTTTACCGCGATGACCTCTCGACCGTCGGCGCAAACCCGATTGTCAACCGAACGGAACTGGACGCGGACATCGAAGACAAAAACATAATTTTAATCGACGACGTGCTTTACACCGGACGCACAATCCGCGCCGCGCTCGACCAGTTGATGGACTTTGGTCGCCCGCGCAAAGTCCAGCTCGCCGTGCTTATCGACAGAGGACGCGAACACCGCGAGCTGCCGATTCAAGCAGATTTTATCGGAAAAGTCGTGCCGACTAAAAACAGCGAAATTATCAAAGTGATGCTCAAGGAATTTGACGACGTTGAAGCGGTCGGAATTTTTGAACGCCCGTGAAATTTGAAATTGTCAGCGAGATTACGCAAATCGAAACTATCGCGGCGGGAAACTCGATTCGCGTGTTATCATCTTTAACGAAGCGTTACGGGCGCAGACGCTGGCGAAAGAAAAAGGAGTTGCAACGATTAAACTTCAGAACGGAAGTTTTCGCACCGCCGAAATTCATTGGTATGAAGCGCACGGAATCGGAAGGCGCGATGTAAAAATCAAATTTCCCTTTTTAGATTAACTTATGAAAAACGAATCGCCGCAATTTGTCGTTTGCTTAAAGAATGAAGGTTATTTAGCCTCGCTCGAAGTCGGAAAACTTTATCAAACAATTCCCGACGAAGAAGCCGAAAAAATCGGCGGGATGCGCGTCATCGACGAAGACGGCGAAGATTATCTTTATGACGCGGAAATGTTCTGCCCGCTTCAAGTTCCGCCGATTGTCGCACAAACGCTTATTTCAGTTTCAAAGCAAGGTTAAATGCCTTGCTTTTTTTGTAAAAGAAATGAATAAACCCTTTCGCCGCCGCGACCTTTTGGGAATCCGCAATCTGTCAGCCGCGGAAATTGTCGGCATTCTCGACACGGCGGAAAATTTCCGCGAGATAAACCAGCGCGAGATAAAAAAAGTTCCGGCGCTGCGCGGCAAAACCGTTATCAATCTTTTTTTTGAAAACTCGACGCGCACGCGCACTTCGTTTGAGCTTGCCGCAAAGCGTCTTTCCGCCGATTCGGTGAATATCAGCGTGTCGTCGTCGGCGATTGCAAAAGGAGAAACGCTGGTTGACACGGCTTTGAATTTGGATGCGATGTCGCCGGACGCAATCGTCGTTCGCCACGCGAGCGCCGGCGTGCCGCACCAACTCGCCAAAGTGAGCCGCGCCGCGATTATCAACGCAGGCGACGGCGCGAACGAGCATCCGACCCAAGCTCTGCTCGACGCGATGACAATCCGCGAACACAAAAAGAAAATCGAAGGCTTGCAAGTTGCAATCGTCGGCGACATTCTGCACAGCCGTGTGGCGCGCTCGAACATTCATCTGTTAACAAAACTCGGCGGAGTGGTTCGCGTCGCCGGACCGAAAACGCTTGTGCCGGACGACTTTCGACACTTAGTTGAAAAAAATTTATTCGTTTCAAAAAAAGTCGAAGAAGCAATCGACGGCGCAGATGTCGTGATGATTTTGCGAATTCAGAAAGAACGACAAGATTCGGCTTTTTTCCCGACTTTGCGCGAATACGCGATTCACTACGGTTTAACTCAAGAGCGTCTCGATTTAGCGAAACCCGACGCCATCGTCCTTCATCCGGGACCGATGAATCGCGGCATCGAAATCGCTTCGGACGTTGCCGACAGCTCGCGTTCTTTAATTTTAGACCAGGTAAAATACGGCGTCGCCGTGCGAATGGCGGTTCTTTATCTGGCAACCGGAGGCGCGGCAATTGGTAAATGAAGTTTTTGACATAATCGGAAAAATTTCAGAAATTGAAACAATCGCCGTCGGTTCAAGCATCCGCGAAATTGCAGATTTGCGGAAACAATTCGGTCTCGGACGCTGGCGGAAATTGAAAGGAATTGCTCAAGTAAAATTGCAAAATGGTAGAATAAGACTTGCCGAACTGCATTGGTATGAAGCCCACGGCATTGGCAAAAGAAAAATAAAAATCAAAACATTTTTGGATTAAGGCTATGAACGAAAAAGACAGACAATTTGTTTTGTGTATTAAGAATGAAGGTTGCGACGATTTGGAAATCCGCAAAATCTACGAAGTTTTGCCTGATGAAAACGCCGCCAAAGACGAATATATCCGCATCGTTGACGAATCGGGCGAAGATTATCTTTACCCGTCGAATTATTTTTATCCGGTCGAGATTGCCCAAAACATCCGCGAAACATTGCTCCGCGCCGCTTAAAAAGATTTAGAAGAATCTAATCAAAAAATTATCGGGAAGATTGAAATTATTTCGGAGTTTAGAGGTGAATGATATGAAAATTTTCACACTTATCCTTTCAGTTTGTTTAATAATTTCTTGCTCACAAAAACCTATTGCCACGAATCAGCCTCAAACCAATATTCAAACCGATTCGACAAGCCAAAGCGAAAAGACTGCGGAAGCAAAAACTTTAGAAAAGTTATCTTCACCGACGGGCAAAAGAAAGTTGCCGGTTGTAAAAGATTTCAGTGTTTTTTATTTATATAGAAGTTCTGACAATGAAGGCAGTGGCGGTTTTCCGATTGCGCCTTTTAAAAGCGCAATAATCGAGATGGTTACCTACAGCGAAGCAAAGGCTGGCGAAAAAGTAACAATGATTCCTTTGGAAGTTGAGATTGAACCGTTTCAATTAGCGATTTCAAAAGTTACAAAAAAGAGATACAACGGATGCGATGAACCTAAAAAAGATTTTTATTTCGACATTGAACTTGAGGAAATAACAGATAAAATCGTTCTCGAAATAGAGCCGGTTGACAATCAAGCCGACGGAAGAGCTTTCGGTGTTTTTAGTATTTATCCTGCTGTTGATTTTGCCAGAAACATTTTGCCGCCCGCATTGAAACAGGAAATGCTTCCAAAAGGCGTCGCAATTCAAACGGTCGAAGCCGCGATTGATTTAGACAACGACGGCAAGCCGGATTTGCTTGCGCTTTCTTTTTGCTGCGCGGATGAAAACAAGCCTGTCAATTCCGAAGATAGCAACTGCTATTATAGCTGCGAAAAAATCTTCAGGAAAATAAACCAAAACTGGAAATTAATTCGTTCTGAAAATCCTTGTTAATTGAAAATGAAACTTTTAATCGCAGGCGGTCATCTGATTGACCCGACGGAAAACCAAAACAGCGGAAAAAATCTTTTAATCGAAGACGGAAAAGTTGTCGCTTGGCTTGGTCAAAATGAATCCGCGCCCGAAGACGCGGAAGTTTTTGACGCGACGGGTTTGATTGTCGCGCCCGGTTTTATTGACCTTCACGTTCATTTGAGAGAACCCGGACAAGAACACAAGGAAACGATTGCAAGCGGCTGCGCGGCTGCGGCGGCGGGCGGTTTTACGAGCGTTTGTCCGATGCCGAACACTTCGCCAGTCAATGACAATGCGGCAATCACGCGCTATGTGATCGAGCAAGCGGAACGGGCAGGTTTGGCAAATGTTTTTCCCGTCGGGGCGATTACGAAAAGTTCGGACGGCACGGAACTCGCCGAGATGGGCGAGATGAAAGCGGCGGGCGCGGTTGCCGTTTCCGATGACGGGCGACCCGTTCCGAATGCCGGAATTATGCGGCGGGCGATGGAATATGCGAAGGATTTTGATTTGCCCGTCGTTGACCACTGTGAAGACAAATCGCTTTCGAGCGGCGGCGTGATGCACGAAGGAAAAATCTCTCTGCTTCTCGGATTAAAAGGGATGCCCGCTTTGGCGGAAGAAATTGACGCGGTGCGCGACATCATTTTGGCGAAGGAAACCGGAGCGCACATTCACATCGCGCATATTTCGACCAAAGGCGCGATTGAAATTGTCCGCCGCGCTAAAAATGAAGGAATAAACGTAACCTGCGAAGTTACGCCGCACCATTTTACGCTGACCGATGCAATTGTCGAAGGCTATGACACGAATACGAAAATGTCGCCGCCGCTGCGTAGCGAAGAACATCTTGAAGCAATTTTAGAAGCGTTAAAAGACGGCACGATTGACGCGATTGCGACCGACCACGCGCCGCATCACGCGGACGAAAAAGCTCTTGAATATGACCGCGCGCCGTTTGGAATTATCGGACTTGAAACCGCCGTCGGCTTGGCTTTTGAACAGTTGGTTCACGCCGGAATCGTCGATTTAGCGCGGCTTGTCGAATTGTTTTCGACAAATCCGGCGAAGATTTTCCGACTCGAAAATCGCGGAACGTTAAAAATCGGTTCAATCGCCGATGTAACGATTCTCGACCCGGATTTGAATTGGACTTACAGAGCGACAGAGACAAAATCGAAATCGAAAAACACGCCGTTCGACAATCGGGCTTTCACGGGCGCACCCGTTGCAACCATTGTCAGCGGGCGAATCGCTTATCGTAAATCGGGCGATTGAATTTAGAAACAGCGGCAAAATCAAATGCTTCGCGCAGTTGTTAAAAATTTATTTGGTCTGTGAACAGTGAAATAAAAATTGATAAAACCAACGATTTGATAAAACAAATTAAATCAAAAACGTGCGCGCCAAGATTGGTATAACTTTTGCACTCCGAAAATTAAACACAAAAACCGAGCGGTTTATGTTTGGAAAAGATACAAAATCTTTTCAATATATTTTTTTTTAATTCTCAGGAGGAAACAAAACAATGAAAGTCAGTGAACTTATGACGAAAAATCCGGCGTGCTGCACGTCGGACACCAGTTTGCAGGAAGTGGCGAAAATGATGGTCGATAACGATTGCGGTGCGATTCCGGTCGTTGAAAATCAAAATCAGAAAAAGCCGATTGGCATTATCACCGACCGCGACATCACGGTTCGCACCGTCGCCGAAGGCAAAAATCCGCTGGATTTAACGGCGCGCGACGCGATGACATCGAGTGTTGTCACCGTGCGCGAAAATTCGAGCGCCAATGATTGTTTTAATTTGATGGAAGACAAACAAATTCGCCGCGTCGCCGTCGTCGACGAAAACGGCGCTTGCTGCGGCATCGTCGCGCAAGCCGATGTCGCGCAAAAAGCGTCGAAGGGCGAAACGGCGGAACTCATCAAAGAAGTTTCCGAATAAAACCACGAATAAAAATCGTGAACAAATAAATAAGAGTTGCGAATAAAGAATATTTCTTTTTATTCGCAACTCTTATTTATTTATTGATTTATTTTTTACTTTCCCGAAGCAAGTTGCAGACGCGCCTGCGCGCGTTCAAGGCGTTCGCGCTCGATTTCAAATTCTTCTTCCGAACCTTCTTTCCACGCGCCAAGATTTTTCTCCGCCGTTTCCTGCTCGCGCCGCGCTTCTTCGACGTTTATTTCGTCAGCTCTTTCAGCCATATCAGCCAGAATCGAAACGTTATTTCCACTGACTTCAACAAAGCCGCCCGAGACCGTCATTTTTTCAGTTGCGCCGCCGCCCCGCGCGTAAGACAAAACGCCGGATTTAAGCGTCGAAATAAGCGGCGCGTGGTCGGTAAGAATCCCGATTTCGCCGTTCGTCGTCGGAACGGTTACCGCTTCAACTGCCTCGCTCAATACTTTTTTTTCGGGCGTTACAATTTCTAAATTCAACATAGATTAGGTGATAGGTGATAGGTGATAACTGATAGGTAAAAGCAATTTCTTTACTTATCACCTATCAGTTATCAGTTATCACTTATTAAGCTGTTGCCGCCATTTTCTGCGATTTTTCGCGTGCCTGTTCGATTGTGCCGACCATATAAAAAGACTGTTCCGGCATATCGTCGCATTTGCCTTCGAGGATTTCGCGGAAGCCTTTGATAGTGTCGGCGACTTTGACGTATTCGCCTTTTAAGCCCGTAAACTGCTCGCCGACGAAAAACGGCTGCGAGAAAAAGCGTTGAATTTTTCTCGCACGCGCGACGGTCAATTTATCTTCTTCGCTTAGCTCGTCAAGACCGAGAATTGCGATAATGTCCTGCAAATCTTTGTAACGCTGCAAAATACGTTTCACGTCCTGCGCCGTGTTGTAGTGTTCTTCGCCGACAATATCGGGCGTCAAAATCGTCGAGTTAGAAGAGAGCGGGTCGACCGCCGGATAAATTCCGAGTTCGACAATCTGGCGCGAAAGTGCGGTTACGGCGTCCAAATGGGCAAACGTCGTCGCCGGCGCGGGGTCTGTGTAGTCGTCAGCCGGAACATAAACCGCTTGAATTGACGTAACCGCGCCGGTTTTCGTCGAAGTGATACGCTCCTGCATCTCGCCCATCTCCGTCGCTAGCGTCGGCTGATAACCGACCGCCGACGGCATACGCCCGAGAAGCGCGGAGACTTCCGAACCGGCTTGAGTAAATCTGAAAATGTTATCGACGAAGAAAAGCACGTCGTTCCCTTGGTCACGGAAGTATTCGGCGACGGTCAAACCCGACAGCGCAACGCGCAGGCGCGCTCCTGGCGGCTCGGTCATTTGACCGTAAATCAATGCGACTTTGGAATCTTTCAAGGCGCTTTTATCGACTTTCGACATATCGAATTCGCCGGTTTCTTCCATATTGTGAAGAAATTCCTTGCCGTATGTGATAACGCCCGACTCGACGAATTCGCGCAGCAAATCGTTGCCTTCGCGCGTTCGCTCGCCGACGCCGGCAAACACCGAAAAACCGCTATGCTCGGTGGCGATATTCGTAATCAATTCCTGAATCAAGACAGTTTTTCCGACGCCCGCGCCGCCGAACAGACCGATTTTTCCGCCGCGTTTGAACGGCTGAATCAAGTCGATAACTTTAATTCCGGTTTCGAACATTTCAAGTTCGGTCGCCTGCTCGTCAAAGCTCGGCGCGTGGCGGTGAATCGAAGCTCTCGATTCGGAATCGACCGTGCCGAGTTCGTCCACCGAATCGCCGATAACGTTCATCACGCGCCCGAGTGTCGCTTCGCCCACCGGAACGCTAATCGGTCCGCCCGTGTCAATCACTTTCATTCCGCGAACCATTCCGTCGGTCGGCAGCATCGAGACGGCGCGCACGCGTCCTTCTCCCAAATGCTGCTGCACTTCGGCGATAACGTCAATCTGCGTTTCGGATTGAAAACCGTCGCTTGTTATGCGCAATGCCTGATAAATCGGCGGCAAATAATCGTGTTCAAATTCAACGTCGACGACCGGACCGATAATCTGCACGATTTGCCCGACGTGATGTCCGTTTCCGTTTGTTTCCATTGTATAAATATTTCTCCTGCGTCTTCAGACGACAAAAAAGGTATGATAACAAAAGAAAAAGAATAACATATACGGTAAAAAATTCGCAAAGACAGCTTGTGAAATTTGTCGCGTTCACGCAAATAACGCCGTGCGAAATCGTTTGCTTGAACAATTTGATTTAGCGGACGGGAGAATTTACAAGACCGCGAAAATTAACTTAAAATGATTGAAAAAATTACCGATGAATAAAATCAAAATTTTATCTGACAATCTGGCAAATCAAATCGCGGCGGGCGAAGTCGTCGAGCGTCCGGCGTCGGTCGTCAAGGAATTAGTCGAAAACGCTTTGGACGCGGGCGCGCGGCGCGTCTCGGTTGATGTCGAACTCGGCGGGCGGCGTTTGATGCGCGTTGCCGACGACGGAAGCGGAATGACGCGCGACGACGCCGTTTTAGCTTTTGAGCGGCACGCGACATCAAAAATAAAAACTCTGGAAGATTTGGGCGCGATTGCGACGCTCGGCTTTCGCGGCGAAGCGCTCGCTTCGATTGCGTCGGTTGCAAAAGTCGAACTCGTAACCAAAACGGCGGAAGCCGAAGCCGCGACGCGCGTTTACATCGAAGGCGGACGACTGCGCGACGTGAAAGATTTTGCCCGAACCGAAGGCGCGACAATCAGCGTGCGCGATTTATTTTTCAACACGCCCGCGCGCCGCAAATTTATGCGCTCGGAAGCGACAGAAAATTATCATCTGACGAATATCGTTACGCATTACGCGCTGGCAAATCCGGCGATTGCGTTTGTTTTAACCAGCAACGGACGCGAAATTCTGCGCGTCTCGCCCGCCAAAGATTTGCGCGAAAGAGCGTATCAGATTTTCGGCGCGAACTTGATTGAAAGCCTTTTGCCCGTTGTCGGCGGGCGCGAGTTTGTCGCTCGTATAAACGGCTTTATATCAGCGCCGCGTGAAAGGCGGACGACGCGCGACGGGCAGTATTTTTTTATCAATGGGCGTTTCGTGCGCGATAAAATCATTGCGGGCGGTTTACTGGAAGGCTTCCGCTCGGTTCTGCCGCACGGCGTTTATCCCGTAGCTTTTTTGTTTCTCGACGTTCCGCACGAAGAAATCGATGTCAATGTTCATCCGGCGAAAACCGAAGTTCGCTTTCGCCGCAGCGAAGCCGTCAAAGAAGTTATCAGCGAAGCCATTCGGCAATCTTTGATGAACGCCGGAATCGTCGCCGACGCTTCTCAAGTTTCAAACACGAATTTTCAAGCCGGACAATCAAGCGCGGAAAACCTTTTGCGGCGCGCGGGCGAAAATTACCAGCCGAAAATCGAGTTTGCAGACGGCAATCCGGCATCAACACAAATTTTTGAAAATAAAATTGAAAATTCGTTTGAGACTTTGGACGACTCGCAAAAAACGCTCGCGGAAAACTCGCCGTCCGATTTTGAAATTCCGGTTTTCTCAAATGAATTTGAAAATTCGGCGGAAACCAGAAATCAACAAACTAATTTCGTTGAAGTAAATAACTCGTCGATAAACACGACGGAAACAGAAAACGACTCGCAAATACAAATTCAACCTGACAATTCCAACGAAAAACTCGCCGTTCACAATTCGCCGTTCACCATTAATCCCGTTTTGCCGCCCGTCGATTCGGGAGCGAAAATTCCGAAACCCGTCGAAATCGAAAATCTCTCGTCGGGGGAAATCCGTCCAATCGGGCAGCTTCACGAAAGCTATATTATCGCGGTTGACGACGAAGGAATGCTGTTGGTTGACCAGCACGTCGCGCACGAGCGGATTTTGTTCGACAAGTTTCGGCACAGGGAAACGACGCGAGCTATTCAATCGCAAAACTTACTGCTGCCGGAAACTTTCGACTTATCGCCCGCGCAAGCCGCTGCGTTTGAAGAAATCGAAACTGAACTGGAAAATCTCGGTTTCGGCTTAATGCGGCTTTCGGGCAGGACGATTGCGATAAAAAGCGTCCCAACCGATTTGCCGCCGTCGGAGGCGAGAAATCTGCTGGCGGAAATCTTGGACACGATTGAACGCGACAAACGCGGCGGCGCGAAAGCGACTTTGCGAGACAGAATCGCCGCGTCATTAGCCTGCAAAGCCGCCGTCAAAGTCAATATGAAATTGACGACCGAGAAAATGCAGTGGCTGATTGATAAATTATTGCAAACTTCTTCACCGACGACTTGCCCGCACGGGCGTCCCGTCGTTTTGCGTCTGACGATGAAAGACATCGAGCGCGGTTTTCACCGCACCTGAAAATTTATTTGAGACAATAACTTTTACGATTCGACTCGCTTGAAATAAAAAATTTCTTAAAGCGTTTCAAAAAGCAGCAGAACCTTTTCCGTATCGCTCAAATCGTCGAGCAGCACGTCCGGCTTAAATTTCGTCAATTCTTCGCGCGTATGTTTGCTGCCCGTCGCCACCGAAACCATACGAGCGCCGAACGCGCGCGCCGCCGCAATGTCGTTCGGCGTGTCGCCGATGACGATAAATTGTTCGGGTTTCAGTTGCGCGCCGACAAATTTGCCGACCGTTTCGACGGCGGCAAGACCGAGTTCGCGCCGCTCGTGCGAAATTTCGCCGAAGATGTTCGGCGCGCCTTCAAAATATTTCCACAAATCGAAATAACGCAGTTTAATTTCCGCCGCAACCGAAAGATTTCCCGTCAAAAGCGCGTTGAGAAAACGCGTATTTTCCGCCGTCGTTGCCAGAATTTCGCGCACGCCGGGCTTTAATTCGTAAGGTTTTTCCGTTTTGCCGATGACATCGGACATCGCCTTTTTGAAAACCGGCAGAAGTTCGTCCGTCGCGTCCAAAATCCGTTCGGGCGTAAAGCCTTCGTCCTTCAAAGATTCGTAAAAAATCTGCGTGTCGGTCATTCCCGAAACCTGCAAATCGGCGAGTTTGCCGCTGCTGCCGTAAATTTTTTCCATCACGGGCGCGAAGTATTTTTTAAACGCGCCGTGAACGCTCGAACTCATCAAAGTTCCGTCGATGTCCCACAACAGAATTCTGAGGGATGAGGAATGAGATTTGAGAGATGAAAATTTGGAATTTTGATTTTCAATCGAAACTTTTGATTTTGAACTTTCTATATCCAACTTTTTACCCGCTTCTTTATAATTTTTTTTATCCCTCATATTTCATCCCTCATCTCTTATTCTATTATCGCCAAAACATCGCCCGCATTGACCGTCGCGCCTTCGACGACACGGATTTCTTTAACAATTCCGTCTTTCGGCGCTTTCATCTCGTTTTGCATCTTCATCGCTTCGACTATTAAAACACCGTCGCCCGCCTTTATTTCCGCTCCCTCGACGGCTAAAACGCGCACGACTTTTCCCGGCATCGCCGTCTTTATTTCCGCCGCGCCGTCCGCGTCTGCGCCAGCGCTCGCCGCGCTTCGCATCCGTTTCGGGTCAATCAGCTTTATCTCAAAATCGTTATTTCCGAGATTTACGACGAAAGGCTCGCTCGCCTTTTCGTTCGGCGCGACGAAAATCCGATAAATTTTATTCGCGTGTTTGAAAAGATAAACATTCGGTTCGACCGCGTGCGCTTCGAGTTCATAAGCGCGCCCGTCGATTTCAGCCGAAACGTTTTCGCCCTTTTGCTTCAAAGTGATTTCGTGTTTTTCGTCGAGTAGCTCTGCAATTAATTTCATAAAAAAAGATGTCGGTTGTCAGAACTACATCCAGCATCTGACATCTACCTTCTGGTCGATTTTTCGTATTCTTTCTTGAGCAAATTCATAAATTCTTCGCGTCGCGCAAACAATCTTTTCGGCTCGCGCGGCGCGTGTCTTGCCAGTGAATAGGCGGTGATAATCGGCAGCGCAACGGTCGAATCGACATAGGCGACTACAGCGTCGGGCAATTGGTCGGGGTCGATTTTGCCCCAACTTACCGCTTCGCCCGGCGTCGCGCCGGAAAGTCCGCCCGTGTCGGAGCGCGCGTCTGTAATCTGCAAAAAATAATCGTGTCCTCGTTCATCAATGCCCAAAACTTCCTGAATCTGCGGTTCGGTTTGCAGCGCGAAGTTTTTCGGACTTCCGCCGCCAAGAATAAAAATCGCGGATTTTCCGCCTTTTTTCGATTTTTTGCCCGTATGAATAATGCCGCGTTTCGCCGCCAAAACGATTGACGCGGTTTCGTTCACGTCTAAATTGGGATTCAAAATCAATTTACTTCCCTGCAATTCTTTGGCGGCGATGTTCATTCCGATTGACGAATCGCCCGGACTTGAAGTGTAAATCGGCACGTCGTATTCGTATGCAACAGCCAGCAGCGATTTATTTTCCAAACTTAATTTCTTCTCACGCTCGCGCACGTATCTTCCGCACAAGTAATGAAACTCGGCGCTCGACATCGTTTTTTGGAATTCTTCGCCTTCGATAACGCGCCGGAAAAATTCGTCTGTGTCGAGCAGAACCGAATAATCGAAAAAGATGTCGTAAATTCTGACGACTTCCTCATCGCGCAAAATGCGGTCGTCCATTTTCGCGTCGCCTTGATGAAGCGACAAACCAATTCCGAAATGCGTATCGTGATAAAGATTCGCTCCGGTCGAGATAATCCAATCGATAAAACCGGCTTTTATGAGCGGAATAATCGCCGAAATTCCCAAACCGGCAGGCGTCAGCGCGCCCGTCAAAGTTACGCCGACGGTTACATCGTCGGCGAGCATTTTATTGGTAAAAAGCCGACACGCTTCACGAATCCGCGCCGCGTTATACGCCATAAAAGACTCGTCAACCAAATCGGCGAGCGTCGTGTTTTTGTCAATTGGCGTCGGGTCGATGCGCTTGCCGCTTAAAAATTTGCTTTTCTTTTTTGCCATTATTGATTTCCAGATTCAGTTTTTAATATACAAATTTGACATAAACAATTCTTAAAATTTTCGCGCAGTTCTGCCAAAGTTTCCGCTTTCACTTCAACCGCAAAACACCAGCACTCGCCGATATTCGCGCCGCAGGAAAATTCTTTGCCGCACGATTCGCAAATCAATTGGTCAGGAATACTTTCCGTAATTTTCGCTTCAGGCGGCTTTTTTGTCTTTATCATTTTTGGCGGAAAATTGTGCTTCTTTTTCGTCTTTTGTTACATTTATGCCGTAAGCGTGTCGAAATATCACTGATAACACGCTTACTTCGCGCGTGTTTCGGCGTTTTTTTCCGTTATTTTGTTAACTTCAAAATCGTTTTTTGAATCGGCATCGTCGTGTTTTCTAAGCCGCAGCAGATTCAAACGTTTTTCGTCGGCTTTTAAAACTTCGATGTCCAAGCCGCGCACGACAAGTTTTTCGCCGCGCTTCGGCACACGTCCGGCTTCGCTCGTAACCAGTCCGGCGATGGTCGTAAAATCGTCGTCTTCGATTTCCAAATCGAAAACGCGCTCGATTTTGCCGATTTCCGTCGAACCCAAAACGTCGAAATATCCGTCGTCGCCTTCGATAATCTCGATGACTTCTTCTTCTTCGGTGTCTTCATCTTCGATTTCGCCGACGATTTCTTCCAAGATATCTTCGACCGTAACAAGCCCGGCGACGCCGCCATATTCGTCAATAACGAAGGCGACCTGCGTATGACTTGTCTGCATATTTTTCAAAAGCTCAGCGGCGGATTTTGTTTCGGGAACGAAAAACGCGGGACGCAGAAGCGTTTCGATAATTTGATTTTCGTCGCCGTCCGCCCAGACGTTCAAAAGGTCGCGCACGTAAATGACGCCTTCGATATTGTCTATCGAATCTCGATAAACTGGCAGGCGCGAATATTTTTCTTCGATTATCAAATCGCGCGCCTGCTTGACGGTCGCCTCAATCGGCAAGGCAACCATTTCGGTGCGCGGCGTCATAATTTCTCCGGCGCGCGTTTCGCCGAATTCGACCATCGTTTCAATCAGCTCGCGTTCTTCTTCCTCGATAATTCCTTCGGCTTCGCCCATTTCAATCAGCGCCTGAATGTCGTCGGCGGCGTCTTCGCGCTCAGCTTCGGTCGGCTGCTGCTGGCTTGGCACAATCGTGTGTTCGACTAATAAATTATCTTTGGAATTGTCTCTGGTAAAAAGCTGAAACGGGTCGGCTAAATTCGACAAAAGCCCGTAAATCGGGCGAGCCAGCGGCAGCAGAACGAGCAGTTTATTTTCGGGATTTTTCCAGGTGATAAGGCGCGGAATAAACTGTCGAAAAATGATTGAAGCAACTAAACCGACGACGAGGGAAATGAACAATAGTTCAATTTTGTTTTGATAAAAGTTATAAACAATTATCGTTACGAGAACCGAAAAAACAATCAGCAAAACTTGTATTGCCGACGAGAGAGCGAAGCGAAAGCGCGGGCGATTTTCTAAAATCCGTCGAAGGAATTCAGCCGATTTTTTTCGCGGACTTTCTTCCAAATCCGACGACAATCGCCGCAGCGCAACGTCCGAGAGTTGGGAAAAAGACATATCAATGGTCGCCAGAAAAACGAGCGCAAACAAAATCAGGACGGCGACGGCTAACTCAATCTCCATAAATCAGTCATTTAACATTTAACATTTATCATTCAACATTTAGCTCCGCGTTCAATGATAAATGATAAATGTTAAATGTTAAATGTTAAGCTGCGCGGCGTTCCGGTCAAGAAGCCAGAAAAGATTGCCGTTGACAGGTTTCACGTTTTGCGACGGATATTTTTCCGTTTCGGTTTCGCCCTGTAAAACCGCGCGCAAAACCTCGGCTTTCTTTTCGCCGCTCACCAAAAACATTATATTTGCCGCGTTATTTATCGCCGGAAAAGAGAGCGTCAGACGAGTCGTATTTAATTTTTCCACCGTGTTGGCGACGGCGATTTTATTTTTTTCCTTCAACGCTTCCGTATGCGGAAAAAGCGAAGCCGTGTGTCCGTCCTCGCCCATTCCGAGCAAAATCAAATCAAAGCGCGGAAATTCATTTTCTCGCAAATCGAAAAAATTCTTTATCGTCTGCTCGTATTTTTCCGCGATAGCTTCCGCATTTTTAAGTTCGGTTTGCCAGCGAAAAATGTTTTCCGCGCCGATTTTCAAAGGCAGCAGCAAATTTTCGTTCGCCATCCGAAAATTGCTTTCCTCGTCATCGGGCGAAACATTTCTTTCGTCACCGAAAAAAAAGTAAATTTTCGTCCATTCAACTAACGAACAAAACTTGTCCGTAGAAAGAAGTTTATAAAGTCCTTTCGGCGTCGAGCCGCCGGCGAGCGCAACGGAAAATTTCCCCTTTTTTTTAATCGCGTCGCGCGCAACGGAAACGAATTTCGCCGCCGCCAGTTTGTTTAATTCTCCGGCGTCGGAGGCGACGATTTTTTCGCTCGTCAATTGATGTATGAAAGATTTGTAATTCAAAATTTAATCGGTAAATGCTAAATGTTAAATGTTTCAATCGTTTTTCCATTTGCGCCCGTCGTTTGCCAGAAGCTCGTCGGCTTCTTTCGGTCCCCAGCTTCCCGCTTCGTAATTCGGAAAATCGCGCGCCGGAATCGCGTTCCAAACATCCAGAATCGGCGAGACGACGCGCCAGCTCGCCTCGACCATATCGGCGCGCTGGAAAAGCGTCGCATCGCCCGTCATACAATCGTAAAGCAGCCGCTCGTAGCCGGTCGAAATCTGCTTTCCGAAATGGTCGACGTAATTGAAATCCATATCGACTGCACCCATATTGACAATCGGACCGGGAATTTTCGCGCCGAAATGCAAGGTTATTCCTTCGTCCGGCTGAACGTGAATGACAATGCGGTTAGTCGTCAGTTTTTCGACCGAAGTGTCGCGGAAAAGGACGAACGGCGCTTTTTTAAATTGAATGACGATGCTCGAAAATTTGTCGGCGAGATGTTTTCCCGTGCGAACGTAAAACGGCACGTCCGCCCAGCGCCAGTTGTCGATGGAAACTTTCAGCGCGGCGTAAGTTTCCGTGTTCGAGGCGGGCGCGACGTTCGCTTCGTCGTGGTAAGCCGGAACTTTTTTGTCGTCCGTTACGCCCGCGCCGTATTGACCGCGAACGGCATTGCGCAAAACATCTTCGGGCGTGAACGGTTGAATCGCGTGCAGAATTTTCGCCTGCTCGTCGCGCACTTCGTCCGCCTCAAAAGACACGGGCGGCTCCATCGCCGTCAAAGTTATCAGTTGAAAAATATGATTCGGAATCATATCCCGCAGCGCGCCCGCCGTGTCGTAATAACCGCCGCGCGTCTCGACACCGAGCTTTTCGGCAACCGTAATCTGCACGCTGTCGATAAAATTACGATTCCAAATCGGCTCGAAAATAGAGTTACCGAAACGGAAAACCAAAATGTTTTGGACGGTTTCCTTGCCCAGATAATGGTCGATGCGGTAAATCTGATTTTCTTTTAAGATTTTGCCTAATTCGACATTGAGTTTGTGCGCTGATTCCAAATCGCGCCCGAACGGTTTCTCGAAAATAAATCTGCGCCAGAAACCGTTTTCTTCTTTGCCCAAACCGTTTTTGTAAATTTTCCCCGCGACGTTGGCAAAAAGCTGCGGCGGCGTGGCGAGATAATAAAAAAAGTTTTCGGGAATCTGATGTTTTTCGCAGACTTCACCGAGCAAATCTTTGATGTCTTTGAATAACTTTTTATCATCGTCAAAATCGCCGCCTGTGTAATAAGTCCGCTCCTCAAACCATTTAACCAAATCTTTATCCGGCGCGCCGACGATAAAGCCTTTTAAATCGTCAATGATTTTCGTGCGGAAATCATTGGTTTCAAGTTCTTGTCTTCCGACGCCGACGATGGCGAAATTGTCGGGCAAAAATCCATCTTTCGCCAGATTATAAAGCGCCGGAAAAAGTTTGCGTTTGGTCAAATCGCCGGTCGCGCCGAAAATCACCATCACGCACGGGTCGGCGGTTCGCTGTGTTGTATTCATTTTGTTATTTTGCCACAAAAAAGATTTAGCCACGAACAAACACGCGCAATTCACAAAATGTTTTTCTAATTTATTTTCGTGTTTTGAGCGTGTTTGTTCGCAGCTAAATTCCTAGTTTTTTCCGAAGCCGCAGTTCAATTTCATTCATCTCGCCCGCGTCGGTTTCGTGGTCGTAGCCGCACAGATGCAGAACGCTGTGCAAAATAAGTTGTTTAATTTCAATTTCAAAATCCAAATTATTTTCTTCGGCTTGTCTTTGCGCCTGTTCCAGACTAATCACAATATCGCCCAAATTATCTTCGCTTTCAGTTTCAAACTCGTCGGCTTCAAACGGAAAAGACAAAACATCGGTCGTCGCGTTTTTGCCGCGAAAATTCTTATTCAATTCGCGCATTTTGCGGTCTGAGATAAAAGCAATCGTCGCCGATTTCCCGCGCGCTTCGGGAACGATTTCAATCGCTTCATCGATAAATTTTTGAAATCGTTCCGCTTCAATTTTAATTTTGCGCTGATTGTTAATGACTTCGGACATTCGGAATAATTCAACTTTACAATCAGGAATTTCTATTTTTCTCGTCCTGATTTTCCTGCTCGTTCGTATGGCTTTCGTAAGCACGCACAATCAACTGCACGAGTTTGTGGCGCACAACGTCTTTGTCGGTAAAGTGAACGAACTCGATGCCTTCCAAATCGCCCAATACATCGCGCGCTTCCTTCAAACCGCTGCGCTGTCCGCGCGGCAAATCTATCTGCGTGATGTCGCCGGTTACGACGGCTTTCGAGCCGAAGCCGATGCGCGTTAAGAACATTTTCATCTGCTCGCTCGTCGTGTTCTGCGCTTCGTCGAGAATTATAAAGGCATCCGCTAACGTCCTGCCCCGCATGAATGCCAGCGGCGCGACTTCGATGATTCGTTTTTCTAACATTTTCGCCACGCGCTCGCCGTCAACCAAATCAAACAGCGCGTCGTAAAGCGGTCTTAAGTAAGGGTCAACTTTGTCCTGCAAATCGCCGGGCAGAAAGCCGAGTTTTTCGCCCGCTTCGACCGCTGGACGAGTCAGGATTATGCGCGAAACCTGTTTTTGGAAAAGCGCGTTGACGGCGAGCGCGACGGCGAGAAAACTTTTTCCCGTTCCGGCTGGTCCGATGCCGAATGTTAAATCGTTTTTCAAAATCGCGTCGATATATTTTCTTTGGTTCGCGGTTTTCGCCGTAACCTGTTTTTTGCCCGACGGGTTAAAGCGCGATTTGGTGAAATAATCTTTGAGAGAATAGGTTCGGTCTTCGGCGATTTGCTTGAAGGCGTCGCGCAGTTCCTTGTCGGAAAAAGCGTTGCCGCCGACGAACAAATCCGAGAAATCGTTTAAGATTTGTTCGACCGTTTCGATGTCGTTCGGGTCGCCGTCGAGCAGCAGTTCGTTGCCGCGCGCGCCGATTGTGATGTCGAGAAGTGATTCGAGATATTTGATGTTTTGGTCTTGGACGCCGAAAAGCGTTTTCAAGCCCTGTGGTGGAAGCTCGATTTTTTTAAAGTTGCTCAAATTTGAAAAAATTCATCTCCTTGCGGTTTTCTTGAAATTTATACGTTTGAGGCTACTAAAAGCCCTTGTCCCTTGTCAACAAAATTAACGGAAACTAGACGGCGGATTTTCCGGGAAATTTTACTTTTATTTTCAAAAAATCTTTATTGTTTGACGGTTTTCGGTAAAGCGAGCAAATTTGCAAAAAGCCGATACGCGCCCGAAACTCCGGCGGGCAGTTGGCGAAAAAACGAATAGGACGTATAAACGTAATTTCCCCGTCCGACTTTTGCGAAAACCATTCCGCCTTTATTCTCTAATTCTCCGGCGTCGTGCGCTTCGAGCAACGCGACGTATTTTTCGTTGAAAGTTACGAAGTTATAAAGATTTCGCTCCTGCACCCAACCGTCAAAATCGGCGTTCGTGATTTTATTCGGAAAATTAAAAATCGGATTTGCGGGTTGTAAAATCGTAACTTTCGCCGTTTCATCGACGACGCGCGCCGTTGTTCCGGCTGTCGTTCTCTGCATGTCGCTCATACTCGCCGGATAAGGTTGAAGATTTTGCGAAACGTAATCGGGGCGTTGATATTGGACGATTAAAGTTCCGCCGTTTTTGACATATTCAAGTAATCTTTGATTGTTTGAAACTAAATCCTCTCGAACTTGATAGGCGCGAATGCCGACGACAATCGTGTCGTATTTTGACAAATCGCCGCTTGATAAATCCGCACCGCTTAACATATCAACCGTCAAGCCCAATTGCCGAATCGCTTCAGGAACTTCGTCGCCGCTTCCCATAATATAGCCGACGCGGGCGGGCGCGACTTTCAAATCCAAAACATTAACCCGTGTTTTCGCGTCCGTGTAAAAGCGATGCGTTTGAATGTGCGGATAAGCGATTTCGTTCATCGTTTGATTGAAAACTTCTTCGCCGATTGCGGCGCTCGCTCGCAGGTCATATTCGCCCGCTTTTATGTTTGCGGGAATGACGACATCAAATTCAAACGATTTGCTTTCGCCTTTTCCGTTCAATTGAAAAACGCCGAAATTCTGTTTGATTTTCCAGTTGTCCGGCAATTTCAAATCAGCCGAACCGCTCACTGTTGTCGAAGAATTATTTTTTACGCTTAACACGAGTTTTCTAGTTTGCGGTTTATCGCTCAATGGAACGACGAGCAGATTTTGGTTGATGCTCAAGGAAATTTTCGGCACGACGTTTAATTCTCTCCGCACTTCGCCGCGTATGTCGTCGGCGTAGCGATATTCGACCGAATGTCCGAAGGAAATAGGCTTTCCGTAAATTTCAAACGTCGCGTAACCGCCAATCAAGGGATACTGAAACGGGCGATTCAGGCTCAATAAATCATTCCAGACATATAAAGAGTCGTCGCGCGGATTTTCGAGAAAATACGGCTGCGTCAATTTTTGATTTGACGGAACTTTAACATTAAAAAACTTCAATTCGTTGGCATTTTCACGAAAAAAAGGCGCGGTCGGCAAATCGGTCTTCGACACTTCGGCAGGTGCGATTTGCCAATCGCCCGGCGCGTTGACGTTGATTTCCTTAAATTTTACGTTTGGATTTTCGGGATAAAAAACTTTCACGGACGCGAGAAAACTTTCTCCGCGCGTTACGATTTCCCGATTTGCCAGAGCGTCAATTTGAATTCCGAGCGCAAGCTGAATTGCTTTTGTAAATTCATTCAACTTTTCCCAACTGATACTTTCTACAATCGTTTCATTTTTTCGCCTTTCGTCAAATTTCCTTCGTCTTTCCGGTGTTCCCGAAAAAGCCGCGTAGCTGAACGATAAATTGTTCAAAGCCTGTTGTCCTTCAACCAGAATCGGAACGATTTTTTGCGGCTCGTTCGGATTATATTCTTTCAAGGCGCGCTCGGCGGATTGCTGCGCGACTGTCAGTTGATTTTTCGTGTTTTCGCCAATGCTCGATTCGTCTTTGACGGAAAGTTTCGGCGCGCCAGCGAGCGAAGTATCGATGCCGTCAAAAACTCCTTTCTCATTAAGCGCTTTCGACACATCGTTTTCAATTAAGTTCAAGCCTGAAAATCTATCGCCCTTTAACTCTAAATTGCCTTGTTCTTGCGTTTTATGCTGGCTGCGCCCTTCCGACGCGATTTCGGCGTAACTTCGTCCGAGCAGCGCGTCGTATTCACCCGTGTTGATTTTCAGAGTCGGCGTTTTTGTATCTCGAAAACCCTGCTCGACGTAAAACTTCAAAACCCGCCAGACTTCGCCCGCGTCTTTGCATTGATTTGCGTCGGCTGCTGCACGAACGGCGAGCGGTGAAATATAGCCCGAATATTGATGCTGTCCGTGTCCGTCGGCGGTTGTGCCGGAAAAACGCGAGATGACGACAAGCGGGCGAAACGTTCGGATGGCGCGAACCGTGTCGCACAAAATTATTTTTTCATCCCACTTTTGTTTCGTTTCTTCCAAAGTTTTCGTAAATCCGAAATCAAATGCGCGCGTGAAAAACTGCTGCGCGCCGTCCAACCTTCTGGCTTGTAATAATTCTTCAGTGCGAATGACGCCCAAAGATTCAAACAATTCCGAGCCGATTATATTCTGTCCGCCGTCGCCGCGCGTCAAGGACAGATAAGCCGTTCGCGCATTTTCGCCGCGCGCCAAATATGCGAGCAGCGCCGAGTCTTCGTCGTCCGGGTGCGCGCCAATCATCAAGACGCTTTTGGTCGTGTTCAAGCGTTTTAACAATTGCGCCAAGCCGTTTGCGCCGTAATCGTTGACGGGACGAACCTGCGAATGAACGGAAAACGGAAAATTGAAAATTGAAAATATAAAGACGAGCGAGGCTATGATTTTAGATTTAAAACTTTTCATTTTGAATTATCAAACGGAAATTCTCCGCGTTTATACGAGCGAGCGAAATAAACAATCAAGCCGACGACGATTAAAACGGCGGCGTATTTTACTTCTTTCTGAAAGTTCGGGCGCATAAAAAGCACGTAAAGAAATCCGATTATCGCAACCAGCGCCGGAAGCGGATAAAGCCACATCCTAAACGGACGCGGGAAATCCGGTCGCGTCTGCCGCAGAATTATCACGCCGACGATTTGCGCCAGAAATTGAATGATAATGCGAATGACGACAAGCGCGGCGATTACGTCGGCGAGTTTGAGAAAGCAAAAAAGCGCAGCGATTCCGCCCATTGTCAGAAGCGAAACGTATGGAAAATTATGACGCGGGTGAAGTTTTCGGAAAATTTTAAAATAATTTCCGTCAAGCGCGGCGGCATAAGGCACGCGCGAATAACCGAGAAGCAGCGAAAACACCGACGAAAACGCCGTCCACATTATCAAAATCGTTGCAACGACGCCCGCCGTGTGTCCGTAAAGTTTTTCCATAAACACGGAAATCACGTAACGCCGCGCATCGCTCGTTGCAGTTTCGCCGAAATCGCGCCACGGAATGACTCCTAAAATTGCGATGTTCATCACGATGTAAATCAGCGCGACCAGCGCAATCGAAAGCATAATCGAACGCGGAATCGTTCGTTCGGGATTTTTCACTTCGCCCGCGAAAAAACAGACGTTGTAATAGCCCCAATAATCATAAACGGCGACGAGCAAAGCCGCGCCCAAACCGAGAAAGAAATTTGAATTTAAGGCGAAAGCGTCGGGCGGAAAATCGAAAGCAATCGCCGGATTGAAATTCGTCAGACCGGCGAAAATTATCCAGACAATCGTTATAATGACGCCGACCCAGAGAAATTTCGAGAATTTTTCGATGACCGTGATTTTGCGGTAAAGCAGAAAAACGCACAGCAGGCAGACGCCGATTGCGACGAATGTTCCGAAAGAGCCGACGACGCTCGCGCTCAAATCGCCGACGAGCGGCAGTTTTAGATTGAAATCGTTTGAGAAAAATTTCGTGTCGAGTTGCGGAAAAATATAAGTCGCGTAAAGCGCGAAACCGAGACAGCCGGAAGCAATCGAAAGCGGCGCGCTGAAAGTCAACTGCCAGATAAACAGAAACGACATCAAGCGTCCGAGTTTGCGCTCGCCGTAAATCTCTTTCAAATAATAATATGCGCCGCCCGATTTCGGCATCGCCGCGCCGAGTTCCGACCAGACGAGACCGTCGCAAATTACAAGAATAGCGCCGAAAATCCAGCCGAGCATTGCTTGCGGTCCGCCCATCGCGGCGATTATCAGCGGCATCGTGATAAACGGTCCGACGCCAATCATATCAATCATATTGAGCGCCGTCGCGCCGATTGTGCCGACGCCGCGTATCAATTCGGGCTGCTGTTCGGATTTTTCGAGAATTTGATTTTCTGCCGCCATTTTTTGATTTTTCTACAAATAAATTATTCGATGTTCTTTATCGTCAAGCTCAATTGCCGCGTAAATCCAATCAATGAAGTTAAGCCCGTAAGCGTTCACAAACGAAAGGATGTTCACGGAGCGTTCCTGTAAATTTTTGTGCGGCGCGAGCGCGTTTATCGCTGTTTCGATTTGCCGCGCAATCGTTTCGTCTTTGCGCGCCTGCGCACGGTGAAATTTGCCGCGCAGACTTTCGATTTGATAAATGATTTTGCGTCGCCGCTTTATTAAATTTGCCGCGAGCGTCGGGTCAAATTCGTCTAAGCCGCCGCTCAAAACATCTAGCTGCGCGCCGATTTTTTCTTCGACTTCATCGAAAAGCCGCGCCAGTTCGTTGTTTAAATATTTCTCGACGACGCGCGGCAAAACCTTCTCGCCGCCCGACAATAAATCTTCCAGCCTTAAATCGTATTTCACGAGTGTTTTGTGGTGTTTGCGTTCGACAATCGTAAAACTCTGGCGATGCAAAACGGTCGTCGCCGGACGTTGCAAAACGCGATAAACTTCCGCCGACTGCGCGAAATAAGCGACTTCCGCCGCGCCGCCGAAATAGCAAACGGTCGGCAGCAGATAATCCTGCACAGCCGCGCGCAGAACGACGCTCGGAGAAAATCTTTGCGGCTCGCTCGCCGCAATTCGGGCGAGTTCTCCGCGCGTAAATTCTCTTTCGACGTTTTTGATTTTATAACGTTCGTCGTCTGTTTTTTTTATAGCGTTGCGCGTTCCGTCTTTGGCTTGCCAGAAAAGCGGAAAATAATCTGGCGTAATCAAAACTTGTGAGTGAAAGCCGTCGCTCTCTAATTCATCGCCGCGCTTGAGCAAAGCCGAAACGAATTCGCCGGATTTTTCAATCGCTTCAACATAAATCGGCGCAGCGAGTTTTTTCAGTCGCGCATCGAGCGGATTTAACAGAATCAACCCGTATTTACTCGCTAAGCGCAGAAGAAGCCGCGCGAAAGCGTCGCCGAAATTTGTGCCGGACGAATATGAACTTTCGACTATTTTTTTCGCTTCGGTGGAAAACTCCGTGTGCGGCAGATTATCGAAAAGTTCCGTTATTGTCCGTTCGATTGTATCGTCGAGTTCGACAAAGCCGACGGACGAATTTTCCCGATAATCGCGCGGCTTGTTTTTCAATTTGATTAACTCGCCTGTGCTTCTGACGATTTCCGTTTGCGAAATTTCCGCAAAGTCGTGGTCTTCGGTCGCAATCCAGAAAACCGGAACGGCTTTCGCGCCGCGCGCGCGCAAACATTCGGCTAATTTTACAGCCGAAAGCGCTTTATAAATCGTGTAGAGCGCGCCGGTGAAAAGTCCCGCCTGCTGACCGGAAACGACGGCTACGCAATCGGACTCGCGTAAAAGCTCAATGTTTTTAAAAGTTTCCGCGCCCGCGCCATTTGCATTGTTCGTATCTTCTAAAACATCACACAACTCGCTGCGGTCGGTCTTATAATTTTTTAGAATTTCTGGAATAAACCGCGAAAGCTGCGCGTAATTTTCGACTGCCGACGGATAATATTTTCGCAGAGCGAGCGGATTTTTTTGGTATTCGAGAAAAAGTTTCGTCTGGCTGGGCGCTTCGGAAAACGGCAGATTTGCAATTTGCAAACTGGCTTTTTCCGCTTCGATAGGACGCGAGCAATCGGCTTCTGGCTTCACATTTTTCTCCTGACTTTTCAGATTATAAAGTTCAAGCCACCAACTTCCAAATCGAAAATAAAAAAGGACGACGCTATTTTCGGCGTCGCCCTTTTTACATTTTTATATTATCGCTCGTCGCGTTTCCTAGTTGCTGACGGTTTCCACCGCTCTCGGTCGCGTAACCGTTTCAGTCGAAGCGGCACTCGTCGTCGCCTTTCGCTCGATGCGGTAGACGCCTGCCGAATGCGTTCCGGCGAAAATCCGGTTCGAGTCCGCCGGGTCAAACGCCATCGACCAGATGCGGCGGCTCGGAATCTGCATATCTTTCGAGTCGATTCTGTTCCAGTTTTGACCGGAGTCTTTCGAGAAATATATGCCGCCGTCCGCTTCGAGCGCGCTGGAAATATAAATTTCGTTCGTGTTGTTCGGATTAACCAGAATGCTCGTGAAGTTGCCGAGCGGCAGATTTCCGCCGCGCCGCGTCCACGATTTTCCACCGTCGCGGCTTAAATAAAACGTTTGCGACGTGCCGACATAAACGTAATCGGGGCGTTTCGGGTCAATCGCAATCGAGCTGACGGGAACGCCGTCGGGCGCGCCGCCTGCTTTCGCCCACGTTTTGCCGTTGTCGCGCGAGACGACGACGCCCGAGACGGACGTCCCAATCCACACGGTTTCGGGATTTTGCGGTGAAGAATAAACGACGAAAATGTTTTCGTCAACGCCGCCGCCGAGCGAGATTTTTTCCCAGCCTTTCGTTATGTCGTATGTGCGATACAAACCTTTGTCCGTTCCGGCGTAAATGCCGTTTTTACCGTCTTCGGTGTAAGACAAAACTTTAATTTTTTCGCTCAAAACCGGAATCAATCCAGCCGCGTTCGGCTGCGGCGGAACAGCCGTCGCCGAAGCGCCGGTATTCGTTACTGCCGGCGCAGCAATTGTTTTAGCGACGGTCGTTTTCGGTTTTGCCGTGCCTGCTTTCGCAGCGACTTTCTTTTTCACAGGCGCTTTTTTGACGGGCGCGGGCGGTTTCGGCGCGACCACTTGTTTCCACATATTGCCGCGGTCGGTCGAAGTGAACATTCCGATATTGGTCGCCAGATAAAGCGTGTCGGGTTTAACTCTGTCCTGCAAAATCGAAAACGGCGAGACGCGGTTGATTTCGAGATTTTTTCCCGGCTGCCAGGTGCTGCCGCCGTCGTTGCTGATGAAAACGAATCCGCCGCCGGTCGCCGTGTTATGCGTAGTCGCGTAAATACGGTTCGGTCGCTCGATGTCGGGCGTAACCGAATATGTGAAGCGGCTCGTAAATTTTTCGTTCGTCGGCGCGAAACTTTTGCCGGCGTCGTTTGAAACCATCACGCCGTAATTGTTCGTGCCGATAAAAATGCGGCTCGGCGCGTCCGGGTGAACGGCAATCGAATTGATTTCCAAATTTTTCTGCGTCGTCAGCGCCCAGGATTTCCCGCCGTTTGAGGACATCCAAAAACCTTCGGTCGTCGCGGCTAAAATCGTTCCGGGCATAGACGGATGTTGGAGGATGTCGCGCGTGCGGCGCGACTGCGACGGAATTCCCTGAACTTTTTTCCAAAGCTCGCCCTGATTGTATGATTCGTAGATGCCGCTGCACGCCGAGGCGACGATGTGGTCGGGGTTTTTTTGGTCGATGGTTATGGCGAAAACGTCTGAGTCGTCAATCATACCGTTTTTAATAAGTCGCCAGTTTTTGCCGCCATCCGTTGTTTTATAAGCTCGCCACCAAGTTCCGGCGTAAATCGTGTCGAGCGTGCGCGGGTCGATTGCGACCGAATCGATGTTAATCGGCATCGTCGTTGATTCGATTTTTTTCCAATCGTCGCCGGAGTTTTTGGAAATCCAGACGCCGTTAGTCGTGCCGGCGAGCAGCACGTTCGGGTCGAGCGTCGATTGCACCATCGCGTGAATCGATTCTTTTTTCAAATCTTTCGCTTCTTTCCAGCTTGCGCCGCCGTCGGTCGTTTTGAAAAATCCGCCCGCTTCTTTATGACGATTGCCCGAAGCATAAATGATTTTCGAGTCGCGCGAATCGACAAAAAGCTGGTCGAGAACCAATCGCGGACGATTAAGATTAACGAGCAGACGCCACGTAATGCCCGCGTCGGCAGAAGTGTATATCTGACCGTCGAGCGTGCTGATGTAAAGGCGGTCTTTGTCTTTCGGGTCGACGGCTACGACGCGCACGTCGCCGCCGCTCGGTCCGACGACTTGCCAATCTCCGATTTTTACCGGCGGCTCAACGGCAATTTCTTCCGTCGCCGCTACAAAACCTATAAATAACAAGAGCATCATTGCCGCAGATGCCAAAACATTAGTTCTTAAAACAATTTTTCGTGCGGTTTCTTTCAACATATATTTATTTTTCTTTCGGGTTAAAACTTTTTTGTAAGCGAGCCGACAAACAGTATTCAGATGATTCGATTGCGGAAATTTGTTGCATTGAAAACACCGGTCGGCGTTTGCGGAAATCTTTTTGGAAATGGGTGTAACTTGTCTGAGCAGACAAACAAGGCAGAATTTATCTTACACAAAACTTTAAGTTTCTCAAAGTGTTTTTTGCGAATTTGTTTTAAAAAGCAAAAGCGAGTGAGATTTTAATAAATCTCACTCGCTTTAGAAAGGTGTGCCTTAAGAAGAGACACACGGTTAATTATAGTTCTTACGGAGTCGGCGGCGTTTGTCCAGCCTGAACGACATACAATACCGTTCTCGGTCCGGTTCCTTGGTC